>Ga0315904_10013213_pt1 | contig 10361 bp, 6 predicted proteins | sample LakEriMetagenome_6_FD_203529 | JGI IMG/M metagenome (GOLD analysis project Ga0315904, IMG submission 203529) | Freshwater fungal communities from buoy surface, Lake Erie, Ohio, United States - Buoy 12 MA120 | ecosystem: Environmental > Aquatic > Freshwater > Lake | place: USA: Lake Erie, Ohio... | reverse complement strand
CCGGGCATTCTTTGCATCCATCAGGCGCTGTTTCGTGACCGAATCGAGCTCCATGTGCCCGAGGCGCAGGATGAACTCGAGGCTATCTACGCGCGAAACGCCCTTGAGATGTTCGTTGTCGGCTGCGGTGAACGGGATGCCCAGCGATTCTGCCAACTCGTGCCAGGCCTGAAAATGGAACCGCGCGGTGTCTACCAGAACACCGTCGAGGTCAAAGAGGCAGGCCTTGAACCGATTCATCCCTGAACGGCGTGCGGAAGAATGAACTTGACGTGGTACTCTGCGAGCCCGTCGATGGGGCGCTTGATGATGCGGCCTACCCGCAATCCTTCGCGGTCACAGACGTGCCGGAGGACGTTTTGGAAGTGAAACGCCACCGATCCTACAAAATGGACCGGAACTTCCCGGTGGTTCGGGAAGCACTTGACGTGCACATCTACAAAGGCCTGAAAGCCCTCTTCCAGCCACGAGATGACTTGGGTCCGCTCTTGGTGCTTGCCCAAGAAAGTCATAAAGCCGGCCAGAAACACGTTCGCGTTCGGTTCCGAATACACCTTGTGCAGCAAATCGTCTTTCGTGTAGCCGAAGGTCGCGACGAAATCTGCCGCGATTTCCGGGTCGAGCTTTTTGTACAAGAATGTGGAAATCAGCTTCTTACCGAACCAAGAACCGCTGGCTTCGTCCCCGAGAATGTAGGCCAGGGCCGGTACGACTTCGCTGACCTCCTTGCCGTCAAAGTAGCAGGAATTCGAACCGGTCCCGATGATGCACGTGATGGCGGGCTCACCGTCGAACGTGCTGTATGCCGCACCTTCCAAGTCGTGGCCGACATGGACTTGGGCGGCCGGATAGACGCGCTCGAGCCCCTCCTGGATAATTGCGCACAAGCCCGGCGAACTGCTGCCGGCACCGTAGAAATACACATGCTGAATCTCTGCCGCACAAGCAAGGGCGTCGGCAGACTCGCGCATCTTTTCCTCGACGAGGTCCGACGTGTGGAAGAAGGGGTTGAATCCCATCGTATGGAATTCGCGCTCCACCCGGCCGTGCTCGTCCATGCAGAGCCAGTCGCATTTCGTGGAGCCGCTATCGGCTATGAGAACTTTCACTGCAATCGGATCAGAAGCGTTCAACCAAATCCGCGACCCGCGTGGCATAGCCGGCCTCGTTGTCGTACCAGCCGAAGACCTTGACCAGGGTGCCGCTGCATTTGGTCAGCTGGGCATCGAAGATGCAGCTGTGCGTATTGCCCACAATGTCAATGGACACGATCGGGTCCTCGGTGTACTCTAAGATACCGCGCATGGGGCCATCTGCTGCGGCCCGCACGGCCGCGTTCACTTCCGCTGCGGTCGCCGGCCGCTTGAGCACGGCAGTGAGGTCCGTCACCGAGCCGGAGGGGGTCGGGACGCGGACTGCGAGGCCGTCCAGACGGCCCGCAAGCTGCGGCAGTACAAGCCCCACCGCCTTTGCGGCACCGGTGCTGGTCGGAATCATGGACAACGCCGCCGAACGCGCGCGCCGCAAATCCTTGTGCGGAGCATCCTGCAGGCGCTGGTCCGAGGTGTAGGCGTGCACCGTGGTGATGTAGCCCTGCTCAATGCCGAAGACGTCATCCAGGACCTTCGCCATCGGCGCAAGGCAGTTCGTGGTGCACGAGGCATTCGAGACGAGCGTGTCTTCCGCGGTGAGGATGCCTTCGTTGACTCCCAGGACCACGGTTTTCACATCGCCGGTGGCCGGTGCCGAGATGACCACCCGCTTCGCACCCGCTTGGAGGTGCAGGCCGGCCTTCGCCGCGTCGGTGAACATGCCGGTGCTTTCGATGACCGTATCCACACCGAGCGCTTTCCACGGCAACGCCGCAGGATCGCGTTCTGCAGAAATGCGGATGGTCGCACCGTTGACCACCAAATCATTGCCGGAAACGGTCACCGTTCCAGGGAAGCGCCCGTGTACGCTGTCGTACTTCAAAAGGTGGGCGAGGGTGGCGACGTCGGTGAGGTCGTTGATGCCGACCACTTCGATGCCGGGGCGGCCCACCATTTGGCGAAGAGCAAGCCGCCCGATGCGGCCAAACCCGTTGATGGCAATGCGTTTCATGCGGATATAAAGTTCAGATGGATAGGATACGGGCGATGCGCACTTCGTCGTCCAAACTGACTTTCGAGGCTGCAATCGCTTGATTGAATGGTGTAAACACAACGGTGTCGTTGACTACGCCGACCATCGCATCGCGTTGGCCTGCGCGGAGTCCTTCCACGGCCGCAACGCCGAGGCGCGAGGCGAGCACGCGGTCGAAACAACTGGGGTCGCCGCCGCGCTGGATGTGGCCGAGCACCGTCACCCGGGTTTCATACAAGCTCGTGATGGCCTTCACTTGGCGCGCTACTTCGAAGGCCCCGCCTTCGGTGAAGCCTTCGGCCACGATGACGATGCTGGAGGTTTTGTTCGACTCAGATCCCACCGAGAGGATGGACACGAGGTCCTCCACGCTGAGCTTCGTTTCTGGAGTCATCACGGCGATGGCGCCGGTGGCGATGCCCGTCCGGAGCGCGATGAACCCGCTGTCCCGCCCCATGACTTCGACAAAAAACAACCGGTTGTGGCTGTCCGCCGTGTCGCGGATTTTATCGACGGCCTCGGTCACCGTGTTCGTGGCCGTGTCGTATCCGATGGTGTAATCCGAACCCGCGAGGTCGTTGTCGATGGTGCCCGGGACGCCGACGATGGGAAAGCCGGTTTCCTCAAAGAGCAAGTGCGCGCCGGTGAAGGTGCCGTTGCCGCCGATGGCCACAAGCCCGTCCACCTCGTGTTTCCGCAGTTGCTCGTAGGCCGCGCGACGGCCGGCCACCGAACGGAACTCCTCGCAACGCGCCGATTTCAGGATGGTACCACCCCGTCCGAGGATCTTTGCCACCGAACGGACATGGAGCCGCTTGAAGTCGCCCTGGATGAGGCCATGGTACCCTTGGAACACACCGGTGACTTCGAGGTCGTGGAAGACGGCTGCCCGCACCACGGCGCGGATGGCCGCGTTCATGCCTGGGGCATCACCTCCGGAAGTCAGCACTGCAATTTTCTTCATCGTGCGTAGTGGCTCGGGGGCCGGTCGTTCGGCTCCCCTCCGTCATCGGGCATTGCGATCCGGGCCGCGAAGGTAACACGGGAATCGGGACCGGGGCATCTCCGGCGTATTTTCGGGCACCCCATGGGACACCCTTCACTTGACATCTCGGTAGACTGCGTTGTTTTCGGATACGACGACGACGGCTTGAAGGTCCTGCTCATCGAACAACGCCCGAACAAGACCGGCAGCCCCACGTTCCGCGCGCTCCCCGGAGACCTCATCGGAAAGGACGAAGGCCTGGACGCTGCAGCCGGCCGGGTGCTGTTCGAGTTGACGCGGTTGCGGGACGTGTTTTTGCAGCAGTTTCATGCGTTCGGCGATCCCGAGCGGGTGCGGGACCTCAAAGACCAGCCGTGGCTTCTCTCCTACCGTGAACGCCCCGAAGTCCGGGTGGTAACGGTGGCCTATTATGCCCTGGTGAGCCTGCACGAGCACCGTCCTGAACCGGCTTCGTTCGCTGGCAGCGTCCACTGGGTCGATGTGCACGAGATTCCGGAACTCGCGTTTGACCACAACGCCATCGTCGAACGGGCGTTCGACACCCTCCGCGACTCGTTAGACACCCACCGTGTGAGCTTCGAGTTGCTGCCGAAGAAGTTTACGCTCAGCCAACTGCAGGGCTTGTACGAAATCGTACTCAACAAGAAGTTCGACAAGCGTAACTTCCGCAAAAACGTCAAGCGCATGTCCCACGTCGTGCCGCTCGATGAGAAGCAAACCGGCGTGTTGCACAAGCCTGCCCAGTTGTTTTCCTTCCAACCCGAAGACCGCGCATGAAGGCGGGAGGTGTACTTGCAGGGCTGCTCGTTCCAGCCAGCTTGCTGGGGCAGTTCATGGGGAATCCCGCGCCGAATGCAGCTTTTCCACAGGACGAAGTGGCGGAAGTTCGGGTGACTTGCCCCGGGTTCGATTTGATTTTGCATCCGGACAGTGTCTGGTCGGATTATTTGCATCCCGCCACGGTGGTGTGGACCACTGCGGCCGGTAGCGACACCCTGGAGCAGGTCGGGTTTCGGTTGCGCGGCAACACGTCGAGGATGGCGGCAAAGAAGTCGTTCAAGCTGGATCTCAATTCCTTCGTGCCCGGTAGGCAATGGAATGGCCTGGAGAAAGTGAACTTGAACGGCGAGCACAACGACCCGTCGATGGTGCGGGCGCGCACGGTTTGGGACGTGTTCCGGGCGGCGGGGCTGCCGGCCCCGCGGACCGGACACGTCGCGCTGTATGTGAACAATGAATACCGCGGCGTATACGTCCACGTCGAGCATGTAGACGAAGAATGGGTCCGCAAACGGTTTGCGGATGATGGGGGCAACCTGTGGAAATGCACCTACCCTGCAGACCTCACCTACGCCGGGCCAGACGGCGAAGACTACACCTTCACCCCGCCGTGGAATGCGAACCAACGCGTCTATGCGCTGTCCACGAACCGGTCGGAGGACGACTACACGGCCCTGGCGCGGCTCGCCACGGTCTTGCACAGCGCCTCCGATGCCGAGCTCCCCTGCGCGCTGGAAGCCGTGTTCGACGTGCAACTCTACCTCCGCACCGCCGCGGCAGAGATCCTCTGCGGCCATTGGGACAATTACATCGGGAATAGGAACAACTACTACCTCTACGAACGGCCGAGCGATGGGCGAATCGCTTACCTCGCCTACGATGTCGACAACACCTTGGGCATCGAGTGGGGCGGAAACTGGGTCGAGGCAGACCCGTTCGCCTGGGCACCGACGGGCGATCGGCCGCTGTACACGCGGTTGATGGCCATTCCGCGCTATCGGGAGGACTTCGCGTGGTACCTGCGCGCGCTGCTCGACGGGGCGTTCGCTCCGGGGAGCATCGGGCCGCTGGCGACGGAGACGCTGACGCTGATTGCACCGGCCGCGCTGAACGACCTGTTCCGGACGTACGATTACGGCTTCTCGTTCGTGGATTTTGGGGCTTCGGTGGACGCGGCGTGGGGGGCGCATGTGCTGTGGGGCATCGGGGAGTATGCGGACGAGCGGGCTTTTCAGGCGGATGGCCAAATCGAAGCTGCACCCGACGCACCGCGGACCCTCCAGGCGTGGGCCGAGGCCCCCGTGCTCGATGGGGTGCTGCGGATGCGGGCCGAAGTCGGCGGTGCGGTGGAGGCGGTCTTTGCCGAGGTGGACGGCGTGGCGGTGCCATGTGTCGAGGGGGCGCCGGGGGTTTGGTCGTGCGAGGCGGCTGTAGCGGCACCGGCGGTTTTTGCCCGCGTGGTTGCAGAGTTTGCAGACGGCACCGTCCGGCATTCACCGTGCGCCGCGGAGCGCGTTTGGGCGACCCCGGCGCCTGAGCCGGTCGCCCTCATCAACGAAGTCATGCCGCTGAACAACAGCTACATCGCAGACCCGACCGCCCACTTCGGCGACTGGGTAGAGCTGTTTAACCCGGGCCCCGCACCGCGCTACCTCGGCAACACCTTTCTCACCGACCGTCTGGATTTTCCTCGGAAATGGCGCCTCCCGAATGTGACGCTGAACGCGGGGGACCACCTGCTGCTGTGGTGCGACGACCGTCCAGAAGTCGGTCCGCTGCATGCCCCCTATGCGCTGGATGCCGGCGGGGAAGCACTTTACCTCATCGCCGAAGAGCTGGGGGCGTGGCGGATCCACGACACGTATACATGGGACCTGTCCTACCCGAATGCCTCGTGGGGCCGCGCAACGGACGGCGCAGCCGACTGGACGTTGTTCGCTGCAGGGGCCCTGCCTCCGACGCCTGACGGCCCGAACGGGGTCCCCGCGGCCGTCGCGGAGCTCGAGCGCGGCTGCGCGGGCACTTTCCCGAATCCCGTGGCCGCCGGCACCTCGATGGCGTGGCCCGGGCCGGGGCGCGTCGTGGCGGTGAACGGCACCGTGGTCGCAGAGAGCCACGGACCTGAACTCCGGTGGACACCAGGGCAACCGGGGCTCTACGTGGTGCAGTCGGCGGCCTGCCCGAAGGCGATTCGTACCCTCGTCGGGGCCGGCGACGGACCGGGTTAGTGTACTTTGCACACTCAGGGAGCGTCCGCCCTATCTTTCCACCGATTCAATTTCCTCCCCATGCGCACGATTGTTCTGCTAGCATTCGCGTCGGTTGCACAGTTTGCGGGTGCACAGGTCGTTTGGACCGATCCCCCCTTCCCTACCGCCGATGACCAAGTCACGCTGTACTACAACGCCGCACTCGGCAACGGGACCTTGACGAATGTGATTCCCGTGTACATCCACACCGGCGTCATCACCAGTGCCTCGACGACGCCGAGCGATTGGCAGCACGTCAATACGCCGTGGGGCGTGCCGGACCCCGGGGCGGTGATGGCCCCACAAGGCGGCGGCATCCACACGTTCAACTTCGGAGGGCAGACCCTGGCGGACTACTACGGGCTCCTGCCGGGCGAGACCATTGAGCAACTCGCCATGGTGTTCCGCAACGCCTCCGGCACGCTGGTCGGGCGCAACGCCGACAATTCAGACATCTTCCTGCCGGTTTCCGATGGGACCTTTTCCGCCTCGTTCATCGCGCCGGAACTGGGATACGCAGTACTGAATGTGGGCGAATCCGTGGCGCTCGAGGGCATTGCAACGGCCGATGCCGCGCTGACATTGACCATCGGTGGCGTGGAGGTCGCGGCCGCAAGCGGCCAAACCCTGAGCCACACCTTCACAGCCACCGAGCCGGGCACCTTCGTCTGCACGCTCACCGCCACGAGCGGTGCTCTGACCGCAGAGGACGAAATCACCGTCACAGTGCTGCCCGAAGCTCCTCCGACAGCTTGGGCCCCACCGGGTACCCTCGACGGCATCACGTACACCAGCGATGCATCGGTGCGGCTGCAGCTGTATGCGCCTGGCAAGGAGTTCGTCTTTGTGACCGGGGACTTCAACGGGTGGCAGTTGACCGGGGACTACATGATGACCCGGACGCCGGACGGGCAGCGGTTTTGGGTCGACATCGCGGGGCTGACGCCGGGAGAGAAGTACCGGTTCCACTACCACGTCTTGCCGGACGGCATCCGCGTGACGGATCCGTACTGCGAGGTGGTGCTCGACCGCTGGAACGACCCGTGGATTCCGGAGTCCACGTATCCGGACCTGTTGCCGTTCCCGACGATGTTGACCGAGAATAGCCCGGTGGGTGTGCTCGAGCCTGGGGCTGCGGAGTTTGTTTGGACGGACGCGGGCTTCGCGCGTCCGCCGAAAGAAGACCTGGTCATCTACGAGCTGCTCGTCCGCGACTTCACGGAAGAACGGACCTACCAGGCGATTCTGGATACGCTGGATTACCTCGAACGCCTCGGTATCAGCGCTTTGCAGCTCATGCCCGTGATGGAATTCAACGGGAACGACAGCTGGGGCTACAACACGACGTTTTACCTCGCTCCGGACAAGGCCTACGGGCCGAAGGAACGGCTCAAGGCGCTCGTCGACGCGTGCCACGCCCGCGGCATCGCGGTAATTCTCGACATCGTGCTGAACCACAGCGACCAGCCGAACCCGATGCTCATGCTGTACTGGAACAGCGCAGCGAACGCGCCGGCAGCGAACAATCCGTGGTTCAACGTGACCGCGCCGCATGCGCTGAATTGGTTCTACGACTGGAACCACGAATCGAATGCCACCCGCGGATTTACGAAGCGCGTCTTCGACCATTGGGTCGAGAACTACCACATCGACGGGTTCCGGCTGGACTTCAGCCAAGGCATGAGCCAAACTCCGAACGGAGGCCCCTCCTACGACCAGAGCCGCATCAACATCCTGAACGACTACGGCTCCCACGTGTGGTCGGCCGACCCGGGCATCTACATGATCCTCGAGCATTGGTGCGACTTCAACGAGGAGCAGGCCCTCGCCGAAGACGGCTTCTTGCTCTGGACGAACGCCACGCACGACTACCAAGAAGCGGCCATGGGCTACGCGTCGAACCTGAGCTGGGCGAATTACCAAAGCCACGGCATGTCCACCCCCTCGGTCGTGGGGTATGCCGAGTCGCACGACGAAGAGCGGCTGATGTTCAAGAGTTTGGCCTACGGCAACAGCGCCGGCAGCTACGACATCCAGGACCTCGAGACGGCGCTCCGCCGCATCGAAGCCATCCAGTGCGTCAACGTGCCCCTGCCGGGCCCGCGGATGATTTGGCAATTCGGAGAACTCGGCTACGATTACTCGATCAACACCTGTTCCGACGGCGTGACCATCAATGAGGATTGCCGAGTGGAGGCCAAACCCGTCCGCTGGGATTACCGGAACGACGCCGACCGCTACCGGATCCACCAGGTGATTCAGGGGCTCGCCCACCTGAAAACGACATACCCCGGAACGTTCCGCACCCAGGACTTCACCTTCGACGCGGGCGGATTCGGGAAGCGGCTGCGGCTCGACGGTCCCGACCTCGACGCGGTCATCGGTGCGAACTTCCAGGTCACCTCGATCAACATGGTCCCCGGGTTCCAGCACATCGGAACGTGGTACGACTACTTCAGCGGGGAGTCGTTCGAGGTGACGGACCTCGGCGCGTCGATGCCGTTCGCACCGGGGGAATATCGGGTGTTCCTCGATGCGCCCATTGCCGCGCCGGTGGTATTCGACGTCGCAGAGGCCGGGTCTGCGGATGCCGCCGGACTGCTGATTGCTCCGAACCCTGCCACCGACCGGGTGCAGGTCCTGTTCGACCTGAACGTCCCCGGGGACGTGGTGCTCGAACTGCGGGATGTCGCAGGGCGCCTCGTGGCGGCCGAACGCCGCAGCGTCCACCGGGCTGGCGCCACGCGGCTGGAACTCGAGCTCCCCTCCTGTCCCGCGGGCCTTTACACGCTGACGGTCAACACGGGAACCTCGAAGCACTCCGAGCCCTTTGTGATTGCCCGTTGAGATGGTGTACGACGTACACCATCGCTTTCCTACTTTCGCACCGAACCGAATCGCAACCTCCATGCGCAACTTCCTCCTTGCAGGCCTCGCCTGCTTCGGCTGGGCCCTCGCCGTGCACGCCCAAACCCTCGAAGGGGTCGTCACGGATGCCTCTGGCTCGCCCCTTCCTTCTGCCACCATCCAAGTGGACGGCGGGAAGCAGGGGTCCTTCACCGACGTCTCCGGACGGTACAGCATCCCGCTCTCGGTCGGCCAGCACACGGTCGAGTTCTCGTTCATCGGCTACCTGAAGCAGAAGAAAACGGTGACCGTCGGGGCCGGCAAGACGGTGTTGAACATCGCGCTGAAGGAGGATGCCGTGCTCATCGGAGACGTGGTCGTCGTAGGCTACGGCGTCCAACGGAAAAAGGAAGTCACCGGCTCGATTGCCCAGGTCACGGCCAAACAAATCACCGGCATCCAGACGCCGTCCTTCGAAGCCGCCCTGCAAGGCCAAGCCGCCGGAGTCCAGGTCAGCCAAAGCTCCGGCGTGGCCGGTGCCGGCTCCCTCATCCGCGTCCGCGGTGTCGCCTCCGTCTCTGCCGGCGGGGACCCGCTCTACGTCGTCGACGGCATCCCCATCACCCAGGAATACTTCCTCCGCGGGAACTCGGGCGCCATGAACAACAACCCCTTGGCCACCATCAATCCGAACGACATCGAGTCCATCGAAATCCTCAAAGACGCGGCCGCCACGGGCATCTACGGATCACGGGGCGCAAACGGCGTCATCCTCATCACCACGAAGCGCGGAGCAAAAAAAGGGACATCGTTCGAGTTCTCTTCCCGCGTCGGTGTCGGAACGGCCGCTTCCCGGCCGAACATGATGGATACAGAAAGCTACCTGACCCTGCGGCAGGAAGCGTGGGAAAACGACGGGGGCACGGGCTACGTTTGGCTCCCGAATCTCACCTCCGCCGCGGACGATCCGGAAACGCGGAAGGAGGCCTATTTGCAGGCGCTCGGGACGAACACCGACTGGGTGGACCAAACCATCGGCTCAGGCATCAAGCATGCACACAGCTTCGGAGCCCGCCACGGCGGCAAACGCTACACGTTCTACGGCGGCGTGTCGTACGACGACAACCAGAGCTTCCTCCTCGGCAACAGCTATGAGCGCATGAGCGCCCGGGCAAATCTGGACCTGGCTCCGGCCGATGGGATCCAAATCTTGCTGAGCTCCTCCTTCAGCCAAGGACGCAACAACCGCATCGACGCGGCCTGGTCCGGCGGACTCGGGGATGCCATGTCGAACGCGCTGCCGTACTATCCGGTGCGCTACGAAAACGATGTCATTGAAGGCGGTGATACCCTGC
>Ga0315904_10013212_pt1 | contig 10361 bp, 7 predicted proteins | sample LakEriMetagenome_6_FD_203529 | JGI IMG/M metagenome (GOLD analysis project Ga0315904, IMG submission 203529) | Freshwater fungal communities from buoy surface, Lake Erie, Ohio, United States - Buoy 12 MA120 | ecosystem: Environmental > Aquatic > Freshwater > Lake | place: USA: Lake Erie, Ohio... | reverse complement strand
GCCTGGCTCCGCCTCGTCCCCCTGCCCCAGGCCCGGCGGACCTTCCTCCTCGGCTTCGCCACCGACGAGGCCGCGCTCGAGGCCGCCGCCGGGCTGATGACCTCGCGCGTGGCGCCCGCCGTCTTCGAGTTCCTCGACCGACAGACGGTCGAGGTCGCCCAGCGGCGCAACGGCCGCCCCGCCTTCGCCCCCGCCGAGCTCGCCGGCGAGGCCTGCCCGGCCCTCCTGCTGATCGAGCTCGACGGCCATCCCGCCGTCCTGGCCGAGGACGCGGCGAAGGTCCGCGCCTGGTTCGCCGGCAAGGCCCTCGCCCTCCGCGAGACCGACGACCCCGCCGAGGCCGAGGCCCTCTGGCACATCCGCCGGACCTGCTCGCAGGCCATGTACCTCCTCGGCAACGCCAAGCTCAACGAGGACATCGTGGTGCCCTTCCGCAGCTACGTTCCCCTCATCCGCCTCGCCCGCCGCATGCGCGAGACCCACGGCCTGGCCACGCCGACCTTCGGCCACGCCGCCGACGGCAACTTCCACATCCACGTGATGTACGACCGCGACAACCCGGACCACCGCCGCAAGGCCGAGACGGCCATCCTGGAGATGATGCGCGAGGTCGTCGCGATGGGCGGGGCCATCACGGGCGAGCACGGGATCGGCATCTCCAAGTCGCCGTTCCTCCGCCTCCAGCACTCCGCGGCGGAGATCGCCGCCATGGTCGCGGTCAAGCGGGCCCTCGACCCCAACGGCATCCTCGCCCCGGGCCAGATCTTCGAGCCGATGAACGTCTGGGAGCGGACCCCGGCCAAGGTGACCCTGCCCTGGGACAAGCACTGAGCGTGGGCCGGGCCGTCGCCATCTTCGACTGGGATGGGGTCGTGGTCGACTCTTCCGACGCCCATGAGCAGGCCTGGGCGCGCCTCGCCGCGGCCGAGGGCCTGACCCTCGCCCCGGGCAGCTTCCTCCGCGGCTTCGGCAAGCGCAACGAGGTCATCATCCCCGAGATCCACGGCTGGGCGAGCGACCCCGCCGAGATCCGCCGGCTCTCCCTCGCCAAGGAGGCCCATTACCGCGAGCTCGCCTCGGGCGGCCTCATCCGCCTCCTGCCCGGTGTGCGCGAGCTGCTCGACGGACTCCGGGCGGCCGGCATCCCGCGCGTCATCGGCACCTCCACCCACCGGGCCAACCTCGACCTGGCCTTCGCCCGCTTCGGGCTGGGGGAGCTGTTCGAGGGCGCGGTGAGCAGCGAGGATGTCACCCGCGGCAAGCCCGACCCGGAGGTCTTCCTCAAGGCCTGCGCGCTCGCGGGCGGCGACCCCGCGCGCTCGGTCGTCTTCGAGGACACCCTCGCCGGCGTCGCCGCCGCCAAGGCGGGCGGCTTCCGCGCGGTCGGCCTCTGCACGACCAACGCGCGCGCGATCATGGTGGGCTCCGGGGCCGACCTCGTGGTCGCCGACCTCTCCGAGGTCACGCCCGCCCTCGCCCTGCCCCGGGGCGCCTGAGGCGATGAGGCCCTTCCGGCTCCAGTCCGACTACCGTCCCACCGGCGACCAGCCCCAGGCCATCGCGGCCCTCGAGGCCTCGCTGCGCGCGGGCAACGCCCACCAGACGCTGCTCGGCGTGACCGGCTCGGGCAAGACCTTCACCATGGCGAGCCTCGTCGAGCGCCTGCAGCGCCCGACGCTGGTCGTCAGCCACAACAAGACCCTCGCCGCCCAGCTCTTCGCCGAGTTCAGGAAGTTCTTCCCCGACAACGCGGTCGAGTACTTCGTCAGCTACTACGACTACTACCAGCCCGAGGCCTACGTGCCCCAGACCGACACCTACATCGAGAAGGACTCCTCGATCAACGACGACATCGAGCGCCTCCGGCTCCGGGCGAGCAGCGCCCTGCTCTCGCGACGCGACGTCCTCGTGGTCGCCACCGTCTCCTGCATCTACGGCCTCGGCTCGCCCGAGGAGTTCCGGCGCATGATGATCCCCCTGCGGCCCGGCATGGCCCTGCGGCGCGACGACCTCCTCGCCCGCCTCGTGGCCAACCTCTACAGCCGCAACGACGCCGTGCTCGAGCGCTGCGCCTTCCGCGCCCGGGGCGAGACCGTCGACCTCTGGCCGGCCTACCTCGAGTCGGCCGTGCGGCTCGAGTTCTGGGGCGACACCCTGGAGTCGATCCGCGAGCTCGATCCCGTGACGGTCCGGCCCGGCGCCGCCCTGCCCGCGCTCGACCTCTACCCGGCCAACGCCTACGCGACGTCGGCCGAGAGCCTCCCCCCCGCCATCGAGGGCATCCGGGCCGAGCTCGAGGAGCGCGTCGCCTGCTTCGAGCGCGAGGGGCGCCTGGTCGAGGCCCAGCGCATCCGCACCCGGACGGAGCACGACCTCGAGATGCTGCGCGAGACGGGCTTCTGCCCCGGCATCGAGAACTACTCGATGCACATCGGGGGGCGCAAGCCGGGCGAGCGCCCCTTCTGCCTGCTCGACTTCTTCCCCGACGACCGCCTCGTCATCCTCGACGAGAGCCACGTCACCCTCCCCCAGATCGGCGGGATGTACCACGGCGACCGCTCGCGCAAGCAGCGCCTGGTCGACTTCGGCTTCCGCCTGCCCTCCGCCCTCGAGAACCGCCCCCTCCGGCCGGAGGAGTTCGGGGCGCTCGCACCCCAGTCGCTCTACGTCTCGGCCACGCCGGGGCCGGAGGAGCTCCGCCGCTCCGCCGTCGTCGCCGAGCAGGTCATCCGGCCCACCGGCCTGCTCGACCCCGTCATGGAGGTCCGGCCGATCAAGGGCCAGGTCGAGGACATGATCGGCGAGGCCAAGGCCGAGGCCGCCAAGGGCCGCCGCACGCTCGTCACCACCCTGACCAAGCGGATGGCCGAGGACATCGCCGACTACCTCCGCGAGCAGGGCGTCAAGGTCGAGTACCTGCACTCGGACATCGATGCGGTCGAGCGCGTCGAGATCCTGCGCCGGCTCCGCGCCGGCACCTGCGACGTCCTGGTGGGCGTCAACCTCCTCCGCGAGGGCCTCGACCTCCCCGAGGTCGCGTTGGTCGGCATCCTCGACGCCGACAAGGAGGGCTTCCTGCGCAGCGAGACCAGTCTCATCCAGACGGCAGGGCGCGCCGCGCGCCACATCGAGGGCCGAGTCCTCCTCTACGCCGACGTCCGCACGCGCTCCCTCGAGCGCGCCCTGGCCGTCTGCGCCGACCGCCGCCGGCGCCAGGCCGAGCACAACGCGCGCCACGGGATCACGCCCCGCTCCGTGGTGCGGGCCCTCGAGGCCAGCCTGGTCGAGCCGGCCGAGGATCCCGTCACGGGCCCCGCCGGCGACCGCGACCTGGCCTCGACCCTGGCCGGCCTCGAGGAGGAGATGCTCGCCGCCGCCGACCGCCACGAGTTCGAGCGCGCCGCCCACCTGCGCGACCAGATCTCCCTGCTCCGCGGCGAGCGGCCCAGGCCGGGCGGTCGGGGCGGGCGCCGCCGGCGCTGATCAGCCTCGCCCGAGGCGGCGGTCGAGGTCCGTCTCGCCCAGCTCGAAATAGGTGCGGCGCCCCAGGGGATCGACGCCCGGCTGGGTGGTCAGGAAGAGCCGCCGGACAAGGTCAAGCAGCTCGGCGTCGGACAGGGTGTCCGTCCGATACCGCGCCCGGCGGACGGCCAGTCGCGCCAATCCCTCGGCCGCCAGGTGCGCCCGCGCGAAATCGCCCTCCCGCCGCGCCATCTCGGAAAGCAGGTCGCGCAGGAAGGCCTCCGCCTCGCCCGGCTCGAGCCAGGTCGGCAACGCGGCCACGCGCCAGAAGTTCCTGCCATAGGGCTCCAGGCCGAAGCCGGCGGCCGACAGGAACGCCGACTGCTCAGCGAGGACCGCCGCGGGCAGCGGATCGAGCTCGAGGGGTATCGGCAGGAGCAGGGGCTGGGAAACCGGATGGTCGGACGAGATGCCCGCCACGATGGACTCGAAGAGGACGCGCTGGTGGGCCGACCCTAGGTCGAGCACGACAAGCCCCGAGGGCGTCTCGAAGGCCGCGCGATCGCCGCGGAGACGGCCCACCAGCCGCCAAGCCAGCCTGAGGGGAGCGCCGGGAGGCGCAGCCGCCTGGGGCGAGGAGGCGACAGGCGAATCCGCGATCGACGGGGCTGCGGGTGCCACGGCCGGGGAGGCGGGCGCAGCGCGGTCGGAGGCGCGCGGGGCCTCCGCCAACTCCACCGCGGGCGCGGCGGGCAAGGGTGAGCCGACCTCGGGCTGCCCGCGGAGGGCGGCCAGGACGGACCCCATGACGAAGGCGCGCACCTTGGCCTCGTCGCGGAAGCGAATCTCGCGCTTGGCGGGGTGCACATTGACGTCGATGGCCGCGGGGTCGATCTCGAGGAAGAGGAAGGCGAGCGGGAAGCGGCCCTTGGGAATCAGCGTGTGGTAGGCCTCGACCAAGGCGTAGGTCAGGGCCCGGCTGTCGACGGGCCGGCCGTTGACGACCGTGACGATGTCCTGCCGCGTCGAGCGGCTGACCCCGGGCTTGCCGAGCAACCCGGAGACACCCATGCCCGGGCCCTCGGCCGCCGGCAGCGGCACCAGCTCGTCGGCGACCGACTTCCCCCAGATGACCCGCACCCGCTCGGCGACGGGGACGTTGCCGGGCGAGCGGAAGACCTCCCGGCCGTCCTCGCGCAGGAGGAAGCCGACCTCCGGGTGGGCCACGGCGTAGAGGCGGACCATGCGGACGATGTGGGCCGCCTCGGTGTCGTCCGACTTGAGGAACTTGAGGCGCGCCGGCACCGGGTGGAAGAGGTTGGCCACCTCGATGCGCGTGCCGACCGCCATCCCGTGCTCGCGGACATGCACGGTGCGGCCGGCGTTGACCAGGATCTCGCAGCCGGCCTCCGCGCCCTCGGCCCGGGTGCGGAGCGTGAACCGCGAGACGCTGGCGATCGACGGCAGGGCCTCGCCCCGGAAGCCGAAGGAGCGGATGCGCCCGAGGTCGGCCGCGTCCGCAATCTTGCTCGTGGCATGGCGCTGCAGGGCCAGCTCGGCCTGGTCGGGGGTCATGCCATGGCCGTCATCCTCCACGGCCAGCAGGGCCTTGCCGCCGCGGGAGAAATCGAGGGTGACCCGGCGGGCTCCGGCGTCCAAGGCGTTTTCCAGGAGCTCCTTGGCCGCCGCCGCGGGGCGCTCCACCACCTCGCCGGCCGCGATCTGGTTCGCGACCTTGGGGTCGAGGAGGCGGATGACGGGGCGTGGCACGGGCCAAACACCTATGGCCGCGGCTTGGCCGCTTGCCAAGCCGTCACTCCCCCGAATCGTGGCGGGGTGCCGAACCGCCTGGCCACCGAGCCCAGCCTCTACCTCCGCCAACACGCCCACCAGCCGGTGGACTGGTGGCCTTGGTGCGCGGAGGCGTTCGCGGAAGCCCGCCGAAGGGACGTGCCCGTGCTGGTGTCGGTCGGCTACGCCTCCTGCCACTGGTGCCACGTGATGGCCCGGGAATGCTTCGACGACCCCTGGATCGCCGACCTGATGAACCGCCACTTCGTCTGCGTGAAGGTCGACCGCGAGGAGCGCCCGGATGTCGACCAGCTCCACATGGACGCCGTGCAGATGATCCAACACCACGGCGGCTGGCCCCTCAACAGCTTCTGCCTGCCCGACGGCCGGCCCTTCTTCGGCGGGACCTACTTCCCGCCCGACGACCGCGGCGGGCGCACGCCCTGGCCCCAGCTCCTCATGCGCGTGGCGGAGCACTACCGCACCCGACGCCACGAGCTCGAGGCCAACGCCGAGGCCGTCGTCGGCAACCTGCTCCACCAGGCGGCCGCTCCCGCGGGGGAGGCCGGCGAGACCGACGCCCCCGGCAGGCTCGCCGCGGCGCGGACGCTGCTGGCCGACGCCGACCCGGCCCACGGCGGCTTCGGCGGCGCGCCGAAGTTCCCGCCGCCCATGGCGCTGGACTTCCTCCTCGCCGTGCGCGAGCGCAGGGACCTCGACCCGTCCACCCGCGACGAAATCGCCCGGACGGTCGGCCTTTGCCTCCGCCGGATGGACGAGGGCGGCCTGCACGACCAGGTCGGGGGCGGCTTCCACCGCTATTGCGTCGACGCGGACTGGACCGTCCCGCACTTCGAGAAGCTCCTCTGCGACAACGCCCTGCTCCTCGGCGCCTACGCCAAGGCGGCCGTCGCCCTCGGCGAGCCCCGCTTCCGCGAGGTCTGCGCCGGCATCGTCGGCTGGCTCGAGCGCGAGATGCGCGTCGGCCCGGCGTACGCGGCGTCGCTCGACGCCGACACCGACCACGAGGAGGGCCTGACCTACCTCTGGACACCCGACCAGGTCGCGGAGGTCCTCGGCGACCGCGCCGAGGTCTTCTGCCGCGCCCATGGCATCACCGCCGAGGGCAACCTCGAGGGCGCCTCCGTGCCCACCTTCCGCGCGGGCGCGGACCGGGCCGCCTTCGACGCCGACCGCGCGCGGCTGCTCGCGGCGCGCGCCCGGCGACCCCAGCCGTCGAGGGACGACAAGGTGCTCGCCGGGTGGAACGCCCTCCTTGCCGCCAACCTCGCCCGGGCGGGCCTACTCCTCGGCGAGCCCGCTTGGGTGACGCGCGCGGGCGAGCTGCTCGACCACCTGGCGGCGACGGTCGTCGCCCGCGACACCCAGGGCCTCGCCATCCGGGCCGTCGCCGGATCCGACACCCCCGCCACCCTGCCCGACCTCGCTTGGCTGGCCGAGGCCGCGCTCGTGCTCGCCGCGACCCGGGGGCAGCCACGGGTCGACCTCGCCGCTGAGCTGGTCGACGCCGCCTACGCCCGCTTCGAGGACCCTCGCTCCGCCGGCCTCCACAGCTCCGCCAACGAGCACGGCCTCCTGCCTGTCCGACAAAAGTCGTGGTGGGACCAGGCCGTGCCCTCCGGCAACAGCGCGCTCCTCGCCGCCCTGGCCGCGCTCGAGGCCCTCGGGGTGGCGTCGGCCGGACCCAGGTTCCGCTCGCTGGCCGCGGCCTACGCGGGGGCCGCCCGCCAGATGCCCCACGGCATCCCCCGGGCGCTCGCCGCGCTGGAGCGAGCCGGCCAAGGCATCCCGCTTGTGAAGCAGGGGCCCGCCGCGCCAACACCCCACGCCGCCCTCGGCGAGCTCCGCGGCGAGATTCTCTCGCAGCCCGAGGCAAGCCTCGGCGGCGGCCTCCAGCTTTGCGTCGGATCGACCTGCCTGCCTCCGGTTGGCGACACGGCAAGCCTACGGCGGCAGCTGGTCACCTGAGAGGTTGGCAAGAGGCCCCGCTCGGCCAGTCTCAGGCCATGCCCTCGCTCACCCTTCTCCTTGGTCTCGGCCTCGCGGCCGGCACCCTCAGCGGACTCTTCGGCATCGGCGCCGGGGTCGTCATCACGCCGGCCCTCCTTTGGCTGACCGGATGCGGCCAGGTCCAAGCCCAGGGCACGGCGTACGCGGTGATGGTGCCGATGGCCATCCTCGGCGCCTGGCGCTACCACAGCCAACCCGGGATGAGCCTCGACTGGTCGCTGCTCCTGCCGCTGGCGGCCGCCTGCCTGGCGGGTGTCTGGCTGGGCAGCCACCTCGCCTTCGCGGCCGAGGAAGGGCTGCTTCGCAAGGCCTTCGGGGCCTACCTCGTCCTGGCCGGGGCCCACCTGCTCCTGGGAACCCGCTGAGCGCGGGTTGCGCTTGCCCCCGGCAGGGGGTTGGCTGGAATCAGCGCCCCATGGCCGATGACACACGCTACGTCTATGCCTACGGCGCCCGAGGGGCCCGTCGCATCCTGCTTGGAATGTTCCAGGTCGAGAACCTGGGCGAGCAGGGCCTCCGTTACTCGCCCATTTGGTCGCGCATCTGGAAGGTCGGCGTCGGCTGCCTCACACTCGCCTACCTGACGCTCGTCTCGCTGTTCTACTTCCGCGAGCGCTACATGCGCGGCATCGAGGGCACAAGCTGGGGCAACGCCTTCCTCTACTTCGTCTCGGACGACGCCAAGGAGCGGCACCTGACGATGAAGGGCGACACCTACATCGACCTGGCGAAGGACGCCCTCAAGCGCGAGGACTACGGCGAGTTTGCCCGCTACATCGGCGTCGGGGCCAGCCTCTCCCGGGCCAACCTCGAGGGCCAGCGCCTGTGCGCCGACCTCTACTTCGCCTTCGGACGAACCGAGGACGCCTACCGCGTGCTCGAGGAGTCGCTCGTCCACGCCAAGCAGGACCGGGCGCACTTCCGCAACCACCTCCGGCGCTGCTTCATCCTCGACCAGGACATGATGATCATCCGGGTGGCCGAGGCCTACATGGACGACCCCGAGGTCGACCCCGGCATCCAGGCCGACCTGCGGGTCGCCTACGCCCAGGCCAACTTCCTCCGCGGCAACTTCGACCTCGCGGCGGACTTCATCCGCAAGAGCCGCCTGGACCTCACCCTCGAGGGCTACACCCTGCTCTGCCAGATCTCCTGGGAGCGGGGCGACCGCCAGAATGCCGTCACGCGGCTGGCCGACGCCGCCCGCACCTTCCCCAATGCCGACCACCTCCGGGCCCTTCTCGCCCGCTGGCACAAGGAGCTGGGCAACACCGAGCAGTCCCGCGACGCCCTCAACCTGCTGGCGGTGCGCGACCCCTCGGCCCACTCCCCCCGCGTCCAGGTCCTCTACCTGCTGACGGGAGACGAGAACGCCGCCAAGCGCAAGGAGCAGGTCGACCGCCTGATGGCCGACTTCGCCCTGAGCGAGGCCGCCCTCCTTGAGCTCGGCCAGTTCGCGAACGACACGGCCGACACCGCCCTGAGCGATCGCCTCCTGAAGCACGCCACCGACAACCGCTTCCCCAGCCGGCCCAAGTTCCTCCTCACCCACGTCGAGTGCCTCATCAACGCCGGACGCAACCAGGAGGCCATCGCCATCGTCGACGAGCTCTTCCAGCGCGACGCCAAGGCCCAGTGGTTCGGCGAGATGCGGGTGACCTTCGAGGCCCTCCGCACCATCGCCTACTACGCGGACAACCAGCCCGACATCGGGGCGATCAACCTCAAGAAGGTGATGGACGCCCGCAACGTGCCGCCCCAGCTCCTCGTCGCCATCGGACGCAAGCTGATCCAGTCCGGCCGCTTCGCGGAAGCCAACAACACGCTCGTCGCCGCCCACCTGCGCAACGAGAACAACCAGGCCCTGCTGCTCCAGCTGGTGAAGATGAAGATCGAGAACGAGGAGATATCCGACGACCTCGAGATCTACCTCCGCCGCCTGATGGCGACCCGCCGCCCCCCCTCCGAGGTGCTGGAGAAGGCCTACGCCCGCATCGCCTCCGACCGCTTCCTGTTCTCCGAGGGCCGCTCCTCCCTGCTGCGCGACATCACCGAGGCGCTCAAGGTGTCGGCGCGCTCGGATCCAGGGGCCTGAGGTCGAGGTCCGCCGCCACGCCCAGCCGGGTGCCGTCCGCCAGCCACAGGCCGCGGCCGCACCCTTGCCGCGACCATTCCTCGGCCTCCGCGGGGGTTCCGAAGGCCAGCGCCCGGGCCAGGCAAGCCGCCTCGGCGGCGCTGCCCGACATCGCCCTGAGCGGCTTGGGCAAACCGACCTCGGCGCCCGAGCGCGGATCGCGCACCCAGGCGGGTTCGGCGCCCCCGAAGCTGGCGAGCGCCACATTGCGGAGGCACACCTCCCATTCGCCGGCGGCGATGCGCCAGCCTTGGCGGTCGCCCGGCGGCTCCAGGGCCGAGAGGAGACCGCCGCCCGCGGTCAGCAGGGCTTGGTCGACCCCCCACTCGCGCAGGGCGTCGGCCATGCGGTCGAGGGCGTAGCCGCGCGAGAGGGCCGCGAGGTCGACCGTCCAGCCGGGCCGATGGCAGATGAGGTCGTCGCCCATGATCTCCCAGGCCGGACCGGCTTCGGGCACGCCGGGAGCCGGAGCCGAGTCGGACTCCGCGTCGAACGCCCCGCCGGTCTCCGTCCGCAGCCGCCGGGCGAGGGCGAGGCAATCCCTGAGGTGCGAGGGGATGCGCATGCGCTCGCCCTCGGTCATGCGCAGGGCGGCGTCGAGGGCGTTGCCGGGCTGCTCCGGGCTGACCTCGCCCTCGACATGGGCCAGTTGATCCCAGGCCGTCTCAAGCACCGTGCGGAGATAGCTCGGCTCCTCCGAGCCGCCGATGCGGATCTCGAAGACGGCCCCGAGGGCCTCGCGGTGGAAACGCTTGATCGGGGCGGTCATCGCAGGGGGCGCAGGGCGTCCTCGATCCTCCGCGCCATTGGCTCCGGCGCAAGCGCCCACCAGAGCTCGTTGTCGCGCACCGCGAAGGGGATGGCCCGGCGGCCCGGGGCGGAGGGGGCGTCGGGTCCCGTGGCTTGGAGCAGCCAGACGTCGGCCTGGGCCGCCTCGGGCACC
>Ga0315904_10013211_pt1 | contig 10362 bp, 6 predicted proteins | sample LakEriMetagenome_6_FD_203529 | JGI IMG/M metagenome (GOLD analysis project Ga0315904, IMG submission 203529) | Freshwater fungal communities from buoy surface, Lake Erie, Ohio, United States - Buoy 12 MA120 | ecosystem: Environmental > Aquatic > Freshwater > Lake | place: USA: Lake Erie, Ohio... | reverse complement strand
TTCAGCTCTTTGATCTCGCGACGGACATCAGTGAAACCAAAAACGTCGCTGAAGTTCATCCGGAAGTCGTGGAAGGCCTCATGAGGCGCATCGAGCAGGCCGTGAATCTGAGCCTGCTGAAACGACTACGTGCGGAAAAGAACCCTGATCCAACAGGTCCGGCAAGTCGAACTGCTTCACCATTGATAGATCCACGCATAGGTGGTATAGCGGGTCTTGGTGGGATTCATGTATGCCTTGCCATCGGTTGCTCCGTGCTCGGTTTCGCCACACCGGCAGGTAAGCCGCAGGCCGTTCTGGAAGACCACCGGATCCTCGTCATGAAACCGGTAAGCGGAAAAACTGCCGGCCTTCTTGTCGAGGTGGGTCAGACCCGCCATGTCGGCATGGAACTTTCCGGTGTCGAAATAGTAGGTTCCCAGGAAGTAGTCCTCCAGTCCCGATGAGAGCATGAGCGGGGGTTTGCTCTTTCCGAGATAGGCGCGGATGCAGGCTTCCAGGTAGGTCAGGCCGCTTCCCTGCGCGGCGATCGCAACCTGATAGAGCGCCCCCTTCCCCTCGACATCGCACAGATCGAACTCCTCGAGCGGTTGGGCTTCGTGGTTTTCCCGGCGGAACAGCTTCAGGCGCGCGGATTCCGGCAATTCCATGCCCCCGAGGCTGGCCCGGCCGTTCTTCATCCCGCGGATGATCCACCAGATCTGCGGATTGTCGGCGGCATCCGCGGAGCGTTGGGCGGTGACACGCACGCTTTTGCCGAATGGAATGCGGTAGTTGTTATAGATGCCGTTGCGCTTGCCGATCTTGCCGACGTGCTTGGTCGACCATGGGGCATGGTTGTCGTTGAATCCGATGCCGTGGCCCATGTAGAGGTCCATATCGATCGAGGGGACCGTCTCGCCATCCACATAATAGCGGATGCGGGTGTCCTCCACACCCTCGAAATTGCCGCCGAACCAGAAATGCGTGAGACAGCCCTTGCCTTGGTGTTCGAACAGCACCGCCTCTTTGCCGCCGCCGAGAACACGCTCGCCCTTGCCCATGGTTCCGATGGGTTCGATGGATTCAACTCCGGCCGCGAGGGATGACGCGCCCGAAACCAGCAGGACCAGGTGGACGAAAAAAATGGTGAAATGCTTACGATTCATGGATCTGATAGGATAGGTTGAATACGCCTGAAAGACAAGGGAATGCCCGCAGCATCATCGTCATGAGGGGCTTAGCGTCCGTCAATATTCGTTTTGTCATTGCGGGGAGCCTCCCTCTTGATGCCGGGAACACTGGAGATGACAGGCGTCTTTTTCTCAATCGGACTGGCCTTCAGCAGTTCGGCGGTCCTCCGCAGGATTTCCCAAGCCTCGTCCTGCACGACCCCATTCCCGTCCGGCCCCACGTTCAGGAGCAGGGCTCCACCCTTTTCATTGACGTCCTTGAGCTTGTCATGGACCACTTCGGGGCTTTTCCATGCATGGTCATTGATCTTGTAGCCCCATGACTTGTTGAGCGTATAGCAGGCCTCCCAATATTTGCCGAAGGCCTTGTCAAAGTGGGCTTGTTCCTGGGTGACGTAATCGAGTTCGAATTTCCCGCGCTTGGCAACCCGGTCGTTGACGATGACGTCCGGGTCCGCCTCGCGGATCCGGTTGTAGAGATCGATTCCATCGTCCATCGTCCACCAATTCGCCCAATCTCCGTCGAACCAAAGCAGGACCGGATCATATTTTCTCAGCAGCTCCAGCACTTGGTTCCGCTGATATTCGATGTATTCCTGTTTCCGGTCATCGACGATGAGGGTTTTTCCCGGCCAGTCCTTCTTTCCCAGTTCGGACGGGCGGGCCTGGCTGGGATGGTGCCAGTCGATGATGCTGTAGTAGATGCCGAAGCGGATATGGTGTTTGGCACAGGCGTCCTTGAGTTCCTGAAGGATGTCGCGGCCCTTGAAGGGAGTGCTGGCGACATCGAATCCGGTGAAGGCACTGTCCCAGAGGCAGAACCCGTCGTGATGTTTGGAGGTGACAACCAGATAGGTCATTCCGGCCGCCTTGGCGTTTTCGACGATCCGGTCGGCATTGAATTGGGCCGGGTTGAACTGCAAAGCCTTGGTGGCATAGACCTCGCGGTCGATGTTTGCGGTTCCCTGGATCCACTCCGCATAGCCTTTGACATCCTTGCCTTCCCAGACGCCTCCCAGCATCGAGTAGGCCCCGAAATGAATGAAGAGACCATACTTCGCATCGGCAAACCACTGCAGCCGCTTCTGATAAGCCTGCAGGGATTCCTCCTTGATTCCGACCGTCTGGGCGGGCAATCGGCCAATGCCTGCCAGAGGCAGCAGCAGCGAGAAACACAGGATGGTTGTCGATTTCATTCGGGCGGTGGTTTTCATAAGTGATGTCAAATGATGTCTAGGGTTTTCCCGATGGCTTGAGGGTGAACCCATTCAATGCCACCCCGTATTGCGGGACCTCGTCGCGACAGAAGCGCAGGATGTTGGCGTCAATGTTTCTTCTTCTTTCCTTCGGGCTTGGGATAAATGCAAGTCCGTTTGGCTTCCTTCTGCCACAACTCGCCAAGCTCGCGCACTTTTTCCGGATGCTGTTTGCCGAGGTCGTTGAGTTCGGTGCGATCCTCCTCGATCGAGTAGAGCTCCCAGGGCCGCGTGTCCCCGGCGCGCACCAGCTTCCAAGGGCCCTTTCGAATCGCGGCCCTGCCGAAGTGTTCGAAAAGCAAGATTCGTTCTTCCTTGCGGTCGGCGGAGAATCCACCTGCAAGGCTGCGTCCCTCCATCGGCAGGATGTCGTGATCGGCGAAACGTGCGGGATACTCCGCGCCGGAAAGCTCAACGCAGGTGGCCATGATGTCGATCAGGTGGCCGGGTTCGTGGCGGAGTTCATTGCGGTCGGCAATCCCTTTCGGCCAGTGGGCGATCAATGGAGTGGCGATACCGCCTTCGTGGTTGCTTGCCTTGTAATTGCGGAACGGGGTGTTCGAAACATTGGCCCAATTGCGGCCGTACGCGATGTAGGTATCCGCGGGACCGGGCATGACATCGGGGCCGTTGCGTACCAGGCGGCCATCGCGGGCGCGAACGGGGAAAATGCTGGTCTGGAGTTCATCTTTGCCCATCGGGACGACATCCGTTGGATTCGGTCTTTTGGGCGGTTTGCGCCCGTAGGTTTCCGCGCAGCCGCCGTTGTCGCTGAGGAAGAGAATGAGAGTGTTGTCGAGTTGGCCGGTGGACTTGAGCGATTCGATGATCCGGCCGATACCCTGGTCCATGGAGTCGACCATCGCCGCGTAGACTTCCATGCCGCGCAGTTCCCATGCGCGGGTGGATTCGTCCACGCCTTTCCATGATGCATCCCCGGGGCTGAGTTTCCAGTCATCGATGAGGCCTAGTTCCTTCATTTTCTTGTAGCGTGCCTCGCGGATGGCCTCGTATCCGGCGTCATATCGGCCTTTGTATTTGGCAATGTCCTTTTCGAGGGCGTGCATCGGCCAATGGGGCGCGGTGTATGCGACATACATGAAGAACGGCTGGTCCACGTGGGACCCGGCGTGCTCGCGAACGTAGCGGCTGGCGTGGTCGCTGATCGCATCGGTGTAGTAGTATTGCTCCGGTTTGTATTCCTCGTCGTTGTCGGGAGTGATGGCATCGTTGCCCCGCGTGAGTGTCCATGGATCGAAAAAGCTGCCGGCGCCGATGATGGTGCCGTAGAAGCGGTCGAAGCCGCGCTGCAAGGGCCAGTTCTTCTTGTCGCCATCCGGCCTGAGCTGAGTGGTCACGTGCCACTTGCCCGCCATGTAGGTCCGGTATCCCGCCGGCTTGAGCGCCTCGGCGATGGTCACCGCGTTGCGCGAGAGGTCGCCGCGATAACCCGGTTGGCCGCCATCGCCGGTCATCTCGCCAATGCCCGCTTGGTGGGCATAGAGACCAGTGAGGAGCGAAGCGCGGGTCGGGCAGCAACGGCCGGTGTTGTAAAAATGGGTATAGCGCAGCCCGTTGGCCGCAAGCCGGTCGAGGTTCGGTGTCTCGATTTCACCGCCATAGCAACCGAGATCAGAGTAGCCCATGTCGTCGGACAGGATGACGATAATGTTCGGCTTGGAGCGAGCGGCCGGGGCCAAGGCGGGTATGAAGACCAACAAGGCGAGCAGGGAGAGTAGAGTTGATTGTTTCATGGGTTCATCGAAGGTAGTCTTTGCCCGCAAAGCTGACTTTCACGCTTTCGCGCCATGCGGTGAGTTCCTTGAGCATGCGCTGGACTTCTTGCGGATGTTGGTCAGCGATATTGGTTTCCTGTCCGGGGTCGGCGAGGATATCGTAGAGTGCCACGGATTCAGCTTTCCGCCGTTTGTTGGGCGGGTCGAATCGGATCATGTGGCGACCGTCGATCCATGCAGCGTTGTTGAACTCGCAAAGGGTCGGGTCTTCCTTGCTGGCATAGCCACCGGAGAGGAAACCCAGCGGTTTGGGACGGAGCGCCATCTTTCCGTCGAAAAGGGGCAGCAGGCTGATCCCGTCAATGACCGGCTGGTGCTTCATGGTGACGCCGGCGATGTCCAGCACGGTGGGATACATGTCGATGTGGCAAACCCGGATGCCCGATCGCATGGGCTTGGGGATCCTGAGCGGCCATTCGAGCAGCCCAATGGTGCGTGCGCCGATGCGACCTTTTTTCTCGATGCCGGATACCTCGGAAATGCCGCCATTGTCGCTGACGAACCAAAGCAGTGTGTTGTCGGCGATGTTGAGTCGCCTTAGTTCTTCCCGCAGTTTGCCGACTGCGGCATCCAGCCCCGAGACCTCACCCCATAAGTTCTGCTCGTTCTCCGGGAGATCGGGATAAAGTTTTTTGAACTCCTCCGCAGCCTGATGCGGAGCGTGCGGCGAGCCGAAACAGATTTGCGCGAAGAAGGGCTTTTTGCTCTGCGCGCGTTTCCCGATGAAATCGAGCGCGATGTCCATGATGGCCACCGAGGTGTCGCCAGTGGTCTTGACCGGTGCCTCATCCCGCTTGTCGCTGTCGCCGACGAAGAATGCCGCACCGAGGTCGAAATAGTTTTTGCTCCACACGGCTTCATCGAATCCCACCCTGAGCGGGTGGGTGCCGTCCCGACCCAGTCCCCATTTGCCGAAGTGGCCGGTTTCGTAGCCGGCCGTTTTGAGGGCGGCGGCCACCGTGACCTCACCCTCCTGCATCGCCCCGACGGTCGTGACCATTCGGGCGCGCAGCGGAGTGCGACCGGTCAGGATGGCCATGCGTCCCGGCGAACAGGTGCCGGCGGCCGAGTAGAAGTTATCAAGACGAAGTCCCTCGGCCGCCATGCGATCGAGGTGGGGTGTTTTGACGATGGGATTGCCGCTGTGGCCCGTATCCTTGTAGCCCATGTCATCGGCGACCACGAAGATGATGTTCGGCTTGGTGGACGTTTCGATTGCGTTGGCGGAGAATATGCCAACCAGCATCAACGCGAAGCCGCGCACGATGAACTTTCTGTTAGGGCGTATCATGACCGGAAGTGCTGAACGGCCCCACTGGCAAGCCATCTTTGTTGTAGAGAAGGTGGCCGAGTGGCTGGGTGGTGTAGGCGTAGCGGACGGCGACGGGTTTCTCCACGCCCTTGGCGGAAACGACGAGTTCCGCGCCGTCAATCTTCGCATCGGCCCAATGCCATTGGCCGCTCTGGTCCTGGATCGACAGCCACGACAGCTTCGCGTCGGGTGTGGGAGTTGGCAGCTCATAGGCCTCGGGCAGGGTGGTGGCCTTGTGGGCGATCATGAGGCCGGTCTTCGCGTCATCGGTGAAGGAAACACGGATCGTGTTGTCCTCGATCCTGTGGCTTTTGTAGAGCGGACAGGCGGTGATGGTTTCCAATCCATAGACCTTCCGGAGAACCGAGCGCGCCAGACGTTCGGCGGTGTCGAATTTGTTCGGCGGATGTTCACCCTTGGTGCCGACATCGATAGTCACGGCCATTCCGGTGTTGGGCAAGGCGAGGGTCTCGAAGAATGCCTGGCGGATGCCGGCGCGTCCATCGCCCATGGCCGGAAGGTCGGTGCTTGATTCGTGGATGCCGGGCAACTGCACGAAGTGGAAGGGGAAATCCCCCTGTCCCCAGGCCCTGCGCCAGCCGGTGATCAAGGACTCCAGTTTGGGCCGATAGGCGAGCTCGTCCTTTTGATTGGACTCGCCCTGATACCAGATGGCACCGCGGATGCCGTAGCCGACCACCGGGGTCATGAGCTTGGCGTAGTTGCCGCCCACCGGATAAGGGTCTTGGTTGAGCCAGCTCTCGATATTCGACCCGCCGACCGCGCGCACGATCAGACCGATGGGCACCAGCGTTTCCTTCTGGACGCGGCGGGCGAAGAAAAACGAGACTCGCGAACAGCTGAGCACCGTTTCCGGCGTGCAGACATTCCAGGACCGTTCCTCCACCTTGAGAAAGCGCATGCCGGGATAGTTGGCGGCAGCTACGGTATCGGGCGGATGGTTTTTCGCGCTTACCGGGGTGCGGATGCCGCCAGCGATGTTCGATTGCCCGGCGCAGAGCCAGACATCGCCGATCACGATGTCGCGAAGCTCCCTAACAACTTTATCGCCGTTGAGGGTGCTGGTGATTTTCAACGTGTGACCGTCGGGCGCATCGTTGACCGAATTGAGTTTCGCCGCCTTGAGAGGATCCAACATGATGCGCCAGTTGCCGTCCGCATTCGTGGTGGTGGTTTTGACTTGTCCGGCGAACGAAGCTTCGATCTTCGCCCCGGGGCTTGCGTTTCCCCAGATTGGCAGTGCGATGCCTTGTTGGAAAACGGCATGGTCGGCACAGGGAGCGCCGAGCTGAAGATCTGTCGGACCTGGGGCTGGTTCGGCAGCCGTGGCGTGGAGGTTGCCGAAAAGGGCGGCCAAGCCGCAGGCGATGCCGGTGAGATTCCGTTGGCGTAAAAGAGCATGCATGGTGGGATGGATTCCTTATCATTCATTCAGCCACTCGTAGGCGATGACTTGCGGGTTGTTTTCAATTAGAGTCTTGGGAATGGAGAATTCGACGAACGCTGGTGTTTTTTCCACGAGTGCCTTCATTTCGGACGGGCGGCCTTCTCCCTCCTTGGCGGTGAATTTCCAACCCTTGCCTGTGGTAATGCCTTCAGTGGCACCCCAAGTGATGGGGGCGTCTTTTTGTAGGGGAAACTCGCAGGCGAGAGTGCCGCTGGTAATGCGTATGGCGTTGGTATCCGGCGCCATTTTGCTTCGTTGCAGGCGGATGCGCACGGCGGTCCATTGCGGTTGTATGCGGGTGAGTGTTCCTTCACCGTTGTGGTATGGGGTTTCGATGGTGACGAGGGTAGTGTCACCCTCAGTGGTGCGCCTGCCGGTAGCGGACAAACCACGTCGGTTGGTCGCGAATCCCAGTCGCAGGGCGTATGGCGTTGCCGGCTCGGCAAAAGTCCGGCCGTTCCAATCGGCATCGAGCGATTTTCCGTGGTAGGCGCGCGCGAGGGCGGAGATGTTTCGGTCATCGCTGCGCAGCTCGGTGACCTGGCGGGTGATGAATCCTTTCAAGGGTATGGTGCCATCCTTGCTGGCCGGTGCGCAAAAACCGTAGAGTCCGATGCCCTTGGCTTGGGCGTCCGGGATGACGGCACCGGGATCGGCGTTGTTCCAGTCGGCCAGGCAGGTGATCAAGCGGGTGTGTTTTCCGACAGCATTGCGGATTTCCTCGAGATGTTTGTTGTTGCCGGTTTCCGCCATCAGCCAATCGACTTCGCGGAACATGTCGGAATCCTTGATGTGCGGGTGTTTGATGTTGTTGCAGGTGAGCCAGACGATGCACTTCGGGTTGGCATCCTTGGCAGCCTTGCGGATGGTTTTCCAGCAGCGGTCGATGGCCTTGCGGCTGTAGGCGAGGTCCTGCTGGGCGGTGAGCTTGTCCTCGCCGGGAAACGGTTCGCCCATGAGTTGTTGATAGAGTTTCTTCTCCGCTTCGATCCATTTGTTGTCGTTGGCCTTGCGGGATGGTTGCCAGATCCAATCGACCATGAAGCCATCAATGCCGGTGGTTTTCACGGCGTCGGTGATGGCGGCTGACAGATAGGCAAGATATTCATTGGTGTAAGGCAGATGATAACCGCCGACGCCGTAACTCAAATGCGGGTTGTCGGTGCCCCAGCGGTTGTTGGCTCCGGCACAGAAGTATCCCATCACCAACATGCCCTCGGCGTGGCCGAGTTTCACGAGATCCCGCAAGAGGTCGTATTGCAGGCCCGGTTGTTCCGGGGTGACATCGTTGCGGTAGTAAGCGTAGCCGTTGGTGGAAACGCAGAAAGTCTGAATGACATTGCAGCCGATGGACTTGTGCCACTCGACGATGGCTTTGGGGTCGGCGCCTTTCATGAAACCGGGTGTGGCGATGCGTTTTTTCCGGCCTTTGCCCTCCCAGTTGAAGTCCAGGCAATACGACTTGATTTCCGGCATGGTGAGCGGATCGGGAAGTGCCGGCCCGGCGGGGGTGAGGGCGGTCGCTGCCAGCGTCAAGACAGCAATCCACGAGATGGTTTGGGTTTTAATGTTCATGCGTTTCTTCGACTGATTGGGTAGGCATAATGATTATTCCGAATCCTGCTTCCTGACGGCGGCTCCCATTGCCTCGGCGAGGGTGATCAGCTTGGCGGGATCCTTGTCCTCCTCCATCGCCTTGATCATGTTTTCCCAGTTGCCCTTCAGCTTGCGGTTCTCGGACACGGTCTTCCAAGCCGGCAGTTGCTTGAGCTTTTCCACATAGGGCCGGGCATGGGCGCCATACCTGGCCAGGCTGTCCATGATCGCCCGCATCTTGAAACTCCCCTTTCCCGTCTCGCTAGCGTCAATGGCCAGTGTGTAGTCCAGCCCCTCCTTGATATTGAGGCGCGCGAGAATGGCAATGCCGGCGCCGATGGCCTGGGTCGGGTTGTGATACGAGTGATAGGTCAGATCCTGATCCTTGAGGACGTATTCCATCTCTTCGCCGACGTGGCGGAAATCCTCCAACGGCATGGCCGCCACCATCCGCATGGCCAGCGCACGCGTGCCTTGGCGCTTGTGGTCCATCAGCTTCGTGGCGGCGGTGTAAAAGAGGCCCTTGTCCTTGACCTGGCCGACGGCGAGGGGATCCGGACAGAGGGCATTCAGACTCTCGGAGAGCGATTCATCCGTGAGGCCGAGGGGATCACCGGGTTCATCCGCGACGACCATCTTCAGCATGTCCTGGTAATAGGGGTAGGCCGGTTCGCCGAAGTGGGCGAGCGTTGCCGCGACGGTGGCCCGCGTTTCCGGATCCTCTTTTTCGTCGCGCAGGATCGCTCCCAGTTTGGCGAGTTGGGGAAGGGCCACTTCCGGCGGACAACCGGCCCCGAAATACCGGATGGCATTCATCTTTTCGGTTTTCGTCCCTGTTTGCATCATCTCCAGCAGCTTGGGACCGAAATCGCCATTTTTGGTCCGCAGCGCATCGATGGCCGGAAGGGCAATCTGCGGGAACGGACTTCCAAGATACCCGAGCAGCACGTCGGGCTTTGTCTTCTCGAAATTGATCTTGCTCATCTGGACCGTGTCGGTGGCTTCCTGTTTCTTGAGCCAGAGCGATTCGTCGGCGCCCTTGCCGGTGATGTGGAGGGCGCGGCGCGGCAGGCAATAGGCCATTAACTGCGAGCCGGTGCTGTTGCCTTCCCGGGACTCGGTTCCGTCATGGGTGAAGCTGCCATTCCAGCTACGGTATGATGTTTTCAGCCAGAGCGATTCCTTGAAGAACCGCTTCGTCACTTCGGGACCCGCGACATTCGCACCCAGCGGTGTCCAGAGGACATTGAAGTAATACGTCGCGTGACCGGACTCCATCCGATCGTGCGCGGCGGCGGAGCAGCGGGAGAAAAACGCGGCGGATTCCCTGTCCCCATGGAAGGCCATGCAGAGGGCGGCCGAGCCGCTCATGCCGTTGTTGTTGAACTCCCTGCTCTTCGGATCGTGCACGCCATAAGGAAAGCTGCCTCGGCCGGTAAAGCTGTTGAAATAGGTATGCGCCCGCTCGATGGCCCCATCAACCTCCGCGTTTTTGACACCGCATTTTTTGGCTAACAGCAATCCCATGAAACAGGTGAGGCTGGGCTGGTTCATCTGCCCGTAGCCAATGCAGCGTCCGTGCGGCTGGCCCTTGTTCTTGCTCCAGATCGCCATGCGGTGGCTCCACAGTCCGGCGGCATCCTGACCGTTGGCCAGCGCCTCGGCATAGGCCTCGATGCCCGGCAGCACCGACTTGTCGCCGGTGAGCAGATGGTATTCCGACAACGTGATCAACTGGTATCCCCAGAACCAACCCACATAA
>Ga0315904_10013207_pt1 | contig 10364 bp, 19 predicted proteins | sample LakEriMetagenome_6_FD_203529 | JGI IMG/M metagenome (GOLD analysis project Ga0315904, IMG submission 203529) | Freshwater fungal communities from buoy surface, Lake Erie, Ohio, United States - Buoy 12 MA120 | ecosystem: Environmental > Aquatic > Freshwater > Lake | place: USA: Lake Erie, Ohio... | reverse complement strand
TCGTGAACTTGATGAAGGTCTGCTCTGCACCTGGCACGAGCCGCTGCAAGCCAGCCTCTAGGCGTGCGACGAGTGGTCCAAGACCAAGGCGCAGCCACTCAATGCTGACGATCTCAACGCTGTTGTAGGAGGTGTTGCCGCCTGGGTACTGGAGCAGGTGCAGCGGTACGCCCATTAGCCGAGCGATGGACTCAACGCCCCAGTGCAGGGTCTCAACGAGCTGCATATCGCTGATCTTCATTGACATCTGCTGAAAGTCTGCGCCACCGGTTAGCACCGCGATCTTGTGCATCTTCTCGATGCCCTCGTGACGGCGGCTGAACGAGTTGCGGAGTGAGTCCGCCTGATCCTGCGTCAGTTCGCCTGGAATCTTGATGACGGCTGAAGGCGCTGCGCCCTGCTCGTAGAACTTGGCGCTGTAGAGCTGCGTGGCGCTGGCAAGGCCGAGCGTCGTGCGGTGCTGCTCAACTGGCGACGGTGCGCGGAAGTTAGAGCCAGTCGCAAAGAGCGGAATGTGCAGGATTGCGTCAGAAGTCAGTTCAACGCCTACGCCATCCTCGCCTGCAACCACATAGACAGGAGCGCCGTCTACGACCTTGATCGTCACGCGGTGCGGATCGAGAACGCGCATCTCAACGATATCGCCGTTGCGATTCTTGATGAAGAGGACAAAGCAGTTGCCGTCAATGAGGAGTGACGAGACCATTCGGTGCTTCAGGTCAAAGCCAGTGAAGTTCGGATTGTTTGGCTGTGGCGTGGTCAGCCAAGTTGGTGATGGTCGGTACGGTCGGCGCGTACCGTCAATGCGGATGTAGGTATCCCACGGAAGCGACGCGACAGTGTCAGCGTAGAGCTTGACTGCTGCGTAATAGGCTCCGATGGAGAGTGCCGTCTGGCTGTTGATTGCGACACCGGCAGACGAGACGCTTGGCTGATTATCGGTGATCCAAGTGCCACCTACGGCACGCTGCTCACCAAGGATGCGGCGAAGGATGCTCACTTACGGTCTCCTAGCGTATAGCCGATAGCGGCAAGAGCCGCGCCCAATGCGATGAGTCCCAATGGGAGAGAGAGTAGCGCGACACCTGCGATGACAAGTGCGCCACCCACAACTTCGAGAAGGTTGCTAATCATAGGTTGATCCACTCCACTTTCGCTGCTTGCTTAGGTTCAATCTGTAGGAACTTTACACCCTGGAACGCGACCACGGCAGAGACAGCCGCGTCAATGCGGTCAGGCGAAGCCTTGTATGCCTTGGTCAGAACCTGCCCATAGCGCGTGAGGCGCGTGTGAACATTGCTGATATGGCGAGCTAGGAGCGGCGAGCCGTCGTGGCGCAGCCCCTCGCCAGTCGCCACGGCCGTGAAGAATCGGTCTACGGCTGGCCCCATGCGTTCAATCGTGGCGGTGTTGAAGACTGCCACGCGCTTGCCGTACCGGCGCGTCCACTCCTCGATCTCTGCCGCCCAGCCTGGAGGGTCGCAGAAGAGCGTCGCATCGTAAGTCTGCATGACCTGATCAACCACCGCGTCAACCTCGCCGCGCGGCACTGTCCAGTCTGGGTCGCGATTGGTGTCGGACTTCTCCCACGCTCTGATCAGGAACAGGTGACCGTCCATCGTGCAGGCGGTGAGGACTGATGCGTCTCGCGCATAGGAGCCATCCCAGCCCAGACTGATGCGTTCGCCTGGAATCAGTTTGCGCTCACGGTCGGCGAGTTTCATCCACGCCTCTGCGCCGATCCAGCGGTCTGGCGGCTGCACAAAGCGGTTGAGATGGTAGCGCTGCCACTCGTGCATCGGCACTTCGCTGGCGCGTGCCATGAGTCGGTCAATGTCTACGAATGCCGGTGCGCTTGGGTTCGCCTGCTCTAGTGCAGCCCTGCGGCCAGTGTCGGTTTCTAGGTCGTGGCTGTCAGCAGCAGCCCACCACTCGACTAGGAAGGAAGGGTCGCTCACCTCGCCAGACGAGATGCGCTTGGCGTAGGTCAGCATCCTGCCGAGCAGCGTGTTCTCATCGGAGCCTGCCGTTGAGATGTTCAACTCCAGCGCCTCGGCTCGCTTGGCAAGTGAGTTGGAGAGCACGAGATGCACGCGCTCTTTGTTGCCTGTCCACTCGTGCAACTCGTCCGCGATAAAGCAGGTTGGTCGCCCACCGTCGTTCGTGCCTGCCGCAGCAGCCACGCGGTACATACGCCCAGGGCGATCCTTGATCAGGATCTCGGTGTCATAGACCTCAAACAGTTTGGCGAGTGGACCCTGTGTCAGCATTATCCGAGCCGTGCCAAAGAGCAGGTCAGCCTGCTCAAAGGAAGCCGCCGCGATAGGGATGTTTGGCGACTTGGGAGCCTTCGGTCCTGCCAGTTCTGCGAGCGCGATAGCCGCGAGCAGCTCGGTCTTGCCGTTGCCCTTCGGCGTACCCAAGAGCGCACGTTTTACGGTGCGCTTCTGTGTGGCTGCGTCGTACTCGTAGAGCCGCCAGATATAGGCGCGCTGCCACGGCTCTAGGCGAAACGGCTCGCCAAACTTGTCGCCCTCACCGTGAACTAGGTTGGTCTCAATCCAGCGGCAGACCAAGCCACCCCACGACGGCGGCGGTGGATTACTGATCGGCGACGAGTAGAGCGGCCTCTTCGGTTGAGTCAGCGTCGGCTTCGACATAGCGTGGGTCGGCTTCGGCTTCGGCTTCCGCGATGGCTGCGTTGGCGATTCTGGCATTGAGTTCCTCCAGGCTTCGTGCTGCTTCACCATACACGATGCCAAGCGTCAGCCCTGCCTTAGGGTGCAGACCGAAGCGATCCTCCAGTTGGCGGATCTCGGCATCCACTGAGGTGCGCTGTCGGTACATAGGGTTGAGGATCTTCTGCCCCTGAGAGCCTGAGATCATCGGCTCCTCGCGTAGGTAGATGTCCATTCGCTCGCGCTCGTCGTACATCGAGAAGAGCCGCTCAAGCGCTGGCATCTGCGCCGGCTGCACAACCTGCGCGAACGGCGAGCGCCAGAAGATCTCCCAAGACTTGAGCCAACGCTCGGTGAGGTGGCTCGGAGCTGGTGGAATGGCCGCAGGATCAATGGCGATCTGGGGCAGCACGCCAAGATCTTTGGTCGATCTGTTCTGCCTTTTGTCTGCTGGCTTCTTAGCGCTCACAAATAAAACTCCCAACTGTTCATAGGACCCACACCGTACAGGAGATTGACGAACTCGGCGCTGGGTACTGTAGGGTGATCGTAGCCTAGATTACGCATAGCCCTGGGGTAGCACGGTCGCCCTTGGAACTGTTGCAGGCAAGACACGCGAGCTGGACATTCACCCAGGTGTGAGATCCGCCTCTGGCTAGAGGGATGATGTGATCAACAGTCGGAGCGGTTGGCATCCAGGTGCGACCATCCCAATAGCGCCATACCGATGGGTCAGCACAGGTGATCTGGCACATCGAGCACTGACCTTGTGAGCGCTCATACAGAGACTTGTAGTCAATGCCCCTGTCATACGCTCCGTTTCTAGACTGGCGTAGCCTACGGATCTGCCTCAACTGTCGGTCAGCGTGCTCTTTGCAAGAGTCGCAGCGCCAGCCCTGTCCGTACCGGTTGAAGGTATCGCCACATCCTGTGCATTGCTTTGGCATTAGCCAGCGCAACCGATTACGCAGTTGAAGCAGTAGGAGTCGCCTCTTCTTCCCTTCTTCCGCTGAGTACTTCCTGCTCTGCACGATTGGTGGCTTGCTTCTTAGCAGCTCATACTTGGGAGGACCGCAGCGCGGCCGTGGGCTTGGTCTGCACGCAATGCTGCAATAGCGAAACTCGCCTGCATACCTGCGCGCTCTATAGCGCACAACTGGGTACTGGCAAGTAGCGCAGGGTTCTTTCGGTAGCCAAGGTCTGTTGGCTAAGTACCAGGCATTGGTTTGCTGCTCGCGCTTGTGTCGATTGCAGCCACGCTTATGAAACCATTTGCGAGCGTCGCTCGTAAGGAACTCTCGTCCGCATCCACGGCACTCTCTAAGGAACTCTAGTGGTTTGTATCGTGCTGCCATCTAGCCTCCTGATTAGGCTTGGTGCAGGGAGAATCAGGCTCCCTGCTTGTCCACCTTAGCACGGTCACGCTTCGCCCAGCCTTTGCCCTTGAATACGATGGCGGACGGCGTGACCTGAAGGATCATCCACGGACCACACTCGCAGCGTGGTACGACTGGCTCATACCCTGACTGCATCCGCTCCTCGACCTTGCCGCAGGTCGGACACTTGAACTCATAGATCGGCATCTGGCTTCCAATCCTTCCCAGCCCAGTACGGCTTGCCTTCCTTGCGCTCTGCCGTGCGGCGGCAGTACGAGCACTCGCCGCAGGTCGGTGCGTCTGGCACTAGGTCGCGCTTGCACTTGTTGCAGTACAGCGTGCGAGAGCAGGCACGGCGCTTACCCATCCCACGGATGTCGGCCATATCGCAGAGGTGCGCGACGGTCACTTCTGCTTCCTGCGCTGTGCGCGGTTCAGTGCGACTGGCTGCTCTGCCGGTACGCCTAGGCGGATCTTGCCACTGAAGATGTCAGCGAAGAGCGGCTGCCACTTGGTCGTGTAGACATAGTCAGCGTCGTACTCGTACATCTTGGCGGCCAGAGCGGCGCGGTCGATCTCGCCAGCCTGTGTGGCGATGTAGTTGAGCGTCAGCCCCTCAAGGATGCTCTCAACGCTAGGGATCTTCCACCAGGACTCCTGCATCTCATCCCACTCTTCCTGCCCTTCGCAGGCATAGCCGTGGTCTCGCACTAGCTCAGGCTGTGCCGTCCAGTCGGTCACGATGACAGGGGTGCCGCACGCCTGCGCTTCGATCACAGGAATGCCGAAGCCCTCACCACGTGAGGCGAGCAGCAGGACATTGGCGGAGCGCATGATGCTGGCGAGCGTCTCGGCTGGAATGCCTGCACGCATCTGGCTGCTGTTCACCCAGCGGATGCGATCCTCTGGTGCGCCTACTGCCTTGAGCACAGGGATGAGGTTGATGCCGTCTAGATGACCCCAGCGGTCGGTGTGCAGGTACAGGTAGGCATCCTCGTGCTGCTGCGCGAAGAGCGCCCACGCCTTCAGCATCTCTGGGAATGACTTGCGCTTGCCCTTGTTCATCGCGGTGATGACGGTCAGGTGTGCATCCTCCGGCACGCGGAGCACATCGCGGCAGGTCGGCCCTTCGTGCGTCCATACCTTCGTGTCAATCGCGTGTGGGATGTAGGTCAGTCGGTCACGCGGTACGCCTGCCTTCAGGAGCGCCTGCTCGCCGTGCTTGCTCATTGCGACAATCAACTTGTTGCCACCCTTGATGCACCACTCGGCTACGCGCGGCGGCACAGGGTCGTGGTCAATCGGAACCCAGGCAACGATAGGCAGGTGGTGGTACGCCTCGTTGATTGCCACCCACACATCGAACAGGGTCAGACCGAAGCCACCCTGTGAGGCGGCCATCGCAATGTTCTCTGGTCCAGAGTCGTTCGCATACTTGATCAGCCCCTCGGCGAATACCTGAATGCCCTCGACCTCCATATTCGTTGGAGCGCCGTAGTTCGCTGCCACGCCTACAGGGATGCCGTCCGCCTTGATCCGCTGCGCGAGCTGCTTGGTCTGCTGACCGTAGCCGGTCGGAGCGAGTGGCGTGTTGCTGACGATGATGATTGGCTTGCTCATTGAGTCCTCCTAACTATGCTTGGTGATCTTGCCGTGACAGACCCTACACAGCGTGCGGAGCATATAGGTCGGCACGATCAACGCGCCTCCCTGACTCAGCGGCTGGATATGGTCTGCGGTGAGTGGGTTGCTGGGGTTGCCGTCGCGCTGTCCGCACAGTTCGCAGTAGGGAACTTCCTTCCGCTTCTGGATGCTGAGCCTGCGCCAGTCGGCGTTGCGATAGGGAGACGGTCCGCGATTCTTCGCCCACTCGGTCGCTTTGCGTGGTCCGCACACATTGCAGCGGTTGCCGTAGGTGGTTAGGACGCCGCAGGTCAGACACGGTCGCTGTGCTCTCACGCTTTAGGGAATGCCGGTAGCGACAGGTAGGGAGCGATGATGCGAGCCAGGTGCTCGATGGTGCGCTCCTCGCCGTCCTCTAGTTGCGGTTCAATGACTGCCCACGCCAACTTGCCGAGTGACTCCTCAAGGTTCTCGGAGATGCGTGCATAGCGTGCAAGCACGAGATGCAGCAGCTCGTGCGTCAGGATCAGACGCTGCTTGTCAGGCTCCTGCTTCCAGAAGTCGAATGCGACGCGCAGGTCGGCGGTCGGCTGTTGCGCGTGCGCGTCAATGTCTGCCCACGCATCCACATCGGACGCGGCCTCAACGATGGTGATCTCCCAGTGGTCAAGACCCATAACGGTCTGCGCCTCTGCCACCCACGCCCTCAGTACGGTGAACTTGTCCTGCTTAGCCATTTGCCCTCCTGTAGTGGTGGAGCAGGAGTGGAGTCGCACCACTCGTACCTCGCTGACCTGGCATCGCCGTGATGGTCGTGCGAGCGTCTACGCTGCCCCAGAGTAGACCCTGCCGATGGGAGGACACCACCGGCAGGGCGAGAGGCCGCAGCACCACAAGGCGCGCAGCCGCACAGGAATCGTACCGCATCACTTTGCCACCCTTAGTGGGAGCGGCGACACAGGTCGCAGCGGACAGGTCTTATCCCAGCAAGACGGCGTAGTGTCCTCATCGCCAGCGCAGACACGGCACATCAAGTCAACGGCTGCGGCGTAGCGCTGCAACTTCGCGGAGTGTTCGATCTCGCTCTCATCGTTCACGCGAGCGTTGATCCAGTACAGGTCTGCATCGGTGACAAAGGTTCCGCCGTAGTAGCGCTCTCGCGCCCAGTGGATGCTCTTGCCGAACTGGGGCATAAGGTTGAACAGCGCGTTGAGTTTGACTTCTAGCTTCAGCGCCCACGCGGCACAGGCTTGCTGGAACTCTCGCTGTTCAATGGGTAGTCCGCGATTGTCACTGCTAACACGCCTCTGCCGAGCGGCGCGAGACGAGAGAACGCGGTTGGACTTAGATCGATTGCTAGGCTGCGAGATGTCCACGGCTTTGTTATGTCCTTCCTACATCGTCCACAAGAGTCGCGTGCGACCACAATGACGCACCGAGTCTGATCGTCCTTCCGGCAGACGCGCAGTCTAAACGGTTTATCGCCCCAGCGCCAGCGTGGCACCGCGGCGTACATAATCAACTCGCCTCCACGGCCGCCAGCCGCCTTGGACTTGTACGGAGAGCAGGTGTTCTTGTACCCACCTACGCAGTACTTCTCGCCTTTCGGTGCCGTGCTGCCGTACCAGGTTGCCACGCCGCTGACCGGCACGCCGCTTGGGGTCTCTGGCGTGGTGCCTGACCCAGTCAGCATCGTCAGCCCTAGCAGGAGCGAGACTACTTGAGCCATACCGTCACATACCCTTCTAGGACAGGGAGGTTGCCGCGCTCCTCAAGCCACTGCCGGACGAGCGCACCCTTGCCCTCGGTCGGTGTGATGCAGTCATCTACCGCGATGATGCAGTCCGCTGGTAGTCGGTCGTAGATCGCTTGCAGCTCACGCAGGTGATGCTCTGCCGCGTCTAGGCTCCCAGTCTTGTAGTCGAATGAGTCCAAGTAGAGCAGCGAGATTGACGATGCGTTGCCAAAGTGCCGCAGGAAGTCCACCGAGTCGCCCACGGTGACGCGAGCGGTTGGAGCCAGCGCGCGAGCGGTGGTGACATTGTCTGGGTTGATGTCGACTGAGTAGGCGAAGCCGTCCAACTGACCTGCAAGCCACGACCAGACCACAGTGCTCTGGCCGTCGCCGTTCCAGTTGTTCTCCTGCCGAGCGCAGCCGGTCTCAACGATGAGGGTGGGCTGGCTGAAGGATCGTGCAATCAGGATGTCGGCAATAAAGGTGAACGCCGACCATCGGCGGCTTTCTCCAAGATGTGGCGCGAAGGTCTTGGCGAACCCTGCGCGAAGCAGGGTCACATCCTCCCTACTCACTCTTAGGACCAAGGAGCGCGACAAAGTCCTCAAAGTCCAAGACAATCATCGTGCGGCGCTTGGTGCCAGGTCCAGGTGCATCGCCTACGACAAGCGCAGAGAGCTGCGTAGCGTTGCCCCTCACCGAGCGGAGCCAGCCGTCGTAGCGCTCAGAGTAGGAGCCGTTGCCTACCTTGCACTGGATGGCGATCCAGTCGGACTGCACATCTGTCTTGCCGCCGTACTGGCCGACGCGAACGCCGCCGATCTTCTCAGCGACCTCACGCTCAAATGAGTTGCCCTTGTTGCGTGCGCGCTTGCCGCGCTTCGCCTTCTCAGCGTTCTGCTGATCAATGTCTAGGTCGCTCATCTTGCTCACTTCTCTACCAACCTTCCTAGCCGTGCGTGTCCACCATCGGACAGCGTGAACACAGACTGTTGCAGTTCTAGGTGACCTGCCTTGTACAAGTCTGCGATGGTTGCGCGGTTGAAGATGTGTTCATTGAGAAAGAACCAGCCCTCCGGCGCAACAGCGTCGGCGTAGCGGATGCTCAACTTAGCGAACTGGCGACCGATCTTTGGGTCATAGCACCACGCATCTGCGCCCTCTTGCACGCAGCGAATGCCCTCATCCAGCTCAGGGGTGAGGATCTCGATGTGACTCATTTCACGCACGCCTTGTGCCGCCACTCAAAGCGACGGCCCTTCTCGTGGATCACGAGTACGCGCGTGCCAGGGAACACCTGCCGCTTTGGGTCGGTGTAGTCAATCACCTTGCCGCACTCGGTGCAGTTGGTGACCGTCCATACCGGCGGCTTGGCCGCTCCTGCGCGTTTAGTCTTTACGCCTGCCATTGCAAAGCCCTCCACATCCAGACCACTGTCGCTGCCGTGGTGAGCAGGTAGATCATTGACGGCGCAATCCCTACGCCGCGCTTGACGCTCATTGGCAGACTAGCGAATACGACGAGAAAGAGCGCGATGTTGATCACGATCAGCGTGATGCCGAGATAGGCGAAGCCGCTCATAGGTCGCACAGCCCTGAGAGTAGCGCCATCCGATCCGTTGCCAGTTCGATCGCTCCCTCAATGCTGTCCGCCTGGAATGTCAGTTCCGACCCAGCCGAGTCAATGAGCACCACCGTCCAGAGTGCTGGCTCACCGACTCGAACTAGGCCGTCGTAGTGATAGCCAAGCTGGGCCGCTCGTGTCTCTAGTTCCGTTAGCGCGATATTGCTCACGATTCCTCCTCTGGGGATGCCGACCACTTGCCGTTATCCACCATATGCCTACGAAGGATTGCGTAGGACTCCTCCGCTGTCAAGAGGGTGGTGTCAATCTCCAAGTCGTACTCGGTCTGGAGATAGCCGTGCTCGGTCACATCGGCGGTTCCTTGCAGCACCCCACGGCGCTGCGTGCGAGCCTCTGCGGAGGCGAACACACGCACGATGGTGATGCCAGGGATGTTCTGCCGGAGGTAATGCGCCTCTAGTGGCAGCCGCACATCGTCAACGGCAATGAGGCGGTTGTAGCCCTGTAGGCGCTGATAGGCGGCGTACCAGGCATTGATCCAGAAGTACGCATCGAGTTCGCGCAGCTGCGCGCCGATATCTTGCAAGATCTCACGGCCTGAGGTCTTGACATCCAAGCCCAGCCTGCGCTGGCTGTAGTGCTTGCTCTTGTCAAAGTCCTCACCGTAGCCAAGCGCCGCGACCTCTCGGATGCTCTGGGCGATTGGGAGCACGATGTAGGGAGTGTTGCGGCGATGCTCCAGCATCTCTGCCAGCGTGCTCTTGCCGGAACCCTGCGGTCCGACGAATGCGATGTGTGCGTTCACCTGTTTACCCTCCTGACATATTCGATCCACATATGAACGCGCTGTGGATAGCGCTCCAGGAATCCGACGGCTCGGTTGCACGGTCCGCAGAGCAGCGCTCTGACGCACTTGCCGCACGAGATCGGCGCTCCCTTTGTCCTCCGAGTACCCAGCCCTTCGTACTGGCAGCAGCGCGGATCGTGATCGACCGTCACCGCCCTAGGCTCACCGAACCGAAGCGGCTCCTTGCACGCTCCGCACCGGTCAGCTTGTGCCAGCCGTAAGGCCGTGTACTGCTCCATCGTCATCCGATGGTTGTAGAGCGTGTACTTGAGCACCCTCATTGCTCGCTCTTCTGGAGTCTCCTTGGCTCGTCGCTCTCTCTGCAAGAGTGTCCGAGCTGAAGGGTTCTCCACTCGTACTCTCATTAGCGCTTGACTCCAAGAATCTCGTTCAACGGCGTGAGCCGTCCAGAGCCAGAGCGCTTAGGGGATATAGGGGTTCTATTCTCTTCTCTCTCTCCTTCTCTTTCTCTGTCCGTCAACCTACCCCTCTTTTGATCTCGGTACTTTTGTCCACGAGAG
>Ga0315904_10013205_pt1 | contig 10366 bp, 9 predicted proteins | sample LakEriMetagenome_6_FD_203529 | JGI IMG/M metagenome (GOLD analysis project Ga0315904, IMG submission 203529) | Freshwater fungal communities from buoy surface, Lake Erie, Ohio, United States - Buoy 12 MA120 | ecosystem: Environmental > Aquatic > Freshwater > Lake | place: USA: Lake Erie, Ohio... | reverse complement strand
GCTATCGCATCATGGGGGTAACCCGGAGCTTCTCACAAGCCTGAGCTGTGTGGAACGGGATATTCTCAAGCACTTCGATCAGTTCCTGTGGGAGCTGGATCGTATCCCCGAGGGAGACGGGAGCGTGTTAGACCACACCACCATTGTCCTGGGGAGCAACTTTGGGAATTCGTCGGACCATACGTGCAATCGTTTGCCCATCCTGGTGGCTGGTGGCGGGTATCGGCATCAGGGGCATCGTGTGCTAGATCGGCCAACACTGCTGTGCAATCTCTATCTGGAATTGCTTCATCAGAACGATATCGACGCGGGCAAGTTCGGAAGCAGCCAACGGGACATGCGGTTGCTGCAGGGGTGAAACGGGGCGCCGCCGCATGCGGGCAAATCGAGGACGGGCGAGCCGCATGCGGTTTTTTGAAGCCATGGAACGGCGAGATATGATGTCGTCCACGCCGGGGCAAACAATGGCGACTCGTGCCGTCCGACCGATTGACGACACGATTGTCGAAAACACCGAGACAGTTGTGATGCCTGTACAATCGCGTACTAATTATCTTGTGGGCACAAACAATCAGGCCCGTATCGGTAGTGACGTACAAATCGATGGCCCGTTCGTCACCGGCAAGGATCAAGATGCTGCCGAACTCGTGATTCAGAAAATTCTGATCCGAATTCGTTAAACCTATCAACGCGCCGAGGGACGCATGGTAGGAAACCACCGATGGCCATAGTTATTGCCACTTGGTTGCGTCCTGTAGTACCAGTTACCAGGCGAACAACGTCCGTTTACAATGCGGTTCAGAGCTTACGAGTCCAGCAATCCAATCGCCCAGAACACCCCTCTCATTTCGAAGTAAACGATGGCGGCCCGAATGCAGTCGATAACGATCACGATGCCCGATGACTTTCACTTGCATGTTCGCGATGGTGAGCTGTTGCGACTTGTCGTACCGCACACCGCTCGGCGGTTTGCTCGTGCGATCATCATGCCGAATTTAGTACCCCCGATCGTTTCCACGGAGCTTGCAAGGCAATATCGAGACCGCATTCTCGCAGCGGTTCCCAGTGACGCCAATTTTGAGCCCTTGATGACATTGTATCTTACCGAGCAAACACCGGCAGCAGAAATCGCGGTTGCCAAGGCGAGTGGCTTTGTACACGCTGTGAAGTGGTATCCTGCGGGTGCGACCACCAATTCGCACCATGGTGTGCAAAGCATTGACAAGTGTTTTGAGGTACTCGAAACCATGCAACAGTACGATCTGCCACTGCTCGTGCATCCCGAAACGACGGACCCGGCCGTCGACACGTTTGATCGCGAAGCCGTCTTCATCGATCGTGTTTTGGCACCTGTCATCCAGCGTTTTCCGAATTTGCGAGTGGTGCTAGAGCACGTGACGACTCGGCAAGGGGTGCAATTTGTTCAAGATGCATCGTCGCGGGTGGCGGCGACCATCACAGCGCATCATTGTTTGCTCAATCGAGTCGCTTTGTTTGAAGGCGGACTGCGACCGCATCATTACTGTTTGCCGATCCTGAAGCGAGAAGAACACCGTGCAGCGATCGCTGAAGCGGCAACGAGCGGACATCCACGGTTCTTTCTCGGAACCGATAGCGCACCGCATTCCCGAACGGCCAAGGAATCCGCTTGTGGTTGCGCAGGTATCTACACCGCGCATGCCGCGATCGAACTCTACGCGGAGGTCTTTGACCGCCTCGGAGCACTAAATAAACTCGAGGCGTTTTCGAGCTTCCACGGTGCTGACTTTTACGGTTTGCCGAGAAACAAAACCAAGATCACTTTGGAACGCAATCCCTGGCAAGTGCCAGAGTCGTTTTCATTCGGCACCGACACCATCGTGCCCTTCCGCGCCGGAGGTCAGGTAGGTTTTCAAATGGTAGACGGAAGTGCAATTCCGCGTGAAGTCGACTTGTAAGTGTGTCGCTTGCAAACAAAGTCATGGCGAGGGAGGCCTCAACACCAAAACATCCTCGCTTCACTTCGTTCAGACGACGACACGCGATTCGATGCTTACCCAAGGGTATGGATGGTTGGGATCGGCGAAGGAATGACTGGTTCGGACTCGATCTCGTTTGGGTTCTCGATCGTTCGGTATGCGAGATAGAGTTGTTATCTTGTGTTTTTGGCCATAATCTGCGTCTTTCCCCAGTAACGCAAATCCCACCGTTCAATTCCAGGTTCGCTTGGCCTTCGAGTGTCGCGGATTCTCAGTGGCGTTTCTTGCTTTTCCAAGTCCCTCCGTATTGGTAGAGCGGGTTGCCGGGTTTGACAATCTCCAGGCAAGCCGAACACACAAAGATCCAAGTGCGGCTTTCATCGACTCGAACGCGATAGAGAGTATCGTCCGTTCGCTGGCAGCGCTGGCAAGCTTTGGTGCGGATGCGTTTGGTAGGCAAATCAATTTCCTCGCTGATTTGGGCATCGGAATCGCCCGACCTCGAACCCTCGTTTGGCGACATGCTTCGTCTTGCGACCAACGGTTCTCTCTCGCCACATCCGGAACGAGGAGGGTTTCATTTCGGCTCGCATCAAATGGATTACCTCCCCTGGAGTCAGGCCGAATTGACGCTCGATGGCATCGAAGCTGGTCCGATCTTCCCAGGCCATTTGGATCACCCGATCGATATCGGCGGGCGAGAGAGAATTTGAGGGCCGTTGGGTCATTGGAAGGGTCTTTGCAATAATGTTGGATTCATCCTGGAAATGCTTAGTCTCGACTCGGCACGCGACTTCTGTCCGAGAAACCGCACGTCGGCAAATTGGATAACGCCCCCACTCGTCGCAGGAGTCGCTTCACTGCGTAGCCCCCTATTCCGCGACTGCTGCCAAGCGACGGTGAAACAACGCATGAAAATTGACAGGCATGGTACAGGCTAGGCAGATCGCGTCGACTACTCCGAAGACCAAATCTCGGCGGCCCGAGAAAACATGGTCTACCGCGATCTCGCAGGATTCAATGCCGCTTGGGATTGGATCTGCGTTGGTGTCAATTCGCCTCGGTACAACCGGACATCGGAAATCCTGCCGCGGAAATAATCCTGGGCCCCGAAACCGATCCGAAGGGGTTGATCAACGCTGAGGTCGTAATCCTCTGCCTGCATCCTGGACGATTCCGCGACCATCGCTCCATCGATGTAAAGCTTCAAGGTTTTCTCGCCTCGCACGGCAGCGATGTGATGCCAGCCGGATTTCAACTCGCGATCGTAGGTTGCGTTGCGACCTGTTTCGATCGACAGAACTCGTCCCGACGGGAGGGTCCCAACAAACAGGCGGCCTTGGTACACCGCCATCGACCAGGCCCGTCGATACTTGACATCCGGAGTCATGTCGACCCGTCCGAAACGCGTCCAGTTTTCGTCGCCATCGTAGCGATAGATCTCCGCCAGCGGCAGCGTCCCTCCATACATCTTGCCGTTGTAGACGAGCAACGGCATCGCTTCGAGTTCCTGCCCCAGCTTGCCAGTGTCGGCCCAATCAGAACCTCCGCGGTAGCGGAACACGTGCGCCTTGGGCCACTCGCTCACGTAGAGGTCGCCGCGATGGATGCCGAATCCGTACGTTTGCGTCGCCTCCGGAATCACACCGACGCGTGCCCAGTCCTGGCCGTCGAATCGAAAGACCGACCCTTCGTCGTAGCTGGTCGCATACATCGCATCGTTGAAAACCGTCAGCGCCTCGACTCGTTTCCCTTCCGGAGTGTTGCAGGGCGTCCAGCGCTGGCCACCTTCGTACCGAAAAAAGCCAGCGGGACGGTAGAGCGAACTTGCATACAACTGGCCTCGGAACACGATCAGTGATGCGATCGCTTCGGTCTCCGGAGATACCGACCCGCAATCCTCCCAAACATCGCCCGCCGCCAACCGAAAGACCTTTCCGCCAAACGCGGAATTCTGTGACTCCGATAAACTCGAGCCTGCCAGCCGGTATTTGGAAGAGGCTGCATACAAGCTGCCGTTGTACACGGCCAGGGCCGAGACCGCGTTGGCGCGATCCGGGCTTCCCAGGTCCGTCCACCGATCCGCTCCGTCCCAGCGAAACACACGACCGGTTTGGTCCGCTCCGGCATGGCACGTCGACGCGTACAACTGCCCCTCGTGCACGCAAAGGGAAAAAACATAAACAGCATCGCCTAACCGTCCATGGTCGGTAAATTCGCTTTCGACCTTCGCGGAATCAATTCCAAAATGGACTTGTCGACTGTTCGGTTGGCTGTTGGTCACGCCGCCATGGTTGTAGATCCCTAGATGAAATCCACGACGTTCTTCCGCATCGTACCAACTGACCAAATCACCCAACGTATCCCCCATGTCATCGTCGGTATGCGCCCACAGTGAAATCGAGAATGGTTGAGTTCCCAACCGCAAAGCAGACGCATCGGACACTTCCGCAAAGGATTGGCGGCCATCGAAGCGAGCTCCGCGAACCATGTCGGCAGATTTTTCTTCAGGTCCAAAATCGAGCCCATGCGAGATCGTCTGGAGTTTGGACGCGGAACCATCGCGGGCATCCTCGATCAACGGCCAGTGGGCCACCACTTGCGGCTCGCGGTTTTGTTGACCGGTTGCAGTCGTCATCGGCCCGAGAGCGAGCGACGCGACGATCAACCCAGCAACACACATTGTCGCCCGCCGAAATGTATTGCAATGTTCAACTTGATACCGCATGATTTTCGAGATTCCGCAAATTTTTTTTGAATGGTTATGAATGCTTCGCGATTTGGCTGCGAGCCTATCCGGAAACCATGAACCTTTGGGCTCGCAGGCTTCCCGAATTGGGTTGGCATCGGCTGCTATGTCTTCCGGAAAGGACTTAACTGCACAACGTCGAGACCGCAAGAGTCCGGAGCGAGACAGGCAGTTGCCTTGCTTCGTAGTGTGAGAATCGGTTGGCCATCTCGGTTGTCCGTTGCTGCGATTCGATAGATCTCGATGGTGTTTCCTTGGACCTCGACATCCACTTCCATATCGGCCTGCAGACCGAGCGCAGCTCCTTTATCGAGAATGTCCGAGAGCTTCGCAGTGGACAGACGATGATCGAAGTCGTCCGCGACCAGCGTCTGCAGAACGCATGTTTGCTCCAACCGTCGAACGCCGCCGCAATCGACGAATTCCTTGGTGACTTTCCCCACCTCCGTCACATGGAAATGCGCGGGCAACCCTGTGCCCGACGGCATTTCGATACGAAACGAAGGGCTCAGGGACTCTTTCAGAAACCGGCTCAATTGCCCCAGATTCATGGTTTTTCCTGCGAAGGATGAAGGATATCGATTACTTCATTATATAGGATTCCATTGAGCGGGAATGCTCGGGGACTGGACCGGTTCGAGAGGAATTAGTAGCTATTTTTTGGATGAAGGCCCGATCGCCGTCTCCGTAGCTACCGTCGCCAGACGGTGGTCCCTCGTTGGCTGCGACAGTACCGTTCCAACCCAACACAACTAGTTGGCGGTCGCAGAACGCTTTTGTGAGCGTTCGGGGCGAATTTCCGATCGGAAACTTCGGTGCATCGGTTTGTTATATAAGAATTCCGTACTCGTGCTCGATACGATGGAGCGACTTCATCATTTCATTGTCGGCAACGCGCTAGCCGCGCGGGCAATTGCGACTGACTGGGGAATGAAGATTAGGATCGCGATCTGACAGTCGCACCGGACATCGCAAAGTGACCATGCGCGCGAACCTTTTGAAAACGAGCACGAGCACCGTCCGCCACGGCGGACTGAGCACGAGCACGACAGCATCCGATCGACTAGGAACGAGATCCATGCGTTCATGCATGAACTGGCCAACCGAAAAGATGACGGAGAACCGCCCCCCTGTGCGTCACTTCAGTCGACTTCCATCGAGCAGTCTATCCCGTGATCCCGTCGGTGATCCCGGAGCGACAGAATCAAGAGTCCAGACGTAGATCCAACCGGTTCAAAGACCCAATAGAAAAAGGCTCCTGACGGGCCTCGCTGCTCTCTGGATGGTGATGCCAATACACCCATCTGGATTCGAAGCCGTCAACGAAAACCAAGGAATAACGGGGAGAATCGCAATCGGTGGTAACGCCGGTGGTAACATCCTTCCCCATCACGGCCCCATCACGGGCGAGTTGGGTGAACTGTTGACCTTGTGGCAATCGATGACCGATGAGGCCCGGCGTGCTCTGTTGGCGGCGGCGCGGGGGTTGACCTAAGCGGTGACTGAACGGTCGAGATAAAAATCTCTTTCCCCGAACCCCTGCACAAAATGCACAAAACCCTCGTGTGTTCCTGGTGGCGACGCGGTGAAGATCGGATGCCCGCCACGAACTTGGTCACTGGGTAACCAAAGGAACCCTAGATTGGTGTCTCGGGACGCCGTTGGAATCATCCGATAGTCCGATAGACTGACGGAATGTTGCGATTGAGGCAGTAAAATGCGAGCGGTCTATGAGGAACAAAGGCAGTAGGAACGTTCTGATAAGGATTGATTACGACTTCATCGGTCAGTTGGCTGGAATCGCGGGCGACACCGCCAAGCAGTACGCTCACCGATAGGCGGTAAACGTTGCGTGTTCCCCGCAGTAGACGATGTTTTGGGGTGCGCTGGGGGACGTCTCGGATAGGAGGGCAGGGCAAGAGTCGCAAAAAACATCGCATCCCTCACGCGCGTGCGCACGCGCGAGGGGAGGAAGTCAGCGGGCGGGACGCTGGTGCCCGCAGGCGTTCGGTTGAGCCGCATCGACACGATGCCAGCCGGAAATCGATCCAGATCCCCCACCCCGTTCGATGGGACTCCTGCGTCATGTCCCTCTCCAGCGCGTGCCAAAATCAGTTGCGTCGTCGGGTCCAAGGTGTTAAGATCACCCCCGCGATTTAACGATTTCGTTAGACGATGGATCTTGATGATACGCTTTGGTACGACAAAGCGATTAAAGAACTGACAAAGATCATCCGACTCAACCCAGCATTCGTACCGGCATATCAGGGGCGGGCGATGGCTTGGCGGACAGCGCTAGCATTGCTATTTAATTCCTTTTGGCACAAGACAACTGAATTGGGGGGGCGATGAAGCCACTGATAATTGTACTTGGGTTGCTTTTCTCAATTGCGTACCCTGCCTTCGGGCAAACAATTCAGAAGGAGTGGCGAGACGTTACAGGGAAGTTTTCCGTTCAGGCAAAACTAGACAAATTGTCCGCCGAATCAATCACTCTTCGCACAAACGATGGCAGGTCAATTGACATTTCAAGGGCACAACTCTGTGAAGCGGATAGAGCTTTTCTCGTTGGGTTAGACGTACTTGCTGAAAGCGATCAACAACTTGAACTAATTCTGCCCCACCTAGACCGTCTATACACGAGCCCTGCGGCAGTCCTCGAGATACTCTCGTCACTCCACGAGCAATATCGGAGGGGTTCAGTAGCTGGCCTATATCTTAGTTGCGTGCGCGCGGCTGTTGGCGGAAAGGATGGATTGGCAGAAGCAAAGAAAATCGCCGACGAAACAATTAGTCGATTGCGTCGAGTTCAAAAAGAATTTCCGGATTCTCAAAAGCAGACAATGATGTCGGCGCTTAATAATCGTGCGGTAATTGCAATTCGCGAACGTAAGGCAGATGAAGCGGTGCGGTATTTGATTGACGCTGCGGCACAGTTTGAAGACGTACCTTTCGTGGTATATCACAACTCCACGTTGCTTCTTGAAGTATCGGCTATGCCAAAAACAATTCTGGGCTTAGACCGTCGCTCACGATCGGAGCTTGTTGAGCTTTTGACGAGAAAAAAACCTGAGTCACCAGGAGCTGCTATTCCGCAACGCTACTTGTATTCGCTCGCGCACGACCCATTTAGCTCCCCCACCGTTTCGGACAAACCGGTTGCTGACTTACCAGTGCCTAAGAGTCGTGAAACCGAACTCGCGCCAATCGCCCCTGGCTACCAATTGTCCAGCTTTGGTAGTGGTTTCTTGATTGCGCCAAGAATGGTTCTGACCAACCGACATGTTGTTCAAGACGGCAAAAAAGGATTTCGGTACCGCGTTGTCAATGAGTCTGGCTTAAAGAATGGAGTACTTGCGAGCGTTGGTAAGGTTAGCATTATTGAGGAGGTAGATCTTGCAATCTTGGAGCTTGAGGTTGCTGTTGAACAAACGCCACTCACGATTCGGTCGTCTTCCGCGCAACTCGGTGAACCGTTTTCAGTTCTAGGCTATCCCCGACCTGATAAACTCGAACGCTCGGTAACCGTTAGTCGCGGTACGGTCAATAAGCTGATCAAGGATGGAAAAAATGTTCTGCATGATGCTGTAACAAACCCCGGAAACAGTGGTGGCCCTTGCCTCGACGACTGCGGCAACGTGCTTGCGGTTCACTATTATAGCGTAACAGTTGGTGGTAGCTTGAGAAAGTACGCCGTATCAAACACCGCTGTATTGGAGTTTCTTGAAGGCGTAAATGGCTACATCCAGTTCACCGAGTTATTGGACAAGCTGCCACCGCCAGAAATCGTTGAGAAGGTAAAGGAATCCGTTTTTCTCGTTGAATGCTGGGCATCGCCCGACGCAGTAAGGCAAAAGACTTCTTCAGCCGTCGCCATAAACAATGACATCTCCATGACGCTTCGTGCATTCAGTCTGCTCCCTGATCTTACGTGCCTGCAATGCAAGGGGACTGGATTTCAAGCCTGCGGCAATTGTCGACAAGGCGTGGTTCAGGTGCCGAAGAGGACGCAAGTCGGTTTCAATCAGGTGAACAAACAGCCAATTTACGCGGATCTCTTTTATCCTGAAAACTGTCCATTATGCAAGGGCAAGGGAGGGAGCCCCTGCAGGGCGTGCGTTAACGGGCAGTTACCACTTACGATTGGTAAGAACTTGCCGTAACCTCCGGCGTCTACTAGCTGCTGGACGCTTTCGGTCCATCTGGGATTACCGTGGGTAAAGATCTAGCCCACTTCAGCAGCTCCACCTTGTCGTCGCGGCCTGCGACGGCGTGATGGTGAACATATGAAAGGTTCGGACATGTCAACCCTTGCGGTATCGCATCGCACGTCACCTTTTTGCTTCTTTCGCCGTCTGATATTCAATCTCAAACAGCGCGCATGCTTCGTCATCCCCTCGTGGCCGAAATCACATGATGCTCGCGCCGATGCGATATAGGCGAAGCCGAGGCCATCGGTGAGGGTGTTTTCGATGAGCCGCTGAAATCCGTCTTCGTGCGGCGCTGCGAGCGGGGGAGATGTTGGCGGCGATGGAGAAGAATCCAGGAAGCAAGAATCTCGGTGATGACACGATGTCACCGCCGAAACTTGAAGCGCTCGGCATCACCAAAAAACAATCCTCCCCGCTGGCAGACGGAAGCCAAGCTGGATGAGGATGAGTTTGACGAGATCGTCAGCGAGTGCCATTAGAACTATCGCCGATCGATGCGCATGACCGCATGGAGACTCGTCCGCTACTGGCGTTTTCTTTCCGACGCAGTTTCCGCGCAAGGATTCACGTCTCTTCGCCAAGCTCTGCCATCAATCGCGCGTTTTCGGCTTCTAGCGCTGCTTTATCCTCGGCCTGCTTTTCAGCAAGTTTCTTTGCCTCGACCTTTCGCTTCAATTCTTCGTTCTTCTTCTTCAAGGACTCAAGCTCGGCAACGGATGAGCTGCTGTCCGAGTGCGTGCTTAGCAACGTGGGTGCAGTAGATGATTGAATTGTCTCAGGCTTAGGGCATTCCATTCCCATAACGATACGATCGAAGTCCGCTCTTGTGAATGTGAGACGCATAGGATTAATTGACGAGAGTTTCGAACCCGTTGCAACACACTGGGCTTGTTTCAGCATTTGGCTAAGTTCGAAACCAGGACGTGGATAAATCAACCAGTAGAATATCCATCCCAGGATGGGTATCAGGCCGATGACTGGTACGCCCGTGAATGCGATCAGAATCGGAAAGATGCAGAAATAGAATATCTTGTAGTTCCTATACGTGTAGACTACTTTGTCGTCTTGAAATTCACGAACCCAGAAGAACGTTTCTTTGCCGACCAACATAGCGACCCCCCTTTTGCTATTTCGTTGTGTTTTGTTTTTTGACCGTTGTTTGGAAATCCAGAATAGAAATCCTGCACAGATGCTAGTGCATAAGACTGTTTGCAGTACGTATTCTCCCGCTGTCGCTGCCAACCAACCGAGCGGATCGTCAATCATGTTTTCAAACGTTGGTGCGTTACGTGGGTTTTCCGATGCCTGCCGCATCTCGTCCTGATACGCCTCCAAATATTTCCAGCCAGACGTTTCGTCTCCGACTAAGGAACTGAGCTTGCCCAATCCGCTTTGGTATGTGGCTTGAAGCGTATCGAAGCCTCGATAAAGCCCTCGCAGGAACTCGT
>Ga0315904_10013202_pt1 | contig 10368 bp, 9 predicted proteins | sample LakEriMetagenome_6_FD_203529 | JGI IMG/M metagenome (GOLD analysis project Ga0315904, IMG submission 203529) | Freshwater fungal communities from buoy surface, Lake Erie, Ohio, United States - Buoy 12 MA120 | ecosystem: Environmental > Aquatic > Freshwater > Lake | place: USA: Lake Erie, Ohio... | reverse complement strand
CCAGATCAGCATTCGTGCGGTCGGAGCCACGACCGAACCACCAGGCTACCTGTTTCAAAACCGCCTGAGCAGCCGATCAATATACTCCAACTCCACCGGCGCCCGTTCGCGTTCCGCGCCGCGGCGGCGGAGTTCCTGTTGCAATTGATGCGACCGCAACCTTTCAGCTTCCCCCGGCACCAAAGTATCGCCGGCATTATCCTGCGCTGACCCGCCCGTTTCGCGCCGGTCCCGCCCAAGCGGATCGCGGCCTTCGCCAAGCTGGTTTTGCTGATCCTGGCCTTCGCCGCCCTGCTGGCCGCCGGCCATTTCCTCACCCTCGCCTTCGCCTTCACCTTCGCCGGGCTGTGGCGGGCCGAATTGGCGCTGCATGCGCTGCGACATTTGCCGCCCGCCTTCGGTCAGCGCGCGAATGGCCTGCTGCTGCGCGCCGCGCGGGTCCCGCCCTTCAGCGAGCGCCTCTGCCGCTTCTCGCATGGCGCGATCAGCCTCGGCCAGAGGTGCCGGCACATCGCCGGTCAATTCGCCGAATTGCTGCATCAATTCACCAAGCGCGCGGCGCAGCGCACGTTGGGTGCGCGCATCGCGCGCCGCTTCTTCGCGCGCCTCGGGTGTTTGCGGGCGTTGTTGTTGCTGCGGGCGCCGTTGATCACCGCGGGTATTTTCCTGTTCACCGCTGCGGCGATGCGCGCGGTCCAGCATTTCTGCCTCGCGCCGCACCATATCCTGCAAAGCGCCCATCTGCTGCTGGCCGCGCTGGCGCTGCTGGCGCTGGCGATCCTCAGCCCGGCTGGTGCGGCCTTCTTCCAGGGCTTGCAGCATTTCCTCAAGCTCGGCCATTTCGCGTTCGGCATCTTCCTGCCGGCCATCGCGCGCCGCGTCTTCCAGGCGGCGCGTGCGGCGTTCCAATTCGCGGCGATCGAAAACGCGTTGCTGCGGGTCATAGGCCAGCGCTTCATTGTTTTCGCGCTGCATGCGTTCAGCGAGGGCTTCCAAATGTTGGCGGATCGCTTCGCGCAATTCCTGAATGCGGCGCTGCAATTCGGCGCGCTGTTCGGGGCTGCGTTCGGGATTGTCGCGGCGGGCTTCTTCCAAAGCCTCACGCAGGGCCTCTCGCGCCTGGTTCAAGGTGCGCGCGGTACGGTCCGTGCGGCCTTCTTCCAAAGCCACTGCCACATCCCATAAAATCTGCTGGACTTCCGGCACAGCCTCATCACGCCGATCACGCCCCAGCCGATGCCGCGCCGCGCGCAGCGTCAGGAACATGCCCGTGTCATGTTCGAAGGCTTCGGGGGCATTCGTGATGCGGTCCAATTCGCGCCTTGCGGGGTCCCGCGCGCCGGGGTCGAGTGACAGCGCGCGCCGGAGTGCAATCAATTGCTGCGCGACAGGATGCGAAAAGCGCCGTTCCGGCAGCACCAGAAACGCGCCTTCGGATTTGCCTTCCTGTTCCGCGCCATCGCGGGCGAAAAGCCGGGCTTCCACCTCCAGCCCGGCCCAGGGATGGGTGGAAAAATCATGCTGCGCCGCGCCCTGAGCCTGACGCGGCGCGCCACCTGGCAAGGGCATGTCCTGCACCAATGGCGGCGCGGTTGGCCTTTGCTTCAGGCGCAATTCAACGCGCAGCGCAACAAGCCCCCAATCATCCTCGGCCTTCCAGGGCAGGCGCAGTCCAAGCCCGCGGCCTGCACGGGCGGGAGCAGGGTCCCAAGCAACCAAAGGCGGCGCATCGGGGGTCAGCGTCAGTGCCCATTGCGCCACATCGCGCCCATCGCGCTTCAGCACCAAGCTGCCGCCCTCGGTCAAAGGCAGTTCAACCGCATGGCTTTGCGCATCCATGCGCGCAAAGGCATGGGTATTGCTGCCCAGGCGTAATTCCGGCGGATTGGCGCTGCCGGAGAACACCATATGCAAGCGGCTACCCGCCGGCACGGCCACCGCGCCGCCTTCTGCCTTCAGGAATTGCGGCGGAGCCCCGGTATAGGCGGGCGGTGTCACCCAGGCTTCAAACCGTGCCGCCAAGGCTATTGGCGCGGCAGGCGGTTCCGCAAAGGGCGGCATCATGGCCGCGAGCAGCCGTTCCGGCGCTTCCCGCCCCGCCATGCCAAGCCCCGCCACCAGCGCCACCAGCACGGCAGCGCGCAAGGCGCGCGGGTCTCGTGACGCGAGCCCAGGGGAGGGGCGCGCCACGCGCAACTGCCCAAGCTGCGCCGCTGCGCGATCACGATGCGTCTGCCATAGCGCCTGCGCCATGGGGTCATTGCCGGCGGGGCGATCCGCCAGCACGGCAAGGGGGCGATGCGCCAGGCCGGAATCCCGTTCCAACCGCCGCGCCGCTGCATCCGCTGCCGGCGCACTCAGCCCAAGCGCGGCGCGATAGGCAAAATACCCAAGTGCCGCAACAAAGCCGATCAGGATTAGCAGATGGAGCACCGGCGGCAGCGCGGGCAGCAGCCCGGTGAAAGCGAGCGCGAGGAAGGCCCCAACAACACCCAGCGGCGGCCAAAGCGCGCGCCAAGCGCCTTCCCACCAAAGCGCCAGGCGCGAAAGGCCGAGCTTGATCCCCAAGGCCGCAAGGCCCCGGTTTTCAGGCGGCGCTTTCCCCGGCGTTTTGCTCATTCCATCAGCCATTCCGGGACGCGCTGGCCGGCGTGCAAAGCCTCATAGGATTGGCGGTCCCGCACCACGGCGAAGCGCACGCCATCCACCAAAACCTCGGCCGCCAAGGGGCGCGCATTATAGGTGGAAGACATGGTGGCGCCGTAAGCGCCCGCATCCAGCAGCGCCACCAGGGCGCCGGGCGGCAAATCCGGCAAGGCGCGATCCCGCGTGAAGCAATCGCTGCTTTCGCAAACCGGCCCAACAACATCAGCCGGCGCCAGCGGTGCCACCAGAGCGGCGGGCGAGACCGGCAGAATGCCATGCCAGGAATCATACATGGCCGGGCGTAGCAGATCATTCATCGCCGCATCCAGCACCACAAAGCGCCGCGCCGCGCCCTGCTTTTGCAGAATGACACGAGACAGCAATACCCCCGCCGGCCCGGCAATCCAGCGCCCCGGTTCCAGCATGACCGGCAGGCCAAGCGCGCCAAGCTCTGCCTTGATCGCCCCGGCCAGCGCGGCCGGTGCGGGGGCGATTTCATCGCGATAGGCAATGCCAAGCCCGCCGCCGCAATCAATCCGTTCAATCGGCAGGCCATGGGCGCGAATGGCGCGCACCAATTCTGCCAGCCGCGCATAGGCCGCGCGATAGGCACCCATGCCGATAGTAATCTGGCTGCCGATATGGGTTGCAATGCCAATCGGGCGAATGCCGGGCAGCTTTGCCATGCGGGCGTAAAGCGCCATTGCGTCATCATAGGCGACGCCGAATTTGTTTTCGCTAAGGCCTGTCGTGATCTTGGCGTGGGTCTTTGCATCCACATCGGGATTGACACGAATGGCAACCGGCGCCGTGCGCCCCATGCCGGCGGCGATGGTGGAAATCATGTCAATTTCTTCAATGCTTTCGGCATTGATTTGCATGATGTTCTCAGCAAGCGCCAAGCGGATTTCGCGTTCGGTTTTTCCCACTCCGGAAAAGACAATGGCGCTGGCGGGAATGCCGGCGGCACGGGCGCCGCGCAATTCGCCTTCGCTCACCACATCAGCGCCAAGCCCTTCGCGGCCCAGCAGCGCCAGCACGGCAAGATTATCATTCGCCTTGGTGGCGAAATGCACGCTGGCGGTCAGCCCGGCATCGGCCAGGGCAGCACGCAATGCCCGCGCCCGGCGGCGCAAGGTGCCGGCGGAATAGACCCAGGTTGGCGTGCCCACCACCTCGGCAATGCGGGCCAATGGCACATCTTCCATGACCAGCCCATCATGCGCATGGCGCGTAAGCTGCGGGCGCTGCGCGAGCAATTCGGCAAAGGACGGGTCATTGCCCGGATCAAGGGCGGGTGCGGGGGAAGCCATCCGCCTATTGTCGTGATGCGTGCGGCTTATCGCAAGCGCTAAATCAGGCGCTCAGCGATTTGGGTACATCCGCGGATGGGTCACTTCCTCCGCCGGCCCGGGAGGGCGGATCGGTCCCATGCGGCCACAAGCCGTGGCCAGAAAGGCCACTGCCAGCAGCAGCAATAGGGACCGCGCACCACGCCTCATACCAGCTTGGCCTTCCATTCGGCGGCCATGGTGGCGACATTGGCCGGCGCTGTCCCGCCATAGGAAGTGCGCGACCGGACGGAGGCTTCAACCGTCAGCACATCAAACACGCCCTGCGTGATGCGCGGTTCCACCGCCTGCATTTCCGCGAGCGTCAGGCCGGAAAGATCAACGCCGCGCGCCTCTGCCTTGGCCACCAGTGTGCCGGTGACATGATGCGCATCGCGGAAGGGCATTTTCAGGCTGCGCACCAGCCAATCCGCCAGATCGGTCGCGGTGGAAAACCCAGCGCCGGCAGCGGTAGCGAGCCGTTCGGTCTGTGGCTTCATGTCCCGCACCATGCCGGCAGTGGCCGCCAAGGTCAGGGTCAGGTTTTCGGCGGCATCAAAAATGCCTTCCTTGTCTTCCTGCATATCCTTGAAATAGGTCAGCACCAGACCCTTCATCACCGTCAGCATGCCCATCAGCGCGCCCATCACACGGCCCGTCTTGCCGCGCACAAGCTCCGCCGCATCAGGGTTGCGCTTTTGCGGCATGATGGAACTGCCGGTGGTGAAGGCATCGGATAGTTTCACGAAACCAAAATAGGGGTTAGTCCAGATCACGATCTCTTCCGCCAAGCGCGAAAGATGCACGCTGCACATGGCGCAGCAGAACAGGAATTCGGCGGCGAAATCGCGCGATGCCACGGCATCCAGGCTGTTCCGCATGGGCCGATCAAAACCCAAAGCCTTCGCCGTCATGTGCCGGTCAATGGCAAAGCCTGTACCCGCCAAAGCTGCTGCGCCAAGCGGGCTTTCATTCAAGCGCGCCCGGCAATCCGCCAGCCGAGACAAGTCACGCGACAGCATTTCAACATAGGCCAGCATGTGATGGCCGAAGGTGACAGGCTGCGCCGGCTGCAAATGCGTGAAGCCTGGCATGACGCTGCCCGCATGTTCTTCCGCGCGCGCGACCAGGGCGCGCATCACATCCTTGATCTGACCGGACAGCCCATCAATCGCATCACGCACCCAAAGCCGCACATCCAAGGCCACCTGGTCATTGCGCGAACGCCCCGTGTGCAGGCGCTTGCCGGCCTCCCCAATCGTTTCCGTCAGCCGCGCTTCGATATTCATGTGAATATCTTCAAGCGCGTCATCAAAGGGGAAATCACCGGCTTCGATGCGCGCCGCGATTTTTCCAAGGCCGTCCCGGATTGCGGCCTCGTCTTCTGTGCTGATGATCCCTACATGCTTCAGCATGGCGGCATGGGCCAAGCTGCCTTGGATATCCTGGCGCCACATCTTGCGGTCAAACCCGATCGAGGCATTGATGGCTGCCATGATGGCCGAGGGGCCTTCGGCGAAACGTCCGCCCCATTGCTGGTTCGCGCTGCTGCTCATGCGGAGGGAGTATCTTTCGTGCTGGTTCTGAAACGCCGTGCTGCGATGTTTGGCACCCCGGCCTTGATTGGCGCGACCCTACTCGCGCCCGGCGCATCGCGGCAAGGGTGGGCCGCGAAGGGGCTCGAGAAATTGCGCGAAGCGGCCGCACCGGTGCCGGCGGCAGCCATCACCTTCACCGATGCGGATGGCAAGGAAACGGCGCTGGCGGCCTTTGCCGGGCAGGGGCTGGTGGTCAATCTCTGGGCGACCTGGTGCCCGCCCTGTGTCGCGGAAATGCCGGCGCTCGACCGCTTGCAGGCGATGCTCCGGGCCGAGCGCATTACCGTGCTGGCGCTTTCTTCTGATCGCGGTGGGCGGGCGCAGGTCGAGCCCTTTTATCAGCGGCTGGGCTTGAAGGAGCTCGCCATATGGCTCGACCCGCGCGGCGCGGCGGCGCGGGCCTTGGGGGCGCGGGGCCTGCCGACGACGGTGATTATTGACCGCGCCGGGCGGGAAGTGGCGCGGCTGGAAGGCGAAGCGGCCTGGGATGCGCCGGAATGGGTCGCGGCGGTCAGGCGGTTGGTTGGGTAACCCTTCAAGCCTTTCGCGTGCCATGTCATGCTCGGCACCCAGCAACAGGAACCCACACCATGCGCCTTGCGGTCATCTCCGACATCCATGGCAATGTCGCGGCACTTGAAGCGGCTTTGGATGATATCGCGCGGCGCGGCATCACCAACATCATCTGCCTTGGCGATTGCGCGTCCGGCATGTGCTGGCCTGGTGAGACAACGCGCCTGCTGATGGAAAAGAATATCCCGACCATTCGCGGCAATCATGATCGCTGGCTGACGGATCGTGTGGCCGAGGGTCTGAAGGGTCAGGATGGCTTCGCCTTTCAGGAAACCACCGCCGATCAGCGCGCCTGGCTTTACGCCTTGCCGGAACGCCTGACACCTGCGCCGGGAATCCTCGCCTGCCATGGCACGCCCGCGTCCGATGTGCGCAACCTATTGGAAGACCCGCGCCACGGCATTCTGGTGCCATCGCCGCTTTCCGCCATTCGCGACAGGCTTGGTGAGGATGGCATGGCAGCGCGCGTTGTGCTGTGCGGCCATAGCCATCAATCGAGCATCATCCACATGCCGGGCGATGGCCCGCTTGTGGTCAATCCCGGCAGCCTTGGCCTGCCCGGCTTTCGGGTGACACGCGGCGACCACCCGCATCGCGCCGAGGCCCGTTCCCCCCATGCGCGCTACGCCATCATCCACGCCGCAGAAGGTGCCAAGCCGATGGCGGAGCTGATTTCCCTTGTCTATGACTGGGAAAGTGCCGCGCAGCGTGCCGAGGAAGTGGGCGCCAACCACGCCTGGCCGCATGTGCTGCGCACCGGGTATTTGCCGGAATCGCTTGACGAATAGCGGCTACGCGGCGCTTCAAATCCGCCCAAAGCGCTGCAAGGCCGCATCCAATTCGCCCGCGCGCCGTTCAATGCGCTGCACCTGATCCGCTGATGGTCCGCCGGACCGCGCCGCCGCCGCGCGGATGTCACGTTCCTGCGCTTCCAATTCCGATTGCAGCCGCGCTGCTTCCGCCGCCGCGGCCGGGTTTTGCGCACGCTCAGCACGCAGCCGCTCGAGCGTTGCGCGCTGCTCAGCCAGGCTGCGCTGTTGCGCAGCCAGCCGCGCCTCGGCATTGCGCACCGCGGCACCCGTGCGCGCCGCTTCGGCCTGCGCCGCGGCATTGCGCTCAGCCGCCATGAGTGCTGCGCGTTCCTGCAACGCGGCAGAGCTTTCCAGCCGTTGCGCGCCGCGCACATCCTCACCACTCGCGGCGGCAGCAATGCCGGTGAAAAAGCCGCGTTCGGAAGCTGGGCCGGCACCTGCACCAGCGCAGCCGGCAAGGATCAGCAGCGGCGCGATGGCGCGGAAGGTTTTGAGCGTCATGGCGGATCAACCCGTGGGTACGCGGCGGAGCGCGGATTCAAGATCATCCGCGGCGGCTTCCAGCCGGCGCTGCGCCTGATCAATCTTCGCTTCCTCATTCATCAATTGTGGCACTTCACGCGCACTTGCCACCAGACGCTGACGCGCATCACGTGCCTCACCGGCCGTCTTGCGCATCAATTCCGCATCCTGGCGCATGGTTTCGGTCTGTGACCGGTATTGCGCGGCAGAGATCTGGCCGGCGCGATATTGCTGATCAAGCCGCGCCAGCCGCTGCTGATTCTGCTTTGCCACCTGTTCGGAAGCGGCGGCCGTATTGTTCAGGTTGCTCGCGACCTGCTGCGCTGATTGGATGCGCTGGGAAGCACTCGCTTCGCGCTTTTCAAAGCCAAGATTGCGTTCCGCGACCGCCATGCCGGCAGCAAGCCCGACCAGCGCACCAATCCCGGCGCCGATCAGCGCATTCTGCCCGGTATTGCCGCGCCCGAAAGCCGCCGCACCGGCCGCACCCATCGCCGCACCCGCCAGCGCACCTGTCGCTGCGGTCTGGTTCCAACGCTGCGATTGCTGGCGCATGGCCTGCTGCTCAGCTGTTAGGGGCTGGCCGCCCGCGCCAACATTGGGGTTTTGGCAGGCAGGCAAAAGCAGGGATAGCGACAGCAATGCTGCCGCGCTTTTGAGTGTGGGCTTGCGGCGGGCCACGGCGAATACGGTCATGGAGGAGGTCTCCCTTCAATCATCGAATGTCATTCTATCACTATGGCAGTACCAGCGCAGCATTGCGGCGAAATCATCGCAATTCCATCAGCGCCCGCCCCCCGGACAACCGATGCGATAATCCCAACGGGTAGAAGGCGAACCAGGCGTGCCCATCACCTCAACGGTCACGACATAATCCTCAGCCGAGCCACCGCGTGGTGGGTTCCAGTCAAAAGAAATGGCGCCATTCCCGGAAACGAAGCCCGGCGTTTCCGCCAGTGACCGCCCACGGTGATAAACGCGGATCCGATCCGGCTCCATCCGCGTATTGTAGGTGATCGTCACGCGCCCGGGGTTCGGCCCCAGGAAATGCCGCGTTTCGGTAATGCCGCGCCCACCGCTCTGCACTTCGGTATTGCAGGGCTCGACATTGGGCGGGCGTTCCACGGGGCGTGGCGGCGGTGGCGGCGGGGGGGTTGGGCGCGGCGGTGGCGGCGGGGGGGGTGTCGGCGGGCGCGGCGGCTCTGGCGTCGGTTCTGGCCGAGGTTCCGGCTGGCGCGGTGGTTCTGGGGTAGGTGGCGGTGGCGGAGGTGGCGCTGCCGGCAGCGGGCATTCGGCGCGGCGGCGGCCCAGTTCTTCCTCAAGCGCCGCCAGACGGTGGCGGAGTTCGCGCTCCCGCTCCCTTTCGCGGAGCAGGGTTTGCATGGCGTCCAGATCGCCTTGTTCGACGCGGCACATGCCAGCTTCCGGCGCCAGCCAGCGCGCGATCCAGGGTGAGGCAAAAGCTGCCAAGGCGCCCAATAGGAACAGCCCAAGCATGGCCGCACCAAGCGCGGCCAAGGGGGCGCGGGCCGGCGCTTCGGCCGGCTTGCCATCATCCAAGTCGCGCAATAGGCCAAGCCCGCCCGGCGCATTGCCGGGTGCGGTGCCCCAGCCGGCCAGCACAGGGCGGCCTTCATGGGCAAAAACCTGTTCAAAGCTTGGGACTTCAATGGCGGCGGCGACCAGCGCGGGCATATGCCCGGCCCCCGCCGGATTTTCCGCCGCCGCCATGGTCGCAGCGCGGCGGAGTTCGCTGATGATCCGCCCGATCTCGGCACGCAGCCTGTCGCGCCCGATGGCATCCAGCTCCGCAAAACGTGCCACTCGGCCTTCGGGGGCGAAGAAGCTCAGGCCATGTTCCGTGGCGCTGACCGGGGCGAAAAAGCCTGTGACCTCCGGCCCCAGCGCATCATTCAGCAGCGCCGTTAAGGCGCGATGCGCCGCCGCGTGATCCTGCCCCGCCGGCAAGATCGGACGATAGCCATCAAGCGGCAGCGTGATCAGCGGCTGCATGGCGCATCAGGGCACATCGAAATGCCCCACTTCCACTTGCTGCCCAGCCGCCACGCGCCCGGTGAACACCTGATCCGGCCGGCCTTCGCGCTTCAGCGTGACGCGATAGGGCGAAGACGCCGGCGCCGGCGGATTGTTCTGGAAATGCCAGACCATGATCCGGTAGCGCCCTGGTGCGGGTTCCGCCGCGAAGACAATATTTTCAATCGGCGTTGCGATCAGCGCGCTATTGCCCGCATTGCGGTCCACATCCAATTCGGCGCCACAGGCCTGCCGACGGTCGAAATAGAGTCTTTCGCCATTCGGGCAGATCATCATCAGGTCAAGATCATTGCGGTCATCCCAGGCAAGGATGATCTGCACCCGCCCGCTGCGTGCGCCTTCACGCCGCGCACGTTCCGCATCTTCCTGGCGCGGCGGCGGAGGCGGAGGGGGTTGTTCAACCCGGCGCTGTGGCGGTGGTGGCGGTGGCGGCGGCTCAGGCGGCGGACAGGCGGTGCGGCGATCCCCAAGGCGCAGCATCTCTCGCGCGATATCGCCGCGCAGTGCTGCCTCGCGCGCTTGCGCCGCGCGGAGTTCATCCAGCAATTCCGCATTGCCTGGCTGCACAACGCATTGCGGCAGCGCGGCCTTGAACCAACCAAAGGGATCACGCCATAGCAGCAGCAACAAAAGCAACAGCAGCAAAAGCCCAAGCAGGCCGAGCAGCCAGAACAGCAGCGGCCGCTTCGCGGGCGGTGCCGCAGGTGGGCCAACAATCTGCATCGGCGCCAAGCCGCCACCACCACCGCCCCGCCGGCGCGTCATGCCAATCAGCAATTCGGGGCTGGGTGCCTCGCCCAGCTTCGCATGGCCCCAAGCAACCAGCACGGG
>Ga0315904_10013201_pt1 | contig 10368 bp, 8 predicted proteins | sample LakEriMetagenome_6_FD_203529 | JGI IMG/M metagenome (GOLD analysis project Ga0315904, IMG submission 203529) | Freshwater fungal communities from buoy surface, Lake Erie, Ohio, United States - Buoy 12 MA120 | ecosystem: Environmental > Aquatic > Freshwater > Lake | place: USA: Lake Erie, Ohio... | reverse complement strand
AGCCGGCTTGTCGCGTCCCACTCCGTCACGGGAACGCACGCTGAAGTAGAGGCCGACGTCCCGAACCGGCCTGTGGCCAAACTCCCTCCGCTTCTCCCGCGCCTCGCCGAGCAACTCTCCGATGCGGTCATAGGCCACCGGGTCCAACCGGCCGTCGTAGGCCGTCTTGTCGATCATGGTCACGAAGGCTCCGTGGGCGAGCAGGGTGGACATCTCCCACCGCATGTCGTGCAGCGGCCGGGTCGTCTGGTCATGGTACATGCGCACGCCCCGTTGGACCGCGACCTGGAACGGCTTGCCAGGCGTTGCCGCGCGATACCACTCGGCGTTGAAGCTCGCGGACAGCGCCCCGAAGGCCCAGAGCCCCGCCTCACCCGTCACGAAGTCCCCATTGCCCGCATGCGCCACCGGGGTCTGGCCCACCTCCCACGAAAAGGGTGGGTTGCCATGGTAGTTGAAGTCCACCGTCGCACGCGGATCGAGGCCGCGGATGTGCTCGGTCAGCATCTTTTCGAACCGGTCGCTCGTGGCGTAGCGGAACCGCAGCATCCGGTCCCAATCCTCGCTTCCCCACTCCACCCCCTTCGGCATCGGACGCCCATGTTCGGCCCGGAACCGCTCCTCGCAGTGCCGACACCAGCAACCATGCGGCGGGCCGAAGCCCTGGTCGACCATGTCCAGGTGGAATCCGGCCAGACCGTAGGCCGTCATCTCGGTAAGCAGCTCTTTCACCGCGTTCGTGTAGGGCGAGTTGAAGCAGACCAGCGAGTCGATGGGCTTGCCGTCGGCCTGGCGCATCTTCCACTCCGGATGCTCCCGCAGCTCGTGGGAAGGGTATTGGAGCTGACAGTAGGCGATCAGCGGCAACCTGTGTCGACGGGCCTCGTCCGCCGCCTACCGCAGCACGTCGCGGTTTCCGAGCCCGACGGGTCGAGGCACGCGCTTCGAGTCGTGGAAGGTGAAGTCGCCGTCCCGCACCCAGATCACCAGGTACTCGGCCTTCGCAGCCACGCAGCGGCGCACAATCTCCGCGCCGTCGAAGTCGCGCGCGTAGTCCGAGGCATGTCGACCGCCGCCAAACTGCGCGCCGGTCGGCCCCACTTCCATTCCGACAAGGACCCGTTGGAACCAAGGGGTCCCGGAGGATTCCGCTGCGGTGGCGGCGTTGGCGATCGCGGCAACGGCAGAGGTTCCCACCCAGGCGGTCAGCCACAGGGCCCAGGCGGTTCGAAGGAAGGATCGGATCACGGATGAATGGTTGTCCGTTTCAGCGCTCCTTGGCCAGTGGTTGGAGCACTTCCAGGTCTACCGAGTTCTGACCCGGGTCGAAGGCGAGTCCAACCTCCTCGTGAGGTTGCAGAGCGCTGGATCGAGTTCATGGCCAGAGGAACTGGTGCCTTCAAATTCGGAAATCGTTCCCTGACACTCTTCCCCGACCCTGTTCCCCGATTCGAAAACCGAGGAGGCCGGCGAGGACGATGTGGCCGCGGGTCTTGAGCGGGTCTTGAGCGGGACGTGACGGTCGGAGGGATGGCGGAGGGAGACGGAGATGGTGGCGTCCAGGGGCGGGACGGGGATTACTTCAAGATCAGACGCACGCGCACAAAAACGCGGGGCTTGGTCGGGTTGAGCAGGCGCAGGACAACTTCTTCAACCGCTCCGGGCAGCGTGGTGACGGACTGCTTGAGATAATCGACGCCGGCGACCGCGGTACGGAACGTGATCAGGTCTTCGGAGATCTCGTAGCGCAGCTCGAGGTCGGCCGGTCGGGTGGAGCGCAGGAGACGAAGTTCGAGGGCTCCGGCCTCGGACCGGAGGGTGGGCAGGCTCGCGGGGGTAGCGGTGATAGGAAGACCAAAGGCGTATCGTTCGAGATTTCTGATGCCGGAGGGGTTGGCGGAATCGAGAGGGGCGCGGGCGGTGACTTCGGCGGGGAGCGTTTCGGCCGCCCATTCGGCATAGCTGAGGTAAGGGAGAGGAATATCCAGCACGCGCCAGCCGATGTCGCGCATCTGGGTGAGGGAGAGATCCAGGTCGCGGTCGAGATTCCGGTTGATGAAGGGTTCCATGAGCAGGTTGGGGCTCGCGTCCAACGTCCAATGGGAGACGGACGAACCGGAACTGAAGGCGCGAGGGGCGTGGAGGCGGAGAAGACCGCCGCTGGTCCCGGCGCGGGCCTGCGTCCAGGCGAGGCGGAGCGTCGAGCCGACGGCCAAGTTCTCCAAGGAGTCGCCGGAGGATTGGCTCACAAAAAGCGCAGGGATGGCGATGGCGTCGGCAGAGGACTCGCCCGAGTCGCTCATTTCGATCAGCTCTTCGCCGGCGTTGTTGGCGATGATCACGGCGATCGCACCGGCTTGCTGGGCCCGAAGGACCTTCTGGTCAAAGAAGCATCCGCCCCGCCGGATCAACGCGATGTTGCCAGCGAGCTGGTCGGCATTGGTGAGCGAGACGCAGGCGGTGGACGCACGGCCTGGAAACTCGGTGCCGTCGCGGGCGAGAACGAGCGCGGCTTGCCGGGGCGCGGCGGGAAAGGGTGGACCGAAGGCGGCGAGCAAGAAGGAGATTGAGGATGGGTCGCCGGTGGTGGGGACAGAGAGCAGGGCGGGTTGGCCGATTTCGGCGAGCGCGAAGGGCAAGGCGCGGGTGGTGGAGGGGCCGGACCAGACCAGGAAGGGGTCCCGGATGCTCGAGTTGGCACGCTGGGGCGCGGTCATTTGCGGCCAGTCGAGCTTCAGCTGCTGGTCGCGGATGCGGCGGCTGAAGGAGTCGGGGCGGTTGTTGAAAAAGGCTCCGTTTGGGGCGACCAAGCTGAAGAAGCCAAGGCCGTGGCCGAGTTCGTGGAGGACGACGTCCAGGAGTCTGGATGTGCCGGGCGGGGCGGCGGCATCGAGACCGAGATAGAACGGGGCGTTGCTGTTGACCGTGACGCCTAGGTCGGCGGATCCGGGCGCGAGATCAAAGCCGGCGAGACTATTGGCCAGCGCCGCGACATAGTAGGTGTTGGCCTCGGGGGCGCCTGGGAAATCGCGCTCGACGCTCTCGGGCCCCGCCGCCGCGAGGGTGGAGCCGCCGAGAGGCTCAAAGTTGACCAAGACTCGGATCGGAACCGGGCTGTAGAGGAAGCGGCCCCAGATTTCACCCGCTCGTTCAAACACCCGCCGTCGTTGTGCACCCAGCGTGGTCGCGGTGTTGCCTCCAACGGGATCGCGGGCCTCGGGTGCGGAGAATCCGGAGCCGGCGGGCGCCTCGTCGATGAACACAAATGTGCTGGCAGGCTGGGCCGAGAGGTCGGACGCGCCGAAGTAAACCAGAGTGACGGCGGCAAATAGAAGTGAGGCGATGAATTTCATTGGGAGTGACGAATGGGGGCAGCAGAGGGGTGGGCGTGAAGCACCCCGTCCGCCGCGCAGTGGCATCGGGGGAGGGCGCCGGGTCCCGTGCCGGGCACCGCGGCGGCGAGATGTCGAAAGCGGCCTTGGAGCGCGAGGGAGTATCCTCCGTCGGGGCGGCGAGTCTCGGCCAGGCCGTCGAATTCACGGCGCAGGATTTCGCGCACGCGAGCCTCGTTGATCGAGGCGGGTGCCAATGGCGGCGCGGGCTTGGGAGGGGGGCTGTTTTCCGGTGCCGCCGGAAGGGGTTGTGGCGGGGGCGCGGCGGTCGGGGGGGCGGGGGCGGGCGAGGATTCGATGGAGACTGTCTGGATCGGGGAGCGCGGGATGCGCCAGTCGCTCATCAGCCGGACCAGAGTGACGAGAAGGATGAAGAAGCAGAGGAGTGCGGCAACGAGCCGGAGGGGTTTGCGTGGCTTTGAGTTCATGGACGGAGAGGATGGGCGCGCCGGAATCCGGGTCTCGGCTGGGACGGAGAGTCTTTACAGACTGAAAGGAATTTGCGGTTCGACCCTCTGTGGAAGGGCAATGACGCTGGCAAAGGCGGCATTGTGGCAGCTGTCAACATTTATGGGACTACTATGCATCGTGGTTCTATGTATGCAAGTCCTATGTATTTTCTGGGATTCCTGCGAGTTGTTGGGAGGCGAGCTCCGTTTGACTTCCCCGGTTGCCGGCTGTGGCAAGCCGGATTTCACGGTCCGTATCCTTCGAGTTTCTGGGGACAGTGGTTTTCAGACCGGCGGGTGCCATCGGTTTTCAAACCGTCACTGACACCCTTTTCCCCCTTACGTGGTGCCTCACGCAAGGAGTGGCGCAGGCAAAAGGCCCCGAATCCGCCATCGGAATTCGGGACCTTGATCTATCCGGCGTGTGTGGCAGCTGCTCTGCCGCCCTTCCCCGACAACGCCTCAACCGTGCTGGAAGACACCCGTCATCTTTCCTTGGCTGAACGGGAAGGGCCCCGGCTGCGCATAGGATCGCGGCGTCACATTCAACAGCACGCCATCCAACTGGAAGGGTAGACCCTGAGCCGAGTAGGTGAGCAACGCCAGGTGGGTATTGCTGGCGCCGGTCATGAAAAACGTGTTTCCCGGATTCAACGTGCTCACGTAGTTCGCGGTGGCGGCGAAATCGACCGACCCGGGCGTCGTCTGCGTATAGGTATATTTCCCGTTGACCTTGGGCACGGCCGTTCCGTTGACGGTCAATCCGGTCCAGTCCCATTGATCCAGTTGGATCGTGTAGAGGTTGTTCTTAACGGTAATGAGGATCGCGGCCATGGTGATGTTCTCCTGGAGTGTTTCCCTACTCGTTAGGCTTTTCGGGGTTCGCCTCGTTTTTTCGCGTGGGTTCTGAACTCCACACCCGGACCATGCGTATTCGGCCGACGAAAAGTGCCATCGCCGTTTCTTTCGACTCTCCGTTGCGCGGACCGTCCCTCCAGGTCGCGAATCCCGCGCCCCCCTACCGCGCCTTCTCCGGCCCCGGACCAAACGCAGCCACCACCTCGGTCTCCGCCACCATCCCGTGAAGGTGCTTTGGCCGCTTGCGTATCAATATCAAGAACTGACCCCTTCACCTCGAACACCGCCCCCAATTCCGACTATGGCATGATCACGAGGGGGGGCGGATCTCATAGCCGATGGCTTCGTATCCACGCACCCTCTTGGAGTGCATCTTCGAGGACTTGCCCGATGCCCTTGACGGGTAGATTCAGGAATGAAGCGAGCCGCTCCCGCCATTGGTCCAGGAGTTGACGACGATGCACCAGGACCAGGGTGTTGACGCCCCGCTTGGCGATGAGCCACGCGGCCACGACCGTCTTTCCGAAGGCAGTCGTCGCGGACAGGATACCGTCATCGTGGGCAAACAAATCGTCCGCGGCGGCTTGTTGATCAGGCTTCAGCTTCCCGTGAAATGACAGCTCTACCGGCCGACCGGCAAACCGCTGCTCCTCGATGGCCACCACCACATCGTGGGATTTGAACAAGGCCGTGATCTCACCGAGGCAACCCCGCGGCAGAGCGAGATGCTTCGGGAATTCCTCGGCACAACGAATCACGCGCGGCTTGTCGAATGTCGACAACCGCATGGCCTGGGCGCGATAGAACTCCGGGTTCTGGAATGCGGCGAGCCGATGCAACCGATTCAACATTGCCGAGGGCAATCCCGCGGTTTCGACGAAGATCTGGTTGGCTCGGACGATCCGCACCTGGGTTGGCAACGGGCCGGAGATGACGTCGTCTTTCTTCTTCCGAGACGGAGGCAGCGTCCATGGATCCTCGGCTTGGTCGTCGTCGGTCACACTTCGGCGAACCCCGATGAGATCCCCCTTCCGCTCGGCCTCGCCTACGACACTCTCAACGTCACTCAGGCTCATCCTCCGGACGCCGGACAACACGGACCACTGGTCGGTGTGTGGCTCGAACTCGGCATCGGGAAACACGCTGTTGCCATGACCGCGAGGCACCTGTTGCAGCGGGAGCGCGATCAAATTGCCGAAGCCGCCCTTGGGCATGGTATCCTGACTGGGAAAGAAGCGGTCGTAGGAATCGAGACCCAATTGATGCCGTCGCTCCATGGTGCGAGTCAGGATGGCCGCACCCAGTTTTCGGGCGAGGCGGGCAGGTAATGGAGCGATGAAGAAGATCCACACATGGCCTCCGCGTCCGGACCGTGACCGTTCCAGCAAGGCGGGCACGTTCCATTCGCGGCAGGTGTCGAGGTAGGCACGCACGTCCTCCTGCCACGTCGTCTTGTCGAAATCAGCCGCGAGGAACCAACACGTCTCGTCGACCAGCATCGGATAGACACCCACGGTCATCCGGCCCGTCAGATGGTCGTGGATGACCTGATCGGTCAGCGGGAGGTATTCCCGGGGCACCTCCGAACCATGGAAAATCGGCTCACCCCAGACCCTGCGAGACGCGGGCGAATACCCCGCCTTTCCTTGCCGCCCCTCCCACCGCACCGCATGGACATCCTCACGCCCACGGAACAGGCCGCGGAACAACGCCACCTTTTCCCCCGGACTCGACTTGGCGGTCACGGTACTTGCCGGGGCAGGCTCAGGTGGGGGCGGTGCCGCAACTTCCGGGATGGTCACCCCCAATCGGCCGCGCAATCGTCGATTCTCCTCACGCAGCCGTTCACACTCCGCAAGTGCCTCGGCCAGCTTTTCTCCACCGGAGTCTGATGCGCTCATTGGTCACCTCACGGTGTCACAGCCTCAGTCGGCCTTCCCCTCTCTGGCGTCACGGGACCGACGTCTTCAGCGACTTTCGGCTTGCCGCGATGGCGAGTGAGCAGGCCCGCAGTTCCTCCAAAATGCGGAGTTTTTCCCCGAACGATCGGGCAGCCAACCGTTGCCGAAACGTCTGCTTGCTCTTGAGGATGTCGCGCATCTCGAAGTTCATGACCTGAGGAATTGTTGCTCGAACTGACGCCATTTCTCAAGCAACCCATGGTGCTTCAGAATCGTCTCAAACCGGTCAGATTCCATGGACCATGGGATGGTGTTCAGAACCCATCGTTCAATTCTGGGTCGAACACCCTGGAAACTTGGGGGACCGGGGCGGCGGCAAGGCCACTCGCAGGACAGTCACCAGAAAAACCGCGAAAATGCTGAGGAAAAGATTGGAGCGGGTGAAGGGAATCGAACCATCGTTTTTGTAGGAACAGGCCAAATCATCGAAAACAGGAGCAAAAACGCGCGACTTTATCGGCCACTGGGTACAGAGGTATGACACTGTACGACCATCAGCCGACGCGTTTTTTCAGCGCGACCATGGAGTTCCACGGCGAATCCACGGCCGTTTAATCGGCATCCAATGGGATGCCAGAGCAGGCAGTCGGCAGATTGTTTTCGGCCTGATTTCGCCGACCGGTTTCCGACAGATGGAACCACTCACCACCGAACACCGCCCTCCCACTCACCGGCGAGGTGACGGTCGGAGCCATCACCCCAACGCGAGCCGGATCCGCGCGGCACCGGACTGGATGCCCTCGGGCAAAAACACTGGCCGAACCGTGAGAACTTCGTCCACCGTCACACTCAGCCGGGCCGGGCCCGGCAGATGGTTTGCAGTAGCGTTTACGAGGGCGAAGTCAGGCCCAAGTTGATCGACCGGCAGTCGTTCACCACCCACGTCCAAATGCATCCGCGCCCGAGTGGAGACCTGCCCCCGGAGGGATCTCAGGAGTGAAGTAGCCGACATCGGAAAAAGGGTTGCGGCATACTGCCGGTGACGGCAACTGGAACCTCTCGGCCCATTGGGCTCGGGCATGCATGGCAATGGGTTCCGGGCTGGTTCGGAGGCGGCTGCAGGTAAGGTGGCTCTCAAGCGCCGAAGTGGCTTATTGGACTCCGAGGGGCGGTGAAGTTTAGGATCGTAACGATTTTACTCGTCCGATAGCTCGATGTAATCATTTTGGAGCATGGGTAATCCTTTCCAACGTTGACAATGCCCTCCTCTTCCCTGGCAGCAGTCCCCTCCCGGCCGGCCGGTTACCTCCTGCTCCAGCAGCGTCATGGCCTCACCTGCCTGGCCCACCACGTCGAATCGTTCGTCAGCCATGGTACGCGCCGAACGCATTCTACGCCGGAGAAGACGCAGGAAACCTATCCACGCAACTACTGGCCGGGCGAAAGTGACTTTGAACACCTGGAATTCGCCCTCAAGCGCGAGGGACTACATCTCCAGTTGCTGCGGGCTTTGCTGCCGCGGCTGACCGTCGACACAGTCACCGCCTATGTCCGATCCAAGCCCACGAGCACCTACGCCCGACGCATCTGGTATCTGTTCGAGGAATTCTCCGGCCAGCGCCTGAGTCTTGGGGATGTCACCCAGGGCAACTACGTGGACCTCTTGGATTCTCAGGATTACCACACCGGTCCGGCGGTGCGGAGCCCCCGCCACCGCGTCAACGTCAACCTCCTCGGCAGCCTCGCCTTCAGCCCCATGGTACGGCGCTCCAAGAAGCTCAAGGCCGGCGAGGCACAGCGACTGGAAGAACGTTGCCGAAAGGTCATCGCCAGCATCCCCCCGGAACTCTATGCACGAGCACTCCGGTATCTTTACACTCAGGAAACCAAATCCTCCTACGCCATAGAACGGGAGGCTCCGGACCAGAAACGCGCCCAGAAATTCGCGGATGCCCTGCGCGAGGCCGCCCAACGCGACTACCTGCTCAAGGAACCGCTCGTCACTCTCCAGCAAGCCATCGTCGATCCGCGGTTCGCCAACCAGGGATGGCGCGACAGCATCGGCGAGCAGAATTTCGTCAGCCGCAGCGTGGGCATGAATGAGGAGGAGATGCACTTCATCGCACCCCGGCCGCAGGATCTGGCCGAGCTGATGGACGCCTATCTGGATGCCTCCCGGCGCATCCTCCATTCCGACCTTCATCCGGTGATCGCCGCCGCTGTCGTCGCCTACCCCTTTGTCTTCCTCCATCCGTTCTCCGACGGAAACGGCCGACTGCATCGCTTCCTGATCCACTACGTGCTGGCCTTCAGGCGGTTCGCCCCCGACGGCGTGGTATTCCCCATCTCGGCCACGATGCTGCACCGCCCGCAGGACTACGACGCCAGCCTGGAATCTTTCTCCAAGCCCCTGCTATCCCTGATCGACTACAAACTGGATTTCCAGGGCCGGATGACCGTGGCCAACGATACCCGCGATTTTTATCGCTACGTGGACTGCACCACCCTGACAGAGATCCTGTTCAGTTTCGTGGAGGAAACCATTGAGAAGGAATTGCCCGCGGAAATCCTCTTTCTTCAACAATACGACACGGCCCGGAAACTCATGCGTGAGGTGGTGGACTTGCCGAACCGCCACGCCGACCTGTTTGTCCGCCTCTGTCTCCAAAACCAGGGCACGCTCTCAAAAGGCAAGCGCCAGCTCCCGGAGTACGCCGTCCTTTCCAGTGACGAGATCGCCGGACTGGAAGCCGCCGTGGCCAAAGCCTTCGCTTTGAAAACGAAGAAGTGACTGCGGGCCCAACGAGGCACGCCATCGACAGAACCCGCCAGGTGTCGCAAGGCCAAGGACCGACAGGAGCCAGGCAGGAATGGGGACTTCGGGAATACGAAGTCTGAATAAAGGTGTCAGGAGGCTTGAGTGATCCCACCGGCAAACAAAGGACATTGGCCACTGTGATCCCTCGGATTCGATCCCGGGGCAGGAATCCCCAGAAAAAGCGACCGATCGGGGCGGCAGTACAGAACAATCGAAGGACAGTGACCGGGAAAACTGCGAAAATGCTGAGGAAAAGATTGGAGCGGGTGAAGGGAATCGAACCCTCGTCTCAGGCTTGGGAAGCCCACATTCTACCATTGAACCACACCCGCGCCGGGGAAACTGACCGGAAAAAAGTAATCGCAGAGGGTGGCGGACGCAACGGTGGAGTTGGTGCAGCGGCGTGGGTGCGACCCCAGCGAGCGAGGGAAACGACGGGTAACAAGGACTTCTGGCGCAACGGGCCGTCATCCCAATCCAAGCCGCCTACCTGAACCGTTCAATACCCGCCGGCCAACTCCGCGCAGACCCGCCCCCTCTCGCCCGCGGGGTCGAGGCGGATTCCGCGGATGCGGGCTCGGGAAGCCTCGCATCCGCGGACGATCATTTCGCAAGCCCGACCCGCAGCCATGCCCTCAGTTCTTCGGTTGGATGCCCTTGGGGGCGTCGGTGGCGGAGGCCTTGGCTTCGGCGCCGCCGATGGCGAAGAGGTGGGTCTGGCTGGCCACGTACATGGTGCCGTTGGCCACGATGGGGGTGCTGTACACCGGGGCGCCCAGGTTGGTCTCGCTCAGGACCTGCGCCTTGGCTCCGCCCTTGGCGGCCAACACCACGAAGTCGCCGTCCTCGTCGCCGACATACACCTTGCCGTCGGCCACCAGGGTCGAGCCCCACATGTGGGCCTTCATGTCGTACACCCAGTGCAGCTTGCCGGTCTCGGCGTCGAGGCA
>Ga0315904_10013195_pt1 | contig 10371 bp, 26 predicted proteins | sample LakEriMetagenome_6_FD_203529 | JGI IMG/M metagenome (GOLD analysis project Ga0315904, IMG submission 203529) | Freshwater fungal communities from buoy surface, Lake Erie, Ohio, United States - Buoy 12 MA120 | ecosystem: Environmental > Aquatic > Freshwater > Lake | place: USA: Lake Erie, Ohio... | reverse complement strand
GTTAATGTTGTTCCAAAGGATCGAGGGTGTTGCAACTTTGACTGCAACCAAGGAAGAGACTGTGTAAAAAGAAAGAGACGTTCAGACTGAATGATTTCTATTGACATTTTGAAAACCATATATTATATTGTATCTGAGATGAACGAAAGAGGACAGAATGGCTTATATTGAAGTAGAAGTTGGTCTCGAAGAGTTTCTCGATCAGGAGCTGATCGACGAACTAGAGGAACGAGGTTGGTATGTTAGTGAAGACGAACCCGAAGAGCAGTTGACTCGAGAAGAAAAAGACGTCATATTGGATTTCGTCTATCGTTCTAAACCAGGTACGATCGCGTACAATATCTATGAGAAGCTGAGGAAGCGTTGACCAACCTATTTGACATAGATGCTGCTAGTGGGTGGACAATATCATCGCCTACCGTGCATATTCGCATGCTTGCTGGCGACCCGCCAGTTTTGCAACAGATGTGGGAAACGACTGTGATAGATCACAACTACACTCGCAAGTCCTATCATGAATGGCGTAACGTAGAAATAGTAGAGACACCAAAGGAATGAATATGTTTATCAGAATCCTATCGTACTTTGTCGCATTTGCAACAGTGACTGGCGGCCTTGCTGGTGTCTTTATCGGTATAGTTACAATGATATACCTATTGGGGTCTTTCATAAACTGGCGTCTTCCACCCTTCACAATAGAAGCAATTATGCTTTTGTTGAGATTTTCTTTAGCGTGTAGTGCGCCGGTTGGCCTAATCTTTGCTTTCAGTAAAGAAGGACGCAGTTGGGCAGAGACGTTCCGCAACTCGTTTTTTAAAGCATATAGAGGTGAATGATGACTGACACACTATTGGAAAGAAATGTGATGAACATTAAACATAACCCTATCTTCGACACTAATGCAGTGATTGCTTCTTACGAGAAAAAAGACGGTGTTCCTATTACATATGTGTGTACTAGTGCACTAAATCATGGTACACTTGCTACTGATGTCTTCTATCGTGAAACTCCTCATCCTGAGTTTGGTAATCGCTACTTTGCTCTATACATGAACGGTGAAAACCAAGTTATGATCACTAATGCAGATTGCATTGAGGATCTAGAATTCACGATGGTAGAGGTAGACGGAGAGCTACATTACAGCCAACATCGCCATGACTTTCGCACTATCGGTGATATCTCGATCGACGGAGGCCGAGCATACAATCGCATCCTGTTCAACGGCGAACGGCCAAAGAGAAACAGTCTCAAAGTAAAAGATGGAAAGTTCGTTCAGGGAGCTATAGAATGAGCTATATTGCATACTTGTGCTACCCTCGTCTATCGCTTGGTGATGATCTAGAAGATAATGAACCAGTGATCAAGTTTGAACAACCTGCTGATTGGAAATATGAAAAGGTTCTGCCAATTCAGTTTAGTGTCCTCCATAGCTGGTCTGACAAAGATAAAGAATTGTATAAATGAATATTTGGATTGATTGCGAATTCAACGAGTTTGGTGGTGATCTTATCTCGATGGCTCTCGTTGCTGACGATGGTCAAGAGTTCTATGAGGTTCTAGAACTAGAGAATGATGAAAAGTATGGCTCATGGGTGTTCGCCAATGTCGTGCCTTGGCTGAATAAAGATCCGATTGCAAAGACTTGGTTTCACACGAAACTCTGGGCATTCATTAACCAATGGGATGATGTTCATATTATTGCCGACTGGCCGGATGATATTAAATACTTCTGTATGTCGCTTATCACTGGTCCAGGCGTAGCAATCAATACGCCTTTGAAACTGACTATGCAGATCGACCGTGAGTTGTCAACTGAGTCGAGTGCTATCCTACACAATGCTTTGGAAGATGCTCGTGCTATTAAACGCTCTTGGCGCAAACGTGAAAAAGAGCGACTTGGATTCGGAGTAAAAGAATGAACCTTGAAGAATTCTTTACTGACGACGCTCCAGTTGGCTGGGGGTCGAAAGTAGAGAAAGAAGTGCGGCGGCGGATCAAACTGTCTGTCGCCGCCTACGCGTATGAATTTAGAGATGAAGCAATTATCTCGGATGCTGAATTTGATAAGATGTGTTTGGAAGTGGATCCAAGCATAAACACTGGTAATAATGTAATGGATAATTTCTTTAAGACAGATTTTGATCCGTCAACCGGTCAGTGGATATACAAACATCCTGAACTCCATAAGATTGTTAAACTATATGAAAGGTTCTATAAATGACCGAACATAACCCATTTTTAGACTGTGAAGCATTTGTTTCAGCACATGGAACTGGCTGGAGTGTTGCATCTAGGTACTGGAATGTACCCGCTCAAAATGAAGCAGTTGCAAACAGAATTGCCGAATTGATCCGAATGGCATACAGAGCGGGCCGAGAAGACGCGCAAGATGAAATGAAGAAGGCATTAGGACTATGACATACACTCCTGATAACTGGGTCGTAATCAAATTTAAAGGTGACGATCCTCATTATCGTATTCTTGCAGGCTGGTCGGGTGGCTACACGACTGGCGACTCTTGGCGAATGAATAGCGGTATTACTCGTGTCGAAGAAACTGAACATGCGTTTATGTTTTATGGCTCGAGTGGATCTTGCTATGAATGCCGAAAGACTGGATACTGTCTTCGTATGAACAATGCTCATATTTGGTCGGGTTTAAAAGCTCAGCACGGTGATAATGTAGAGATGATGCCAGAAGATACAGACTGGATGAATACGGATTGGATTATAAAATGAGTATGAAAACTGAAAAATATTATATCTGGAGCAAACAAGGGCATGCTCTAGTTATGGTAAACGATCTAGAATGGCTTTACAGAAATCCTGAATTTGATTCTAAGGCTGATAAAATCTATGAGTTGGGTTCAGAAGTCAAAATTGAAATGGTGGTAAAAGAGAAACCCTCGTACGTCCCAACGTATTCGCCAACGTATCCTGGGCCCGATGTTCTGCAACAACCTTTCAAATGCAGCCGATGTGGTCTTCGACTGGATCAGGTAATGGGATACGTCTGTAACGATTCACAGTGCCCTACATTTGTGAGAGTTACTAGCGCTGTATATTCGGAGAAACACCAGTGGCAAACAATGAATGATGAGGATAAATGATTATGGCTAGGATGGAATGGGCTGAGCAAGAGCTAAAACTTGCAGGATACGATATTAATGATCCGGAAGACGGGCCAAATCGCTGGCTTGCAGAAGGGACACTCGAACTACTGAAAGTGTTCTCAGAACAAGGGCACAGTGGTATGTCTGCACCGTATGCGGTAGCTCTCTTTGAAAAACTTGCATTATGGAAACCTATCGCACCGTTGACTGGCGAAGACGACGAGTGGAACGAGGTGGGTGAAAGCACTTGGCAGAACCGCCGCAACAGTGTGGTGTTTAAAGGAGAGGATGGTCAAGCATACTGGATCGAGGGCCGAGTGTTCTGGGAGTGGGCTACGCATCCTGAGATCGATGATGGTAAACCGTTCAAGAGCCACTATACGAGTAGTAACAGCCGAGTGTATATTACTTTTCCTTGGACACAACCAGATCAGAGCGAATATGTGTTTGTTCCTACCGAAGAGTTTCCAAATGAAGAATTGGAATGAATGAATTCCGAGTACTCGTCTGTGGAGGGAGAGATTATGACAACCGAGAACGACTCTTTAAAGTCCTCGACAGCGCGCTCGAGGCTGCAACCTTGGCAGGAAAATCTTTTGCTTTGGCACATGGAGGAGCAAGAGGGGCGGATAGACATTCACATGAGTGGGCGAAGACAAGGCAAGTCAGCAATATTAGAGTGTATGAAGCGGACTGGGAAACTCATGGAAAAAGAGCAGGGCCAATCCGAAACATAAAGATGTTGACAGAATCGCAACCGCATGTTATTATAGCATTTAAGGGTGGTAATGGTACTGCTCATATGGTCCGCATTGGAAATGAAGCCGGTGTTCCGGTATACGAGGTAATCGAATGATTGATACTCTTGCTTTTGAACGTCTGAACTGCGCGCTCGACCGCGCTGTCCGTGATTATACCAAAGCTGATGCTGACATTCAGCGCACCAAGAATGAAGCTATTGATAAGGTTCGAGAAGTTGGTACTGACGGTATTGAGGTAAAAGAAATACTTGATAAGATGAGCGCTGTTATGGATGATTGCAATCTTACCAAGAAGATTGCTCTCGAACAATTTGAAGAAACAAAGCAGAAGTTGATCCGGCTGGTCGAAAATCTGAAAATGCCTAGGAGTTACTTTTGAAACAGTATCCTTGGAAGTTCAAACACGCATGGGACGGTATCAATGTTCAGACGCTCATCGTCATATGTACACAGACGGTTACCCTAAAATTGAATACGTTGAGGTAAAAGAATGACTTGGCAAGAATGGCTAGAAAAGAACCAATATGATGTTGACTTTGGGAATGATACTATTGACCTAATGAAACAAGCATATATTGCTGGCCTTCAAACAGCGTATGATATCATGTATTCTAACGAAGATGGTGACTACGACTTTATTATGTGGAGTCTAAAAAAACTAATTGGAGAAAGCGAATGAAAGCAACTATCGGACCTTACCGCGATCGAATCTCTGGACCTTTGAAACTCCAGGATTGGTATTTTGCAAAGCGCTTTGGTGTGGTTGGGTACGACTACAGCGAGAAAGACTACACTTGGTACGATCGCGTAGTTGAGAAAGTCACTGATGCTATGATGGATGTTCTCAATAAGACCATCAACAAGTATCTTGACAAGAACGAACGCAAGATTAAGATCCGCATTGATGACTACGATGTTTGGGGTGCTGATCATACGATTGCTCTGATCGTTCATCCTCTGCTTATTCGACTAAAACAGAAGAAGCATGGTTCGCCTCACGTTGATGATGAGGACGTTCCTGAACATCTTCGTAGCACTGCTGCCCCACCGAAAAAAGACGAGTGGGATATTGACGACAATACACATGCTCGTTGGGACTGGGTCATAGATGAAATGATCTGGGCGTTTGAACAGTGCTCTAAGGATGATAAAGGTGACGAACAATTCTACTCTGGTGAAGTTGACTGGAAGTTTGACAAGGAAGAAGATAGTGAACTCTATCGTATGAACCACGGACCTAACCATACATTCGAGGTTGATCACGTAGGTCAGAAGGCTCACTACGATCGCATCGGTAATGGACTTCGTCTCTTCGCAAAGTATTACTTTGGACTGTGGGATTAATCATGGTAAGCAATGAAGAACTGGAATCACCTCTGAATACCATACAACAACTCATGGCGATTACATCAGAAGAATGTGGCGAACTGACGCAAGTATGTATGAAGATCATGCGTAAGTATACTACACTCGAAGAAATCCAGAACGACAAGTATAGGGATTTGTTGATCGAAGAAGCGGGCGACGTTCTTTGCATGATCGAACTGATGGTCGAGCACGGTATCTTGACAGACAAAGAGTTGAGAGATAGAGTAGATGTAAAGCGCAACAAACTCAAAACTTGGAGCAATTTAATCAAATAAATTGAAAACAGTGGTTGACATTCTGCCTAACAGTGATTATATTGATTCTGTAAGGTTGATCCATTGGAGGAATAAAATGGACTGGATTATGTATACCGTCGGTGTTGTGGCCCACATCTGGGCTTCGCTTACTATCGTAGGTCTCATCATGCTTTTTGATACACCACAAGTAAAAGCAGGGTTGCGAACAGTTCAACTCAGTGGTAAAATCTATATTCCGTGGATTGGTGTTCTTGCCTTCTGGATGTGGTACTTTTTTGGATAAGGGAACAAAATAATGGCTTTCTATACTATGATTGGATTAACGGTTGTCGCATTCATCTTGGGTGCAGGTGTATACTGGTTACTATCAAACGTGACGTTTAAACGTCAACCAGAACGCTACACATATAAGACTGACGAAGCTGGTAACGAATACGTGCAAGATGATTCACTGAAATCTAAGGTTGAGCCTGATGCAAAAGCCTGATCGTTGGGACTTCGATAAACCCGAGCAATATCGGGATGCTATGGTAAAATATGATAATCACATGAGGAAAATGAAAATGAATGCTATCGTTGGTGGTACTTTTGCTACTCTTATTGGTATTACTGCTCTTACTGTTATTGGTGGATCGTGGTATACCGTTGATGAAGGTTACCGTGGTGTAGCCCTGCGAAATGGCGCGGTGATTGGAACGTCAGAACCTGGTCTTGGTTTTAAGATGCCGATTATCGACTCAGTGATTGATATTAGCGTTCAATCGCAAGCTCAGTTGTACGAGAACATCCTTGCTTACTCACGAGACCAACAAACTGCGGGCCTGAACCTGTCTGTTAACTATCGCTTCCCTGCAGATCAAGTTGAGACGATCTACCGCGAGTACGGTGGTGAAGCCGGTGTTATCTCGCGTCTTCTCGATCGTCAGGTTCTCGAAGAAGTAAAGAACATTTTCGGTAAGTTCAACGCATCTACTGCTATTCAAGAGCGTGAACGTCTTGCTGCTGAAGTGCAGATGGCTATTCAAAAAGCCGTGATTGGTCCGATCATTGTTGAGTCGGTTCAGATCGAAAACATTGACTTCTCCGATGCGTATGAACAGTCGATCGAAGCTCGTATGCTCGCAGAAGTCGAAGTTCAGAAAGTTCGTCAGAACGCAGAACGTGAAAAGGTTACTGCTGAGATTACTGTGATCCAGGCGCAAGCAGAAGCTGATGCACAACTTGCTCGAGCAACTGCTGAAGCAGAAGCCACTCGTATCCGTGGTGAAGCAGAAGCATCGGCCATTAAGGCAAAGGCAGAAGCTCTTAAGGATAATGCTGGTCTGATTGCTCTGACTCAAGCTGAAAAGTGGAATGGCCAACTGCCTACTACTATGATTCCAGGGTCTACTGTTCCTTTCATGGACGTCGCAACTAAACCTGCACAGTAAGGAAGATAAATAATGATTGAATGTTTGATTTTAGGCGATAGTATTGCAGTTGGTATCGGCCAGATGCGGCCAGAATGTGTTGTGCAAGCCAAGTCCGGCATCAATTCCGAGGACTATGCCAACGGCTTGTATAGACAGTTTGTGTTGACAGAATCCAAAAAGACCATTATCAGTCTAGGTTCAAATGATGGCTATGTAGAATCGTATGGTCCTATGCTGGCCTTGCGTGAACTCATCCAAGGTGACGTTATTTGGATTCTCAGTTCGAACAACCAAGAATCCAGGTATGCTGCGCTCACAATTGCCGAAAAGTTTAAAGACTGGGTTGTGGATACCAGAGCTTATCCACTGAGCAAGGATGGTGTGCATCCTACAGGAACTGGATACAAAATGATTGCTAAGGAAACGAAATAATGAACAACCGCAAATCTAGCCCTGGCATGGCAAATACCTTTTTGCTTTTGCTGAGAATGCCTAAAGAAGCATATCAAACCATTATGACCATCGAACATTCACCACTAAAAAACTTTGATCCAATGGTAGCCCACATGCTGTTTCAAGTGTTAGCATTTGTATGGTCTGCTATCTTTGCTCTAATGTTGGGCAGTTACCTTGCTTTTGGTGTTAGTGCAACGTTGCATGTATTGTTTGTATCCGGCGTGTTCGTTACTGCGCTAGTATACAAAGAAGGAAATCGTCGTAGAGATGCAACTCGTTTGTCTAACTACAACGGTCGCATGAACGGCGGCGAACACGAATAATTTAAATTAAAAGGAAAAATCAGATGACTAAAACTACACTTGCACTCTTAGTCGCACTTCTTCCATCAATTTCGTACGCTGAGGGTGATGCGGCCGCTGGAGAAAAGTCGTTTAAAAAGTGTGCTAGCTGCCATTCTGTTGATGAAGGCGGCAAGAACGGAAATGGCCCAAATCTTTATGGTATCTCTACTCGCGGAGTGGCCGCAAACGCAGACTACAAGTACAGCGCAGCACTAACTGAATTTGCTGCTACAAACTCATTGTGGACTGATGAATTGCTGGATGCTTGGCTTGCAGATCCAAAGAAACTAGTTTCTGGTACAAAGATGAATGTTAAAGTAGCCAAAGAAGAAGAGCGTGCAAATCTTATTGCGTATCTTAAGACTCTCGGTTCACAATGACCGATAATAAATGGTTTCCTGTAGAGGAACAAGACTTCGCTGGCTGGGGAAGTTAAAAATGATTCCGGATCCAAAAAACTTTAGCGATAGGTTCGCATACGCGCTTACTATGTTCTTTCGTTGGTTTGCGGATACATTTTTTGCTGGAAGATATGGGCACCGCGCGGTTGTATTAGAAACAGTCGCCGGTGTTCCTGGCATGGTAGCCGGTATGTGGCAACACCTTCGTAGTCTACGTAATATGGAACCGGACAAACGTGGTTGGATTAAGACTCTATTAGACGAAGCAGAGAACGAGCGTATGCACTTGATGATCTTCATAGAGATCGCTCGGCCAAATTGGTTCGAACGTTTGATAGTGGCATTTGCACAGTTCGTGTTCTGGCATTTTTACTTTGTACTGTATGTTTTCTTTCCTAGAACAGCTCATCGCATGGTCGGTTACTTTGAGAATCAGGCGGTGATTAGTTATACGCATTATCTAGAAGAAATCGATGCAGGAAGAGCAGAAAACATACCGGCGCCGCGGATTGCTATCGATTATTATAGCTTAGCAGACGATGCTACGTTAAGAGATGTTGTTATTGCAGTAAGATCTGATGAGCAGGGTCACGCAGACGTAAATCACGGAATGGCTGATAAACTATAATGAGTGGCCAAAGACGCTTCTTAAAAATGTGGGCCAGAACTGTTGGCATGCCAATCGGCATTACAGATGACGATAAACCAGAATTCTTGCCAATTACACAGACAGATGTAAAGCGTGCGCTAGCATTCAGAACTTTTTGGATCGTATTACATATTGTAACATGCGTCTTTATTATCGCAAGTAATGGTAGAACTTTAGGAATTTGGTAAATCAGTAAGACTCAACAAAAAAAGAGCGCTTCGGCGCTCTTTTTCTATTTACATTCGTTTAGAATCAGTGTATTCTAGTATTGTAAGGAACGGAGCAACTGATGTACAAGATCTACGCGCATTACGAAGAGTTCGACCGTAAAACCGGTGATCGTTACGAGTCTTATGATCTTTTCCGTGAAGATACAAAAGATGCCGCGGAAAAGATCGTTGAAGGTCTTGACAAAACGTACTACTATTATATCGAAATCAAGAAGGTGATTTGAGATGGATTGGAATCTATTCATCGACGATGAACGCAATCTTTCGGACGTCACTTGGGCTCCTTGGCAAGTTCAGGAAAAGTATCGTAACGAAGAGTGGGTAGTTGCTCGTAACGGTCAGGAAGTGTTAGATGCATTCCTCGAGAAAGGCATGCCGTCCTACATTAGTTTCGACCACGATCTTGGAGAAGACAGCGGCACCGGATACGACATCGTAAAGATGCTCATTAATATCGACATGGAAACTCCAGAAGATATATATCGGTTTCCAGAAAACTTTGACTTCTATGTCCACTCAAAAAACATAGTAGGTAAGGCAAACATCGAAGGACTGCTGAATAACTATATGAAGGTAAGATAATGCTAATTGTATTTGATATCGACGGAACACTGGCTAACATTGATCACCGTCTGGATTACGTTCGAAGCAAGCCTAAGAACTGGGCTGCTTTCGATGCTGGCATTCCAAATGATAAAGTGAACCGAGCTGTAGCAGAAGCATTTCACTGTCTGAGTGCTGCTGGGAACCAGATCATTCTCGCTAGCGGTCGCAACGAGCGCAGTCGTCAAGCCACGATTAGTTGGCTGACTGCTAATCATCTGCATACGTTTGAAAAGCTGTACATGCGTAAGGCAGACGACCTCCGCAGTGATGACATTGTCAAGCTGGAAATCCTAGACGAGATCATCGCTGACTACGGTCGTAAGCCTGACATGGTGTTTGACGACAGACCCAGGGTAGTTAGAGCTTGGCGCTCGCAAGGTATCTTTGTGTTCAACGTATACCAAGGTGATGAGGACTTCTAAACAACTTTTCTATTTACATTCGTTTAGAATCAGTGTATTCTATATCTGTAGGAAACGAAAGGAATACGATAATGACTACCTTTAATAGCCTCGAAGAAGTCAAAGCTGCAATCTGCGGTATGACGAACGAAGAACTTACTCAGCTGATTAAACTCGCAGAGTCACAGTACGACTCGAATAACATTACCAAGGCGCAGGCGGTTGAGACAATTGAATACGCTCTTGCTACGCTCCTTGGCCGCTTTCGGCTCGTTCGTCACTGATACATAAATAGAAAAGGAATAACCTAATGTCTCAATCTAACGATAGACGTCATGGTGGACCCTACGATCGCGGTGGTGCTGATAGTTACT
>Ga0315904_10013190_pt1 | contig 10374 bp, 8 predicted proteins | sample LakEriMetagenome_6_FD_203529 | JGI IMG/M metagenome (GOLD analysis project Ga0315904, IMG submission 203529) | Freshwater fungal communities from buoy surface, Lake Erie, Ohio, United States - Buoy 12 MA120 | ecosystem: Environmental > Aquatic > Freshwater > Lake | place: USA: Lake Erie, Ohio... | reverse complement strand
CGAGTTCGCGGCGAGCCCACGCTCGAAGCGGTCACCCCAGGAGCGAACCGTGCCCGTGCCGTCCACCACGACGTTCATCACGGCACCGGCGACGTCGAGTCCACCGAAGCGCTGCTGGAGGTGCACCGCCCACGCGCGGTCGTCGCCGACCGGGACGACGTCGACGACCGCTGCGTCGGCGATGTCGGCGGCCTCGAGGCCGAGTTCCTGACGGCGAGCAGTGAGCCAGGCGATCGCTCGGTCGGCCGCGAGCGCGGACGACAGGGCTCCCCCCTGGCCGTCGGGTCCACCGGACCCGTCGGGTCCACCGGGATCGATCGGCGCTGCCCCGGCCACCCGGACCCCGGCGAGCGGGAGCCCTGCAGCAGGCACGGGGAACGACAGCGCCATCAGTGCGGCCAGCGCGATCGCCCACCCGGAGCGCACGGATCCGACCGCCCGACGGTGGCGCCGGGCGCGACCCGGCGACACCACCCGGCCGTCGATGCCGATGCCCACCGCGATCGTCAGCCCGCGGCGGGCGGCGCAGGGCGGCGACGGCGGGCGGCGACGATCCACATCAGCGCTCCCGCACAGAGCACACCGACCGCGATCACCAGGACACCGGCGGCGTCACCGCCGGACGACGGCATGTCGTCCGCGACACCGCCCACGTCGACGCCGACCGATCGGCTGATCGGTTCGCCGCCCGGCGCGGTCCCGGAGAGCACGACCGTGCGACCACCCGCTTCGCTCCCGGGCACGACGAACGTCGCCGAGACGCTGCCCGTGCCGGACGCCGTGGTGGTGCCGAGCGTGGTACCTCCCGGGCCGAGGACGATCGTGACCGGGGAGTTCGGCGCGAAGCCGCCTGCGGTGACGGTGACGGTCTGACCGGGCTGCGGGGTCGGATCGGACAGCGCGACCGACCCCGTGCCGATGATGTAGGGGCCCGCAGCAGCGTGCTGGACGCCGAGGACCCCGATCAGCGCGGCGCACACCACGAGCATCCACTGCTTCGTGTGCGTCATCGGCCCGCCTCCGCGAACCGGACGTTGATGACCTTGGAGTCGGCCGACTCGACGAAGGAACGAGCGCTCGACGACGGCTTCGTGTCGATCCCGAGCAACGACCAGAACACGCTGGAGAGCACCGTCTGGAAGCCGAGGATCAGACCCAGGGTGGCGGGCGCCACGATCCGGATCGTCTGCGCCCCGTCCATCGCGCCGAACCCCTCGCCGCTCCACCGGGCGAACGACGCCACTGCGGTGACAAGGCCCCCGACGATCAGCAGGGCGCCCAGGGCGAGCCCACGCTCGAGACTCAGCGACCGCTTGATGCGGACGTACCGCTCACCGGCTGGCAGGAACCCCTGCACCTCGCCGTAGCGCCGCGTGAGCACCGCGAACCACAGGGCCTGATACCCGAGCACCGTGGCGGCGCAGGCGTAGAGCAGCGTGCCGATGTCGAACCCGACGCCGCCGATCGTGATCGGGGTGAGCACCAGCGCGGTGGCGAGGAGCGCACCGCCGATGAACGCCACGAGGCCGGGCAGCAGGAACAACCACTTGGGGCTGTAGAGCAACAGGAAGCGCAGGTGCCGCCACCCGTCGCGGAACGACCGAAGGTGCGGAGGCCGCGAGCGTCCGTCGGGCCGGAGCGTGGTCGGGACCTCGGTGATCTGACGTCCGGCGAGCGCGTTCGCGACCACGACCTCGGAGGCCCACTCCATGCCGGTCGTGTGCAGGCCGAGGTTCAGCACGGTCTGGCGACGGAACCCGCGAAGGCCGCAGTGGAAGTCGCGGACCGGGATGCCGAACAACGTGCGCCCCAGCCACGACAGCACGGGGTTCCCGATCCAGCGGTGCAGCCACGGCATGGCGCCCGGCTCGATGCCGCCGGCGAACCGGTTGCCCATCACCAGGTGGTCGCCGGCACGGAGCCGCTCGACGAACGCGTCGAGCGACGAGAAGTCGTACGAGTCGTCTGCATCACCCATGATGACGAACCGTCCGCGTGCGGCGCGGATGCCGCCCATCAGCGCGGCGCCGTAGCCCTTCTCGGACACGGACACGACCCGGGCCCCCTCGGCCTCCGCGAGTTCGATCGAGCGGTCGGTCGAACCGTTGTCGGCGACCAGCACCTCTCCCACGACGCCGCTGCGCTCGAGGTAGGCGCGTGCGGTCCGGACGCACGCGACGATCGTCTCCTCCTCGTTGAGGCAGGGCATCAGGATGGTGAGCTCGAGTTCGCCATCGTCCGCCGTCGTTCTCGGCACCACTCGCCGGTCGCCGTCGCGCTGCGGGTTCCACGCACGCTGTGATCCCTGAACGGCGACCACCTCGGCCGCCTGATTGCTCGCTGTCATGCTGCGAACCGCCCCTGAGTTCCGCCGCCCCGCACCGCCTGCGGGGTGATGTGCCGACCGTACCAGCGGGTCCCGAGCGGGTTCCTCAAGACACCGTCAAGGATCCGACCTCGTTCTCACCCGGAAGGTCGGGAGCACCACGCGAACACGCCAGGATCAAGAGATCGGGCACACCCACGCCGGAACTGTCACGTCACTCTCCGCGTTCGCGGCGCTGCCGCCGACCGCGAGGACGGTCGTGACACCGTCGTCGAACGCGATCCGCACCCGGCCGGCGGCGACCGCCCGGTCGAGCGCGTCCTCGTCCACCCCACCCCAGGCGGCCGGGAGCACGACCCAGTCGACGCCGCACGCCTCGAGCCGTTCGAGCGCACCCCCGTCCGGCCACGACGCAGCGCTGAGCAACTCCTCGGCGACCGCTGCCGTCCGGCGCTCCCCGGGGAAGAACAGCCACTCCGCCCGCGCGGCGACCCAGGCGTCCACGCCCTCGGCCTCGATCCACCAGCCGGTCGGGACGCCGTCGACGGGGGCGGCCACGACCCGATCACCGACGACGGCCCGATCGGCGAGCCACCGAGCCGCGCGAAGGGTGCCGTCCGGGGTGAAGCGACCGTACGAGACCACCTGGTCCCCGAAGCGCGACGGTGCGAGCACCACCATCCAGGCGACCAGCGCCCAGGCGACCGCCGCTCGTGCGAGCGATGCCCGCGCATCCCGCTGCCGCTCGGTCGTCGGTCGATCCACCGATCCGACCGGCCACGTGAGCGCCAGCGCGGTCGCGAGCGCGGTCGGCACGACGTACGCCGCTCGCACCTCCCCGATCAGGAGGCCGACGAGTGCGGCGGCGAGCAGACCGATCGCAACCGTCGACCCCGCCTGATCGCGCCGGAGCGCGGTGGCGGTCGCGATGATCGCCGCCGCAGCCACGCCCCACCACAGCCACGCCGGCGGACCGAGCACCACCGTCAGCGCTGCCGTCCCCCGCAGCTCCGTGGATCGGCCGTCGGGCAGCGACTGGACGCGCGCCACGTCGACGTACCACGGGATCGCGAGCGCCGGCGGGGCGAGCGCCCACCCGACCGACCGCAGCAACGCGGCGAGACGTGATCCGACGGAACGGTCGACACCCACCAGCACCGTGACGACGATCGTCACCACCGAGGCGACGACCGCGGCACCGGCGACCAGCGTGGAGATCATCATCACGAGGAGCAGCCCGCCCCCCCACACGAGCGCGCGCCGGCGATCCGGGGCACGCACCCACCGGTCGGCGGCCAGCACGACACCCGGGAGCAGCCCGAGTCCGAGGAGTTGCGGCACACCACCCCACGCGGCAGCCGCGGACGTTCCCGTCGCCACGCCGACGGCCAGACCCGCAGCGGCCGCCACCGCGGGCCCCCGGAACCGCCGGCTCACCGCCCACACCCCCAGTGCCGGTGCCACCGAGGCGAGCCCCTGCAGGAGGTGCGCCGCCCAGGCCGTCCCGACGACCGCCTGGGCGCTCCACGCGAGGAGCGGGACGATCGGCGGATAGACGACGTCGTCGACGTCGACACCCCCCTGCCACGACCTGGCGATGCGCAGCACGTTGCCGATGTCGACCCCGACCGGATCGCCGTGCGCCGCGAGCACTCCGGTCCGCCAGACGACGAACAGGACGGCGACGAACGCCACCGCGGCCATCTCTGCGGCCGAGGGTGCCGCTGCCGGACGGCGGGCGCCGTCAGCCACCGTCGGGAGCGGATCCGCAGCCGGCGACACGCTCGAAGCCGACGACGTTCGTCGCCGCCCCGAACTGCGCGTAGCACGGGGTGTCGAAGCGTTCGACCAGGCCCGTGTTGCGCCACACCACCACTTGCTGCACGTCGAGGTCGTCGGACACGCGCTGCTCGTCGAAGCTGACCACGTCACCACGGGGGCCGAATCCATCGATGGGAGCGACCCGGAACTCGATCCGATCGGCGCCCGCGACGTCGAAGTCGACGGGCTGACCGGGGCCGTAGATGGAGCTCCGAGCGGCCGCACCCGTCGAGTCGGCGCTCACGGAGTACTGGTGCATCCGGCCGCCGAGCACGGAGTCCATCCGGACCTGCGAGATCCCGAGCCGCTCCAGGCCCCATCCGGCACTCGACGGCGACAGGACCACGTGCCAGTTGTTGAGACGCCGCGACGAGGTCTCCGCCGTGATCCTCACGCCGTCGCCCGTCAGGTCGGCGAGCACGTCGATCCGGTCGCGATCGGCCACACCGTTCAGACGGAGCCGCAGGGTGTCGCCCTCGAGGCTCGCCTCGGCGTCGATGATGGCGAAGGGCCAGTCGGTTCGAGCGACGTCGAGCTCGAACGCCGAGTGATACCAGCCGTCGACCCGGACCGCGACCCGGAGCTCGTAGTGACCGGCCGCCGTCCCGGAGGCCGCGACCTGGAACCGGCCGTCCTCGATCCCCACCTGGCCGGCGAACAGACGCTGCATCTGGCGACCGGCTGCGGCCTCCTCGGGGATGCTCGACAACCACGGCCCGATCGGCGACCACGCCTCGCGCGACGCCGCGGCGTTCACGAACCAGTTGGTGGGTTCGGCCTCGTTCGTCCCCCAGTAGCTCGACGCGGTCACACCGTCGCGGCCCTGGAGCGTCTCGAGCAGGGCGACGTCGTCGAGCGTGACACGCGCGTAGAACCGTGTCGCCGTGTCGAGGCGCTCGTGGAACGCCACCTGCACCATCAGCACCACCGAGAGCCCGCACATCACGATCGCGATCGACCTGGTCGGCTTGCGCAGCCGCCTCGCGGTGAACGCCACGAGCGGCGGCCCGAACTCGGCCACGGTGATCGCGAGCAGCGCCGGGACGAGGTAGACGAATCGTGACCGGTAGGACGGGTCGCCCGTGAGCGCCGACGTCCCGAGGACGATCACGGCTCCGAGCAACGCGGCGGCGGCGTGGGACGGCCGTCCGAACAGCAGTAGCGGCGTCACGATCGCGACGAAGTGGAGCAGCAGCACGACCAGGTGCTCGCGACCCGCCCAGGCGAGGAGGTCGAGCAACACGGCGAGGTCGGGGATGCCGAGACCGACCTGGCCCGGCGCCTTCGTCCCGAGGTAGTACCCGGCCGACGCCGCGGCGAACGGAACGGACGCGGCGACGGCGACGGCCCAGCCGCGGAACGTGTCGGCACCCCCCGAGGCGATCCCGCGACGACGGAGCAGCGAGCCCTGGGCGCGGTTGCGCCCGTGCGCCGCCAGCACCGCCTCGTCGTCCTCGGAGGCGGCGTCGGACGCGGCGGACGCGTCGGACGCGTCGGGCCGTTCGGTCGGGCCCAGGAGACCCGGGTCGACCGGGTTGATCGCGAGGGTCAACTGCAGCGGTTCGGATGAACGGCCGGCCTCGACCTCCTCCGACACGGGGGAGACCGTCGAGGTGCGAACGAGCTGCAGTGCTCGCAGCGGCCGGCCCGAGCCGGCGGCTCGCTCCGCCTCGACTCCGCCGGGCACGTGGTCCGGCCCGGTCGACTCGGCATCGACCCGGGCGCGACCGGTCCGACGACGATCCAGCAGCGACGAGACGAGGCACCAGCCACCTCGGGCGCCGACGAAGAACACGGCGATCATCCCCGACAGCGGGTGCGACGCGATCGCAGCTCCGGTGGCGACGCCGACGAGCCACGGCCGTCGGCGGGTGCGCACCCATGCCTCGGTGGCGGCGAGCGCGAACAACGACGCCGCCATCCCCAGCATGTTCGCGCCACCACCCCAGCCCAGCATCTCCGCGAGAACGGGGGTGACGGCGGCGACGGAGGAGGCCGCGACGGCCACCGCCGGGCGATGCCACTGGCGGAGGAGGACGTAGAGGGCGATGACGAACGCGACGTACGCCGTCACCATCGCGAACAGCACCGCCGTCCAGCGGTCGAGGACCAGTTCGAACAACCAGGCGAGCCCGGGGAACGCCGGGGGGTGGATCCCGGGGAGGAGCTCGCGCTCGCCGCGCAGCCACTCGACCTCGGCGACGTAGCGCGAGGCGTCGAGCGGCAACCAGAACCCGGTGATGCCGCGCACGGCCGAGACCATGACGGCGACGAGCACGACGGCACCCGACGCCACCAGCAGCCACTCCGGCGGACCCGAGGCGGAGACGGCGACCGTGCCGGCTGCGTTCTCGGTGGCCGTGCCGACCACGTGCTCGGTCACCACGTCCTCGGTCACCACGTCCTCGGTCACCACGTCCTCGGTGACCGCGTCCTCGGGCGCCGTGTCGACCACGTCCTCGGTCACCACGTCCTCGGTCACCACGTCCTCGGTCACCACGTCCTCGGTGACCACAGCCTCGGTGACCACAGCCTCGGTGACCACAGCCTCGGTGACCACGTCCTCGGTCACCACGTCCTCGGTCACCACGTCCTCGGTGACCGCGTCCTCGGGCGCCGTGTCGACCACGTCCTCGGTCACCACGTCCTCGGGCGCCGTGTCGACCGCTTCCTCGGGCGCCGTGTCGACGGCATCACCGGTCGCGCGTTCGCTCCGCTCTCGGACCGTCACCTCGTCCGGATCGACGTCCGACGGCGTGGAAGGCGCCGCTGCGCCGGTCGCCGCCAGAGGTCTCGCCCGCCGAAGTGCCCCGTGTGACGCACCCACCTTTGGCACGTCCGCGAGGCTAGCGAAGCACGTGACCACCCGCTCCGGGGGAACACACGAGGGGCCACATGGCCCATTCGCGCCTCACTCGACCCGACCGGCGGACGATCAGTCGCCGGCCGGGCGTCGCACGGCGTCCAGCACGCGCTCGATCTCGTCGATCGCCCGCGTCCACGACAGGTCGCGCTCGGCGGCGCGCGACGACATCGCGACCCGTCGGGGTTCGTCCTCGAGCAAGGAACGCAGTGCCGCGCCCAGCCCTGCGGAGTCCGAGGCGTCGACGAGCAGTCCGTCCACACCATCGCGCACCAGTTCGCTCGGGCCACCGGGTCGGGTGGCGATCACCGGACGTCCGCTGGCGAGGGCTTCGGCCGCGACGAGGCCGAAGCCCTCGCCCGAGGACGTCGGGAGCACGAACACGTCGCACGCCGAGTAGAACGACTCCATCTCGGCATCCGGCACCCGACCGAGGAATCCGATGCTCGGATCACCCCCGGCGCGCGCCACCAGCGCGTCGCGCTCGGGACCGTCGCCGCCGATCGACAGATCCGCGACGTCACCGCACCGGGCCGAGCGCCATGCGTCGATCAGCACGTCGACACCCTGCCGGGGAACGAGCCGGCGAAGCGTCGCGACACGCAACCGCTGCGGGCCCTCGCGGGGCGGCGTCGGACGGTAGCGGGCATCGACGCCGGAGTAGACGACCTGCAGCGCGGCCCGAGGGGCGATCTCGGCCACGAACGCCCCCGTGAAGCCGGACACCACCACCACCTCGGTCGCCGAGTGGAGCACGAACCTTCCGATCGAGCGGTCCGCGATCCTCTCGACGACGTCGAGCGGGAAGGGATACTCCACCCAGGGGCTGTGCTGGACGACCACCAGCGGCACACGCAGCAGGCGCGCCGCCAGCGCGGCGTAGACCGACGACAGGTAGGTGTGCCCGTGCGCCACGATCACCTCGGGCCGGGCCTCACGCATCGCGAGCAACTGTGTGGGCGACACGAGCGGGACGGGGACGCGCACGGACCGCTCGAGCACGTTCCACGCACGGGTTCGCCGCACCGTCGCACCCACGTGCGCCTCGGTTCGCTCGTCGCCGCGAAGTCGGGACGTGCAGATGGTGACGTCCCAGCCACGTCGGACGAGCCCTTCGGCGTGCGCCTTCAGGACGGTCTCGATCCCACCGACGTGCGGGTGGAAGTAGTGCGAGGTGAGGAGGAGCCGACCACGGCGGGGTCGAGCTGTCATGTCACACTCTCGTGCACACCATGATCATGGCGTTCCCCGCCCGGGACACGACGCGATCCGCGGCGCGCTCCACCACGTGGGCCGTCCGGTCGAGCGCCGACGGCAGGCGCAGCAGCTCCCCGATCACCGGCGGCGTGATGTGGTGCACGCGGACCGGCTCCACGACCCAACCGGTTCGGAGCGCGAGGGCGACGAGCTCGGCCCGCCGGAGCAGCGCGATGTGCCCCACCTCGTCGTCGAGTTCGGCCACCTTCCCCCGAGCGAGACGACGGGCCAGCACACGGAGTGCGGCTCCGGTGTTCGGGGTGGTGATGACGAGATGGCGGCGGGTGACGCGCTGCAGCTCCTGCACGACCCTCGCCTGGTCCGCGTACGGGATGTGCTCGATCACCTCCGAGCACAGGACCACGTCCACCTCCTGATCGGCGAACGGCAGCGCCGACGCGTCACACCGCTCGACTCGCGCGGTGGGGACGAGGGCTCGGGTGCGCTCGCAGTACTCCTCGGCGAGATCCACGCCGTTGGTGGCACCCGCCCCCCGATCGGCCGCCCACCGGACGTACTCCCCGGTCCCGCAGCCGACGTCGAGGAACGACGCCCCGGGCTCGAGCAGCCGGGCGAGGGTGCCCGTCACCTCCTCGAACCTGCGGACGTGATACCGGCGGTCCCAGTAGCTCGACGAGTCGTAGCGCTGGGTCGTCGCCCCCTCGCGCTCGTAGCGCTCGCGGAGCGCGTCCGCGGCGGCCATGTCCTCGGGGCGCGACTCGTCAGTCGACGGGCGCGGGGTCTGATGGTCGTCCAAGCGGTCTGTCGCCTTCTTCACGTTCACCATGGTCGCACGCGAACGACCCTCGGCGGCGGACGACCGACGGTGTTCGGCGATCGATCGGTCGTGGCAACGGCTCGAAGGGTCAGCCGGCGGCGACGCACTCGGCGCAGCGGCCGAGCAGATCGAGCCGGTGGCGCTGGAGCTCGAACCCGGCACCCGCCGCTGCCTCGTGCAGCGCCTTGTCGAGCGAGCGCTCGGCGGCCGCCGACAGCGTGACGTCGCGAACCTTGCCGCACGACGTGCACACCGTGTGGTGGTGATGGTGGTGCGTGATCTCCTCGCCCAGCTCGTAGTGCGCGTGCTCGTCGCCCATGGAGATCTTCGAGACCAGACCGGCGTGCTCGAGCACCGCGAGGTTGCGGTAGACGGAGCTCTGCGCCAGCGTCGGCTGGCGCTGCAGGATCATGGGAATGGTCACCGGGCCGTCCGCCTCCTGCAGGGTGCGCAGGATCAGCTGACGGCCCGTCGTGAGACGCTGGCCGTCCTTGCGGAGCCGGTGGAGTGCGATGTCGTCGATGTCGGTCACCACGACGCACTGTAGCGCGACAACCAGAAACCGAACGACACTTCACAACCTGATGATCCTTCGGATTCTCTGACGCCGTGTCGCTTCCGGTCGTTCGCCGCGATCGCGCCCCCGCGTCGGGCGGGTGCCGCACGACCCTGCGAAATCGGGCATGATGGGCCTCGCCACGGGGGTCGGCCGTCGGTCGCATCGCGTCCGTCGGCCGCACAGGTACTGCGACCGGTCCGCACCATCGGCCGGGAGTCCGGCCACGAAGGGCCGGCGCGCCACGATCACGAGACACATCACGAGGGGAACCCGCCACCATGCAGATCCGCGTCACCGTCAACGGCACGGCCCACGACAGCGATGTCGAGCCGCGCACATTGCTCGTCCACTACGTCCGCGAGGTGCTCGGCCTCACGGGCACCAACATCGGTTGCGACACGTCCTCGTGCGGCGCCTGCAGCCTCCACCTGAACGGTGAGGCGGTGAAGAGCTGCACCGTGCTCGCGGTGCAGGCCGACGGCTGCGAGGTCACCACGATCGAGGGCCTCGCCCAGAACGGCGAGATGCACCCGATGCAGAAGGCGTTCATGGAGAACCATGCACTCCAGTGCGGGTACTGCACGCCCGGCATGGTGATGGCGGCGACGAGTCTCCTCAACGAGAACCCCAACCCCACCGAGGAAGACGTCCGCCTCGGCCTGGAGGGCAACCTCTGCCGCTGCACCGGCTACCACAACATCGTCCAGGCCGTCCTCGCCGCTGCCGGCGGCCGGTGACCTGATCACGGGAGGGGCCCGAGATGACGATGA
>Ga0315904_10013188_pt1 | contig 10375 bp, 11 predicted proteins | sample LakEriMetagenome_6_FD_203529 | JGI IMG/M metagenome (GOLD analysis project Ga0315904, IMG submission 203529) | Freshwater fungal communities from buoy surface, Lake Erie, Ohio, United States - Buoy 12 MA120 | ecosystem: Environmental > Aquatic > Freshwater > Lake | place: USA: Lake Erie, Ohio... | reverse complement strand
CCAACCGCTACCCCGATGTCGAGCTCAACGTCGCCAAGGACGACGAGACCGTCAACGGCAAGAGCATCATGTCCCTCATGATGCTCGCCGCCGGCCAGGGGTCCCGGCTTCGCTTCTCCGCCAAGGGCGTCGGCGCCTCGGCCCTGCTCGGCGAGATGGAGACCCTCTTCGCGCGCAAATTCGACGAGAACTGAGCCGTGCTGGCCCCTCTCCTCGCCCTTGTCCTCAGCGCCACCGGCGCCCCGGTCCCCGCCCCCCAGGTGATGTCCGACCTGGAGGTGCCCCGTTATCTCCGCGGCGGCGAGCTGGCCGAGTGGTCCCGCGCCCGCCAGATGCACGACGCCGGCCAGGCCCGCGTCGCCCAAGGCACCAGCATCGTCAACACCCCCCGTGTCCAGAGCGTGGGCAAGGGGTTCGAGACCCCTGCCGAAGCCAAGGCTCGCGGCGAGAAAATGGTCAAGGAGGGCCAGGAGCAGGTCGCTCGCGCCAACCTCACCCTCGGCCGTCTCAGGGCCAACGCCTCCAACCGGCTCGCGGAAATGACCAAGACGGTCAGCGACGCCGCCGACCTGACGGCGCAGTCGTGGGAAGAGGGCCTGCTTCTCTCCGCCATCCGGGGCATCAAGTCCGCGCGCGACGCCGGTTGCTCCCAGCACCATGTGGTCGGCACCTGGTCCTTCGACACCCAAGGCGTCCCCCAGGCCAACCCCGCGCTCAACGATAGCCTCCGCGCCGCCTGGACCAAGGCCCAGGCCGAGCGCACCCTGCTCCAGCCCGCGCCCGCCGGCGGCTATGCTCTCGGCGCCCCCGCTGCGGAGGGCGCTCCCCCCTCTTTCGCCGCCGGCTGGGTCGCGCCGGCGCGGCCCGGCGAGATCGCCTTGGCTTGGGTGGAGATCCACGCGCTCAACGACGACGCCTCCCTCGTCTTCCTCCGCGTGGCCGACGCCCACACCCTCCGCCTCCTCGCCTCCGAGGCCTTCCTTTCCTCGCCCAACGGGACCAAGCCCTCCCTGCGCGGCACGATGAGCCTGCGCGACGACCGCAGCTTCCTCCCGCGCCTAGCCACCCAGCCCTCCTGGCGCCTCGGCTACGCCTCCGGCTCCCCGGCTCTCGGCGCCGCCATCCTCCGCCACCTCTGCTACCGCCTCGGGCATGTCACCGTCTGGGCCGACGACGCCCTGCTCGGCCTCCTTCCCGGCTCCGTCGGCGCCAGCCGCGCCAACGCCGTCTGGGACCTTCGCCCCCTTCCCGCGCCCGCCGCCAAGCCCGGCGAGGTCGCCCCCGTCTTCCGCCGCTCCTATCGCCTCTCCTCGGCCGCCAACGAGCAGACGGTCGATGTCGGCGAGCTCGCCCTCCGGCTTGAGCCCGCGGCGAGCAAGCCCTCGGGCGGCTGATCAGCCGTTTCGCCGGGCCGCCTGCGTCTCGCGAAGCAGCCGCCGCACCTTCGGCTCGACCCGCAGGCGCTGCCCCGCGCCCATCCGGTCGATGAAAAGCACGCCTTGGCAGTGGTCGTGCTCGTGCTGGATGCACCGCGCCAGCAATCCGGTCGCGACCAGCCGGCGCGGCGCGCCCGTCAGGTCGCGGAAGTCGACCGCCACGCGCTCCACGCGCGGCACCTCGCCGCGGATGCCGGGAAACGACAGGCAACCCTCCTCCATCGGCTCGGGCTCGCCCGGCAGGACCGTGACCTCGGCGTTGGCGAGCGCGAGCGGCATGATCTCCGCGGGGTCGGCGATGGGCCGCCCGTCGAGCTCCATCGGCTCGGGCTCGTGGCTGGTGTCCAGCACGAACAGCTGGAGGGACTGGCCGACCTGCGGCGCCGCCAGCCCGATGCCGCGCGCCGCCCGCATGGTCTCGAGCATGTCCCCGACCAGCCGCGCCAGCGCCGCGTCGAACGCCCGCACCGGCTCGCCCCTGGCCCGCAGGACAGGGTCGCCGTAATTGACGATCGGCAGCTCGGCCACCGTCACTCTGCGCGGCCGTAGCCGCCCTCCTCGCAGGTCCGCACAAAGGCCTCGGCCCTTCGCCGCAGCTCGTCCCAGCGCGCCCGCAGGCGCCGGCTCTCCGCGGCGTCGACCTCCCGGTCCTCCGCCGCCTGCACGACGTCGGCGATGAGCAGGCCGAACTCCCTCACCAGCCCGTTGGCCGCGCGCCCCAGGTCGGGCTCGCGCTCCGGGCTCTCCGGGGCGAAGCGCCCGCCGGCCCGCTGGCAAAGCCACTCGATGATCCGAGGGTCGTCCGTCGCCGCGACGAGCTGGGACGCCCGCTCCAGCGGGTTGGGCTGGCCGCTGCCGTCCGACGAGGGCTCGCGCCACTTGTACAGCAGCGAGGGGGAGATGCCGAGCTTGGCCGCCACCTCCGCGTGCGCCGCCTGGCGCGTCCCGCCCGAGGCGACCGCTCGGTCGCCCGCCGCGCGCAGCGCCTCGTCCACCACCTCGTGGGCGCGGCGGACGCGGGTCTTGGGTCGCTGGGGGGGCTTCCGGGCCATGCTCCTTGCTAGGCCCGCCCAGGCTTCTCGGCAAGCCCCGCGGCGGAGGTTCGGAAAAGGTGGACGGCTTCCGTCCGCCGCCTTGAATCCTCCCCCATGTCCCTCCTCCCGCTGGCAGCCCTCTTCCCCGAGTCCGGCTTCGGCATCCCCCTCGCCCTGGTCCTCGCCGGCTTGATCCTCATCGGGGCCGAGTTCTTCCTGCCCGGCGCCATCATCGGCACCCTCGGGGCCCTGCTGGGTCTCGTGGGCCTGGCCATGTCGGCCAGCCACGGCCTCCTCGAGTTCCTCCTCCTCGCGGCGATCTTCGTGGTCGGCATCGGCATCGAGCTCCTTGTCTTCCGCCGGCTCGTCCCCGACCTCGCCGCCCGGCTCGGCATCGCCAATCCCACGGTCGACACCGGGGCGGCCGTGCCCGGCGCCGGCGCCTTCGCCACCCTCGTCGGCCGGGAAGGCGTCGCCCTCACCGCGCTCGGCCCCACCGGCTCGGTCGAGGTCGCGGGCCGCCGCGTCGAGGCCACCTCGGCCGACGGCTTCCTCGACAAGGGCACCGCCGTGACGGTCGCCGACACCCTCCCCGGCGGCGTCCTCGTCCGCCGCGCCCGCTGATTTTCCCATGGACCCCGCCATCCTCAAGATCCTCGCCTACGTCGCGCTCGCCGCCGTCGGCCTCCTCGTCCTCTTCTCCCTCGGGTTCCTCCCCGTCTGGACCCGCGCCCAGCTGGCCGGCGCCGGCGTCGGCCTCGGCGAGCTCATCGGCATGCGCCTCCGCGGCGTGCCCTACGCCGTCGTGGTCGACGCGCGCATCGCCGCCGGCAAGGCCGGCCTGCCCATCGGCATCGACATGCTCGACGCCCACTACCTCGCGGGCGGCAACATCGTCCAGACCGTGCAGGCCCTCATCGCCGCCCAGAAATCCGGCATGCCGCTCGACTGGAAGCGCGCCTGCGCGATCGACATCGCCACGCGCGGCACCAACAAGTCCGTCCTCGAGGCCGTCCTCACCTCCGTCAGCCCCAAGGTCATCGACTGCCCCAACCCCGCCAGCGGGCGCGCCACCATCGACGCCGTCGCCAAGGACGGCATCCAGGTCAAGGTCAAGGCCCGCGTCACCGTGCGCACCAACCTCGAGCGCTTCGTCGGCGGCGCCCAGGAGGAGACCATCATCGCCCGCGTCGGCGAGGGCATCGTCACCACCATCGGCTCGTCGGACTCCTACAAGACCGTCCTCGAGAACCCCGACCGCATCTCCAAGACCGTCCTCCAGCGCGGCCTCGACGCCGGCACCGCCTACGACATCCTCTCCATCGACATCGCCGACATCGACGTCGGCGAGAACATCGGCGCCCAGCTCCAGGAGGCCCAGGCCAACGCCAACAAGAACATGGCCCAGGCCGAGGCCGAGATTCGCCGCGCCGCCGCCGTCGCCCTCGAGCAGGAGATGAGCGCCCGCGTCGAGGAGATGCGCGCCCGCCTCGTCGAGGCTGAGTCGCAGGTCCCCCAGGCCCTCGCCGAGGCGCTGCGCACCGGCAAGATGGGCTTCATGGACTTCTACCGGATGGAGAACCTGCGGTCCGACACCGACATGCGCCGCGGCATCGCCGGCTCGGGCGAGACGCCCAAGGCCTGAGCCCGCCCCCGCATGGAGCTCCTCCTCATCGCCGCCGTCATCGCCCTCCTTCGCTGGGTGGCGGGCAAGATGTCGGTCGAGGAGGAGGAGCCCGCCCCGCTTCCTCCCCCCGCGCCCGCCCCGCGGCCGCGCCGGAGCCGCCGCGCCGAGCCGCCCCGTCTCCCCGAGCCGGCCGCCGCCTCGCCCGAGCCCAGGCAGCGCGCCGATTTCCGGCCGCCGGTCGCCGCGCCCGCCGTCCAGCCCTCGCCCCGGCGCGTCTCGCCCTATGCCCGGGATTTCCGCGATGCCGCCTCGCTCCGCCGGGCCGTTGTCGCGCGCGAGGTCCTCGGCCCGCCGCTCTCGCTCCGCGGCCGCTGATCAGCCCCGCAGCGCGCGCCAGCCGCGCGCGAGGGCGAACATCAGGCAGCACCCGCCGACCATCGCCGCCCCCGACGGCAGGTCGGCGAGGTGGTAGGAGGCGAGCAGCCCGCCCGTGCACCCGAGCAGCGCGAGCGCCGAGGCCCAGGCCATCGCGCCCGCCAGCGAGCGCGCCAGGAGCAGCCCCGCGGCCGCGGGCACGATGAGCAGGGCCGAGGTCAGCATCGCGCCGAGCAGGCGCACCGCCGCCGCCGCCGCCAACCCCGCCAGCGCCACCAGGGCGAGGCGGAGCAGGGCGGGCCGCAGGCCCGCGAGGCGAGCGTAGTCCTCGTCTAGCGCCGAGGCCTCGAGCGCGCGATGCCCCGCGGCAAGGACGGCCAGCGCCGCCGCCGCCGTCGCCGCCATTCCCCATGTCTCGCCCGGCCCGATGCCGAGCGCCGTCCCGAAGAGCAGCCCCGTGAAGTCGCGCCACGATTGGGCCTGCGCCATGAGCACGATGCCCAGCGCGAAGAGCGCCGACTGGGCAACCCCGACCGCCGCGTCCTCGCCCGCCTCGCGCCGCCCGCCGGCCAGGGCGATCAGGCCCGCCGTCGCCAGCGCCGCGGCCGCCGCGCCGAGCTGGGGCGACATCCCCAGCAGCCACGCCGCGACCACCCCGGGCAGCAGCGTGTGCGTCAGGGCCGAGCCCACGAAGGTCATGCGCCGCGCCACCAGGTGCGTTCCCAGGCACGCGCACGCCACCGCGCAGCAGGCCGTGCCCAGCCAGGCCCGCTGCATGAAGCCGTGCGAGAAGGGCTCGGTGATCCACTCAAGCATGGCGATGCGGATGGTGCCCCTCGCAGGCGACGCGGACCTCGACCGCGCCCGCCTCCACCGACAGCACCCGGTCAAAGGGCGAGCTGTCCGCCGGGTCGTGCGTTGTCACCACCACCGTCGCCCCGGCCAAGGCCGGCCCGAACAGAATCGCGTCGAGCGCCCGGCGGCTGGCGTCATCCAGCCCCGCGTAGGGCTCGTCGAGCAGCAGCAGCGTCGCTCCCTGGGCTAGGGCCCGCGCGATCAGCGCGCGCTGCAGCTGGCCTCCCGACAGCTCGTGCAGCAGTCGCCCGGCCAGGGATTCCAACCCCACCGAGGCGAGCGCCGCCCCCGCCCGGTCCCGGTCCTCGCGGCTGAGCCGAAATCCCCAGCGCGAGCGCTCGATCCGCCCCATCTCCGCGAGTCGGCGGACCGTGCAGGGGAAGCCCTGGGTCAGCGACGGGCGTTGGAAGAGCAGGGCGACGTCGGGGCGGCCCCGCGCCGCGCGCGCGCCATGCACGCGGAGATTCCCCGCCGCCACCGGCGCCAAGCCGGCGATCGCCCTCAGCAGGGTCGACTTGCCCGCGCCGTTCGGCCCGACCAAGGCCGCCCGGCACCCCCTGGGGATCGAGAACCGCGCCTCGCGCACCACCACGGGCGCGCCCGCGGCCGGCCTCAGCGACAGGGCCTCCGCCTCCACGGCCGGGGCGTCGCAGCCGCAGCCCTCGCTCATTGCGCCAACGCCTCCGCCAGCGTCCGCGCGCTCTCGCGCATCATGCCCGCCCAGGTCGCCGCCTCGCCCTCCGCCGCCAGCGTGTCGATCCGCAGCGCCACCGGCGGCGGCAGGCCGGCCTCCCTCGCGATGGTCTCGGCCGCCGTCGCCCGCACGCCGCGGTCGACCACGATGGCCCGGACCGCCCGTTGCCTGGCCAGCTCCGCAAATCGCACCATCTCGCGCGCCGAGGGGTCCGCCGCCTCGGTGGTCGCGGCCCGCAGGATAACCCCCTCGATTCTCAGGCCGTAACGCCCCGCGAGGCGACCCAGGTTGTCATGGTGCGTCAGCACCCCGCGGCGGCTTTCGGGAACGGCACCCAGGATTGCACGCAGGTCGGCATCGACCGCCCGCGCCGTCGCCACAAAGGCCGCCAGCCGAGCCTCCCCCCCTTCGGATTGAAGGCTCCCCGCCGTTTTCAGCAGGGCAGCATGGAGGCTTCTCCCCATTGCCTCGACCAGTTCCGGGTCCGTCCAAACATGGGGGTCAACCCCCTCCTGACGGCGCAGCAGGGTGTGCTTTGCCCCAGAACCCTCCGAGGGACAGCACGCCAAATGCCCTCCCTTATCCGAAATCCAAGGCTTTCCAATCCATAAAACCTTGGACTGCAATTTGTTAGAATCAATGATTTGCTGAAGCCAAGGCTCTAAAAGGGGATCGAAACCCACGATTAAATCGGCCCGCAGAAGCTGCTTTACATGCCCAGGTGTGGGTTGAAAGGCATGGGGGTCGGTGCCGGGCGCCATCAGGCTGGTTACCTCGGTCGTGCGGTGGGCAATGCCGCGCGACCAGTCGGCCGGGATCGACGAGGAGCAAACCACCCGTAAACCCTCTGAACAAAAGGCTTGGCCAGCCAATAGGCAGGCGAGAATCAACCCGATTTGTCCCATAAAAAAGCCCATAACACACCCTGTCGCTGAAAACGCAAACGTTTTGCGTTTGGGCACCTGCTCCGGGGTTTTTTGGATTTGCCTATGTCGGATGCTCGTTTACCTCATTTTGACTTATGTCTTCCCCCCTCATCGGGTGCTTGGCGGCCTTGTCCCTGCTGGCTGCGCCCTCCCTCCTCGGGCAGGCAGCTCCCACCTCCGCCCCGGGCGCGGTGCCAGCCGATCGGTCGGTGGTGGTCAAGGATGTCAAGTTCGCCCAGACTCGCATGAACGGGATGGCCACCAATCCCTGGAACCGCGTCGAGGTGGTGGTCGATCCCAAGGCCAACCCCGATCCCAAGGCGCTGAACAAGCGCTGGGTCGACAAGGTCAAGGTCACCGCGACCCTCGTCTTCAAGATCGCCGGCAAGCCCGCCGAGGAGTGGAACTACTACCGGTCGACCGCCACCGTCCTCACCCTCGAGGTCAATTCCCCCCGCTCGGTTTTCTTCTACCTCCCCGGAGATGTCGTGAAGCGCGACAACCTCCGCAAGGACCCCGATCACTTCTTTGTCGAGGTCGAGGTCGCCGGCACCCAGCAGACCCTCTTCGACGCCCGCGGCACCCTCGTCGGCGAGCAAAAGAACGCCGTCAGCCGCACCCTGGCCAACAAGCCCGACTTCGAGGGCGCCAAGGGCTTCGCCGACCGGGGCTCCATGCTCAACGCCGGCATCCTTCGCCCCCAGTATCTCGTCGACATCGTCGAGGACGTCGCCCGCTTCTCCCCTGAGTTCGTGCGCGAGGACGTCCCCTCCCGCTGAGCTCACCCCCACGCCCCCTCCGCCATGAGCGCAAGCTCCCAAGCCACCATCGTCAATCTCGGGGCCTCCCACGTCTCCGTCTCCTCCTTCTCGGTGGGAGCCGGTCGCCTCTCGCTTGATCGCCTCCTCGTGCAGGACCTGCCCGTCGGCATCACCGGCGAGGAGGAATGGCTGGCCGCCGCCGTCGAGGCGCTCCGCGGCCTCGTCCAGCAGCACGGCCTCTCCGGCACCGCCACCGTCATCGTTCCCGGATTCCTCCTTCTCTCCAAGCCCCTCAAGGTTCCCCAGGTTGAGAAGGCCCGCCAGGCCCAGATCATCGCCTTCGAGGCCCAGAACGCGATTCCCTATCCCCTCTCCGAGGTTGTCTGGGGCAGCCAGGTCCTCGCCTCCGACGGCGTGGAGTCCGAGGTCCTCCTCTTCGCCCTACGTTCCGACATCTCCGGCCGCATCGCCCGGCTCATCACCGAGGCCGGGCTCCGCCCGACCGTCATCCAGGCCTCGCCCCTGCTCGACGGCCTCGCCTGGCGCCTCGCCTCCGGCGACGCCGCCGAGGAGGTTCTCATCGTCAACGTCGGCTCCCGCACGACCAACCTCACCTTCCTCGGCGCCCAGGGCATGAGCGTCCAGACCGCCACCCTCGGCGGCAACACCATCACCCAAGCCGTCTCCGACAACACCGGCAACGCCTTCGCCAACGCCGAGGCCCTCAAGGTCGGCTTCTTCTCCGGCGTGCTCCAGCTGGCCGAGTCCGACCCCCAGGCCGCGGTTCTCGTCGCCAACGCCCAGGCCTTCTCCAAGCGCCTCGCCCAGGACATCAACCGCCGGTTGATCGGCCTTCGCCGCGGTACCCAGGGTCGCCAGCTCACCCGGATCCTCCTCACCGGCCGGACGTCGCAGCTCCCCGGTCTCCGCGAGCAGCTCGCCGAGACCCTTCGCGTCCCGGTCGAGACCCTCGACCCCCTCCCCGCCATCTCGCTCGGCGCCTCGGTCAATCCCGAGTACGTCGAGGCCTGTCGCGCGCAGATCTCGGAGCCCATCGGCGAGGCCGCGCGCCTGCTCCTTCCCGACCCCGCCGGCGTCAACCTCATCCCCCCGGCCATCGCCGCGCAGCTCGCCTTCGACGCGCGCAAGCCCCTCCTTATCGCCGCCGCCGCCTTGCTCGCGCTCAGCCCCCTCCCGCTCTGGTGGGGCCTCAAGTCCGGCGCCGACGAGGCCATCGCCCTCGTCCGCAGCGTCAAGAGCCGCGAAGCCGAGCTCGCCTCCCGCCGCACGGAGCTGGCCGAGATCCACGCCAAGTCAGCCGCCCTCGCCGCGATCAACGCCCAGCTCGAGTCCGTGGTCCAGAACCGCGCGAACTGGAACGATTTCCTCGCCGAGCTCCAGGCCCAGGTGCTCGCCAACCGCCATGTCTGGATCGAGGAGCTGCGGCTCACCCGCTCGACGCCCCCCACCCCGGCCGTCGCCGAAGGCGAGGCGCCGCCCCCCCCTCCCGCCCAGGTTGTCCGCGTGACGCTCGTCGCCCGCCTCCTGCTTCCCGAGGTCGGCCCGGCCAAGGACGCCGTGATCAATTCCGAGGCCTTCCGCCGCCGCCAGCGCGAGCTCGTGGATTCCCTGCGTAAGAACAGCTTTGTCGCCGGCCTGGCCGACGGCGATATCCGCGCCGACACCTCGCAGCCCAACCTCCCCAAGCTCACCCTCACCTTCACGGTGAAGCCCGGGAAGCCCCTCTGAGACCATGGCCGGCAAACCCAACACCAACTTCCAGGCGGCCATCGGCGCCCTCGTCGTCGTCTTCGGCCTCGGCTCGTGGTTCGCCTACAGCGCCTGGCAGGGCCACGGCAAGGCCCTCGCCGACCTCCGCCGCGCCGACGTCACCGTCGGCGGCCTCCTCCGCGGCGCCCCCGTGGAAGGCGCGGCCGACCCCGTCGCGCTGACCGAGGCCAACGTCACCGCCGCCAAGAACGACCTCGCCGCCCTCCAGGCCCGCCAGGTCGCCCTGCGCAACGCCATCGCCGGCGAGGCCGACAACCAGATCGTCTCCAAGTTCGGCGGCATCGCCAACGAGCTCGGCACCCAGATCCAGGAATCCGTCTCCCGCTGGCGCCGCGACGCCGCGGCCAAGGACGTCAAGCTGCCCAAGGATGAGATCTGCTTCGGCTTCCGCCGCTACGTCCGCAACGTCGGCACCCAACCCCAGCGCCTCTACACCGAGGTCGACCGCCAGCGCCTCATCATCGGCTGGCTCTTCAACACCCTCCTTGAGTCCCGCGCCTCCGGCTCCCCCCTCTTCCTCCAGTCCATCGACCGCGAGCCGATTGAGACCTTCCCTCAGGTCAGCGGCCCCGCCGGCGACAGTCAGGTCTTCACCCTCGACACCCCCTCGGCCGAGGTCCTCAGCGTCAAGCCCCAGAGCGATGAGTTCATCCTCTCCGGCCACACCTATCGCCGTCCCGGCCTCGTCGGCTCCCTCGCCTTCCAGGTCCGCTTCGTCGGCCGCACCGATACCCTCCGCGCCTTCGTCAACCTTATCCAGAATTCCGGGCGCCCCGTGGTCATCTCCTCCATCCAGGTCGCATCGCCTTCCGCCGAGGCCCTCCGTGAGCTCTTCGCCGCGCCCGCCAGCCTGACTCCTGCCGGCGCCGTGCCCGG
>Ga0315904_10013185_pt1 | contig 10377 bp, 9 predicted proteins | sample LakEriMetagenome_6_FD_203529 | JGI IMG/M metagenome (GOLD analysis project Ga0315904, IMG submission 203529) | Freshwater fungal communities from buoy surface, Lake Erie, Ohio, United States - Buoy 12 MA120 | ecosystem: Environmental > Aquatic > Freshwater > Lake | place: USA: Lake Erie, Ohio... | reverse complement strand
CCCCCGGCCATTCGCTTGAAATAGGCATCGGTTTTGTCACCCAACACCGCTTGGATCTTTTCACGGTTGCCGACGGCCTCTTTCACCTGTCGAATGACCGCTGCGCGCTCGGGAGTGATTGGCACGTCAACTGTCTGATACGGGCGCTTGTTCTTCGCCTTCTTTTCCTTTGCCGCCCGGATCTCTACGTCGGCAACGGGCGTTGCATCGCCCGTGGACGTGTCCACCTTCATCACGTTCCCGCCACTGGCGACAACCTGCTCGCCTGTTGCCGCGTCGGCCTGCATGTTTTCTGCGACACCGACAGCTTCGGCTTCGTCGATTTTGGTGCTCGCCCAACCCTCCACGTCGTCAAGGCTCGCGGTGATGATCTCGCCGGCGTCGGTCTTGACCGTGACGGCGTTCGGGGCGGCTTTCGGATCAAAACGAACCGTCGCCTGAACGGGGCCGTCCTCGGTGTTCACAATGACCCGATCACCCGGGCGATGTTTCGATTTCGCTGGCGCCGCCTGTTCGGCGATGGGGTCCGCCTGCACTGGTGCGGCCTGTTGCGCTGGCACGGGCGCCGTCTGTGTGGCGGTGGGGTGCGGCATCACCTCAGCCGCGGGCACTGGCGACACTTCCGCCACAACCTCCGGAGCCTGCTGCTCGACTGGAGCGGCCTGTAAAGGCGCATCCGTTCCCGGGGGTGTTTGTAAAACGGGCTCGCCCGTCACCGCCGCGTCAGCGCCCTGGGCCTGAGCCCGGCGTTGCATGAACGCGCGCACGGCGTCGGTGGCGGCCATCCCGCCCTGAGCGGTCTTGACGACACCGCCGGGAATGGCGAACGCCGCCGCCATCTGCATGATCTCTTCGTTTGAGAACCCGCGGAAATCTTCGATCTGGGCAAGATCCTTCATAACCCCGCCCACATACTCCTCACCGATTTCGCCCAAGATCCCATCCCAACCGCCGACTTTCGCCACCTGTTCGGCGAAGTTGCTGATGGTCCGCACGCCGGGCGACTTACTCATCCACTTCTGCGCAATCGCGGCTTTGAGCAACCTGAGTTTCTCGGGAACGAGCATCCCGGCTCCGCGGGCGACGACACCGCCGGAGAACTCACTGAACCGTTCGATGAACTGCCCACCCATGCCCTTGTAAAGCGACTCCATGAACGGCGCGTCGCTCACCGCCGCGATCTCAACCGCGTCCTTGATGCCGGCGGGAATGCCCGTCGGTGCAACCGCAATCCCGCGCGCGCCCATCTCCGCCGCCGCCTCGGTGAGCCTTCCGACCTTGCCGAGCTGTCCACCCGCGCCCAGCACCTTTTCCGCAAACGACCGCGCCGCCGCGCGTGCGGGGGTGCTCAGCGCCCGCTGGGCGCTCCCGGTGAGCACAAAGTCGGTGGCGAACGCCGCCGAATCGCGGACGATCGCGGCAACCTTTCCGGGTCCGGTTTGGGGCGGCGCATTGAACGCCTGATACGCCGCCTCTTCCGGGGTCGGCTGTCCGCCGCGCAGCGCGATCGCCGAACCGAGCGACGTTGCGGAGAACGCTTTGCCCACGTCGGTCAACTCGCCAAAGAAGCCAACCTTCTCGCGCGGGTCCAGATCGGGCCTGTACCCGATCGCATTGTCTTCGTGCCACCCGTACCCACCCTTGTCTCCCCATTCCGCCCACGCGCCCGTGATCGGGTTGTACTTCCGGCGGATCACGCCGGCGGAATCGCGTTCGGCGGGCGCTCCGATGTCGTCGGCGGTGTAGCCGTACATCTTCGAGTCCACGTCTTCCTTCGTGACCTTCGTGGCGGTGAGACCCGTCTTGGGCGTCAGCCCCCACCACGGAGGCGGCGCGGGCATAGACGGAGCGCCGTAGGTGCCGTCGGCGTTCTTGAGCGACCCCGACGGGCGCATCAGCTCCTCGCGCTGGCGTTTCAGATCACCCGCGACCGCCGGGCGCGCAGCGACCCAACGCATTTCGGCGGCCTCGAACGGATCGACCGGCGCGGCGACGGGGGGCGGTGTGGCCTCGATCGGCATTCCAACGCCGGCGAGCGAGCCGCGCGTGACGGACGCCTCAAATGGATCGTTTGGGTTCATCAGTTGCACCGGAAGGTTTTGATGGTGGTGGGGGTGTTGACAGCGCTAGCGGGTTGAAAGACGGCTTTGTAGAGCACGCCCGTTGTCTCATTGATTGAAATCGCGCCGGAAGGGACGCCGCCGGCGTCGGTGGCGTGCGCGGACGGGTCAACGTTCGTCGGCAACGACTCCGCCGAGATGCACGCGGGCATGTTCGCCCGCATCGGCACCGCGTTCCACGTCGGGTTTGCCCCGTTGGCCGTGGCGCCCTGCAACCAAAGCGTTCCGTCCTGGTCGGCTGTCACCACGAGCGCGGAGATCCCGGGGTTCGAGTCCGCATACTGGTAGAGCGTCTGCAATGATCCGGATGGACAGATGAACACGTCGGAGTTGGAGACGCCGACAACCGACGACACGTACTCGCTGGGGTGATCCCGCGAACCGAATGACGTGGTGTGGCCGCCGGCGGTGTGGTGGACCGCAAGGGTGATGCGCGTGCTGCTCATTGGGAATCTCCTTATTCGCCCCGTTCGAGCTGCATGAGCACGGCTTCACGAAGCGCGGCGGCGCGTTGACTTTCTGGAAGACGGTACAAAGACGCGCCCAGCCGACCGCGCACCTCGTCGATGTACGCGGCGGTGACGGGCGTTACCCGCCCGCTGCCAAGCCGGACCAATGCCCCGAGCGGAGGAACCTTGTTTGCGTCGTACTCCGGGTCGCCCGGGTTGATGAACTGCGATGGGGTTTTGGCTGGGACCGCCGACGATCCAACCGACATGCCCATGTCGTACACGGTCTGGGGCATCTGTGATTGGGGCGTGCTTCCCGGCATGGACGGGCCGGTCTGCACCGGGGACGCACCAGCCGCCGCCGCGCGGTATTGCGCCATGGCCTTTGCGTGAACGCTCAACGCCTCCTGAAGCGCCTTCTCCGCCTCCAAAACCTCGGGCGCCGTGGACGACCCGTACAGATTCCGGGCTTCGTCCCGCTGCCTCATTGCCTGCATCGCCACCTGCTTCGCAAACTTCACTTCTTCGTCCGCGATCCTGAACGCCGGCTGTTGGTTGAGCGACGGCGGTTTGGCCGTGCTGAACATGCTGCTGATCATCGTCGCGGTCGGCTTCACCCCGAGCGCCGCCGCCGTCCGCACGGCCTTCTCGTTCTGGGGCGCGTCCTCAACCGACGCCAGCGCCGCGGCGATCTGCTCGTCCGACGGGACGCCGGCGCCGCCCGACATTCCGCCGCGCTGGGTGCTGTCGTCCATGAACTTGGGGCGCGGGAGATTGTCGCGCACCGCCTCCGCGTCCATCATCTGCCAAGCGTGCTGCTCGCTGGTGAGCTTCTGTTCCATGAGCATCTGATCGAGCACCGCCGCCCGCTTGTTGAACCACTCGGCCCGGCGACCGGTGTTGGCCGTCTCCGTCCGTACCCGCGACTGGTCTTTGATGTGCTCGTTTATCAGCCCGCGGCGGATCACGGGATCGGCGTCGGCGAAGAAACTCAGAAGCTCCTGATCGGGCGCTGGTGGCCCCTGCTGTTCCCCGTCGCCGGGGAGCGACGAGAACATGCCGAGCGATGACGCGAGCTGGGCGTCGGCCATGCCAGCCGACCGGCGCTGCATCTCCTCGGCCTCGTTCTGCTGAACGCCGTAGGAAAACTGCCGATCGGCAAAGTCCATACGACGACCGGCCAGATCTTGCTGGGCCTGCTGAGCCTGCTGCTGCTGCGCCATCTGCTGAACTTGGAGCGCAAGCTGTAGACCTTGCGCCAGCGCTTGCGATGCGCCCGAGTTGACGATGCCCATGGTCGTATTCCTTTTCAGCCAGCACGTCCAACGTACGGCAACATCGACGCGCCGCCGCTGCCACCGCCTCCTCCGCCGCCACCGAACATCTGCATCATCGCCAGCATCGGGCCAAGGGTTGAGATCGAGTTGCCCGCGTTGGCGAACAGGCTCCCAAGGGGCGACGCGCCAGCCTGGGCAAGATACCCGGCGCTCGACCCGCCCACCGCCCGGTTGAACGCCGGGTCGGTGAACGACTGCAACACAGCGTTGAGGGGCTGGCGACGAAGGGCGTCCATGCCGGCGGCGGTCTGATTCCCAAGCGTCGTGCGTTCCGAATCGCGCCCGTACTCCCGCCCCGCCTGCACCTGCCGAGCGCCGAGAACGCGGTCGGTTTTCTGCATCCCGAGCGACGTGAGCGCGTCGGCCTGACCCTTCGCCACCCGCGACGCGTTCCCCGCCTGCTGATTCGCCACCAAGCTGTTCATGCCCAGCCCGGACAGGTTCGCCGCCGATTGACGGTTCATGCTCCCGAGCGTGTCTTTGAAGTCTTGGCGGATCACGGCCTCACGCCCGGCGCCGTAGTCCTGCGCGATGCCTTCGGCGCCCCGTCCGAACGCGGCAAGCCGGGGCGTCTGCGCGTCGAAGCGGCGCAGGTTGCCGGCCAGATCGTCCTGGCCCTGCTGCGCAAACATGCGTAGCTGGTCATGGATCGGCCCGCCGATGCTCGCGTTGAACCGCGCGGAGGCTTCCCGAGAACGCTGCGAGCCGCCTTCGCCGGCGGTGAGCGAGTCCAGATAGGGATCGAACCCGAACATGGCCATGTTCGCCCGGTTCATCGACTGCGTGCGCGTGTTGGCGTCGTAGTTGAACGCGTCGCGCGCGGCCGCATTCTGGGATTTCGCCCCGAGCAACCCGCCCGCCGAAGAGATGCCCGCACCCAACAATCCAGACAAGGCCATAAGTGTCATCGGGTCCATCGGTGAGCCTCCTGCTCGGGGTCAGTCCTTGTAAACCTCGCCTGTCGTCCAATCGATTCCCTTCGATCGTAGAGGCCCGATCGCCAGCGCGTGCGCCCACACGTCGCCCGGGTCCGCCTTTGTAATCTCGACCTCCACGTAGCCGGCGTCGTCGGTCTGCGAGATGAACAGGCTTCCCACCGTCCCGCGCTCAGCTCCGCGGATGTAGGTGATGCCGGGCGAAAGCATCGTCCCGAACTCTGACGACGCCAGATACCACACCACCAGCCAACGACCGCCGCGCTGGCGAGGGAGATCGGTGAACGACTTGGGCGCGTACCGAGCCTCGTTGCGATCGACTACTTCGAGCGTCAGCCTCCGCACGCCCGACGACACCTCAGGAGAGAACGACGCCCGCACCGCCGCGATCGGATCGTCGAACATCCGCGCGATCGCCGACACGGCGGCCTGAATGTCTGGGAGGGTGTTCGGGCCCTGCGGGGCTGTTCGGGCTGGCATGTTTCAAGTCTATCACCGGCCCGTGCGGTCTCTGCCCAGCGAAACCTGCCCGCCGACGTACTCGATGCGAAACCGCGTCCCCGGCGTGAACGGGGACAGCTCCACCAGCAGCGCGGGCCCCTTGAGCAGTTGCGTGAGCGGGACGGGCTTGGGGCCGACGATCCGGGTGTTGAGCAGCACCTTGCGGCGCGCGGGGTCGTAGGCGAACTCGCTGGTGAGTCCCTTGTACACCCGCACCCGCGCGGGCGCGGATTTCTGGGCCAGAATGAACTCCAGCCGCGCGATCTCCGCTTCCTCGTGCTGCGTTCCAAACGCCAAGGCGCTCAGGGTTGTGAACGAGTCGATCGGCGCGCCGTCGTCGGTGTCCTGGGCGTCGTCAAACTTTCGGATGTACCCGTCCTTGCACCCGATCGCCACCTCGCCGCGCCAGACGCACGCCGAGAAGGGTTGCATGTCGGTGGGGAACGTCTCCGGATGGAAGCCGCCCGCACCCGGCTGATACCCGCCCGTGCGCTCGCAGTACCAGAAATGCAGACCGTTGCCCACGAGGGGCGTGATGAACACGTGAACCCCGTGGCGCACAGGATCGCGGACCACGATCGTCCGGTATTGGTCGATCATCAGCGGGTCGATTTGGATGCCCTGCGTGAGCACCGACGCCGACAGGTTGATGACATCGCCCCCTTGCGGGATCAGCAGGAACCCGGAAGGGGAGTGGCCCACCACGCGCCCCTCCGCCGCCAACCACATGGCGCTCATCCCCGAGATCCCGATATCGAGCGACTTCGGCACCGACTGGATCTGCCCGAGCGCCGGGTCACCAATGACGGTGTAGATCGTGTCCGTGCAACCGATGATCTGCGCGGAGTTGCTGGCCTGCTGAACCGCGATAACCGGCTTGCCGATGCGGTTGGCACGGTACCCGGACAGCGCAAAGGCTGCGCCCGCAAGATCGCTCCCCGTGTCCAGATCGAACGCGTCGTTCACGGCGGTGTACAGCAGGTTCTGCTCGTCCCCCTTGATTCCGGCGAACGTCAAGCGGGAGAGATACGACGACACGATCCCCGCGCTGGTCGTGCCCGGGGTTGTCTGCCCCGGGAGCGTCCCCGCCGTGGCGGTGTACGGCGAGACGGTCAGGGTGATGGGGTCCAGCGTGCGGGCAACCCCGCCACCGACCATGTGGAGCACGCCATTGAACTCCCCAGCCGAGACGAACACGTCGGGGGGGAAAGCCCCCGCCGCCACCAAGATCGGCTCAGCGTCGCCCAGAGCCGCGTACACGTTGCCCCCGGCGATCGCCACCAGCACGTCCGCCCGCGACGTGGTTTGGCCGTCCAGCGAGTAAACCGCGGCGGAGATCACGCGGGCGCCGGACGCCGCAGACACAAACCCCACCGCCTTCTGATTGGGGAAACCCCCATATTGCGATGGGGCGAAGGTTGGCACATTGGCGGTTGACGGGGTGTAGGTGGCGGTGATGCGGTGGCGGATCACCGGGGTTTGGTTGTCGTCGATCCGCAGCTCGATGAACCCGCCGGTCTTGCGCACCTCGATGGTGAAGATCCGCCCGTCGGGCACGATGGCGTTGACGTTCACGTACGCGCCGGCGCTCGCGGGGATATCGCCCGCCGCGTTGGTGACGGCAAAGTTGCCGCTGGCGTCGTCGATCGGCTGGGCCTCCGCCACCCGGCGGATCACGGCGTAGTTTTCGCCGGCGGTCAGAGCACCGCCAATCGTTGCGCCTTTGACGACACCAACCTCAAAGGCGTTCCGCCCGTCTTCGGACGCGAGCACCATCGCAAGGACTTCCTTGGACGCGTCGGCGATGGTGAGCCTGATGGCCTGATTGTCGCTGCTCGGGGTTGCGAGCATCACCACGCTTCGCGTTCCGGATTGGAGCGTCCAGCCGTCGGTGGCGTAGGACCATTGGGCCTTGCGCGCCGTGGCTTGCACGGTTGATGACCCGAAAACGTTGACGATCGCGGACTCGATCGCCTGACCAAAGAACCACAACGACACGAGCTGGCGAAGATCGCCGGACGTGTCCACCAGCGCCGCCGGGTTGGTCGGCGACGAGTTGAGCGGCGACTGTCCGAACCACACCATGATCGATCATCCTTGCGCAAGGACCGCTTGACCGTACAACGGGCCGGCGCTGGTGCTTTGCAGCAGCAGCGCGAAGGCGATGCACGCGCCCTGTTGGGGTGAAACGCGTTCCTGAATGAGCGGCATCCCAAGCTCAATGGCGTTGGCGACTGTGTTGATGTTCGCCGCCGGGAGCGGGATTTGCGCAATCTGCCTCAGCAGCGTGACGCCCACGTTCGTCCCGCCCGACGCGCCCGCGTGTGTGATGGTCTGCACCGACCGCACGCCGGTATCGCCCGCCGCAAGGGGCAGTGGGATCATCGTGCCGGCGGCGATGGTCGCGGGGAGGGTCACAGCCGGCGACGTTCGCCCGGAAACCCCCAGCGAGTTGGTGTAACTGATGCTGACGGTGCTCGTGCCCACCGCCGCGGCGAAGTATTCCACCCACGCCTCGACGCCGTTCCCGTTGGCGTCGGGGCGAGTCAGCGCCGCCGAGTTGACCGTCTGGGCACCCACCAAGCCCCCGTTGATCGACGCAACATGGCAGAGACGGTCGTAGACCAGCAGCGTGCCGGGCACGCCCGCCGCCGCCGCAAGCCGCGCCAGATACGTCAACCGCCCACCGACGGGCAGGTTGTACGGCAGAGCCCCAGCGGTGGTGTTGTCGGGGACGGCGCCCGGTGTGGCCGCCGGCGTAGCGCCAGCGCTCGGACGCCCATCGACCGACCAAAGCGAATGCCAGCGCCCGGCGGTGAGCGACGCGACGGCGTTCTTGAAGAACGCGTTGGGCGGGGTGAATCCGGCGGCAAGCTGGTCGATGGTGGTGATGGCCATGCTTTGATCTCACGACTCAGAGGCGACAAAGGCGCCGGTGGGGATTGTGAACGCTTCGCCCGACGTGACGGTCAGCGATGCCGTCAGGGGGCCGAAATACAGGAGCGTGCCGCTTTCGTTGAAGAGGCCGACGGCAACCACCGTCCCCCACGATCCGCCGGCGACGGGGAAGGTGATCGGGGACGCGTTCGACTTTGAGCCCGCCGCCGCTGGCGTCCACGTCGCGGATGTGTTCGGAACCTGCACGCGTGCGTACCCGGTTCCTGAGACTTCGACGCCTGCGGTGCTCGGCGTTGGGCTGGTGGTGAACAACCCGACCAGCAGCACCGCGGGCGGTGAAAACGCCGGACCACCGAGAAAGTGGTCGAGCGTTGCGTTTGCAAGATAGATGCTCTTGGAGGCCATGGGTTCAGACGGCAATCAGCACGCGGGCGGCGATGTTCAACGCGCCCTGGATCACGTTCTTGAAAGCCTGATCGGTCTTGTCGCCGGCGACGATGGCGCTGCGCGCCGCGTTGAGGGCGATGTTCTCGGATTCAATCCGCACGATCTGGGTGAAGTTCGGATCGTTCACGCTGGCGGAAATGTGGCGAAGACGCTCCGCGGTGTACTTCGCCGTCTCGGAGAGATCGTCTTTCAGACTGATCCCAAGGTCCGCCGCGGTCGATTTGACCACTTCGAGAAGATCGTTGCCGAGTTGGTCTGCGTTGATGCTCACGAAAGGCTCCTTCAGTTTGAGGTGATGAAATGAAACGATCAGCCGAGATTGTTGCGCGTTACGGGCCGAGCTTGTTTAGCGTCAGGCCGAACTGCACGACCCGTTCGCGTTTGGACTCGGCCAAGGCGGGCGTGATTTTGCCGGCGGCAACCTGTGCGTCGATGCCTCGCTCGGCGTAGCCCTTGACCGCCGGCCACAGCGGGCCGGCCTGCTCGTTGACCGTCGCCAGATCCTTGGACGCAAGCCCGGTGGTGAACGCGTTGAGGGTCTGGATTGCCGCCGGTTGTTCGTTCTCGGGAAGGGTGGCGATGCCTGCGCGCGCGTCCTGATCAACACCCCCTACCGCAATCAGCAGCGACGAGATGCCCACCGTCTTCCTGGCGGTGTTCCCCGCGCACCCGGGGTTGAGCATCATGGCGGGGATGACGAACATCCACACAGCCACAGCCATAATGACAATCGGGAGATGGATCGAGAGCGTCTGGCGTAGTCGCGAAACCTGCATAAGCGTTCTCCTTACGTGTCGGTCACAGTGGTCATCGCGTACACCGCAACGCCGGTGCCGACGGCTACCCCTTTGGGGGCTGTCAGCGGAGTGTAGTCGGGGGGGCTTCCAGCCGTGTAGTCTTCGATGGGCGTGTGACCCCACTGGATCAGCCCCGTCGCCGGGTTGATCGACCAGAGAATCGCGGCCTTGCCCGTGGGCGGGTTGTCAAGATCGAGCCATGTCCCGTTGCGCCGGCCAACCACGATCACGCTCTGATCCGCCGCGTCGATGCCGATGCCGTTGGTGGGCGTTCCCCCGTTGAGGGCGCCCGGGGTTGCCCACGTCGGCGACGATGATGTCGGGTTGTTGCTTTCGGTGGCGGACCGCCACAGCAGCACGCCGCTTGCCGAGCCCAGCGCAAAGACATTTGCCCGCGACTGCGAGATCCGACCGGCGGCAAAGACCCGCCCGGCACGATCGCACGCCAGCGCCCGGATTGCCGGCCCGTTGGCGTTGGTCGTTCCCGCGTTGGCCCCGTCCTCGTCGGGCACGTCGCACGGGTAATACGTGCCGATGCCCGCACGCTTGCCGCCCTGTTCGGTGCCGATCGGCGAGCCGGTATCGATCTCCCACACCTGCGCGCCGGAAATCTCGTACTTCGCCACGGTGGTGTAGCCGACCGATCCGTCGGGTGGGTGGGTGCTCGGGTCGGGCCCGTACCCCTGATTCGTGAACGCCACAACGCACGACGCGTCAACCGGGTTGATCGCCACGGCCGTTGGCAGCGCCCCGCGCGGTGCGCGGAAGAGCGTTTGCGAGAACCGGATGGTGCCGTGAATCACCACGTCGCCCGTCGTGCTCACCTCGACGTTCTGATCGCTCAGCGAAGGCGCCGTTGACAGGGCCCGGGGTTCGAGCTTGTAGCTCAACTC
>Ga0315904_10013184_pt1 | contig 10377 bp, 8 predicted proteins | sample LakEriMetagenome_6_FD_203529 | JGI IMG/M metagenome (GOLD analysis project Ga0315904, IMG submission 203529) | Freshwater fungal communities from buoy surface, Lake Erie, Ohio, United States - Buoy 12 MA120 | ecosystem: Environmental > Aquatic > Freshwater > Lake | place: USA: Lake Erie, Ohio... | reverse complement strand
GGCAAGGGCGAGGGCGACGTCACCCAGGCCAACATCTACTGCCGACTCCCCGAATTGGGCGGGCTCCTGGACCAGCTTCGCGGGAAATCCCGCCGATGGGGGCAGATGGAGGCGATGGCCCAGGCCCGAACGGTGATGGCCCGTTATCCCGACGTGCGTTCCTCGGTGGGGGCCATCTCGCCGCTGGGCGGCGGCGGCGGCCGGAATTCCGAGTTGTCGTTCAACCTGGTCGGCCCCGACCTCGAGCGCCTCACTGCCTATTCGGAGTCGTTGGTGAAGGAGTTGCGCCAAAATCCCGGCCTCGCCGACGTGGATACGACCCTCTCCAATCGCAAGCCCGAGATGCAGGTGCGCATCGACCGCGAGAAGGCCAGCCAGTTCGGCCTGCGCATCACCGACATCGCGGCCACCCTGAAGACCCTCGTGGGCGGCGAGATCGTGGGCGTCTTCAAGGAGAACGACGAACAGTACGACGTCTGGCTCAGGGCCGAGGCCTCCCGGCGCGGGACGGCCGAGGCGTTGCAGCAGGTCTTCGTGCGGACGCGCCCGGGGGCGTCCTCCGGCGCCCGCTCCGAGATGGTGCCGTTGGGCAACTTCGTCCGCTTCGAGGAGGCCCGGGGACCCAATCAGATCGACCGGTTCCAACGGCAGCGGCGGGTCACGCTGGTGGCCAACCTGGGTACCTATTCGCTCGGCGAGGCGGTCCAGGAGGTCGAACGCGTGGTGGCCGGGATGGACCTTCCGCCCGAATACCGGGTGGTGATGGTGGGGCGGGCCAAGCAGTTGCGGGAAACGCTCACCAACTTCCTGACGGCGTTCCTGGTGGCGGTGGTGTTCATGTACATGGTGCTCGCGGCGCAGTTCGAGCACTTCATCCATCCGGTCTCCATCCTGCTGGCGGTCCCCCTCTCGCTGCCCTTCGCCCTCGGTTGGATGGTGTTCATCGGGGAACAGCTCAACATCTACGCCATCTTCGGCCTCTTCATGCTGGTCGGCATCGTGAAGAAGAACGGCATCATGCAGATCGACTACACGCGGGTGCTCCGCGAACGCGGGGTGCCCCGCGAGCAGGCGATCCTGGAGGCCAACCAGGTCCGTCTGCGGCCGATCCTGATGACCACCCTGCTGCTGGTGGCATCGATGATCCCCATCGCCCTGGGTGTCGGTCCGGGGGCGGCGGGCCGGGCCTCGATGGCCAAGGTCATCATCGGCGGGCAGATGCTCTGCCTCCTGCTGACCCTGCTGGTCACACCGGTGAGCTACGCGATCTTCGACGACTGGGGCCGCCGCTTGCTGCGTCGCCGATCTCCCTGAATCGCGGGTCGCCGAGGGCGGATCCCCGGAAAACTCCCTTCCAAAACGCCCCTGTTTCCCGCAGTTTCCGGGCTCTGGCTATGTTCACTGGCACATTCACGGCGTTGGTCACCCCGTTTCGGGACGGAAAACTGGACGAAGCGGCCTTCGAGAAACTGGTCCGCTCCCAGATCAAGGGCGGGGTCGATGGGATCGTGCCCATGGGGACCACCGGCGAGTCGCCCACCCTCGACTACGACGAGCATCTGAAGGTGATCGCCTTGGCCGTGAAGTTCGCCGGCGGCAAGCTGCCCGTCCTCGCCGGCACCGGCGGCAATGCCACCAAGGAGGCCATCTACCTGACCCAGGAGGCCGAGAGGCTCGGCGTCGACGGCTCGCTGCAGGTGGCGCCGTACTACAACAAGCCGACGCAGGAGGGTGTCTATCGGCATTTCGCCGCCATCGCCCGGGCGACGCGCCTGCCGATCCTGCTCTACAGCATTCCCGGCCGCTGCGGCATCGAGATCGCCATCGATACGGTCCAGCGCCTGGCCTCGGAGTTCAAGAACGTGGTCGGCATCAAGGAGGCGGGCGGGTCCTGCGACCGCGTCAGCCAGTTGAGGGCGGCCTGCGGGCCGAAGTTCGAGATCGTCAGCGGCGATGATTCCCTGACGCTGCCCTTCATGAGCGTCGGGGCCCAGGGGGTCATCAGCGTGGCCTCCAACGTGGCTCCGCGCGAGGTGTCCAAGATGGTGCGGGCCTTCGCCGGTGGCGACGCCAAGGCGGCGCTCAAGCTGCACGCGCGGCTGTATCCGCTCTTCAAGAATCTCTTCATCGAGACCAACCCGTCGCCCTGCAAGACCGCCCTGGCCCTGATGGGCATGATGGGCGAGGAGGTCCGGTTGCCGTTGGTGTCGTCGTCGCCCGCCACGCGCGAGCTGATCCGCAAGACCCTGGTCGAGGCCGGTCTCCTCCGGGCGTCCGCCGCGCGTTGACCGTGGTGGAGTGCCCGGGCCACCCTCTGCCCCCGATGATCATCGCCCCTTCGCTGCTGGCCTCGGATTTCGGCCGTTTCGCCCATGAGGCGGGCCGTGTCCAGAAGTCGGGCGCCGAGTGGCTCCACCTGGACATCATGGATGGGCACTTCGTGCCCAACATCTCGTTCGGGCCCGAGGTGGCCCGGTCGGTCCGCAAAGTGTTCCGTCGGCACATCGACGTGCACCTCATGTGCTCGAAGCCGGAGATACTCCTCGAACCCTTCGTGAAGGCGGGTGCCGACTCCATGACCATCCACGTGGAACTGGGCGAACTGGTCAACCCGCTGCTGTGGCGGATCCGATCCCTCGGCAAGCAGGTGGGCTTGGCCGTCAATCCGCCCACCAACATCGCCGCGGTCCAACCGTTTTTGGCCCAGGTGGACCTGGTGCTGGTCATGACGGTCAATCCCGGGTTCGGAGGGCAGCCCTTCATCGAGGAATGCGTGCCCAAGATCCAGCGACTCGAGGCCTGGCGTCGCGAAATGGGGCTCAAGTTCCGCATCCAGGTCGATGGCGGCATCAACGACGTGACCGGTCGGGAGTGCGCCCGGGTGGGGGCCAACGTCTTCGTGGCCGGCAGCCATCTCTTCGCCAAGCGCAACCTGGGTCAGGCGGTCCGGCGTCTGCGCGAACGGTTGGGGTCGACCGACCCGGAGTTGTTCTGAAGCGGAGGCCCGGTGCCCTGCCGGTGACGTTCCCTGCGCGATGATCCCATCCCTGCTGGCCATGGCGCTCTTCGCCGTCTCCTCGGTGAGCGCGCGACGATCGGTGGCCGTCTTCGGCCCGGCGACCGCCAACTTCCTGCGCCAGATCCTGGCCGTGCTCCTGTTGGTCCTCCTCGTTCTGGCGTTGGGTTCCGGCTTTTCCGGCCCCGCCCTCTCCTGGTTCCTGTGGAGCGGTGTCGTGGGTTACGGCCTCGGCGACGCGGGCGTCTTCCTCGCCCTGCCGCGGTTGGGTTCCCGGTTGACCTCGCTGATGACCCAGTGCCTGGCCGCGCCGATCGGCGCCCTGTTGGAGTGGGGTTGGCGCGGTCAGGCGCCGACGGGCACGCAGGTGGCGGCGGGCGCGACCATCCTCACCGGGGTCTTCCTGGCCCTGGTCCCCAGGCGAGGGGCCTCCTGGGCGGGGCCCGAGTGGCGGTCCGGCGTGGGGTTCGGCCTGCTGGCCGCGCTCGGTCAATCCGGGGGCGCGGTCCTGAGCCGGCACGGCTTCGAGTGGGCGAGGCAGGCCGGTGCCGAGGCCCATCCGATGACGGTGACCCTCCAGCGGGCCTTGGCCGGACTGGTCATCGGTGCCCTCTGGTTCGCGATGGCCCGCCTGCGTTCCGGGGCGGCGCCGATGCGACCCGCCCTGAAGGAGGGCGGGGGATGGCTCCTGGCCAACGCCCTGGCCGGGCCGACCTTGGGCGTGGTGTGCTACCAGTGGGCGCTGGCCCGCCATCCGGTCTCCGAGGTCCTGCCGGTCGTCGCCATGGTGCCGCTGGCGGTCATCCCGTTGGCCTATTGGCTGGAGCGGGAACGCCCGACACGCCTGTCGCTCCTCGGCGGAGTGCTGGCCGTGGCCGGCGTGGTGTCTCTGGCGCGGCAGGCCTGAGTCGATGCGTCGGCGCCCGGTTTTTCGCGTTTCGGCCCCGGGGGATCCGGCTAGATTCGGCCCGTGGACGAGACCGGCGCATTGGATGAACTGGCACTGGGGTTCCTGGCGGACCTCGGGGCCGTCCGGGTCGCCTCCGACCACACGGTCCGCAACTATCGGCAGGCCCTCGAGGAGTTCTCGCGCTGGCATCGCGAGGTCGCGGGGGGCGGATCGCCGGACTGGCCCCGCCTGTCCCGCGACCATTTCCGCCAGTACCTGCGCTGGTTGGGGCGCCGCGGGATCGGTCGGGCCTCCGTCCGACTCCGCTTGAGCGCGCTGCGCACCTTCTACCGGCACCTGTTGCGACATCGCCGGGTGGATGCACAACCGGTGCGCGGCCTCGCGGTGCCGCGCGAGGAGCGGCGGTTGCCCCGGTTTCTCCCCGCGGCTGACATGGATCGGTTGCTCCGGGCCCCCCTGGAGGAGTTCCGGCGTCTGCAGGCCGCGGCGGAGGATGGGCCCGGCCCGGATCCTGTGGCATGGTTGCGCGACGCGGCCGTCCTGGAACTCATCTACTCCTCGGGACTCCGTATCAGCGAGGCCTGTTCCCTGAAGATCGGCCAGATCGATCCGGCCGGGAGGACCCTTCGGGTGGTGGGCAAGGGACGCAAGGAACGGGTGGTTCCGTTCGGGGTGCCCGCCCTGGAGGCGCTGGAGGCCTACTGGAGGGCCGCGCGTCACGGCATGGATGTGGGGTCTCCGGCGTTCCTGGGTCGGGGCGACGCCGCCCTGCGGCCGGCCGTGATCCAGGGGCGCCTGAAGCGGTATCTGGCCATGGCCGGACTCGACCCCGCGCTCACGCCCCACAAGCTGCGTCACAGCTTCGCGACCCACCTGTTGGAGGACGGGGCCGACCTGAGGGCCGTCCAGGAGTTGCTGGGTCACAAGAACCTGAAGACGACCGAGGTCTACACCCATGTGACCATCGAGCGCCTGAAGGCGGTCTATGCCGCCGCCCATCCCAGGGCCTGAAATCGGGGCGGAAGGCCCGCCGGGGGGGGGGCGACGGCCCGACGGCCGCGCCCGAAGAACTTTTGACGGACCGGGCTCCTGTGACCAGATTAGGCAAAGTCGGTGCGCCGCAGCGCCGTCATCCCCGAGATCATGAGCGAAGAATCCCTCAACAATTTCACCCCCCGCGCCCAGCAGGTCCTGGCTCTGGCTCGCAAGGAGGCCGATCGCTTCAACCACAATTTCGTCGGCACCGAGCACCTGCTCCTGGGGCTGATCAAGCTGGGGCAGGGCGTCGCGGTCAACGTGCTGCAGAAGATGGGGCTGGATCTCGACACGGTGCGGCAGGAGGTCGAGAAGGAGGTCCGTGGCGGCGCCGAGGCCAAGCCCGGCGGCAACATCCCCTACACCCCCCGCGTCAAGAAGGTGCTGGCGCTGGCCGCCAAGGAGGCCAAGGCCCTGAACCACACCTACGTCGGCACCGAGCACATCCTGCTCGGATTGCTGCGTGAGGGCGACGGGGTCGCCGCCAAGGTGCTGCGCAATCTCGAGGTCGACATCGAGCAATGCCGGCAGGAGATCCTCCGGGAACTGGATCCGCAGTTCCAGGCGGGTGAGGAGGAGGGGGGCGAGAAGGACCCCTCGTCGGAGGCCGTCGAGGCGGGCAAGCCTCCCGGCAAGGGCGACAAGGGCAAGGACCAGAAGACCCCGGCGCTCAAGGCCTTCGGTCGCGACCTCACCGAGATCGCCCGAAAGGGCGACATGGATCCGGTCATCGGCCGGAGCAACGAGATCGAGCGGGTCATCCAGATCCTTTGCCGCCGCACCAAGAACAACCCGGTGCTGCTGGGCGAGGCGGGCGTGGGCAAGACGGCCATCGTCGAGGGTCTTGCCCAGGAGATCGCCAAGGGCAATGTCCCCGAGCTCCTGGCATCCAAGCGGGTCGTGACTCTCGACCTGGCGCTCATGGTCGCGGGCACCAAGTACCGCGGTCAGTTCGAGGAGCGCATCAAGGGCGTGATGGACGAGATCAAGCGGGCCAAGAACGTGATCCTGTTCATCGACGAGCTGCACACCATCGTGGGCGCGGGCTCGGCCGAGGGCACGATGGACGCGTCCAACATCTTCAAGCCGGCCCTGAGCCGCGGCGAACTCCAGATCGTGGGCGCCACCACGCTCGCCGAGTACCGCAAGTACATCGAGAAGGACTCCGCCCTCGAGCGCCGCTTCCAGACCGTGAAGGTCGAGCCGCCTTCCGTCGACGACGCCATCGCCATCCTCACCGGTCTGAAGGGCAAGTACGAGGAGCACCACAAGGCCGAGTTCACCCCCGATGCGGTCGAGGCCTGCGTGAAGCTGTCCGACCGATACATCACGGCCCGTTTCCTGCCCGACAAGGCGATCGACGTGCTCGACGAGGCGGGTTCCAAGGCGCGCATCGGTGCGATGCAGCGGCCCCCGAACGTCAAGGACATCGAGGCCGAGATCGAGACGCTGCGCCAGAAGAAGGAACAGTCCATCAAGGACCAGGACTTCGAGGGCGCGGCCCAGCTCCGCGACCAGGAGAAGTCGGCCAAGGAACGCCTGGAGAAGACCCTCGCCGACTGGAAGAGCGCCAAGGACGAGAAGCGCGTGGTGGTCACCGAGGACGACATCCTACAGGTGGTGGCCAAGTGGACCGGCATCCCGCTGAAGCGGATGGGCCAGTCCGACATGCAGAAGCTCCTGGCCATCGAGGACGAGTTGGCCAAGTCCGTGGTCGGCCAGAAGGACGCCGTCGCGGCCTTGGCCAAGGCCTTGCGCCGCGCCCGCACCGACCTCAAGGACCCCAAGCGCCCCATCGGCTGTTTCGCGCTGCTGGGCCCCACGGGCGTCGGCAAGACCCTGTTGGCCCGGACCCTGGCCGAGCAGATGTTCGGCAGCAATCAGGCCCTCATCCAGCTCGACATGTCGGAGTACATGGAGAAGTTCACCGTGAGCCGCCTCATCGGTTCACCTCCGGGCTACGTGGGCTACGAGGAGGGCGGCCAGTTGACCGAGAAGGTCCGCCGCCAGCCGTATTCGGTGGTCCTCTTCGACGAGATCGAGAAGGCCCATCCGGATGTCACCAACATGCTCCTGCAGATCCTCGAGGAGGGCAAATTGACCGATTCGCTGGGCCGCGTGGTCGATTTCCGCAACACCATCGTGCTGCTCACCTCCAACGTGGGTTCCGAGGCCCTGCGCAAGCAGGGCAGCATGGGCTTCGCCAAGGCCAGCGACGACGCGAGCTACGAGGCCATGCGGGGCCGGGTGCTCGATGAGGCCAAGAAGTTCTTCCGGCCCGAGTTCCTCAACCGCCTCGACGACATCGTGGTCTTCCGCTCGCTGGGCAAGCCCGAGCTCAACACCATCCTCGACCTCGAGGTGGCCAAGGTGCTGGAGCGCATCCGCCGCAAGAACGTCACGGTGGTCCTCGACGACAAGGCCCGCGAATTCCTCATCGAGAAGGGATTCGACCCGCAGTACGGCGCCCGCCCGATGCGGCGAGCCATCGAGAAGCACCTCGAGGACCCGCTGGCCGAGGAAATCCTGCGCGGCACCCTCATTGACGGAGAGCCGGTCACCGTGACCGCCGACAAGGACAAGCTGGTCTTCAAGCAGTGCGACCAGGCGGCCGAGGGGGCCTTGAGCTCCTAGTCGTTCCGTCGATCGGGGAGTCCGGCATCCGCCGCTCGATTCCCCCTCGATGGCAATCCCTGGGTCGTCGCCCACCTCATCGGCGGGCCCCGTCCGCGGGGTCCGCAGGCCTGCCGGAAGGGTCTTTCCTTGCGGCCCCCTCTCGGGAGGGTTGTCAGGGCGCGAGGCACCGGGATACCTTCTGCGCCACTGGAATCCAACGTGCCGGTCCAAATCCTCCATCAACGATTCCGATCCTTCGTGCTCCAACTCGGCGAGGTGTCCCTGCTCCTGGCCGAGACCGCGCGGTCGTTCCGGCACCAGAGACCTTCGTGGAGGGATTTCCTCCACCAGTTGCACTTCATCGGCGTGAAGAGCCAGAGCGTGGTCATCACCACCGGGGCCGCGACCGGCATGGTGCTGTGCGCGCAGACCTTCCTCCAGTTCCACAAGGTGAAGATGGACACCGCCACCGGGGCGGTGGTCAGCATCGGCATGAGCAGCGAGCTCGGCCCGGTGCTCGCGGCGCTGATGCTCACGGCGCGGGTGGGGGCCGCGATGACCGCCGAGTTGGGCACCATGAAGGTCACCGAGCAGATCGATGCGCTGCGGGCACTGGCCGCGCACCCGGTGGACACGCTGGTGGTCCCGCGATTCCTGGCCTTGCTGGCCTCGGCGCCGTTGCTGACGGCGGAGTCGGTGGTGGTGGGCATCCTCTCCAGTTGGTTGGTGGGCGTCCACCTCCTGGGCATCGACAGCGCCTACTACCTGGTCAACATGACCCGCTATACCGATGCGCCCGACGTCCTCACCGGATTGATCAAATCGTTCGTCTTCGCGGCGATCATCGCGGTCGTCGGGTGCCACAAGGGGCTGACCTGTCGGGGCGGGGCCGAGGGCGTCGGTCGTGCCACCACCGAGGCCGTGGTCGCGGCCAGCATCAGCATCCTGATCATCAACTTCTTCCTCACCCTCTTCCTGGCCCGGATCTTCTACTCCTGAACGGAAGCCATGATCCAGGTCCGAGACGTCATCAAGAACTTCGGGAGCCAGCAGGTCCTCCGCGGGGTGAGCCTCGACATCCAGAGGGGCGAGGCGGTGGTCATCATCGGCCGGAGCGGCGGCGGCAAGAGCATCCTGCTCAAGCACCTGATCGGCCTGCTGCAGCCCGATGCCGGGATCGTTCGAGTGGACGGCGAGGACCTCGCCCAGATGGACGAGCGGAGCCTGCTGCGGGTGCGCCGGAAGTATGGCATGCTCTTCCAGATGGCCGCGCTCTTCGATTCGTTGACCGTCGATGAGAACGTGGGCTTCGTTCTGCGACGGCAGGGGTTGGCATCGGAGAGCGAGATCCGGCGCCGCATCGGCGAGGCGCTCGAGATGGTGGAACTGCCTGGGATCGGCCACAAGATGCCCAGCGAACTGTCCGGCGGCATGCGCAAGCGGGTCGGCCTGGCCCGGGCGATCGTGTACCGGCCCGAGATCGTCCTCTACGACGAGCCCACCACGGGGCTCGACCCGATCGCCGCCGACAACATCGACCGGCTCATCCGCCGCGTCTGGGAGACCCTCCACGTCACCAGCATCGCGGTGACCCACGACATGAAGAGCGCCCGGACCATCAGCAACCGGATCCTGATGCTCCACGAGGGCCGGATCTATTCGGAAGGCCCCACTCAGGAGATCCTGGAGTCCACCGATCCGGTGATCCACCGCTTCGTCAACGGCATCTCGACCCCCCAAAAAACCGAATGAGCGAGTCCATGGAACGAAAAACCCCCGCGGCCCAGGTGGGCCTGTTTGTCCTGGTCGGCCTGTTGCTGATCGCCGGCCTGCTCATCCGTTTCAGCAAGGGCGCGTCGCTCTGGCGATCGGGGCGGACCGTGATCGTGTCGGCGGGCAACGTCGGGGGCCTGGCCGTCGGGGCCCCGGTGAACATGTCCGGCGTCCGCATCGGTTCGGTGGAGGCCATCTCGTTGTCCACCGACGGTCGCCGGGTGCTGATCCGGTGCCGGATCGAGAAACCCGTCACCCTCTTCGCCGACGCCCGGTTCGAGATCGAACAGAGCGGGTTTCTGGGCGACCAGTTCGTGGCCATCGTTCCGACCAAGAACCAGGGATCGCCGCTGGAGGACGGGGCCCAGGTGACCGCCGTGGATCCCTTCAACCTGCAGGAGGCGGCCCGCAGCGCCGTGGGCCTGATGACCCGCCTCGATCAGGTGGTCGAGCGCGTCGATCGGATGATCCTCTCGGCTTCCACCCTCAAGGACGTGACCAACACCCTGGCCAATCTGCGGCGCACCTCGGAGCGTCTCGACCGCACCCTGGGCGAGGTCGAGTCATTGGTGGCCTCGGAGAAGCCGGTCGTGTCGGCGACCGTGAGCAATCTCCAGGCGTTCTCCACGACGCTGTCGCCGTTGTCGGGGCAGGTGGGCGCTCTGGTGTCGCGTGCCGATTCGCTGTTGGTGCGAGCCGACACGCTCGTCGCCACCAACGAGTCCGCCCTCCGCGAGGCGTTGGGAGGGTTCAAGGACGCCTCGCTGGCGGTGCGGGACATCACCCGGGATCTCCAGGCCGGCCGGGGCGCGGCGGGGGCGCTGCTCAAGGATCCCCGGCTCCAGGCCGAACTGGGTTCGACGCTCGGCCATCTCAACACGGTGTCGAGCAACGTGGCCCGCCATGGGCTCTTCTGGAAGCCCCGCCGGGTGGAGCCGCTGACCAACACGACCGGGTATCCCGGTCGCGGGCCGTTCCGCTGAGGTCCTGCGAAGGAGCATGCCCGGGTGCGGAGATTCCGGACAGT
>Ga0315904_10013183_pt1 | contig 10377 bp, 6 predicted proteins | sample LakEriMetagenome_6_FD_203529 | JGI IMG/M metagenome (GOLD analysis project Ga0315904, IMG submission 203529) | Freshwater fungal communities from buoy surface, Lake Erie, Ohio, United States - Buoy 12 MA120 | ecosystem: Environmental > Aquatic > Freshwater > Lake | place: USA: Lake Erie, Ohio... | reverse complement strand
ATCCAAATACTGCATTCTCAGTCCTACCGCCTGGTTCATCAGGTTGATCCACTCCACATAACTGATGTCACCGGCCTTAAATGCCAGCAAGGCTTGTTTGATGATCTGGTCAGATTGAACCAATCCTGTTGCTGTATAGTGATCGATGATCTTCACGTATTTCCCATATTCTGCCTGCAACTGCGTCCTCCTGTTCTTCAGGCTTTCCCGGGCATGATCTTCATTCATTTTTGCCACTTCCACATTGACCTCACTGGCCTGCACCCTGGCCCGCGTGGCCCCATTGAATAAAGGCAGTCCTACACCCAGGTTATAAGAACTGAACCTTTCACCTGAGCCGTAATACTTCTGGTTGATGCCATCCGCCGTTTGCCAACCCGTGATGGAAAGATTATTATAGCCCAGGTTCAAATCCGGCAGCAGCGCACTCCTTTCATTCTTTGCTTCAGCGGCATGGACGGCCTGCCTCGACTTCCAATAGGCCTGCAGGGGATGCGTATTTCCACTGCTGTCAAACCCACCGAGCCTGGTTTTCTCGCTATTGGCCAGCGGAAGCAGCGGTTCATCCATCCTCAACAGATAGTTGTTCCTGGCTTGTAAAATGAGCAGGTCACTGATCAATTGCTGGCGCTGCAGGTTCAGCTTTGAATACTCCGTTTCTGCGGATGTTTTTTCCAGCATGGAAGTCTCTCCCGTCTTATATCTGAGCGTAGCCGCATGCAGGAATCCCTGGTATGCAGAATCCAGTATAGCCAACAGTTCAAGCCTTTCTGCCAGGTCCTGCATATGAAAATAATTCAGCCTGACTTCTCTCTTCAGTTCTGCTTCTTTTAACATTACATCGGCTTTGCCCGACTCAAAATTGGCCATATAAAGTTCCCGCCTGCTTTTATAGACACCGGGCAGTTGGAACGACTGGTTGACATAGAACCTGGAGTCGCTGTTGATGCTGTTAAACTTCCCGTACTCCACCCCCACGGCGGTTCTGGGAAGCTCAAAGGTTCGCGAGGCCAGGGTCTCCCAGTATGAGGCCGATTTTCGATTGACCTGAAGCGACAGGTTATTCCTGGTGGCCATGGATAACATGCTGTCCAAGGATACCCGCCTTCCCTGCTGTGCGAAGGAGGGCAAGGCGATCATCAGCAATAACACGGTGACCATGGGCGCCTTATTCGCCTGCCGTTCTCCGGAGAACCAGTAATACAATAGAGGCAATACCACCAGGGTGAGCAGTGTTGCCGTGATCAAACCACCGATCACCACAGTAGCTAATGGCCGCTGCACTTCAGCACCGGCCGATTGGCTGAGGGCCATCGGAAGAAAGCCGAATGAGGCTACTGATGCCGTCATCAACACCGGCCTCAGCCGGAGCAGGCTGCCCTCTACGATGATCTGTTTTACATCTGTCATACCTTCTTTTTTAAGCCTGTTGAATTCTGTGATCAATACAATACCGTTGAGTACCGCCACACCAAACAGCGCGATGAATCCTACTCCGGCAGAGATGCTGAATGGCATATCACGGATCCACAGGGAAACAATGCCACCAATGGCGGAAAGGGGAATGGCGGAAAATATGAGCAATCCATAACGCAGGGAGCCAAAGGCAAAATACAACATCATGAAGATGAGTCCCAGTGCGATCGGGACCGCGATGCTCAACCGCTGTTTCGCTTCCACCAGGTTCTCAAACTGACCACCATACACTATGTAGTATCCCGGTGTCAATGGCATGGTCCCTGCGATCTTTTTCTGCAATTCACTCACCACCGTTTGCACATCACGACCGCGGGTATTGAAGCCCACAATGATCCTTCGCTTTGCATCTTCCCTTTGGATCTGGTTTGGTCCCTGCTCGATAGCGATCGCAGCCACTTCGGACAATGGGATCTGTATACCGTTAGGGGTTTGGACCTGCAACTGCTGAACGTTCTCAAGGTCGTGTCGCGACTGGTCAGATAATCGAACCACGAGGTCAAACCGCCTTTCGTTCTCATACACCCGGCCCGCGGATTCCCCCGCGAATGCCGACCTGATCACCCGGTTCACATCCCGGATATCCAATCCATACATAGCCATCACATCGCGTTTGTATCGGATCACGATCTGCGGAAGGCCGGTTACCGTCTCCACATAGATATCCGTAGCACCTTCTATGCCGTTGATCGCCGAGCTGAGCCGGGCTGCATAGGATGCCAATGAATCGAGGTTCTCGCCAAATATCTTACACACTACATCCTGCCGTGCTCCAGCGATCAGTTCATTGAATCGCATTTGAATGGGATATTGGAAACCCGTTGTAAAACCAGGGATATCTTTCAACGCCGTGCTCATCTTATTGGCCAGTTCCTCGTAGGAAGAGGCCGACTTCCACTCCTCTTTGGGCTTGAGGGTCACCATCACGTCAGTCATTTCCACCGGCATCGGATCCGTTGGGATCTCACTGCTGCCGATGCGCGTGACGATGCGTTCCACTTCGGGAAACTTCTGCAGGATCGCGGAGGCTTGTAAACTCTTCTCTACGGAGGACGTCAATGAGGCCCCGGTCAGCAAGCGTGCATCTACCGCGAAATCCCCCTCTTCCAACTTAGGGATGAATTCGCCCCCCAACCTGGAGGCTACAAACAACGAAAACAGGAAAACAACCACCGTGGCCATCAATACTGTTTTGGGAAAACGGAAGACACGTGTCAACAAAGCGGAGTAACCGGATTTCAGTTTATCCATGAACTTGTCTGTGATCCCTTCGCCGTCATGCACTTTTTTGCTCATGAAAAGAGCGGTCATCATCGGCACATAGGTCAGCGACAGCACAAAGGCCCCGATCAGCGCAAAGATCACCGTCTGCGCCATTGGCCTGAACATCTTTCCTTCAATGCCGGTGAGGGAAAGTATGGGAAGATATACGATCAGGATGATGGCCTGCCCAAAAACGGCCGCATTCATCATCCGGGTGGACGAGGTCTCAACGGCTTCATCCATACTTTCCTGGCTGATGCGGCCTTCATACAGGTGCCGATGGTAGAGGCGATGGATCACCGCTTCCACAATGATCACGGCGCCATCCACGATCAATCCAAAATCCAGTGCGCCCAGGCTCATCAGGTTGCCGCTGACGCCAAACATATTCATCATCCCAATGGCGAACAGCATGGCCAGCGGAATAACAGAGGCCACGATCAGGCTTGCCCTCAGGTTACCGAGGAAGATCACGAGGATGAAGACTACGATCAGCGCGCCTTCGAGCAGGTTGTTCTTTACGGTGCTGATGGCTCGGTCCACAATTTTCGTACGGTCATAAAACGGTATGAGCTCAACGCCTTCAGGAAGATTCTCCCTGATCTTCTCCAGCCGCGCTTTCACATCGCGCACCACTTGAGAGGCATTGGCACCCTTGAGCATCAGCACCACGGCGCCGGCCACTTCGCCCTCGGACCCATAGGTCATGGCCCCATACCTAACGGCCTGCCCTATGCGAACATCTGCCACAGTGCCCACATAAACGGGAATACCTGAGTTGGTGTTTTTGATCCGGATGTTTTCAATATCCCTGATGCTGCCGGCAAGGCCCTCCGTGCGGATGAACAGCATTTCATTGCCTTTCTCAATGTAGGCGCCGCCTGAATTCTGGTTGTTCTGCTCCAGGGCATTGAACAGGTCGCCGATGGTGATGCCCATTGATTTCAGTCTTTCCGAATTTACCGCAACCTCGTATTGTTTTAGCCAGCCGCCGAAACTGCTCACATCCGCCACGCCTTTAGTCCCCAGGAGTTGCCGCCTGACGATCCAATCCTGTATGCTGCGGAGTTCGGCCAGATCGTACTGCTTTTCATAACCTTTCTTTGGTCTGAGTACATACTGGTAAATTTCACCAAGGCCCGTGGTCAATGGCGCCATTTCCGGGACCCCCGCATCCTTGGGGATCTGGTCCCTGATGTTGGCAAGTCGTTCATCTACCTGTTGCCGGGCCCAGTAAATATTGGTGTCATCGTCAAATACCACGGTCACTACGGAGAGTCCGAATCTGGAGATGGACCTGATCTCCCGGATGCCGGGAATATTGGAGCAGGCCTGTTCAATGGGGAAAGTGATCACCCGCTCTACTTCCGGAGATGCGAGGGCAGGCGTAACGGTGATCACCTGCACCTGGTTGCTGGTAATGTCCGGCAACGCATCTACGGGGAGTTTGGTGAGCTCGATGATCCCCCATATGATCCAGCCAACGACAAGTAAACCGATGATCAATTTATTGCGAACAGAAAATCTGATGATCGCATTCAGCATGATGCTATCTGTTTAGAATAGTAAATAATATAGCTTCTTCGGGAGGGAGGAACGGTCAATCCATTAAGCCCGGGGAGGCCTGAATAAGGAAGCCAGCGCGGGATCGCTGTGGTCTGAATCGCTGCATACCGGCTGGCACTTGTGGTCCGGCACAGGCGGTTTTTGCAGGGAGATGAACTGCTGTGGCATCACTACGATCTGCGGGCCGGAGTTCTGCTCAATATTCTTGAAGGGCAGCTGCATATCGCGGTCCTGGTCATTGTCGTTGATGTCCTGCCCCCAATAATGCATGGACAGGAAATCAAGCATGCTGATGCGATTGTCGCGCTCCCGGTGTTCGAGGTAATGGTTAACCAGCACAGGCAGTTTGAACAACTGGCTCAGGCCTGTGGTGCTGAAGAACAATATCAATACGGCGATATGGGAGAAAACATACCTCAATGCCCAAATATACAATAGAATTGAGACAGGACATATGATCTTGATCGTGTTGCCGCATCAGCTATCTCGCCAGCGTGTATCGAAAACCGAGGAACAGCCTTCGTCCCTGGTTGGGAGCGAACATATAGGCGGGATCAAAGCTCAGGGCATAAGGGTTGTCTGGCGTTGCGAGGATACTGCCGGTTGCATCGTACTGCACTTGCTTGTCGAACGGATCCTGCGGCCTGGCGATCAGGAAAGGAAGATTCCTGTCCGGTGTCCAGTTTAGCAGGTTCTTGATACCGCCATAGATCTCAAACTGACGGAACTTTTTGGTCAACTGTGTATTCTGTATGGACCAGACGGGCGAATAAGCCGGGCGAGGATCCATGGAGCCTGCCAGGGGTAAACGCATCGGACCATATATATTACCTGTGTAATCGATGGTGAGTTGTGCTTTGGGAAAGGAGTACGACATGTTCCAGACACTGCTCCAATTCTCCACCAGTACGGGCCTGGTGCGCTCCAGTTCATCGCTCATGATGAATACATCCTGCACCGTGACGCCTGCCATCATGCGAAAGCGGTTATTGATGTTGTAATCGAGGTTCAGGCTGATTCCACGTGAAACAGAGTAGCCCTTCAGGTTCTGATAGATCACCTTGTTGGGATCCGTGTCAAAATCCGGGATGATCTGGTTGGAGAACCGGGTATACCAGCTGCTGACGTCGAGTGTCAGGAATGACCGGCCGGCAATGATCCGCTGGTTAAAATTCAGGTTGACATTATAACTCTTCTCGGGCCTGATCTCTTCCCTGATCTCAATGGTTCTTGCCCCTGTCAAGGCAGCATGATCTTCTGTGAAGATGTTGACCACCCGGAAACCGGTACCTGCATTCAGCCGGAAAATTCCGTTCTTAAACGCCTTCCATTTCCAGGCTACCCTGGGGGTGAGGATATGACCATGCTCCTGGTGATGATCGTACCGGATACCCAGCAGCAGGTCATGGGCTTTATTGAGTTTGATCTCGTCCTGCAGGAACACACCAGGAAGCCAATGGATATCTGCGATGTTTTTTCCGGTTCCGGGATCTGCCGTGGCCGAGGTATTATCGTCCATGAAGTTATACCGAAGGGCAACGCCGGCGAGCATGTTGTGAGCACCTCGGGATTTATCCCAGGTCAACTGGCTGAATCCGATCTTTTGCACCGCCATGAAAGGGGTCTGGCCATAATACGAATCCTGGTCATGATGGGTGTAGGACCAGGAGAAGAGAAGCTTTTCCCTGGTGGGAAGCTGGTAGCGTCCGATGAATTCGAGGCGGTTGGTATAAATACTTTCACCATAAAGGCTGTCGCCCCCGCGGAAGGATTTATCCCAATTCATCTCTCCTCCCCATCTGTCTTCCCTGTACAGCCTCACCCCGATATCCGCTACGCGGTCCTGTTTCCTCGCGAAGCTCCACTTGTTGAAAACCGAAACCCTTTTCTGCAGGGTCATATCCGTAAACCCGTCGTTGTTGTTGTCTACCGGATGATCGTATTGGTACATATGCACACCCAGCATGCTGCGCGCTTTTGAACCGACCTTGAAAGATGCAGAGAGATCGGCCTGGTATTCGCGCCAGCTGGTGGACATCAGGTCTGCGGAGATCAATGGCGACTTCAGTGGGGATTTTGTAATGATGTTGATGAGCCCGCCAACTGCCTCAGATCCGTAGAGTCCTGATGCCGGTCCTTTCACCACCTCTACCCTTTCGATCATCTGATTAGGTATACCGAACAATCCGTAGACGGTAGACAACCCGCTCACGATGGGCATGCCATCGATGGTGACCATGGTGTATGGACCATCGAGTCCGTTGATATGAATATCGCCCGTATTGCACACATTGCAGTTCAGCTGGGGCCGCACGCCGTTGACCATCTGCAGTGCTTCAAATATGCTGGGCACCGGATTCTTCTTCAGGAACTGGGCGGAGTACACTTCCACGGCAACGGGGCTCTCCAGTCTTCGCATGGGCTTTAATGTGCCTGACACCACGATCTCGTCCATATCCGGATTGATGAATGCCGGCAGGGTATCTTTTGTTGCCGACAGGCCCGTATCCGATGAGTTGATGACCATGGTATCTATCCTTCCCGTTGACAAAGCGTTCGTTCTGGCAGTTGTGACAGTCTTCCCTGTCGCATACAGGGGTACACGCACTGCCCATGCGAGGTTAGAGCACAACAAAAGACCAGATATCAAAAAGACCACTCTAAACATAATTTTAGACTTGTCTAAATTTATTATTAGGCAAACTTAGTAAATATTTTCAAGAACCCAAAATAGAAGGGGTGGCCTAATTCAGTACGGGGATCATGCTTTCTTCCTGTTCAGCATGTTCAGGAAGGTACGTTCTATACTGAGGTGAAAACTGCTCCTGGCCATCCTGGCCATATCACCGGATACCTGGAATCGATAGCCCAGGTTCAACTTGGTATTGCTCGAAAAAATGAACTGTACCGCGGGAGCCAGGTCCAGGAAACCCGCCTGCTTGTCCAGCGCCCTGCTCCCCAGCATCTCCAGGTACAGGTTGAAGTTCGTCTGACCGTATCCGTTGTATGTTCGGGGGAAGAGCAGGTAACCCGCGGACAGGCTGTAATTGAATGCATTATAGTTATAGCTGTGCATGCCCATATGCAAGACCCTGTCTTGCAGCGAAGCCGTATATGACAATGTAGAGGACAGCGCCAGTTTATGCAGCAACTGGGTTAAGATAATGCCGGTCCTGATACCACTCTGGTCCCCTTCCAGGTTAAGTTCATCATACATGGGATCGTTCACACTGTACGAGAGCTCGCCGAATGCCGCTGCCCTGAAATGGCGATGCACGTCGTCTACTGAAATAAAACGGTACTTGGTATAGATCCTGGCCGATTCCCAGCGGAGGTTATCACTGTACATATCGGATAACGAAGTGCTTACATGCGTCATCCATTTTTTGTTCATTCCCAATTGAAACTCCAGCATATGCCTCTGTTCCAATCTGCCGCGGTCACCATCCAACAGCTTGGCGGCATACTTCAATCCGCCCGACCGGGCCGGCATATTAGAAGCAGGCTCAGAGAAAACATACAACTCCTGCGCACCGGCATGGAGCAGGCACACCAATGCCAACAAACTAAGAAGAAACTTCATGGGCATGGGTTACAGGGTTACATGATAGATCCTGGTCAACTGATCACCACCCTCTTTCTTACAGCAAACAGACGCCAACCCTGTTTTAAAACACTCCATGCTGGTCATTCCCTGGAATTTCTTCTGCTCCTTGGAAGACGTAAAATGTTTATCAATCACGCGGAAGGTCTTATCGCCTGTGATGGTTTGATCCTTCACGCCCACAAAATGGAACACACTGCCGTTGTAATTCAGGTGATGGTCAGCCTTCACTGCTATATCACTAAAAGATGCCGTCAGGTCAAGTACAGCAACGCTGAAACCGGCATCCTCCACTTTCTTCCTGATCGCGTCAATGTCTACGGGTTTGTCATTTTTGAAATCCAGCAGAAATGAAGACCCGTTGAGGTCCGTATCTATCTTTTCTACAAAAGGCAAGGCCTCCAGGTTCTTGTACACGGCCCTTGCACACATCGCGCAAGTGAGCCCGCTTGCCTGCAGCTTAGCCGAACTGATCTGTGCCTCAGCCAGGAACGACAAAACACAGAGCGTAACGCTCATGATGATTCTCGTCATGCTAAAATATATTAAGGGGTGGCGCCTGACGCCACCCCGTCAATTAAAAAATGGATTACTTGGTTTTCTTGCAGCAGTCTTTACCGGCTGAACAAACACCGTCTTTGCAGCAGTCTGCGCAGTTACCGGCCTTGCATTTCTCGCATTTGGCGCAATCACCGTGATCTTTGTCGCACTTACCATTGCTGCAGCAATCCGCTTTTGCTTCAGTGGCTCCAGCGCCTTTACGGTCATACTGGCAGCAACCATGTAGGGCGTTATACGCAGCGTCCGGTGCTGTGAAGTTCTGGGTGTCATAACCGGCAGCGGCAATGGCCTGCTCGATCTTGGTGAGGTCGGTTTTCTTGGCTTTGTAAGCTACAGTGAGCACCTTTGATTCGGTGTTCCAACTGGCATCAGAAGCGCCTGCAGATTTAGCAGCGGTCTCAATGGTCTTCTGGCACATGCCGCAATTACCCCAGACTTTTACGGTTTCTTTTTTCTGGGCAGATACTGTAGTAAACAGGAAGAGAGCAATAATACTGAAAATGATATTTGGTTTCATGACTTGATTTTTTGATGTAAATAATAAACGAAGGCGTTTGTTAAAACATCCTGAATCAAATCCTGTAAACGCAAAACAGCGTATTCCTGCTAAAAGTTAAAGGTGGTGAATGATTGTTTGTGCTGCTGCACTTCCCTGTTAAAGCGATGGACCTTTGATCCGCATCCCTGTGCGAAACTACCGCAGCTTCAAAAGACGGGATCTCCGAAGATACCTGGGAGTACTGGTGATTATCTGTCAGCTTGATGACATCCAGATCGTCGTGGCAGCAACCCTCATTATCCATGCCGCAGGTGGCACAACTTTCGGCCTGGCTCTGTCCCAGCGCTATGCCAGACACTTCGCCCATGCAATAATGCGTACTGATCACAATACCACTTGTGGTGGTGATGTAGATCAGGGCCAACAGTATGGCAACGAAGCGTTTCATATTCAATGCAAAATTAGTCAACTCAGGAAGCAATCGCAAGGATAAACCGTTAATATTTTTATCCGGGTTAATTGACCATGTCCCAAACCACCCCCATCCTGAACAACAGGCCCGGATAAGCATATAACGGGGTTTCCACGTTGTTATTTTTGAATCCGAACCCGTTTTTGAATGTTAAACTGTTAAGGTTCTCCAACCGGGTAAAACCAGTGAAATTCCGGATCCGGAAGTTCACATAGGCCGCAATATCCGGCCTTACAATGATGGACAGCTGGTCCTGGAAGAAGAACTGCCCGAGCACGGGTGAATAATTGACTGATTCATAAGGGGTATGGTACCTGATATCAAATCCGGTCGACAAAGCCAGGTTCCTGAACACGCTACCCTCATAGGCAAAGCGGTTCCTCATATATACCAGGGGCAGGTTGAGGGGCGGACTGCCCGTGACCGTCTGCACATAGAGGTCGAGGTACCATTTCCAGTTCCGCTTCAGCCTGAACTCCTTGTTCATACCCAGCCTCAGCATATTGAAAATGGTGGAAGACTGGTTCACCTTATAAAACTCGGTGAGGTACACATAGTTCCCCATCAGGAAATAATCGGCACTGAGCTTTAATCTCAATGCAGGGTTCACCACTGACCCGAACAGGTGAAACGTGTTCTCATCGTTCAGGTCAGCCTTATACTGGATGGGGAAACTGGTTGGACGTTGATACAGGTAAGAAGGATCGCGGTTCACATTGCGCCCGCCGATCTCGAGGTAGCCCCACCGTTTTCCTAAGTAAGACTTCAAACTGGCCCTGAAATCGTAATTACCCAGTGACCTCCCTATTGGAAAGAACTCGCCATACAGCAGCATATCCCATTTCCGGTTCTTGGTCCTGTTGCGGTACTCGCCGTGCAGTTTCATGTTGAGGAAATTATCCTTGCCATTACTGAAACTTCCGCTGATATTCTCCA
>Ga0315904_10013180_pt1 | contig 10378 bp, 7 predicted proteins | sample LakEriMetagenome_6_FD_203529 | JGI IMG/M metagenome (GOLD analysis project Ga0315904, IMG submission 203529) | Freshwater fungal communities from buoy surface, Lake Erie, Ohio, United States - Buoy 12 MA120 | ecosystem: Environmental > Aquatic > Freshwater > Lake | place: USA: Lake Erie, Ohio... | reverse complement strand
GTAAAAATTACACATGGTTTCGTCGCCCGCCATTTCATTGTAAGGAGCGCTTGTGAGCAATTTATGGGTAGAAGTAGAAGACCTAGGCGTCTACTCTACGTCTGAGTATGCTTATGATGCGGTAAAAACTGCTTCTTATATTTTATGGGGAATGTCTGGCAGAAAATTTAGCGGAACAACAACTGTCACCGAGCGTTATACAGCAACCTACGATCCGCTCATCAGAACTGGTATGTCAAGCCTTACTTACTCTCCTGTTCTTATTGATGGTTCAGTAAGAAATATTCCTACAGGAGGCTTTGGTAGGTTTGCTGCTCATGATTATTTAGCAGATGGAACATCTAGTTACTCCCGTCTACGACTTCGTGGACGTAAAGTTGTTAAAATTCATAGTTTAAGAATGCAAGACGGAACTATTATCAGTCCAGATCAATATTATTTAGTAGACAGCTCCACTATTCAAGCAGTTAGAGGGGCAAAGTGGATACCAGCAAACGTTGAGGTTACATATACTTATGGTTCACCTCCTCCTACTGCTGGAAGGAATGCAGCAAGACTTCTTGCTATTGAACTTGTCAAACTTTATGAAAATGATGATACCTGCGCTCTTCCACAGCGTGTAACTTCTATTGCTCGTCAAGGTGTTTCTTATACCCTGCTTGATAGTCAAGATTTTATTGACGAACTTCGTACTGGTATTTATGCTATTGATTTATTTTTAAAGACTGCAAACCCAGTCAAAGCACATGCTCGTTCTCGAGTCTTTTCTCCAGATGTCCCTAGAGCTCGTAGACTTAATCCAAAACCTTTTGTTTATCCAGAAAGTGTTTTTGATTTAGTAGTGACTCCAGAGGGGGGAAGCGTTACTCTTTATATGAACGAGGTAAGTGCTGATTTTGTTCTTGATGATAATGACTGGACAGGATACATTGTCTTATCAAATTACACCTCCTCTAAGTCAGAAACTTTTGAAAATAGTGTGACTATTGATAGAACTCTAGAAACTATCACCATCTCCTTATCCTATTCTCAAGCACTTGCTGTTCTTGGAGCAAGAGAGCGCGGAATAATGGATGTCTATGTTACTCGTCCAGATTTAGTAAACCCATCTATCGATGAAGTGGTTAATATCGTTACAAGCAATGCGTCTATACAATACGGGGAAACAACAACTCCTATCTATAATTTAGGGTAAGGATAGAAGATGTCAAGAGTAGTAGATAAAAATCTTGTCAATGCTGATGCAAAGCATTTATCGGATTTTATGCAAGCTCTACTAGATAAAGTAGTAGAAGTTTTTGCAGAATATACAATGCCACTACCGCTAAGACAGTATTGGACAATGGGCTCTCCTGCTGTTGATTGCGAGCAAGTGGTCGTAAGTTTTGTTCAGATGTTCCTCGGGGTTCCAGGAAACCAAGAAGCACTTCCATGGAAGGGCTCCATTCCTCGGACAGCAACAGTTAATATCAGCATTTCCCGAGCAGTTCCTACGGTAGGACAAAATGGTCGTCCTCCAAGTTCAGAGAGCATTGAAGGATATGCCGAACTTGTTGCTTATGATTCATGGATTCTGATGGACAGTATTGCTCGATTTGACCCATGGGAAAATGCTGTCCCTGGGTTCGGTGTTGTTGGTACTCTAGAAGTGAGTGAGCCAGAGGGTGGTTTTCAAACAACAGTTATGACCCTAACAGCGGCGGTTCCGTAATGGCAAAAGTAAAGTTCTACGATACAGAGTTTGATTTTGCTTTCAACAATCCATCAGGAAGTCCTGTAGGTCGCTATCTATCGAGAAAAGGTAGATATATCAAGGCTAGAGCAAGGATGCAAGCAGGAGAAAAAACTGGACAATTAAAGAGAAGTTTTAGTATGAATCATTCTCGTTCAGGTCTTGGTCAGTATGTTTCGATAAAGGCATCAGCTCCTCACGCTTTAGTTCACCACGAAGGTGCTCGTCCGCATGTCATCATCGCTTCTCCAGGGAAGAGTTTGAGATTTGTAGGAAATGAAGGACAAATAATTTTTACCAAGAAAGTAATGCATAAAGGTCACAAGGCAAATAAGTACTTGACAGACCCATTATATAAATATTTACCATGATAAAATATAGGTAAATACGGTATGCAAAAAATTTGTATACCAAAGACACATAGAGATACGAGGAAAGATAATGACCAGATTCAAAGATTTTGGCACAGGGGAAGATATTGTAAAAGAGCCCCTGTCTTTTAAATTATATGGGGAAGAATTTCACTGTATTCCTTCTGTTCAAGGAAAACTTCTACTAGACATGATTGCTGATTCTACGTCAGAAGAAACTGGCAAAGCAGTAGATGTTATTAGAAAATTCTTTAAGAGAACTCTTCTCGATGAAAGTTATGAGAGATTCGATGCTCTCATTAATGACCCAGATAAAATTGTCAGTGTTGAGACGCTTGGAGAAATCAGCGGTTGGTTGGTCAGTGAGTACACCTCGCGCCCTACGAAGCGGCCACAGGACTCATCGAGTGGGCAATAGACCTCTGGCCGTATGTTAATGGGAAAGCACTAATGAGCGGTATTCAACTATCTGGAATGGAGGCATCAGACATGGTAGATGTAATTCACTACATGTTTGAGAGCGATTTCTCCAATATTAGTAGTTCAGAACAGATGGATGCTCAATCAAAAATGCGTTCTGTTTTATATAAGAATCTTTATGGAAAAGACTATAAATATGGTTCTCCATCAAGTGCAAATTCTTATGACCTATATCCAGAAGATGCTCCTGAAGGAGATTTTGATGATATAGAGCCTGTAGACCCCATGAAAATGTCTCAGGCAGTTAAACCTTATGTTCCACCTACGGATTTCAATGAAAATCTTGCAAATCCTTTTGGAACAATACTTGATGCTCCGTTAAATTAGAAAAGAGGTGATGGCACGTGGCAGTTGTAGGTGAGGCAGAGGTTATTATCCGTGCCATCACGCGGAATGTAAAAAATGACATCAGAAAAGGTTTTGCTGGTGTTGATAAAGATTCCGAAATTGCTGGTAATAGAGCTGGTGCTGGCTTTGCTCGTGGTTTTAGGAGAGCAAACAAACCAGGAGGACTTTTTAGTCCGCAGTTTCTAGCACAGGCAGATGCTGCTCAGGCAAGATTTACCTCTTTAGTAAGAACAGGTAACACTCTTACTACCGCTTTAGTTGGTGTTGCAGGAGCATTAGGTTCTATTGTTGGTGGTTTAGGTGCTCTTATCGGGGTATTGGGAGCAGCAACTCCTGGTGTTGTTGCTTTAGCTACCTCATTCTCTGCTCTTGCTCAGGGGGCAATTGTTGCAAAAACCGCATTTTCTGGTGTCACTAAAGCACTTCAAGCTGGTTTGAAATCTACTAAGGCAGCAGCAAAGGACAACAAAGCACTTGCAAATGCTGAAGAAAGACTACAACGAGCCCGAGAAGCAAAAGCCCTTCTCTACTTAGAGGTAAGTTTTAGACAAGAAGAAGCTCAAAAAGATTTAATAGAAGCTCAATACCAGTACAACGATGCTTTACGAGAAACAAAAGAGCAACTACAGCAAACTCGTTTTGAAGCAGAAGAAGCAGCTCTCGGCGAGCAGTCTGCTGCACTTGCTCTTGCCCGAGCAAGAGATAATCTTGCTAAAACAGCAGACTTACCTGCTGGAAGCAGAGCGCGTCAACAGGCTCTTTTAGAATTCCAAGAGGCTGAACTTAAATATCGTCAAGCAATTGATAGAAACCGAGATAGCAAAGAAGCACTCGCTAAGGACAGGCAAACAGCATCACGCTCGATTACAGCAGCTCAGAGGGCTTTCGAGGCAGCAAAAAGAAATGTTGACCCGACTCAGGTTGGCGGACAGGCATTCCAAGACGAGAAGGCTTTGGCTGCTGCTAGTAGAGAAGTTGCTGATGCCGAAAAAGCTGTCGCTGATGCGAAAAAAGGATCTACCGCTCAGGCTAACGCTTACTCTGAAGCGATGGCTGGTCTTTCTAAAGAGGCTCAGGCTTTTGTAAAATATTTAATCAGCATCCGTGGAGAGTTTAGTAAACTTAAAGCAGCTGCCGGAGAAAAACTATTTCCACAACTACAGAGCGCTATTCAAAATCTTATTGATAAGTTATTACCACGTCTGGTACCTCTATTTAGAGAGACTGGCGGTGTTCTCGGTAGTATTGCAAAAGAACTCTCTTCTGTCATAACTAAATCTGATAACTTAGATAAGTTAGAAAGAATTTGGAAGACTAACGATAAGGCTCTTAAGAATTTTGGAAGCGCTACAGGAAACCTCTACAGTTCCCTTCTCTCCATCGGAGATGCCGCACGTCCATTGACCTTGAGATTCTCTAACTGGGTAAAAGAACTAACAAAATCTTGGAAAGAAACTCTTGAAGTAAAGAACAAATCAGGAGAGTTGACCAAGACCCTTAATACTGCTGGAGACATCCTTGCTCAGTTAGGAAGAATATTTAGAAATATATTTGGCTCTTTTGGTCAAATAATTAAGGCCAATGTTGGACCTGGTAGCGGTGGGCAGATGCTCCTTGACTACTTTGAGCAGGGGACAAAAAGATTCCAAGGTATGCTCACGGTTGGAAACAGAGAAGGTGGCGGTCTAAAAGAATTCTTTGCTCAATCTGCTTTAAGTTTCAAAGCTCTTTTAGGTTTAATTACTAACATTATAGCGGAGTTAGTAAAACTAGGAGCAGCAGAGGGTACAAGAAAGTTTATCGGGTCTCTTAATAGAGTTGTTGATATTTTTGGTGAAATTGCTCAGAACGTAGCCAATACAGGAGCTTTAGAAACTTTTGGTAAATTATTAGAAGAAGCGGCACTTGCAATAAAGAATCTCACTCAGGGTGCTGGAATAAGGATATTCTTCCAAACTCTTACAACAGCAGTTCAGGGTGTAAACAAACTTCTCAGTAATGATTTTGTACAGGCACTTCTCACTGCTGGCGGAGCAATTTTTGGATTTCTAACAGCAATAGGTCTTCTCACTGATGCTTTTAAATTTTTAGGATTTACTGCTATTGGAAAAACAGAAAAAGCATTAAACTTATTTGGTAAAAGTTTAGCAGGTATAGGTGCATCCACAACAACATGGAACGGATATATTAAAGGAGCAGATAGCTCTCTAGGACTGTTTGCAAAGAAAACGGATGGTGTCCGTCTTTCCATAGATAAGTTTGGCTCGGGTGCTGGAAGTAAAATTGATAACGTACTAAGCAAAATACCTCTACTAGGTAAGAGAATACCTCCCGTTGGTGCTTTGCTTGGTCCAACTGCCATTGCTATAGGTGTTATAGCAGGAGCAGCTGTTATTCTTTATAATGTTTGGAAAAACAGCGAGGCTCTTAGAACATCTATAGAAGCTTTTGTTAATGCCATCAAAACAGTATTTGCTGGTGCTTTAGAGGATATAAATAAAGCCTTGGCAAGCGTATTCGGTGAAGGAACAGGTCTTAAAGAGGTATTCCAAGCAATCGGTGATTTCCTTTCTGTAACTCTAATTCCTATTTTGACCGGAGCATTCTCTGCTGCTATAGGCGCTGTTTCTGGCGCTATAACTGGACTTATCCAAGCAGTCGGAGCTGTTATTGATATTTTTGAATTCTTCTGGAAATTACTTAAAACCATATTTAAATCTGTTGGAGCACTTCTTAAAGGAGATTTTAAAGGCGCTGTAAAAATATTTACTTCAGGTCTTTCTGATGCTTTTGGTTCTTTAGTTAGTGCTTTTAAGAGAATTGCGCTAGCTATTGTCTCTCCTATTGTTGGAATTTTTAATGCTTTAATTAGAGCCTGGAATGCAACTGCAGGAAAATTCAATGTAAAAATTCCAGATTGGATTCCTAAACAATTTGGTGGCGGTAAAACATTTAGTTTCCAAACGCTAAAAGAAATTGATGTAACTAAGGCTCTTGGTCTTGCAGCTCCTGCTCGGTATGCTGCAAATGAAGGACGTGACTCTAACTTTACTTATGGAATGGCTAAAGGTGGAACGGTATTTCCTCAACGGGGCGGTTCATTAATCACCATCGCCGAGGCAGGTCGTCCTGAACGTGTTGAGCCACTTGATACTAATGGATTGTCTCAAGGAGATAAGGCTATTCTTTCTGCAGTAAATAACTCTAATGGAGTTGTCATCAATGTCTATCCTTCTGCAGGAATGGATGAGAGAGATTTGGCAGCAAAGGTATCTAGACAACTTGCTCTACAAATGAGAACTGGAATAGCATAATGAGTCGTATCAACTTAATATCTAATCCATCATTTAAAACCAATGTTTCGGGTTGGAGCGCTGCTCAAGATATAACAAAGAGAATTGTTAATAGCCAAAGAAGTTCCGTAATAACCCATACAATTACTAATTCCTATCGAACAGGCACTACGGTAACTATTACTACCAGTGCTGCTCATAACTTAGCGGTTGGAAATAGTGTCTCTATATCGGGAACAAATGGTAATCCGTCCATTGAAGGCACCTATACCATCACGGAAGTTCCTACCACCACTACTTTTAAGTACACCACATCTACTAGCGGAACAATAACTTCTGCTCCTGATACAGGAACTGTAGACCTTCTTAGTAGCGGTAAAACTGCGACTATCACAACAGCAGATGCTCACGGGTTTCTTGTTGGGGACACAGTAACAATTTCTGGAACTAACGGTAATTCTGATCTTCATGGAACGTGGACTATTGTTTCTGTTCCAACCACCACTACTTTTACCTACACTACTACTACTCGGGGGACGATAACCTCTGCAGCAGATACTGGTACAGCAAAAGTATTTGGAGTCTCTCCTGGGACTGTCACAAGAACAATAGTTAATTCTGAGCGCAGTTCAACGACAGCAAAAATCACCACATCTACAGACCACGGTTTCTGCGCTGGCCAGGTAGTTACTATCGCTGGTACTAATGGAAATCCTTCTTTAGAAGGTACCTACACCATCACCGGTGTCCCCTCATCCACAACGTTTACTTACACCACATCAACAAGCGGTACGATAACTTCGGCTGCCGACACTGGTACTGCTGTTGTTGTTGGTACCTTTATAGCAAGAACAACAAACAACTACTTCGTAGGTTCTTCCTCTTTAGAAGTGACAAAAGCAAATATCACTAATTCTGGAGTAGTAACATCTTCCAGAATACAGGTATCACCATCGACTTCTTATGCTTTTTCTGCTTACGTAAAGATACCCGTTGGAGAGACTTCTTCATCTCTACAAATGAGAGTGTCTTGGTATAACTCATCTACTGGCGGGTTGATACTTTCTACCTCTACAAGTACCTCGACTACTATTGATGTTGCAACTACTTCCGATGCAGACTCGCACTGGGTTCAACTAGGCGATGTTGTTACCTCTCCATCTTCTGCTTCCTATGTAACCATTGCTATAGTCCAACCATCTGCTGGAACTGCTTCTAAAAAATTCTTAGTTGATGCAGTTTTATTGGAGGCTTCTTCAGTAATAGGTTCATATCTAGAGGCAACTACTCAAGCTCAAGAATTTCAAAAAACTAATCTCTCCCTAACACCACTACCGCAACCGCACCTTACGGGTATGAAGTTGCAGTCTGATGTACGAATAAATGGTTTGACACTCAACACTATAGATGAAAATGGTGTGACATGGGTTGCTACAGAAATTAAAGGGTGGTGGAATCACCCGGAACCAGATATGCAAGACATGAGAAGAGGTTGGGGCGATGGTTCCTATGATGTTAAAGGTCGTTATTCACCAAGACTTATTGAATTAACTGGCTCGTTTCTTACAACTGACCCGTCGCAAGTACCTGCTGCAAGAAATAAATTAGTAGAAGCAACAAATCTGGTTTATAGAAGCGGAATCTTAGAAACTGACGAGAACCCAACTAAGTTTTCTTATGTCAGACTTAATGGCGGTCCTAGCATAGAGACTGTCAGCGCTCGTGGTAGGACAGATTTCACCATACCTCTTAAGGCTGCTGACCCTATTAAATACGAGTGGTATATAGACCCAGATAATCCAGACCCAGAAGGGTATAGAAAAACAACGCTTCTTGCACGAAACGATTCGCTCTCTCGAACAGGAATAACAACTGTTACCAATACTGGCAACTATCCAGTACCTGTGTATTTTGAATTAAATGGTCCTGGTCTAGGTAATCTACAAATATTTAACAGAACAACTGATGAATTGATTATTGTTGTCGGGCAATTGCGTGGAGCGCAGACTTTGACAGTAACAAATAAGTCACTCACGAACGAGGTTGCCACATTGACTCTATCTGCTCAGCATAACTTGGTAGAAGATGATGAAGTAGTCATTTCTGGTGTCGGCTCTCCTTTTGATGGAACATACACTGTCACTGCTGTAAGTACAACAACATTTAGCTACTCTGTTCTCGGTGCATCAAATGTTTCTTCAGCAGTATCTTCTGGTAGCGTAGTTTCTGACCCAGATTTGTTAGAAATAGATACTTATAATAGACAAGTATTTTACAATGGACTATATCCTGGTGCTAGAGAAAAACTTGAAATAGCGCTGGACTGGATAGTTCTTAACCCTGGGGAAAACCAAATAGAGTTATCCGAAAAACTTACCGCAACAACTTATGCTAATTCAACAGCAACTCTTGATATACTTTATAGGTCAGGTTGGTTGGCGTAATAATGTGTACTAGAGACGGAATATGACATGACAACTGTAGAACCTGCAATCTATAGTTACATTACTGCTGATCTTTTAACTAATAGAGTTCTTTCTCAAATTCCTTTTACAGGGGTATCTTTTGAAAGATATCTCAGTAAAGCGGGAACTTTTAGTGGCTCTATTCCCATGATGGCTGCCACAGAAAAACTTGACATATACGATGCCACAAAACCAGGAAAAACAGCCCTCTACGTCTTGAGAAAAGTTGAAGGTGAGACCACCTGTGTGTGGGGCGGAATTATATGGTCAAGAAGTTATAACGCTATAGAAAGAACCCTTCAAATATCAGGCTCCGAGTTTCCTAGTTATTTCTACCACCGTCTTGTGTGGAAGACACTTGTTTATGGTACAGAAACTATCTATACCCCCACTTATGCAATCTCTAATAATGTTGGAACAGTAACAACAAATGGAGAACATGGGTACACTACCGGAGATAAGGTAAAACTTCTCAACATAAGTCCAACGATTGACGGTGTTTATACTGTCTCAAGCGCACCAACAACAACAAGTTTTACTTTTGTTACTTCCCTTGCTGACGTTTCTGGAACAACAGTATATGGAACTTCTCAGAAAGTTATCGATAAATATGCTCTGGTAAGAGATTTGATAGAAAGAGTAGTTGGTGATGATTTGTCTGGGCTACCATTCCCAGACGACAGCCTTAAGCCGTCAAAACTTGAAGAAGTGGGTATATCGTACTTTAAAAGAGAGACATCTGGCTCTGACAAACTCGTCACTATAAAAACAGAAACACCCCACGGGTTAACAGTTGGTCAAGAAGTAGAACTAGAAAGCGTACCCACAAATTCTTATGCAGTATCTAACAAACAATTAAACAACAAAACAGCATATATATCAAAAGTTAGTATAACTAACGGAGTTGCGGTAGTCACTACACGTGACTCGCACACATTTTTAGTTGGAGAATTAATTTCTATAACTGGAGTAACAAATAGAAACACTCTACTTAATGAGATTTTTTCTCAGATGAATCAGACTTTTACTATAACTGCTGTTAGTGGAACTTCGTTTACTGTAAATTTCTTAGATACAAATCTCAATACACCAGTAATAAACAGCACAACATATGCATCTCTCTCTGCATTTTTAACGGCAAACATAACTGGGACTGGGCCAAAAGATTCATACATTGTTGGTAATGAACTATATGTTTGGGATGTTTCCACAACTGGCTGGGTTACTTACGGAGTTATTACTGACCCAGAAATTGCTGCTAAAGATGTAGAAACACTGGTAGAGCAATATGGAACTACAACTCTAGCCACTGGAATAGCCACACTTACTACTACAGCAGCGCACACATTTACTGCTGGAGAAAAAGCTTACATATCTGGTGTAGGAGAGCCTTTTGATGGGGTACAAACTGTTTTAGATGCCCCAACATCAACTACCTTTAGATTTAATATTTCAGGAGCACAAGAAGTTGCTTCCACTGCTGTCAGCCCTAATGGAGCAGCTGTTGATGTAGATTTTGATGGATACCATATAGTAACTTCTATACCAGAGTTTAGTGTTATTTACACAAATTTAAGTTCTAATGTTGCTACTTTAACAACAACAACGGCTCATAGTTTAGAAACTGGAGACCAAGTATTTGTTTCTGGTATAGATTCTACTTTCAACGGAACGTACACCGTCGCTTCA
>Ga0315904_10013179_pt1 | contig 10378 bp, 21 predicted proteins | sample LakEriMetagenome_6_FD_203529 | JGI IMG/M metagenome (GOLD analysis project Ga0315904, IMG submission 203529) | Freshwater fungal communities from buoy surface, Lake Erie, Ohio, United States - Buoy 12 MA120 | ecosystem: Environmental > Aquatic > Freshwater > Lake | place: USA: Lake Erie, Ohio... | reverse complement strand
ATGATGGAACGATCCTTGCTCTTGAAGCACCCAAGGTTTGGAAGATAGGTCCATACCTTATTGGATATGCTGGGGCATTAGACGGAGAAAGAATTCGTTACAATTTTAAGCCAACCGCACCCAATATCAAAGATACAGATAAATTTATGCAGACTAAATTTATTAAAGAACTAAGAGAGTTTTATAATGAGTTTTGGGTTGATACCACAAAAGATGGAGACCTTGGTTTAATTATTGCGGTTCGTGGAGAAATATACGAACACAGTGCTGTAGATATGTCTTTATCTAAATACTCTACAACATATATAGCGATGGGGTCTGGAGCAGAATATGCATATGGAGTTTTATATGCAACAGATAAACAAAAAAATGCAAGGAACAGAGTTATTCAGGCCGTAAATGCAGCAATTAAATTTAGCCCATCTTGCATGGGTCCAGTAGATATTGTTACAGCGTAAAACTTGACAATCAAAGCACACAGGGGTATACTTGTAATATGATAGAAGAAGAAGATCTAGACGAGTTCGGTATCTGGCTTTCAAATGGTATTGAGCGAGGATGGATAACAGAGCCATTCTGTAACACTCATGATGGAGATCCCTACATGAGTGAAGAAGAACAGGAAGAATGGGAAGCAGGAGGCGACCCATGCCAATTAGTTGTAAGAATAAAAGAATAAGATAACCAACAAACAAAGGATAAAAATGAAAAAGACACTACTAGCACTACTATCAGCACTACTTGTAATCACTACAGTTCAGCCAGTACAGGCAAATGATGAAAGAGTCTTGGCAATTATTGACTCTGCTATTAACTCTAACAACTTCCCTCAAATCATTCATGAGGTTTGCTTTACTACTGTAAAGTCAAAGATTGTTTCTCAAAACATGTCTTGTCCTAATGGAGAGTTGTTTATGGAAGGCAAAGGTGCAGCGTCTGCCCCATGGCCAACATCAATCAACAATGCTACATACCACGGTGATGCAATGGTAAAGTCTGCCCTAACTGTTAATCCAAATCTAAAGATTGTTTTTATTAGATTTAATGATGTTACATCACTTGGAAATTCAAGGGGAGATGCAAGAGCCCTGGCATTAGCATTTGATTGGGTATCAAAGAATGCTGCTAAGTATAGCATCGATGCTCTTTCAGTTAGCCAGTCGTCTGTAAGTGCAGGAAACCTTGCGTTATGCTCAACAGATAAGGTCACAATTAATGCAGTAGCATCTCTAACTGCAAACAATGTTCCAGTATTTGTTGCGGTAGGCAATGACCGACGACGAGATGTTGTAGGATTTCCATCATGCGTCAATGGCGCAGTCGGCGTTGGTGCACTTGGCAATGCAACGCAACTAGAAGCAGCGACAAACACAGGTCCTGGACTAGATATGGTTGCTCCAGGCAAAGTTCGTATCACTAAGTACAATGGTTCTCCAACAGATACTGCTGGAAGTTCTGTGGCAACTGCAGTTTCTGCAGCCTCATATGTAAATCGCAATACCTTTAGCACCTTTGGAGAGTATTTATCTTCTCTTTCAAAGATTGTAATAGGGGCTGCCTCCTACATTCGTAATTAAATATCAGTCCTGGGTATGACTTTAAACTGCCCATGATATAATTGTATTGTCATAACAAGGAGGAATAAAATGGCAACAAAAGGAAGTCTAGAAGCAATCATTGAGGTTGCAAAGAAAGAAGTGGGCACAATTGAAGGCCCAAAGGATAATGAAACAAAATATGGTAAGTGGACAGGTGCAAACTTTTTGCCATGGTGTCAATCGTTTGTTTCTTGGTGTGCATTTACTGCAGGATTAGATCCAAAGAAATATCCAAAGACTGCAGCAACAATCGCAGCATCAGATTGGTTTAAGAAAAATGATCGTTGGGCAGATGCTCGCAATGATGATCCAACTCCTGGAGACTGGATCTATTTTGATTTCCCAGATGATGGGGTAAATCGTATTTCGCATGTTGGTCTTTGCATTAAGAACAACGGAGATGGAACAATTCAAGTTATTGAAGGAAATACTTCAGGAACTGCAAAGGGAGATCAGCGCAACGGAGGAATGTGTGTTGAGAAGACTCGTGCATATGTTAAGAATAATAAGAAGAAGTTGGTCAATGCTGTTGTTGGCTGGGGTCGTCCAGTATATAGTGGAGAAGAAGATGCTCCACTACTAAACAAGTTAGCAGCAGATGCTGTTGATACTGGTAAGCCAGTACCACTAACATATTGTCCATCACTTGGAAGAAATGTTCCTACAAGTGGATTCCCAGGCAATTGTCCTGGAGCAGGATCTGCACCTGTTAAGAAGGCAACACCAGCAAAAGCAAAGAAGGCAAAGTAAATGGAGTCAAAAAAGAAGAGTCTACTAAAAACAATTAGTTGGCCATTTGTACATTTCACATTTGTTGCTGGAATAATTTATTTTGTATTAAAATATTTTACTGGAGAAGCAGAGTGGGAGTACGTAGGTCTTTATGGACTAATGTATCTTTCATTAGAGATGACTTTTTTCTATCTGCACGAAAGAGTCTGGGCAAAATTTGGAAAAAAGATTTCTTAATTAAGTCCAATAAGGCTGTGAGAGATTATGGAAAACATTCAAGACAAACTATTTATAGTTAAGGATTTCCTATTCTCAGAAACATGTGGGTTCCTGGTTGATAATTTTTCTAAAAATTTAAAAGATACTGGTCAGCCAGGAATTTTTAGAGGTCCAGTAGGACATGATAATCATAAGTCAGAGGACGCTGGAATAAACAAAAATGCAAGTTCTGTTTCTGGAATAAATAAAATTATTCAGAAAACAGAAGATATTAATTACAATATAGCAATTGATATCTTTACATCTACATGCACCAATATTGAGAAAACCGTTTCAAATATATTTAAAAAAAATCTATTGTTAAAATCTTATTTCTATAGCCACATGAAGTCTGGTGGTTTAAATAGGCTTCATATGGATAACTACTCAGAAGGCCAATCTGAAGACTTTTCTGCTATACTTTACTTGTCGGATAATTATGAGGGAGGGTTAATTAATTTTCCAAAACTTAAGACAGAACTAAAGCCTAATGCTGGCACTCTTATAGCCTTTGTGGGAAATGAAGAGTTGGAGCATGAAGTTAAGGAAGTTGTTTTTGGTGAAAGAATAAATATAATATGTTTTTTAAGCGAAAGGAGAGATAATGAGAATTAAGATTATAAAAGCAGTGGTCAAACTTCTTGGATACGAGTGGTCTGGAGATGAACTCAAACTTCCTGTTTGGCAAGTAAAGGCTAAGAAAAAGAAATAATGCCATCATATGAATATGACTGTATGTCTTGTGCAATAAGATATACAAAGATTAGATCTATGTCTGATGCAGACCCAGGGTATAAATGTGGTACTTGTAATAAGACCCTGGTTCGTGTATACTCTAATATAGGAGTTACATTCAATGGCTCTGGATTTTATAAAACCGACAATAGGAAGGTATAATATGTTTACAATGATTAAAGATGAAGTAAAGCAAGAATGGCAACTATCTCCTCTTGATAGATGTGATAGATGTGGTGCTGAGGCTCTTGTTAGAGTAACTGGTATTAATGGAGACCTTTTGTTTTGTGGACACCACTACAATAAAGTAATGGACAATGCTGTCGGATACGACAAGATGATGAAGTTTGCAATAACTGTTCTTGATGAAAGAGATAAGTTAAATGAAAATAAAGCAAAGGGGCAGGATTACTAATGTATGAATATTATGTAAGAAAAGTAGAAGGCGTAGTAGATGGAGATACCATTGATGTCCTTATTGATTTGGGGTTTGATATTCTGTTTGCATCTCGTGTAAGATTGGCTGGTATTGATACCCCTGAGTCTCGCACAAAAGATCTTAAAGAAAAGGCTTTAGGTCTTGAATCTAAAGAATATTTAAAAAAGTTTTTAAAGGATGCTAAGTCGGTTGTGATTAAAACTGAAAAGATGGATTCTTCTGAAAAGTATGGTCGTATTTTGGGTTGGCTATATGTTAATGATGATACAGTTTCAGTTAATGATCATATGATTAATGATGGATATGCATGGGGATATCTTGGAGATACCAAGGTAAAAGATTTTGATGCCTTAGCAAAGGCTAGAAAGAAGTCTGGTAAATGAGTAAGTCAAATGAAATATTTGATAAATTAGTTTTAACTGGTGGCTTAAGATTTGCAGGGAAAGATCCTGAAACAGGTGAAAATATGTATATCAAAACAGAGATGTTAAAAGATATAGATCCAAAACTTGATTTAGCACTTGGAAAATATTTTTCAGAAATGGCCATGAGGTTGTGGGAAAAAGGCTTTATAGATATGGATGTGACAGATGCTAACCCTATCGTAAAACTGAGCGAAAAATCTCTTGATGTTGACCAGGTTAAGTCTTTGGATGCAAACGAAAGGTCTGCCCTTAAACAATTAATGAAAATTCTTTTTGATAAACAATGATAGAATAAGTTTAGGGGGCACCAATGAACGATGTTTTTGGAGCAGTCTTATTGACAGCAGTTATGTTGCTGTCTATATCTTTTTATTTTTTTCGGGTGCAAAAGCGAATAGTTCATAGACAGATCGTAAGTCAGGCTATGCTACACCATAGATATGCTGGTGCTAAAAAATATAAAAGAAGGTTTAAGCCAAAGACCCAATCTGCAAAACATCAAGAGGATTCCACGACGAAAGTTATTGTTGTAGACGATGAGGCATACTGGATTAAAAATAACACATTTTATAAAGCCCCTCTTGTTAATCAAAAAATTGATAAAGATTCTGCAGAAAGAGTTGACACAACCAACATGGATAAGGTACAATTAGATAAGATGTTGTTCATAGTAGACAAACTAACAGAAGGGACAAGTGATGATAGTAGGGGTTCAGGGAACGCCTAACTTCAACAACTACAATATCTTTCTTAGAGCAATGGCCGTAGCATTGTCAGAATTAAAACCAGAGGAAAGGGAATTCAATCTTTATTCCGCTGGACCAAATAAAGTAAATGACATGGCCATGGAATTTGTAAATCTTTCTGAAAGAGGTATGAAGTCTAGAGGAAAATCTATAAAACTATTTAGGGTAACTCCTCAATGGCTTGAAGAAAATATTGATAGTTTTGATCACTTTGCTTTTGTTTCTAATCCAAAAGAAAGAGTATCAAGCCTAGTTAGTCTGTCAAAATCAAAAAATATTAACACAAACATATACAACTTTTAAGGAGTATAAAATGAAAACAGTAAATTCTCTTGAACAAATGGAGACAATCGTTTCCAAGAATAAAAACTTGTCTTGGGATGGATGGAATGTTGTTGAAATGCTAAAGTCAGATAAGGCTTTAACATCAAAGTATGGAGCAAGAAAAGATGGTGCTTGGTACTTGAAAAAAACTTTTGTCGTTTCTAGAAATGGATGGGAAATACCTGACAAGTATGTAGCATAATTATGAATAGGTATGAATGGAAAGATAATGCTGCATGCCTAGATTATGATACTAATGTTTTTTTTGATAAATACGAAGAAGATGAATTGTTAAGGCCTGCTGTAGACTTGTTGTGTTCTCAATGTCCAGTAAGAAAAGAGTGTTTTTCTGTGGGTATTTCTGGCAAAGAATGGGGCGTTTGGGGCGGGGTATACTTAGAGAATGGAGAGATATCAAAAGAGTTCTCTAATCATAAAACAAAGGCTGATTGGGGAACAACATGGCAGTCTCTTACAATGGAGTAGTATGTATACAGACGCAATGAAAAGAGCCTTTAGATCAATTTCTTGTCCTAAAAATTTTTCTTTACAAATTATAGACAATGATCATTTTTTAACAGTAAAGGCTAGAGAAAAAGACTTTATGTCTTTAGAAACTGTAGAAATGAAAAGAGAGGCTATAGAGTATATGATTCGTGTCAAAAAGGCTTTGGAGGATAATGGCGCTATAGTGCTTTTGGTTAGAGAGGGTGGAAAAGAGTTATGATAGAGTTAATTTTAATACTTTCCTTGTCTTTGTCTGTCTTGCTTTTTTTGTTTCTTTACTTAAAAGAAAAGAAAAATGGTAAGGCAATTATTGCAAACACCTTAAGACTTTTATTGCATCAGGAGGAACAGTTTCAGTTAAAGAAAACAGATAAAGAAAAGGCCAATGAAGATTTTTTGAAATTTGTTTCAGATTCTCGTGATTTGGCATATGAATATATAGAGTCTGTTCAGGCTGGACTACAAAAGTTTATTGATGAGGTTGAGCCACAAATTGAATATTATGACAAATATGGTGTAGCAGTAGAAGGAATGATTGCTCCACATGATTTTGCATTAAAGAAAATATCTTCAGAATTTAAAGAATTAAAAAAGTTATTGCCTGAAGATGGTGGTAAAACAACGCCGTGAAATTTTATTTGTTTACATCAGATTTTGATTTTATAAGAACTCTAGAAGAATCAAAATTAGATGGAGTGCTATACACATACAATGCATATCAGGGCAATCCCTTTATAGGCATAGCAAAACATGTTAAAGACACAACAAAATTAAAACATATGGTAGCAATCAGACCTTATACAATTTCTCCTCAATATCTTTGTACAATTACCGACAGTCTTGATGATTTAATAGGTTCTAATCAAATCCAAATAAATTTTATATCTGGATGGATAAAAGAAAACGAATTAAATGCTGGTGGTTTTGTAGGAGAAATAAACGACAGATCTAATAATATAGACAGAGGAAACTATTTAATAGAATATATTGATGTTTTAGAAAAACTTGATAGAAAAATTCCAGACTATTACCTTTCTGTTACTAATAATTTTATTTTTGAATTAGCAAAAAAACACAATAGTAAAATTATAATTGATTATTCGCATTTTAAACCATTAAGATATGATATTAAAAACATGAACGTCATGCTGTCAACGGGAAATTTATTGCACGAAAACCCATATTTAACGCATCAAGAATTCTTTGAATTTGTAGAAGAGGCTAAATGTGCCAATATACAAGAAATTATATTTCCAAATCACAACGAAAGAATGGCACATCATGTTGTTGACCTTGTAAACACATACAAAGAAAGTGAAATTAAATGAAAGAAATATTGCTATCGCTATCCGTAGGCCTTACTTTAGGCTTAATAATCCTATCAATAAGCGCAATATCCCCAGTTAAGATTCCAATTCCAGCCCCTCCAGTATTTGCTGGCGTTGCTGGTATAATTGGATTATGGCTTGCTCAACCAGTTTGGGTAGCCATATCGAAGTTTATATCCTAGGAGGAATAAAATGAATAAACAAATTAAGGCAGCACTAGCGTCTTATGGACGATCAGTACTTGGAGCAGCAACAGCGTTGTATGCATCTGGCGTAACTGATCCACAGACACTAGCATACTCACTACTTGGTGCACTTGTTCCAGTTGTATTGAGAGCAGCAAATCCAAATGACACAGCATTTGGTCGCCTACCATCTGTAGAAGATGTAGACGCTGCAGTTAAGTCTGCAAAGATTGTGAAGAAGCCTGCAAAGAAGGCTCCAGCAAAGAAGAAGTAATATAATGAAAGTTACGGATCAGCATCTACTGCTGGTCCGTTTCTTTTTAAAAGGAATTTATGATAATAAAATATTATTTATATAAAATTTTAAAAAAAATTAAACAAATACTTTTTTTTAAAAATAAAAAAAATAAACATAAGGATTTTATATATTAAATGATAATTTTGGGAATTAATGAAACTTCACATGATGCATCAATATCTTTAATAAAAGATGGAAACATACTTTTTGCAGGGCATGCTGAAAGGTATAGTAAAAAGAAAAATGATTGGTATAACAATAAAGACATATATATAGATATGCTTAATTATGGAACACCAACTCATATAGCATATTACGAACATCCTCAATTAAAAAGATCTCGTATATTTTTAAAGGGTGGGGCTGCTGATTGGAAGCCAAATATTCCCATGAATCTTCCAGTTAAATATTTTAATCATCATTATTCACATGCAGCAGCAGGATACTATACAAGTAAATTTAATGATGCAGTTATCGTCGTACTAGATTCTATTGGAGAATATAACTCATCTACCGTCTGGGTAGGTGAAGGATCAAAAATTAAATCAGTTCATAAAAAAAATTATCCATTTAGTTTTGGATTATTTTATTCCGCATTTACTAAATTAGTAGGATTGAAGCCAAATGAAGAAGAATATATTTTTATGGGTATGGCAGCCTACGGTGATTGGACAAGATATTATGTTAAGGTTAAAGAATATTTTCCAGATATAAATACACAAAAATATAATTTTCATAAAGGAATTATAGACTGGGGAGAGCATATAGGACATAGAGAGCAATTTGATATTGCTGCTGCCGTTCAAAGGGTATACGAAGAAAGACTAATTAACTTTATGGAAATGGCACAAAAACTTACTGGCAAAAAAAATCTGGTGTTCATGGGAGGATGTGCATTAAATTGTGCAGCCAACACAATGCTCTGGAGAATGTTTGATGATATCTGGATTATGCCGAATCCAGGAGATGCAGGATCGTCTCTTGGAGCAGCAGCAGCATTCTATGGAAGCCATTTAAATTGGGAGCATTCATATCTTGGACACGATTTAGGCGGGGAATACCCAGTAACAAGTATTATTACCAGTTTAATTAGAGACAAAATAGTGGCAGTAGCGACAGGAAGAGCAGAATATGGCCCACGTGCATTAGGAAATAGAAGTATATTGGCTGATCCAAGAGATCCAAACATTAAAGATAAAGTTAATCTTATTAAAAAAAGAGAATTGTTTAGACCATTTGCTCCAGTAGTATTAGAAGAGCATGCACATAAATGGTTTGATATGAATTTTACATCTCCATATATGCAATATGCAGTTAAATGTCTACAGCCAGAAAAAATACCTTCTGTTGTACATAAAGATGGAACTTCAAGGGTTCAGACAGTAAATCAAAAACAGCACCCTGGACTATATGCAGTTTTATCTAATTGGTATACAATTACTGGCATTCCAATATTATTAAACACTAGTTTAAACATTAAGGGACAACCACTATTAAATGATGAAAAAGACGTAGAGGCATGGGAAAAAATTTATAAAACTAAGGTGATAAAATAATAAAATGACAGATGAAGATAAGATTAGTAAAATTATAAATAGATCATTAAAAGAAATGAGTTTAGATTCCCTACCAAATAAAAAGGCAGATTCCATTGAAATAGACTACAACTTAAATTCTCAAGGGTATAGATGTAACGAATTCACAAATCAAGAAATTTTAATTTTAGGATGTTCTCAAACAGAAGGGCATGGTTTACCTTTAGAGTTGACCTGGCCTTATTTATTATCAAAAAAACTAAACAAAGATTACATTAATTTAGCAAAAGGTGGTGAAGGGGCACAAGCACAAATAACAAAAGCCTTTCAATTTTTTAAAGAATTTTATAAACCTAAATATATTTTTGCAGTATTTCCAATAACAAGAATGGAAGTTCCCTTAGTTGGGATTAAAACAAAAAATCAAAGTCATGACATTATTGGCAAAGCAATGTTTGCAAATAAAAAAATACAAAAATATTCTAAATCACCTCATGTAATAGAAAATGTTTTAACGGAAGAGTTTGCAATTTTTTATAATATTTTATTTATCAAAATGCTTATTGAGTATTGTGAAAGTAATAGTATAGAATTAGTGTGGACTTATTATAAAGACATGAATGTTAAAATGCCTTCGTTTGATAATTTCCATAGAGGATATTTTGAAAGTTCATATTTAAATCACAAAATAAAAGAAAAATGTCATTTAGAATTTTCTGATAATATTTTTTTTGATTATGCAGCAGATTATGATTATTGGCCACCTGGACATTGGGGCTTACATCAACAAATACATATTTCTGAATCTATTTACAGTATGATATAATATACATATACCTGCCCAAAGGGGGGTATTTAAAATGACTCGCTTAACAAGGAGGAAATAATGGTAAGTTCATGGTCATTGGATCTTTTTAAGGATCCATTTTTTATTGGTTTCAACAGAGAGTTGGACCGCTTCTATAATATCCATCGTGAGGCAACTCGTCAATCATACCCACCATATGATGTAGTAAAGATTGATGAAGACACTTACAAACTATCTTTGGCTATTGCTGGATTCAGCAAAAATGAGGTAGAGGTTTCTGTGGATAATGGAAGTCTTATTGTAAAGGGTGAGAAAGCCGAAGAGGACGCAAACAATGTCCTGCATAAGGGTATCGCAACCAGAAAGTTCACACGCACCTTTGCTCTTGGAGAGTATATGGAGGTAGATCGTGCTGAAATGGCAGACGGTATTCTTAGCGTCTTTGTGGAGAGAAACATCC
>Ga0315904_10013178_pt1 | contig 10379 bp, 7 predicted proteins | sample LakEriMetagenome_6_FD_203529 | JGI IMG/M metagenome (GOLD analysis project Ga0315904, IMG submission 203529) | Freshwater fungal communities from buoy surface, Lake Erie, Ohio, United States - Buoy 12 MA120 | ecosystem: Environmental > Aquatic > Freshwater > Lake | place: USA: Lake Erie, Ohio... | reverse complement strand
TCGATCTGAAGCGCCGCTACGCCACCGCCTTCAGCATCGACTGGAGCTGGCTCGTGGACGCCGCCGCGCGTCGTCAGAAGTGGATCGATCAGAGCCAGAGCGTGAACCTCTTCTTTGGCGGCAGTGAGATGAGTACCCTCAGCCACATGTATCGTGGAGCGTGGAGAAAAGGCCTCAAAACCACCTACTACCTCCGCACCCGCAGCGCCTCGAACATCGAAAAGAGCACCGCCGAAGTCGAGAAAGAGATGCGCGGCCTTGTCGGTCAAGCCAACGCCAACAAACGCGCCTACACCTCCGAAGAAGCCATGGCCTGCTCCATCGAAGCCATGCGCAACGGCGGGACTTGTGAGGCGTGCCAGTGACGAGTGAAGGTTTGGATTTTCCCGTCTTTTTGCTTTTCGTCTGACCTTAACCTGCCTGCTAACGCAGGCATTCGAGTTACATTGACTAGTTCAAAATGCAGTATTCGAAGAAGCAAATCACCAAGGCGGGTGAAATACTCATCACTGATCCTCAGGGCGAGGAGCTTAATCACGTTATTGATGTGATTTCCGCTTGGCGGCTTTGCCATGAGCGGCCTCTGAATCTAGCGTGGCAGGCGCTTCAAAGAGTAGTGCTGCGGCACGACAAAAACGCCATTTTTGCTAAGCGCCTAAAGCGATTTGCTTCCATCTACAAAAAGTTGAAGCGGATTTTGAGTATGACCCTTCGAAACATGCAGGACGTTGGAGGATGTCGAGCAATAGTCGACAACGAGAAAAAGTTACGGAGGTGTGTTCGGGATCTGAAAAAGATGCCTGAGTTCAAGACAGAACAGGGCAAGTTTCGTTCCAAAGACTATGTTAAGCACCCAAAAGACAGCGGATATCGCAGCTACCATTTAGTCGGCAGGTTTCCAAACGAAGAGGGAGAGCTTAGAAACATTGAGATTCAACTTCGCACGAGACATCAACACTATTGGGCTACAGCGCTCGAGATTGTAGATTTATTTACCGGTCAGGCGCTAAAATCCAATCAAGGAGATCCTGAGTGGACCGCTTTCTTTAAAGGCGTGAGTGATATGTTCGCGGTGATGGATGACATTTTCAGGTTCAGCTTATTTCCTGACATCGACAAAACTGAAGTTTTTGCTCAACGCGTTCACAAGAACCCAGATTTGTTAAGGGTCTGCGCTTGTGTTCAGGAGCGCTTTGCCACACTTAAGATTGGTAAGAAGTTCGAAGCGTATGCTCATTCGATTAAAGTCCTTGATACGCAGATGAGTCGTTCTCCAAAGTCGGCTTATGTTCTGTTGGTTGTCGATACGAACCTTAAACAAATCAAGTCTTTGAGTTTTGCGGAAGATGCTCTCGCAGAAGCCGCTGAAAAGTATGCCGCATTTGAGAAAGAAGCGGCAATGACCCCAGACTTGGTTGTGGCGTTGGTTTCGACGGCATCAGTGGGAGGTATTCGTGAGGCATACCCAAACTTCTTTGCAGACTCTACGATGTTCATGAGGCTGCTTCGTATCATCATGGAGGTGAATCCTGCCCCGCGGACTTGGACCAAGTACCTCTCAGCATAAATGATGTCTCGCATGCTTCCTTATTCATGGCGGTCTTGAGTCTCTACGCGGCCGAAGCGGCTGATTAGACCGCGTTGACTGTTTTGATACGACAAACTGAGGTTCAGATTCAAGCGCCTCACAGCCCCCTCGGAGCCATCGAAAACAGGCCGATGGTGACATCGTAGGCGTCCAGCAGGGCCATGCGCTTCAGTTCATGGCCTGCGCCCCAAGAATCGGTGAAGATGACCTGCTTTTTGGCGTCGTTGTAGCCGATGATCATGCGCATGTGGCCGCCGCGGGTCTGGCCGCTGCCGGGGAGCGGCGGAATCTCGGCGGCCTTGCCCAGTTCCAGCGCCCACAGCAGCGGGATGCCCTTGTTGGCATACTCTTTGACTAAGCTGGCGAATTCCTTCTCCGAAACGCGGCGCTTGCCGTTGTTGCTGTAGTAAAGCGTGGGATTCACCAGCGGCTTGAAGGAGACCTTGAATCGCTCGTCGATTCTCGCGAGGCTCTTCTGCATGGCGAAGATGTTCGCGCCGCTTTCCGCGTCCACATTCACCAGTTGGGCCATCTCATGCTGGTCGCAGGGGATGCGCATGTATTCAAAGAGGCGCTGGCAGCTCGCGGCCACGCAGTAGCCCTTCGCTCCCTGGTCCACCATCGGCACGCCGGTGATGTAGATGTCACCCTCGGGGCCTTTCGTCACGCGCTTTGCCAGCTCCATGCTCTGAACGCCGGTGACCATCTTGCCCATGGTGAAGTCCGCTTGATTCGGCGCGGCCAGTTTCAGGCGGAGGAATTCCGGCTTCGTCACGCGGCCCGGCGTGTTGTACTCGTTGTATTCCAGCAAAGCGACCGCCTGCGGCGAGCTCCACATCCATCCTGTGACCGGCAGCGCCGCATTCGCGGAGTTGAGCTGCCGCTTCGGAGCCACCTTCAGCACCTGACCGAGTCCCTGGCCGATCGTTTTGAAAATGCGCTCAAAATCCGCCACGGTGATGTCCCCGCTGTCGCCCCGGTTGTAGAAGGAGATCGTCGAACGCGCCGCTTTGCCGTTCACAAACTCCACCACCGCCTCCTCCACCTTGATGGAGCCCGCAAACATCGTCAGCTTCGTCTCCACATTCGAAAACATCTGCCGGGAGAAGCGCGCGCGGGACTTGTCCGAGCTCAACCACTCAAACTGCGGCGGCTTTTTCTGATCTTCCTGTTTCGCGGCTTTCGGCGTGTAGTTCTTTTCAAAGTCGTCCGTGCTCCAGTTCCATAGAGAGCTGAAACTCAGCAAGGCATCGAGATTGGCCGTGGGGCCCTCAATCGGGGCTCTTGGATCGAAATCCCTCGGACGCTGAATGAAGATGCCAAGATTCTCGCCCGCTTTCCGGGTGGCGACCACTCGGCATTTATTCGATGACCATTCATAACCGATGATCGAGCTATCCGCGAAATTTAGGCTCCGACGCGACAGCTTGAACAATTCGTCGAAGCGCTTGTAAAGCCAGTCCTCATCGGCGGTGGACAAGGATTCACTGTCGATGCCGAGCTGGATGGCTTTGGGTTCGAGCCAGCGGATGATGAACGTTGAGATTTTAATCTTGCCGCCAAACGCGGTCATGCTGATGCCTTGCTCGCCGACGACGGTGGTGTCGTCCGCGTGGTCGTGCCAAAATTTGGAGCCGACGGCCTCCACCTGTTTTTTCAGGAGCGTGTCGAGTTCCTCGATTTTGAGGAGGAGCGGATCTTCCCACCACAGCAGCCGGTCCACATCCACGGTTTTTTCCTGAGCCTGTGAATGGGAAGTCACGACTGCAAAAGTCAGTCCGAGCAAAACCGTCCAGAGAATGCAGCGATGGCTGTTCATGCCTGCCTTTTAGCAGGCATCGCCAAAATCTGTCAATCACTTCGCCACCACAGCCGTAGCATTCGGCGTGAGCACTTTCTGCAGCGGCTTTGGATAGACGCCGAGCACGACGACGACGGCGGCGAGGGCGATGGCGATGCCTTTGGTGAGCGGGCTGAGGGTCAGGGCAGGGGCGGGGGTGTCCTCGGCGCCCGCGCTGGTGTACATCGAGAGGATGATGCGGAAGTAGTAGTAGAAACCGGCAGCGGCGGCCACGGCGGCACAGCCGAGCGCGCCCCAGTGGCCCTGATCGGCGAGGCTGAGGAAGACGAACATCTTGCCGATGAAGCCGGCGGTCAGCGGCAGGCCGGCGAGGCTGGCAAAGGCGAGCGTGATGACGAGCGCAAGCAGCGGTGAGCGGCGCGCGAGGCCCTGGAAGTCACGCAACTCCTCGCCGTGGCCATTCACGCGCATGATGGCGAGCGCGAGGAAGCCGAGCACGGTCATGGGCAGGTAGGTGGCGAGGTAAAAGGCGACGATGCCGCTGCTGCCGATGTCAAAACGGCCTCCGGCTCCGCAGGCGAGCGCGAGCACGAGATAACCCGCGTGGCTGATGCTGGAGTAGGCGAGCAGGCGCTTCACATTTGTCTGCAAGATCGCGGGCAGGCTGCCGAGCAGCACGGTGAGCGCTCCAGCGACGAGCAGGATGCCATTCACCTCCGAGGCGATCGTGCTGCCCTCGGCGGTGAAGGCAGTGACGACGCGGGTGAGCACGATGAAACCGGCCGCTTTCGAGCCAACGGACAAATAGGCGGTCACCGGCGTGGGCGCGCCCTGATACACGTCCGGCACCCACATGTGGAAGGGCGCGGCGGCGACTTTGAAGGCGAGTCCGGCGAGCAGCAGCGCAGCGCCGAAGAGCGCGGAGGCCTTGTCAGCACCGGGTTTGGCCAGCGCGGCCGCGATGCCGTCGAGGCTCATCGTTCCGGTGGCTCCGTAGATCCACGCGATGCCGTAAACGAGCACGCCGGTGCTCAGGGCGCCGAGGATGAGGTATTTCACGCCGGCTTCGAGGCTGAGGGCGCTTTTACGCGCGAAGGCGACGAGGATGTAAAAGCTGATGGTGACGAGCTCGAGCGTGATGAAGATCGTGACGAGATCGCGTGCGGAGGCCATCCACATCATGCCGGCGCAGACGATGAGCGGCAGGCTGAACATCTCGCCGAGCTTTCCATCGAGCGTGAAACGGCTCAAATACGGCGCGCACTCCAGCGTGAGCCACAGCACGAGCGCGGTGATGACGAGGGCGAGCGATTTGTAGAAGAAAGCGAGGCTATCCAGGCGGTGCCACGGGGCGACAAAGGCCGGCTGTGCGTCGCCTGCGAAGGCGAGGAGGAGCAGGGCGATCAAGGTGCCGCCGATGGCGGTGAAGCCGAGTGTGCGGCGTGAGATCCCGGGCATGAAGGCCTCGACCATGAGAAGGACGACGCCGAGCAGGGCGATGAGGGATTCGATGGTGAAGACGTTCATGAGGGATGGGGAATGTGAATCCTCCTCTTCCTCCTACTCTTACTCCTCCTCCCGTTTGGGGCGTCCATCGGCTCTCGTTTCGGGGGAGGAGGAGTAGGAGTAAGAGGAGGAGAAAGATTGGCTTATCCAGCGGTGGCCAAGGCACCCTTCAGCAGGTTCAGCAGCAGCCAAGGGCAGCAGCCGGTGATGAGGAGCGTGGCGGCGAGGAGGAGAAGGGGGATGCGCTGGGAGAAGGCCGGATCGCGCATGAACAGGCCGGTGGTGGCACCGCCTTGGAAGATGTTCCGGAAGGCGCGCAGCATGTAAACGGCGCTCATGACGACGCCCCAAAGCGCGAGGATGACGGTCCAGTGCAGATTGGTGAGCGTGCCGCTGAAGGTGGTGAAGCTGCCGGCGAAAATGAGCACCTCACCCGCGAAATTCGTCAGACCGGGCAGGCCGATACTGGCAAACGCGCCAAAGGCGAAGATGACGGCGAAAGCAGGCGCGTGGGAGGCCAGGCCGCCGAGCTTCGTGTATTCGAGCGTGCCGAGCTGATTGCGCATTTTTCCGGCGAGCGCGAAGAGCAGCGCGATGGACACGCCGTGCGCGAACATGAGCAGCACCGCGCCTTTGAGCGCGAGCTCGCTTCCCGCGGCGAGGGCGAGGAAGATGTAGCCCATGTGCATGACGCTGGAGTTGGCCAGCGTCTCGTCGAGCCGCGTGGCGTTGATGGTGACCAGGCCCATGACGAGGATGTTGCCCAGCAGCATGAGCAGCAGCGCATTTTGCACCCAAGGCACCTGGGCGGCCTGCGGCAGTAGCGGCAGCGCGATCTTGAGCAAGCCGTAGAGGCCGAATTTCTTCAAAACACCCGCATGCAGCATGGCGACGGGTGTGGGCGCGGTGGCGTAGGCGGGCGCGGCCCAGCTGTGGAAGGGGAACAGGCTCACGAGCGTGCCAAAACCGAGCAGCAGCACCCAAAAGATGGAGGCTTGCTTCTCCGGTGTCAGCGGAGCCTTCGCGGCGACGGATTTGAGCGCTTCGAGGTCGAAGGTGATGACGTTGCCGTGGCTGAATTCGAGCACGAGCCAGACCAGACCGGCCAGCAGCACCAAACTGCCCGCGCCGAGGTAGATCGTGGCCTTCCAGGCGACTTTTTTCCGCTGTTCCGGCTCCGCATGGCCATGGAGGGCAATCATGAGGAAGGTGGGGATGAGCGCGAGCTCATGGAAGGCGTAGATGAAGAACAAATCGGTGCTCAGGAAGGCTCCGAGCGCGCCGCCGCCGATGAGGAGCGAAGCGATGTAAAAAAGCGGCGGGCGGTCCTGGATCTGCCAGACGGCCGCAAACAGCACCAGACTGCTCAAAAGGGCCATCAGCAGCGAAACACCGTCCGCACCGACGGAAAAGCTGATCGCGGGATTTTCCAGCACTGGCAGCGCATGCGTGTGGATGAGCCCGGTGCCGCCTTTCGCGGCATACTGGCCACAGAGCACCAAACTGGCTCCGAGGCAAAAACTGGCGACGCCGATGGAGACGGGCCGCGCGGGCGCTCCAGCCCAGATCGCGAGCGCGGCGAGGATGGGCAGCAGGATGATGATTTCGAGGATCATGAAGTTCGCGAGAAAAGGAGGTTCACATCAGCGCGGCAGCACAAAGACGAGTAGGTAGATCATGCCGAGCACGCCGCCGCCGATGAGGAAGGTGTAACCTTGAAGGTGACCGGCGTGGAGCTGGCGCGTGGCCGCGCCGATGCGGGCAAAAATCGCCGTAGGCAGCCTAGCGACGATGCCATCGACAAAAATGCGCTCCAGGCCGTTCACGATCCACGCGAGGCGGTCCTGCAGCACGCGCACGATCACGGCGTAGATTTCGTCAAAGTAGAACTTGTTGGCGAAGAGCTTGATGTTCACCGGGTCCTTGTCTTTGCCGCGGTAGAGGAAGATGGCGGCGCCAGCACCCACGACGAGGGCGATGATGGACGCGGCGAGCACGGTTTTGTGCGGCGGCACGTGCTCCGGCATCATGGCCTGGAGGAATTTCGCGATGGATTCCCAAGCAGAGGACACGGTGAGGATGACGAGCGCGATGAGCGGAAGCAGCATGACCATCGGCACCTCCGTGGCGTGGTGCGCAGACTCGGTGCGCGGCTTGCCGAGGAAGGCGACAATGAGCAGGCGCGTCATGTAAAACGCGGTGAGCGTGGCGGTCAGGGCCGCGCCGTAGAAGAGAACGCGGAGATCGCTGTCGTAGGCCGCGCCGAGGATGGATTCCTTGCTCACGAAGCCGCTGAGGCCCGGCACGCCCATCAGCGCCGCGGTGCCGATGGCAAAGGTCCAGAAGGTGACAGGCATGTGCTTCCAGAGGCCGCCCATCTTCCAGATGTCCTGCTCGTGGTGGCAGGCGTAGATGACCGCTCCGGAGCCGAGGAAGAGCATCGCTTTGAAGAAGGCGTGCGTGTAGAGGTGGAACATCGCGGGATGGCCAGGATGCGCGCCGTGCGGAGCGTGACCGTGCTGGGCGATGATCGCGACGGCTCCGACGGCCATCACCATGTAGCCGAGCTGGCTCAGCGTGGAGTAGGCGAGCACGCGTTTGATGTCGTTTTGCTGCGTGGCCATCAGCGCGGCGAGCAGGGCGGTGCCGCAGCCGATGATGGCGATGGTCAGCGCGGCGGTGTGTGAGGCCTCGACGACGAAGGCGACGCGCACCATCATGTAAACACCCGCGGCGACCATCGTGGCAGCGTGGATGAGCGCGGAGACGGGCGTGGGGCCTTCCATGGCGTCTGGCAGCCAGACATGGAGCGGGAACTGGGCGGATTTGCCCACGCAGCCCATAAAGAGGCACAGCGCGGCGGCGGTGATGAGGCCTGGATTGTTTTTCGCCGTTTCAAACAGCGGGCCACCGGCGACAAACGCGTCCTTGAGGTTATCGAGGTTCAGATTGCCGCCGTTGAGGCCGAACAGGATCAGAATGCCGATCATGAAGCCGAAATCGCCGATGCGGTTCGTGAGGAAGGCTTTCTTCGAGGCCTCCGCAGCGCTCGCTTTCTGAAACCAATGCCCGATGAGCAGGTAGGAGCTGAGGCCGACGAGTTCCCAGAAGATGAACATCATCACGAGGTTCGCGGCGAGGACGATGCCGGTCATGCTGAACATGAACAGGGCCAGCGCGCCGAAGAAGCGAGGCTTGGCCTCGTCGTCCTTCATGTAGCCGAGGCTGAAGATGTGCACCAGCATGCCGATGAAGGTCACGATGAACATCATGCCGCGGCTTTGGCCGTCGATCACGGCATCGATGCCGGCGCTGAAGCCCGGTAGTTCGATGAACTTCAGCAGCGGCACGGCGGGCGAATCTGCGCCCGCGGTGGCCAGCAGCGCGATGCTGGCGATGAAGCAGATCACCGAGGAGCCCAAGGAGATGAGCACGCTGGCGTTTTTCAGCACTTTGTGGCCGAGCAGGATCACCAGCGCGGAGAGAAAGGGCAGCAGCAGCAGCAGCGTGGGGATAAACGGGCCCTGGGTGGGCGCTTCGGTGGCGGCGGCGAGGATTGGCATGGACGACGGGGGTTCGTGCGGCGGAGGTGCGGATCAGCCCTGGAGCTTCGTGATGGACTCGGTGTCCACGCTTTGCTTCGCGCGGAAGAGCGCGACGATGATGGCGAGGCCCACAGCCACTTCCGCGGCGGCGACGGTGATGGTGAAGAAGACGAGCGATTGCGCGGTGTAGTCCGGCAGGCCGCTCACGGTGTGAAACCGGGAAAATCCGACCAGCGCGAGGTTTGCGGCGCTGAGCATCATCTCCAGGCACATGTAAACGATGAGGATGTTCCGCCGGGCGATGACTCCAGCCAGCCCGAGGGCGAACAACAGGCCGCTGACGACGAGATAATGGCCCAAAGTGATCATGCGGCACCTCCTGCGCTCTTTTCGCGTTTGCTCAGCACCACCACGCCCACCGTGCCGACGAGCAGCAGCAGCCCGACGACTTGCAGATGGAAGCCGTAGCGGTCAAAAAGGGTGAAGCCGATCAGTTTCGTGTCCGGCAGGCTGCCAGCATCGAGATCCTTCGCGATGGTGGGCAGCTTTGCTGCGGCACCGAGGCTGGCTTTGGCCTCTGCGTAGTCCAGCGGGGTGTTTTCCGCAGATTTCCCGGCGAGTTGAGTGCTCCCGGCGGCGGTGATGATCTGGATGGCCAGCAAAACGGCGACGATCACGCCGCTGCCGATTGCGAGGAGGTTCGGTGCCTTGCCTTCCTCTGCCTTGATGTCCAAAAGCATGATGATGAAGAGGAACAGCACCATCACCGCACCCGCATAGACGAGCACCTGGATCGTGCCGATGAAGTAGGCGTCCAAGCTGATGAAAAGCGCAGCGAGGCCGACAAAACACGAGGCCAGCGACAGCGCGCTGGTGACCGGATTCCGCGCCAGCACCACCAGCAGGCCAAAGCCCAGCGTGATGGCGGCGAGGAGGTAAAAGAGAAGGGGAGGCATTGGAAAATGACGAATTTCCGAATGACGAATGGCGAGTGACTGCCGGGGAGCACGTCACAGGCCAAAAAGCACACGGGAAGGGCGATGATGCGAGCGAGGGCGAGGGGCGGCAACCGCATTTTGTGAAAAATTTCACAAAGTCGGGGCCTATGGCCATTTTAAGGCTGCCCGGCCCTACTCCGGGCTGCGCGCCGCCTTTCGCTGCGCGGGCCCGATGGGCCGCTTGCAAGGCTGCGACGGACGCCTACTGTCGCGGCCCCATGCACCGTAAATTTTTCTCCGCCCTGACCGTGTTGGCGCTCGTGTTCGCCTGGATGGCCGCCACGCCGGGCTCCGCAGTGGCGCAAACTGCCGCGCCTGCCGCCGTCACCGCACCTGCTGCTGCCACGAGTTCTGCGCTGACCTTGAGCGGTTTCATCGATCGCGCAGGCGTCATGGCCTACCCGATCATTGCCTTGTCGTTCATCGCCTTCTTCATGATTGTGCTGTTCACGCTCACGATCCGCCAGGGCACCGTGGTGAGTGATGCCTTCATGAACAGCGCGGACGCGCTCATCCGGAAACAGGATTACCTCGGCCTGCTGGCCGTTTGCAACCGCCGCAACGAGTGCATCGCCCGCGTGACCGCGAAGACGCTGGATTTTGCCACGCGGAACCCGACGGCGAGCTTTGAAGAAGTGAAGGAAGTGACCGAGGCGGAGGGAAATCGCCAGTCGAGCCTGCTTTTGGCCCGCATTGCCTATCTCGGTGACGTTGGTGCCGTCGCGCCGATGCTCGGGCTGCTCGGCACCACGCTGGGCATGATCACGACCTTCGATTCCATTTCCGACAAGGCATCGGGCGGCAGCAGTCAGCTCAGTCTGGCCCATGGCGTGTCAGAGGCGCTCTACTGCACGGCCTCCGGCCTCGTGATCGGCATCCCGGCGCTGATGTTTTACGCCATTTTCCGCGGCAAGGTGAACCGCCTCATCTCGGAGATGGAG
>Ga0315904_10013176_pt1 | contig 10380 bp, 9 predicted proteins | sample LakEriMetagenome_6_FD_203529 | JGI IMG/M metagenome (GOLD analysis project Ga0315904, IMG submission 203529) | Freshwater fungal communities from buoy surface, Lake Erie, Ohio, United States - Buoy 12 MA120 | ecosystem: Environmental > Aquatic > Freshwater > Lake | place: USA: Lake Erie, Ohio... | reverse complement strand
CCTGGTCATAGTATTTTGCAGGGTTGGCATACACATCGGCATCCGGACGGAGGTGATCGATCACCTGGTCGGCCAGGGAGGCAACTTCAGCACGACCTGTTCCTTTCAGATAATCTCCCATTTTGCTATCGTACGCAAATATGGAGCAGGTGGCACCGATCTCGGCGCCCATGTTACAAATGGTGGCTTTCCCGGTAGCGCTGAGGCTGTCGGCTCCTTCACCAAAATACTCTACAATTGCGCCAGTACCGCCTTTTACGGTGAGTTGGCCTGCCACCCAAAGGATAATGTCCTTGGCAGAGGTCCATCCGCTCATCTTCCCGGTCAGTTTAACACCTATCAGTTTAGGCATTTTCAGTTCCCAGGGTAAGCCGGCCATAACGTCCACGGCGTCAGCGCCACCAACACCGATGGCGACCATACCAAGTCCACCCGCATTGGGGGTATGGGAATCCGTACCGATCATCATACCACCGGGGAAGGCATAGTTTTCCAGTACAACCTGGTGTATAATACCGGCTCCGGGCTTCCAGAATCCGATGCCGTATTTATTAGATATGGAGGCAAGGAAATCGTAAACTTCTTTATTGGTATCAATGGCCGTTTTCAGGTCAATGACCGCGCCTACTTTGGCCTGGATCAGGTGATCGCAATGTACAGTAGACGGGACGGCCACTTTATCACGGCCGCAGGTCATGAACTGGAGCAGGGCCATCTGGGCAGTCGCATCCTGCATGGCTACGCGGTCCGGAGCGAAGTCCACATAGTCTTTTCCCCTTTCGTAACTCCTGGAGAGCGGATTATAAAGGTGGGCGTATAAGATCTTCTCTGCCAGTGTCAAAGGGCGGCCAACAGCCTGGCGGGCGGCTTCCACTTTTCCGGGCAATTCCGAATAAACTTTCTTAATTAAGTCAAGATCGAAAACCATGGTATGACATTTTACGTTATAGCTAAGGAGGAATTTTGGCTGGGCGAAATTAACAAAAAGAAGGGGTGATGCCAAAGCTACCTTATATAATACAGGAATGATTTAATTTTGAAGTATGAACAACAGTTTCAGGCAATTCATCGAAGGACATGTTTTCGGGGTTTGTACCTGGCTTGGTGAGAAAATGGGAGTTCCCAGCACCACTATCAGGAAGTATTTCATCTATGTTTCCTGTCTTACCATGGGATCGCCGGTGGTGATCTATCTGTTCATGGCATTTTGGATCAACTTAAAGGCTTATATCTGGAAAGCGAAACGTAATCCGCTACGGTATCTTTAAGATTATACCTATTTTGCCGGCATGATCTCTTTTAGTTTCGATCATGCCGATTTTCTTTTATTGTTGAAAGATATTGCGTCCAGGATCGGTACGGTGGTGCAGAATAATGTACTTCGTATACCCCCTGCATTGGGCAAAGGTTATTTGCACGCATTGAGAATGCCGAATGGGCTGAGTGTTATTGTAAGTGATGTTTCGATGGATGTGGATGTGAAGTTACATCGCATGAAGACCATGCCGGCGTTTTATATCCTGGCTTTTGATGATGTTTTTATACGAACAAGATTTGAGCAGAAGATCGACAACGATGGGCTCAATATGAATCCCCCGATCTATTCCGCTGCAGCATTACACAGCACATTGTTCGATACCACAGTGATCGCATCCAAAGGATGCAAGGTAAATTCCGTACGGATATTATTCGATCATCGCTGGCTTGCCAGGTATTTCGGAATTTCAAAGGAAGATGAATTGCTGATGAAGTATATCTTCCTGAAATCAAAAAAACTTACACTTGAACCGCTGGATACGGATTACAGGAAATACATCGAGGACATCTTCAAGGCTGATCCGGAAGACCCTTTATATTACACGATCCTTGAGAACAGGATCATGATGCTCATCGAACGTTTCATGAACAGGATCATCGATAAAATGGGTGAAAGCGGAACCCAGCGCATTCGTCCTGAAGATGTTTATAAGATGATGGAAGTAGAGGCGGAGATCACCAACGACAATGCGTCTGATCCACCAACTGTACAGGGCTTGTCAGAGAAGTTTGGGATCGGTCCTACCAGGTTGAAAACATTGTTCAAGGAAGTTTATGGTTATCCGATATACGAGTACTACCAACGTTACCGAATGGAAAGGGCGCGGGCTATGTTACTCTCGGGCGAACATTCTGTGAAAGAAACCGGTTATCAGTTAGGCTATAAAAGCCTGAGCAATTTTGCAAAAGCATTTCGCCAGGTGTTTGAGTATGCACCGAGTGATCTGATCAAGGCCATTAAAAATGCTTGAATTCACTTTTAATATATCGGAGCGCGAAAAGATGCTTGATCATCTTGCCAGCCGTTTGGGGGTTGAAGTAAAGGATGATGTGCTCCGATTCCCCGAGAGGCTGGGCGTAGGTTACATGCGCAGGGAGAAACTCCCGAATAAGCTGGATGGACTGGTCTATGATTTCAAACTCAATGATGATTTCTGGCTTAACCGTATAAAAAGCGACAAAGAATATTATGTATTCATCTGCCAGGAAGTAGAGCACAATACAAGGCTCATCACCGAAGTAGATAAGAGTAAAGTTGAAATGCACGCACCGGAGTTGTCGCACATGTACCTTGTGAGCTTTCTATCTGATCTCCGGCAGTTCATTCCGGTTCATTCAGAAGTGAGAGGTATACGTGTTTTCATCAGCCCGGAGTGGCTTATCGGACACTTAAGGATAGATAAGATGGAGGATGTATTGCAACGTTATCTGCGGCTCAAGGCAAAGTCTGTACATATGAGGGAGATGGATGTTGAGTCAAAGCATTTGTTGCAGGAGATCATGAATCCGCCGGAGGACCTCCATACCGATGTGCATGCTTACCTGCAGAACAGGATCACCATGATCCTTGAAAATTTCTTTGGTTGGCTGCACCAGCACCTGGGGGAGGCAAAAGGGAAGGGGATCTCAAAAACCGACATCGAACGTATGATGATGGTTGAAAGGGATCTGCTGGCCAACCTGGCGAACGCTCCATCGCTTGAAGAACTGGCAAGGTCTGCTGCAATAAGCGTTACGAAGCTGAAAACATTATTCAGGCAGGTATATGGCATGCCGCCCTACGAATACTTTCAGCAACACCGTATGCTGAAGGCTAAAGAATTATTGTTGAGTACTGACATGCCGGTGAACAGGATCGGCGCGGAACTGGGGTATCGGAACATGAGCAATTTCATCCTGGCTTTCAGAAAAGTTTTTCATATTAATCCCGGAGAACTGAAGGCAAAAACGTCCCGGAGCGCCTGAAAAAGAAAAAAAATCAACCTAATTTGCAGATTAACAGCATATTATGTTTGAAATCTAAAAAATTAGCACGTTATTTGTGTATATCATTTCAATCCTGCGAAAAATCTCATTAGGAAACCGTTGATTCCTCTTCAGTTATTGGTGGTTACCTTTTTTTCCCTTCCAGCTTTTTTTCCAATGTCTGTTTTGGCCGTTTTTATGCGGTCTCCCGTTTTTAAAGGGCAATATTCTCTGAAAAACGATTTATTGAACTGCCTTTCTCAGTTTAACCAGGTCTGTGAGTAAGGACTCCAGCAGGTCAAGCCTGAGCATATTTGCGCCATCACTTTTTGCAACGGATGGATCAGGATGCGTTTCTATGAATAGACCATCAGCACCTGTAGCGATAGCCGCTTTTGCAATGGTCCCTATCAGTTCCGGATTTCCACCGGTAACCCCTGTTGTTTGATTGGGTTGCTGGAGGGAGTGAGTGCAGTCCATGATCACCGGTGCACCATGTGCTTTCATCCATGGAATGTTCCTGTAATCCACCACCAGGTCCTGGTAACCGAAACTATTTCCCCGCTCAGTCAACATCACCTTCTCGTTACCTGCCAGCCTGATCTTCTCAACGGCGAACTTCATTGAACCCCCGGATACGAACTGGCCTTTTTTGACATTGACGATCTTGCCTGTTTTCGCGGCAGCTACCAAAAGGTCGGTCTGCCTGCAAAGAAAAGCGGGTATCTGGAGAATATCCACATACTCGGCTGCCAGCCCTGCTTCTTCATGGGCGTGTATGTCGGTAGTTACGGGCAGGTTCAGCCTGTTGCCCGCCATTCTCAATATGGAAAGCGCTTTTTCATCACCCAGCCCGGTGAAGGAAGATGCACTGGTTCTGTTGGCTTTCCTGTACGATGATTTCAACACATACGGGATCTCCAGTTTTCTGCATATCGCAGATACTTTCTCTCCAACTTCCATGATCAGTTCTTCACTTTCCACAACGCAGGGCCCTGCGATCAGGAAGAAATTGTTGGGACCATATTGTTGATCAGCGAATATGTCAGCGAGGAATTTTTGCATGCCGCAAAGATAGCTTTTTTAGGTTCTAGGTTGTAGGTTGTAGGTTCTAGAAAGAAATCCGGGAATGCCCCCTAGAACCTAGAACCTAGAACCTAGAACCTAGAACCTTTTGTTGTTTACTTCTCCGGCTTTTTTATTTTTACCGAATAATCAACAGATATGGTAAAGGAACGGATACTGGTGATAGGCGCATGTGGACAGATAGGAGTAGAGCTGACACTGGCCCTCAGGAAGATCTATGGAGGTGCAAACGTAGTGGCTTCCGACCTTCGGGAAGAGAATGACCTGTTGAAAGGAACAGGGCCCTATGTGAGCATGGATGTCATGAATAAAGAGATGCTGCACGTTCAGGTGATCAGGCAGAATATCACCCAGATCTATTTACTCGCGGCGATACTGTCGGCAACCGGTGAGAAGAATCCGCCCCTGGCCTGGAACCTGAATATGACCGGCCTGCTGAATGTACTTGATATTGCCCGTGAAGAAAAGATCAGGAAAGTGTACTGGCCCAGTTCCATTGCAGTATTCGGCCCTACGAGTCCTAAAAAGAACTGCCCCCAGCAAACCATCATAGAACCAACAACTGTTTATGGTATCAGCAAATTCGCCGGGGAATTCTGGTGCAATTATTTCTTCCAGCGTTATGGCCTAGATGTGCGGAGCTTGCGATATCCCGGTTTGATCAGTTACAAATCCGCTCCCGGCGGAGGCACTACAGATTATGCCGTGGAGATCTTCCATGAAGCAAGGGAAGAAAAGACATATGAATGTTTCCTGAAAGAAGATACTTACCTGCCTATGATGTATATGCCTGATGCCATCAGGGCAACGATAGAACTGATGGAAGCTCCGGCAGAGAATATTTCAGTACGTACATCCTATAACATCAGCGGAATGAGTTTTTCGCCAAGTGAGATAGCTGCATGTATTAAAAAGCATATTCCAGATTTCGAGATCAGCTATAAGCCTGATTACAGGCAGGCCATTGCAGACAGCTGGCCGCAAAGCATCGATGATTCTACCGCAAGCCGCGACTGGGGGTGGAAGCCGGAATTCAACCTCGAGAAGATGACAGCGGATATGTTTGAAAATCTATGATTTTAACTTTGCATTCCCTTAATTTGATCAGTTCCTGTTTAGATTTGCTTATGCTGAGATCTTTATTCGTCTTATTCTCTCTTATTTCTTTTGCAAATGCCCAAACTCCGTACAGGGTAGTGATGCCCAGGGAAGATGGCGTGTCTATCGTATACAATATGGTGGTGTCATCAGAAAAGGGAAAGCCGGTTTGGACCATAAGGAATGCTGCTGAAAAATTGAGGGTTGACAGCATCCGGAAAACTTCAGACTCCGTTTTGGTAGATATGCCTTTCTTTGATTCCCGCATGTCCGTGAGTGTTGGCAGCGACCAGGTACTTAAGGGCTTTTGGTATAAGGGTACAACAGCAGCAGACCTGGTGATGCCGGTGATCGCAACCCCGGGGATCAGTTGGAGATTTGAACCGATTAAGGGCAATGCTACCCTAAACATTACCGGAAAGTATGCCGTAGAATTCACCAGGCCAGATGGCAGCAAGAGAAAGTCGGTAGCAGAATTTAAACAGGATAAGAACGGTGTAACTGGTACATTTTTAAATCCATCCGGCGATTACCGATTCCTTGAAGGTATTCTCACCGGTGACTCACTGATGCTGTCTTGCTTCGATGGAAGCCATGCATATTACTTTGGAGCCAGGGTCAGTAAGGATGGTAAGATCAGTAATGGTATATTTTGCTCCGGCCCCCGCTACCTTGAACCCTGGAGTGCTGTGAAAGATCCTGATGCAAAAGTGGAATCGTCAGGCGCTATGATGTATCTGAAGGATGGGGAAGAAAAATTGAATTTCCGTTTTCCGGACCTTGATTCCAATATGGTTTCCATCAATGATGAAAAATTCCGTAACAAAGTTGTGGTGGTCCAGCTGATGGGATCATGGTGTCCCAATTGTATGGACGAAACTGCTTTTTTAAGTGAGTTCCATAAGAAGAACCGCAACAGGGGAGTGGAAGTGATAGGTCTGGCATATGAATACACAAGCGATTTCAGAAAAGCTGAGAAGACCTTGAGGAAGTTCCAGCAGCGTCATAAAGTTGAGTACCCATTTCTCAACACAGGCGTTACAACCAGCGATAGTTTGAGAACTGAAAAAACCTTACCACAGTTTACGCCCATAAAAGTATTTCCTACTACGATCTTTTTAGGTAAAGACGGGAAGGTCAGGAAAGTGCATCCGGGTTTTGACGGCCCGGGCTCAGGCGAACATCATGAACAGTTCAAGAAAGAATTCTACGCTACTATTGAGGAGCTGTTGAAGCAGTGATCGACTGATGGTTTTATTTTTTGTAAACAAAGGCTGTTGATACATCCAACCTGTAATCAGGATGTGGATCCATCACTTCCAACTTTACTTCATGCTTTCCATTTGGCAGATCATAATTCCAATAGACATCGTGCTTCCTGCTTTGAAAATAAGTGGGCATCACAAGAATCTCTGTCTTGCCATCCAAGGTGAGCCTGATTTTTATGTCTCTTTCAGCAATATCATTCTTCTTTTTTCCAACGGAACCCTTGATCACAACCGCATTTCCCTCGAATGAAAAACTGACCTCATTTTTATCCCATGAGTTAAGTTTCAATTCCCTCGGCTTTCCCAGATCAGTAAAACCCTGTTCAAGTTTAACTGGCACTACTTTTTCAGTGTTGATCAAAACATCGCTCGCATTTTCTTTTCCTCCTTGTTTTACGATATTCCGTACAGCATGCTTCAAACCGATTTGGTACACTTTGTCCAGTGACATTGTGGTGTATTTGAAGTCGATGTTCTCTGCACCCTCAAGCCCCTGCATCCAATAGGGACTGATATTCTTATATCCGAGCATGGTTCCAAGGATACCTCCAACTGTGGAAGGATTACAGTCCGCATCCTGTCCTGCGCGGGTTGTTATTTCCATACTTCTGCCAAGGTCTCCATTTCCATAAAGTAAGCCAAGTACAACATAAGCTGCATTCAATGGCGCATCTATATTGAAAGCGTGATAGATCCCATCCGGGCAGGAGTTCTCGGCCGACCATTTTTTCTGGATCTCCATCCAGGTGTAGTGCCAGTCGTCCGGAAAACGTTCGTGCCAGTTGATAACATCGCTGATCATGGTCCGGAAACGGGCTCCCTCGGGAATAGATCTCAGTCCTTCTGTTACGATATATTTCACATCGTTGGATACAAATGCAAGGGAATACATTGTGCCCACATATACACCTCCATACCAGCCATCCCCATAATTCATGATATGCCCGATCTTGTCACTGATCTTTGCAGCGGTTTGGGGCATGCCTGGACTCATTAAGCCCGAGAAATCCGACTCTATCTGGTAATCTATATCATCGGCATGCGGGTTGTTTTTCCAATACCCGGAAGCAGGTGCTTTCATGCCCTGAAGAATATTATACCGCGCGGCCTGGTTGGCATGCCATAACATATAATCAGCTCTTGCAAAAGCATTGGCAAAACTATCCACCGGTGCATCAAGCCCGTATTTCTCGAATACTTCTACAAAGGTTAGATCCATATAGAGATCATCGTAGATGCCCGGCTCATTGATCATGATCTCTTTCACGTAACCACGATGCCATGTTAATGTAACGTAATCCTGTATGAAACTTCCGTTATACCTGAATTCGTACGGTGCACCAAGGCTCACGCCAATGGTTTGCCCTGCCCAACCTCCCTTGATCTTATCCTGAAGTACTTCCATCGACATCTTCACCTGTCCCGGCTGAGCCAACAGTTGAATGGAAAGCAAACAAAAGGCGATGGCAATGCAGTGTTTCATAAAAGATGATTATGGTTTGAGCAAACCAACGATCTGTTCGAGGAAAACCTTATCCGTTTCATCATAATGCGAAAGATGTTCAGAATCTGCATCAAGCACACCCCAGACAATATTATCATGAATAAGTGGTACTACGATCTCGGAGCGCGACAAGCTGCTGCATGCAATATGCCCCGGGAATTTTTCTACATCAGGGACAATTAGTGTTCTGGCTTCAGACCAGGATGTTCCGCAAACACCCCTGCCTTTGCGTATCCTTGTGCAGGCTACCGGTCCCTGGAATGGACCCAATACCAGCTCATCATTCCTGACCAGGTAAAAACCTATCCACCACCATTTGAACTGCTCTTTTAATGCAGCAGCAACATTGGCGAGATTGGCTGTCAGGTCAGTTTCGCCTTCGAGCAGGCCTTTGATCTGGGGGATAAGTGCCTGGTACTGTTCTTCTTTTGTGCCTGATATAATGGAAAGATCGTCTGCCATAATTGAGAGTAAAATTAGCTTTAATTCTTCAACGTAAAGTTATCGGGCCGAAACCTTCGTTTGGCCGGGGAAATCCATTCGTCGATGAAAGAAGTCGGTTCATCGGAAATGCCTTGTGAGGGATTTTTATTAAGAGTTCCTTTGCATTTAGAATACTTCTTTCCCGAAGTAGTATCTCCAATAACTACGATTTCCCCTAAATCTTCTATCTCGAATTCTACCGCCATTATCCCTATTGAGTTTTTAGTACTTGTGTATTAAAACCCGGTTCGAAATACCTGCTCCAAACGATCCATTGAAACTGCCCCCTGGCAACAGGGAGAAAACACCTCCATTACACAAAAAGTACCTTTATGAGCAGTTTTACACCTCTGACCTTCTCCGCCAACGGGCATGATCCCGCTGGTAAGAGACCCAAAAACACCAGGCGAAGGCTGGATGTCGTAGCATTCCTTTTTGGGATGCTGTTGATGTTCAACACGGCATCTTCCCAGATCATCGCCGAAAGCGGGATCGTAAACGAGATCTGTCCCAGCTGTACATCCGGTGACGTAAGGATCGAAAAAGTATTGTTAGTAGATGCAGCCGGTGTTCCGGTTACCGCATCATGCACGCCGGGGGCACTCATGAGTGACCTCTATCTGCAATTCAACCTGAATGTGATCTCCCAGGAACGTTATGGCTTTCTGATCACTGGAGATCTTTATGTGAACAATCAGTTCATCAAAAAGATCTATCAGTGTTATGCCCAAACATTCAACCAGGGAAGGACATCTGTAAGGATCAATGAATCGCTGACCTTTAATTGCGGGCAGCCGATAGAGATCCGAAATGCATTTACGGCATGGAGCCAGTCGGCCCCAACCGTTCCTGGCGTTTATGAAGTTTGTAACCGCTACAATTCTGCAACAAACGCATACGACTGTGCGGCACTCTCTCCAAAATGTTACCAATACCCATACAATATCAGGGTGGTAGGTCCTTTGGTGAGCGACTTTGATTATACTACAGATTGCGTTGGCAACACAGGTGTAAAAACGGTTCAATTTTCTGATAAAACAACAGGTGGTGAGCTTTCTTATACTTATGCCTGGGATTTTGGCGATGGAACTACAAGTACGGTTGCCAGTCCGTTGAAAACATATGCTGCAGCAGGAACTTATGTGGTTACTTTAAGAATAACAGATGGGATAGGACAGGTGAATACAAGAATTCATAATGTATTGGTGGGAAGCTGTTGTGATTTTATAGTAACAGCGCCCGTAAATACTTCTCTTGGTAATTATAACTGCTCAAATTTCAATACGATTCCTGCTATTCCTAATACGATCGATCAATTGAAATCTGCTCCCTACAATATCAGTATGGGTGCATTTCCATGTGGTACGTTGAGATTTACGGTCTCGGATAATGCAACTGCGGTTCAGTGTAGTGAATCCGTTCAGAATATCACAAGAACGATAGTGGTGTATGATGATAAGAATAATGACGGTGATAAAGATGCAGACGAGCCTTCGCAGGCTGTTAGTTATAATTACAGCATCAGTTCTTCCATTCCAACTGCACCAACTGCAACAGGTGCAACCCGTTGCGGTGTAGGATCTGTTACTCTCACTGCATCTGGTAGTGGTACATTGAGGTGGTTTGATAAAGATGGCAACCTTGTTGGAACGGGCTCTT
>Ga0315904_10013174_pt1 | contig 10380 bp, 11 predicted proteins | sample LakEriMetagenome_6_FD_203529 | JGI IMG/M metagenome (GOLD analysis project Ga0315904, IMG submission 203529) | Freshwater fungal communities from buoy surface, Lake Erie, Ohio, United States - Buoy 12 MA120 | ecosystem: Environmental > Aquatic > Freshwater > Lake | place: USA: Lake Erie, Ohio... | reverse complement strand
TTCTTTAAATGGAAATCTAATTAAATATATTATTTAAACTATTTAAAGAAATAATTTTTAAATGTTTTTTAAATTAAAATTCTTAAAGGTTTTTATAGACACATATCTTGCCCGTAATTTATAAACCCTATAGGGAAATTCATAAAAATCCTATATACTTTACTTTTTACGGGCAAGATATGTAGGTCAAAAATTATTTAATTTATAAAACATTTAAAAAATAATTTCTATTATATTATAATATAATGTCAGTAGAAATCCAAACTCCAGATATTTCAAATATCCAAACCTTACCAGAAGATGAACGCAGATTTATCATAATAGAAGAACCAATTAATACAAATATTGATGAAAGTAAAATAATCAAGATAACTAAATCACACCTTGATTATTATAAAAATTTTAAAAATAAACATAAAGACGACATAAATAAAAAAATAGTATGTGAAATTTGTGGTGGTAGTTATAGTTATTATAATAAAAGTGGTCATTTAAAAACTAAAAAATGTATAACTGTTAAGAATTTAAGAAATTTATAAATAATATCAGATATTAATTATTATTATATTAATAATAATTAATAAAATAGTAGATTATTATAATCCTTCATCTAAATATTTAGGAGGATTTCCTCTTGGTTTTCTTCCCATTTTCTTCTCTGTTAGAACTTCTTGTGCGAGTTTAATTTCGTCATTAAGTGCTTGAACTAATTCTACATCTGTTTGTTTCCCTTTCTTTGGATTGAGCGCAGCGTTTAATTTAGCACCTAATTCATTTATAGCAGCCTGAACCTGTCCTTGAGTAGCCATATTTGAATAATATTGTCGTAATCTTGGTGTAAATTTAGGAGTTGATTTAGGTTGTGATGCAGTAGGTTCTGTCTGAGCTGGTGTTTCTGTCATTTCTGGTTTGGATTGGATACCAATAGACGCAGATAATGGAAACTCGCTTATACCTTGTAATTTTAATATACCTTTTAATTCTTCTGGGGATAGACGACCAACTTGTGATGCCATTGCTTCTTTTCTTAGATTTGGTTGTCTGTTATATTCATCTAATGCTTCTTTTAATCTATTAACAACTGATGGACCTAATTTAGGTATAAAATATGTTGAATAATAACTTTGTAAATTAGATGCAGATACTGGGACGAAAACATTATTTTTATATTGTTGTTTGATATAATCAAATAAACTATATGAGGATAAAATTGGATTAATTCTTGCTAACCCTACTGCTCTTTCGTTATTGACTAATTTATTGAAAGCGATTGTAATTTGTTCTATAAGTGGTTGTAATGGTTGGACCAAATTTTCAATAGCACTCTTTGTCTTCTTTAATACACTACCTGAGCTTAAAGGCTTAACTATTAAATTATATTTATTTATAAAATCACTATTATCAATTATCTCTTTATATTGTTTTTCACTACCACTATTATTCAAATCAATTGTCTGTATTGTTGATAATTTATTTGTTAATAAATCTCCTAAATATTTTACGGTTTCCTCGTAATTTGTTGCAGTTTCTGTATCTAATATCTGATTTGAAGGGCGGTCGCTTTCCCATAATGCTACTTGAGAATGCATTTTATTAATAACTTGTCTATTAATTGCGTTATTATATTCACCTACCTCTCTATTTTGTTTTTCTCTTAATTGCCTAATCATTATATATAATAATAGATAGATTATAATTATTATTATATATTTTATCTTGAAAAAATTGAAATTTTACCTTTAATTACTGGACCTGCATTTACTAACTTATAATATTTAAAAACATTCATTACTCTATATACTTGTTCGCTATCTTCATTTGGTTTGAATAATTTATAGTCAAAATAGTTCTCTTTATCATTACTACCCATTAAGATAAATTCATTATTATAACTTGGATTTTCAATACTAAAACAAATAAATAAATAATTTGTGTTATCACTTTTTATTTTTATACTATCACCTAATTGAAGTATTCCCTCAAACATATATAAATATATAGATTTAAAAAAACTATATATTTATTATTAATAATCTAATAAATCTTAAGTTTATTAATATAATCCCTCACTCTTAACAATCTTTGATGCTTGTATCATACTTACTCCTCTTTCTCTCATTACTTTTTTAACAATTTCTGCACGCTTATTTGGTTTCTTTGCTCCACCACTGAATGAAGATGATGGCATATTTTGAGTAGTTGGACGACCTCCCATTCCTTTCCCTTTCTTTTTACTACCTAATCCCATCATATTTTGGACTATTGACCCGCTTATTTTACGAAGTCTATCTCTACCAACCATATCTTCAATAGGAGATGAAAATGACATAGGATTTATTTTATTTAAAAAATCTGCTGGACCATTAATAACCTTACCAACAATATCCATAAGACCAGCACCTTCTTGAGGGACATCACCATATCCCATTAGACCTTGATTACCAGTTCTATTCACTGCTCCTGCTGACATACCTTTTATAATCTTTGATTGTTTTCTCCCCCTCTTTCCTCCACTCATATCTGAGACTGATGTAGGGACTTCTGGTAATCCTCCTGCGCTTACACCTTTTCCTCGTCTCTTTCTTCCTGCACTCATTCCACAGGCTACGCTTCCAGCACTTACTCCTCTACCTTTCTTTAATTCACTTTTAATATGTTTTGTTGCTATCATTAAAGGATGTAAATTCATTAAGAAATTTTTAATAGCATCAACGAATGCACCACTTCCTTCAAGTTCATACTCTTCGCCGTCTTTACCTAAACCCATTAATTTAAGAGGAATTTTTGCTATATCTAATAAACCAAAACCACCACTCATACCACCTGCAGAATACCCGCTCCCGTGTTCGCTATCACCTAATGCCATTCGTGCGAGTTTAATCATTTTAATAGGGTTCATTATATCAAATAAACCATTTCCACTCATTTCATATTCTTCACCGTCCTTACCTAAACCGATTAATTTAAGAGGGATTTTTGCTATATCTAATAACCCAAAACCACCACTCATACCACCTGCTGATTTACTACCAGCTCTAAAGAAAGGAGGGACTTCATTATCTTTCCAAACTGGAGGACCGTCATAACCTAATTGAGCCCCTGCTGACATTCCTTTTCCTTTTGTTTTTCTTAATACCTTTTTCATACCAGCACTTAGACCCATACCTTCTAATCCCATACCCTCTTTAACATCTACTAATTCTCTGACATTACCACCGACTAATTCTTTTCTATCTTCACTTTCTACATATTTCTTATCAATATTTCTTAATTTTTGTGCTATTTTTCTGTCGTATTCTAAACTCATTATATAATATATATTAGATTATTAATTCTACGAATATTTTATATATATTTTATTTAAACATTAATATTATTTTCACTTGGAGTATGTAATTCAATATGCTTAGTTCTAATTGAATTATTTGGACTATTTAATGGTGAGTTTTTATCGCATAAACATTTATTACCCATACACTCACTTTTTCTTATATGCATTCCTGCAATAAAACCAGATAATGCAGTAATAACTGATACTACTAATGCGGATATTGATAATGCATCCATATTATTATTACTATTAATTAGATTAAAAATATTTTATAATAAATTAAGTGCTAATTTTACATTATCTTGAGGTATAGGATTAGTATAATACATAATATAAAAACTTGTATCTGTAGGACTTGTTGATTTAATTGTAGCAGTTTCAACAAATGTAGGAGATGCACCTACATCAATACCTGCGAGAAATGGAGTCCCGACTGTTCCACCTGATACAGTTCTTTTAAATCCTAAAATTTTTGAGTTTGGTCCAAATGGAGGATTTTGGGTGATAGGTATTGTTTTACTTCTGACACCACTTTGTAAATCTAAGAAATCAATAAAACCTATATTTAAACTATCTTTTAAAAAATTTGTTTGACTATTTGACATTAATATATAATATGTTAGATATTATATATTAATTTTATAATCTTAATATTTTATTAAACGAGACTGAGTGCAGACTTTACATTAGATTGAGCGACTGGATTAACATAGTATAATTTATAAGTGCTTGTATCTGTTATTACTGATGATTTAACTGTAATTACTTCATTAAATGTAGGGGATGCACCTACATCAATACCTGCAACGAAAGGAGTGCCAACTGTTCCACCTGATATTAAGCGTTGAAATCCTAATACTTGAGAATTAGGACCAAATGGAGGAGATTGAGCGATTGTTGATGTGAATTGTGATACACCTGCGACCATAACTGGTAATTGAATAACACCTATAGCACCATCTTGATTAAAAAATTCTTCTTGAGCGTTTGACATATATATATTATAATAGATTTTATATTATTTATAATATTTATATTTATATATTATTAAAATGATACGCTTAAACCTTCATCCAAATCATTAAAATTATTTATACCTTTTTTTTGATTTTTAGAATTAATTTTAGATATTAATTTTTCTGCATTCTGTTTTTCAATTATTTGTTCTGTTTCACTTGTAATATCTTCTTCACTATCATCATTATTAGTTGTAATTTCCTCTTTAATTTCTTTTAAACAAAACATTTCATATGCATTTTCTTTTTTTCTAAAATATAATTTTAAGAATGGATTATTAGATATATCTTTAATAAATTTCTTATATGAAAACATTCTTTTATCTTCCTTTGATGAATTCATATATTTATCACTTAGTCTATATTTATTATATATTGTTTTAAGGTCTATAACATCATTATTATCAGATGTTGTTTCATAATTTTCACTTAACCAACAAATCATTTCATCACTCTCTTTCATATATTCTTCATTTCTATTAACTATTTCGTCAGTAATCATTAAATCCTTTGTTTTATAATATTCATAAAAATAGTCTTTCAATATTAAAAATAAAATAAGTTTATATTTTTCTTTGAAATCAATTGTTTTATAATAAGAGTTAGTAATAGAGGTGTTTATTTTTTGTTCGTCTGTTAATTTATCATAAACTTTCTTATCAACAAAACGAGATTTAAAAGGTATATCAATAATACGACGACTAAGAGCATCACTTGTTTCATTTAATTTTGGTTTTTCATTACATTCCATAATAAAAGTCATACATAAATTAGTAGTGGTTTTATCGCTGTATAATGTTCTTGCATTTAGTTCTGTTCCACCGACTAATTCCTTGATAGTAGCACAATTAATTTTGAATTTAAAATCTGGTTCTCTACATATAACTAATCTTTTATTATTCATATTGAAAATTTCTGGATTTCCACCTGTTTTAAGATTATTTAATATTATAGAACTTGGTAATATATAAGCGTAATCTCCTATAGTTTTCTGAGCTAATTCATTAATAAGACCTTTTCCATTACCTCCACTACCATTACTAATAATAAATTTTTCTAATGGGACACCGCACATACCTGTAGATAATATAGTCAAATATAATTGTTTTAGGTCTTTTTGGAAAAATATAGTATCAATAATTTTATTTAATTCACTAATTAAATCATCTTTTGTTTCATCATCTAAATCTACATAATTATAACCTGTTGTCATACTTATATAATATTCTGGTTTTGGTTTAATAAATTTATTTTTAGTTAAGTCAAATAACTTATTTTTGAAACAAAATAAATAAGGATTTTTATCAAAGACTATATCATCTCTATAAAGTTTATTTTTAATATCTTTGACTAAACCTTCCCTATAATTAATACTTCTTAATGATAATAATGATTTTTTCTGTTTCGCTATTAATTCTGTATGAGCCTTTATTAATGATTTTTCCATACCATCATTAATAGCATTATCCATAAATTCTTTTTCATATTGAATAATGTTGTCAATTAGTATTCTATAATAATCCTTATCAATAAAATTATTTATTATTGAGTTTTGTTTATTTTCTTTTTCCCAGTATATTCCATTATAACAATAGAAAATATTATCAAATAAGAAAAAGCGGTCTCCAAATATGATTTTGAAAATATCACTCAGATACCCTGTAGTGATGTCGCATTTCCAATCAATATTTTCTGTAAGTTTTTTTTGGATTTCAACTTGGTTATAAGCCATATATATAATACTATATATTTTATTTTTAAATAGATTTTTAATTAAAATGTTCGTTAAAAATATTTCTTTAAATATTTTTATAATTAAATTTCTTAAAGGTTTATTTTAGATTGAGACACATATCTTGCCCGTAAAATACAAACTCTATAGAAAAAATCAAAAAAATCCTATATACTTTATTTTTTACGGGCAAGATATGTAGGTCAAAAAAAAATATATTATTGTTAATTAATAATATAATTAACAATAATTAATAATAAAATCTAATCGCACATTGAATAATCTGTTTCTTTTTCGTAATATTCTACAGGCTTAAAATATCTTTTTTTAGCATATTTAATAATTTTATCTTCTCTAATTAAAATGGGATATTCATATTTATACCACGCTGTTTGCTGGTCGTCAAAATGGGTTAGAACTTTTTCAATTGGTAATATTTTATAAAATTTATCTGTTTCACTTATAAGAATGCATCTATAAGTTTTATAAGAATGTTTCTGACTATAATTAAATAATTTATATTCTTTATCTTCCACAAAAATGGATTTTTGAAATCCTAATTTTTTCTTAAGAGTATTATATTCTTCTCTATTACTATCATCTATATTAAACATAGTAAATTTATTGAATTTATTATATAGTTCTTTTTGTTCTGCTGTTTCAACGATTTTACCATTTTTATTATTCTTTTCAAATTTTTTTTCTTTAGCACTATATTTAAGTTTATATAATTTTTCAACTTCACTACAATTATTATAATTGAATACGCCCTTTGGATATTTTTCTTCTAATATTTTAATTTCATCATCAATTTCTTTAAGCTCTGATTTAGTAAATTTTCCATATATTTCATTTTTTTGTCTGTATAAATCTTTAATTTTTTCTTCTTTTCCAAAATTATATTCTTTTTCTAATTCTTTTTCTAATTTTTCAATTTTATCTAAAATTGATAATATAGTTTCAACTCTTGATTTTTCAATTTTTGGTTTAATATTTTGTTTTTTCTCAATAAATGTTCCACCGTGTTTTAATTTTGTAATTATTTCATCTTTTGGTTGTTCTACTTCTTCAATTTTTTGTTCATCTATTTTAGGTAATTTAACGCCTTTTAGTTCATTTTGTAGTCTTTTAAGAAAATCAGTTGTATTATCATATTTAATTAAATCATCAATAGTAGAAATTAACATAGATAAATCACATTCATCAATATTTTCAAGTTTTAAATTTTTAACAAGTTTAAGAGAAATAAGACTGATACATTCATTTATGTAGTTTTGTCTTATAGGACAGAAAGAGGGGTTTCCAGCATCGTTTGATTTTTGAGAGTTAGACATTATATATAATATACTATATATTTTATTTTTAAATAGAAATCTAATTAAAAAACTATATATTTATTTAAAGGAATATTTTTATAATATTTCTTTAAATGTTTTTTAAATTAAAATTTTTAAAGGTTTTTTAGAGTAATCTATTTGCCATTTTCTTACCACCCGTAATTTTTTTAGCGATTTCACCAGCCTTTGAACCTTCTAAGAATGGGAGGGCATAACGGAGACCAGTTTTACCTATAGTTTTAATAGTATCTAAGAGACCAGCACCTGTCATACGGACATTTTCACTCCATCCAATGGCATTATATTCAGCACTTGAGGGGTCAGATGCCTTTAATACATCTTCCTTAGTTAAAATACCCGTGAAGACACTTGATACACCTTGTTCTAAAACAACAATACCAGAATTGATAGCAATTATAACTAATTCACCATCAGGGACGGCTTCTCCTGCTTGATTATATACTTGAGCCTTAACTTGGAGTGAGTAATTACCAATTGAACCAGCACTGATATAATCTTGAACTAATTGAACATCTTTACCGAGTGTAAGAACACAGACTGAGCCAGTAAGAGGGATAGTAGTAGGAAGACCTGTAGCGAGGTTATTCTTTGTAGCATACCCTCTGAATTCTTCCCAACTTTGATTAGAGCCGTTTTCGTGAGACATAGCCCAAAGAGCTCTTTGTTCTGCTGATGCAAGGATGCCAGAAGAGTTATTGAATGAGATATTAATCTTTGAAATACCTAAGAATTTATCAGGTGATTGGCAGGTAAGAGCAGTTGAACGAGCACGAGCAATTACGACTAATTTATCAGGGACGACATTAAGTGTAAGGGCTTGTGAAGTCCATTCTTTTGTTTCACCTGCATTTAATGATTGACCTGCACTGATATAACGAGGATATTCAATGTATGGAACAACATTTTTTGAAGGGAGTAAATCACTTGGATGCCCGTTGATAAAAATAAAGTCTAAGTAAGCATTATTGACGGCTACGAGTGATACAGTCTTAGGATTGACTGTTTCAATGGCACGCCACGCTCTTGTAGCACCTTGTAATTGAAATTGGAAGTTCATATTTTGGATACCATACATACCTTGAGTATTGCTTTCAGTTGCGTATGTGAATGGTGATAAGAAAAGAAGAGGTTCGTCTATGTGGAATTTAAGATAAACATCTTGAGAATTAACGCCGTCGCAGTCAGGTGGAGTATCTTTGGTGAGTAATGCAGTTGTCCCCCAAGCAATCAACTCCCACGCACCATTAGGACGGAAAGCACTGTCATAACCATTATTTGAATATGAGGCGAGTGGATTTGAATTTGTATTGGCTGCGTCGCTGTATCTATAGTAATTATCTGTCATAGTTGGAGTAGCGGAATTATATTTATTAAGTTGTCTCTTGTCGTGTAATTTAATAAGAGCAGGAAGAACATCAGGGACATTGACGGATACCGAGGATGAGTTGAGTGTTGTTGTCATTGTTGAAAACATTTGATGAAAAGGAAAAGGGGCGAGAGCGTCTGTTGAACCGTAATTTACGAGTTTTTGACCTGCGACACCTTTACCACTTACTTTAATTGTAATATCAGCACCAACCATTACACGACGGTCAATAACAGTCTGAAGAGATGGGACTTGAACATTAAAAACGAGTGAGGTAGTGCTTTCGGCTACGACATTGTTGCGTTGATGAGTTATTGTTTCGCCTCCTTTGACGACTCCGTAATTAATTTTGTCTTGAACCATAAGACGACTATCCTTTATTAAAGTTGTAGTGAAATCCATATATATAATATAAGATATAAAAAAAATTATTATATTATTTATAATAATTTTTTATATAAATTTAATAACCCATAATATTCTTAATTATTTTATAGTATTTTTTGTCTGTATAATAAATATAATTTTTGGATGGTCTATTATATTCACATTCCTTATAATATTCACTATATCTATATATATTATATTGGTTATATTCATACCATAATTTATAATTATTATTAAAGTATTTTTCAACTAAACATTTATATTTAAACAAATCATATTCAGTTATTTTATATTCATATTTTAACATATTGATTAAATATTTAATAGCCATAATAGTGCCAGTTTCACCTTTTCTTTTATAATTTTTAATAGCATAGAAATTTGTTGTTCTTGATAGTGTTATTTTACCATTTTTAACATAATTATTGAATAATTCAGTGAATTTCCGTTCAATATATCTGATATATTGAAAATCTTCTTTTAATTGTTCTTTAGTTATATTATTTTCTTTAATATAACTTATACAATATAATACTCTGAGAGGGAGATTATATTGGTTTGAAAGTTGTTCCAGTGAGAGTTCCATTTTATATTAATATATATAGATACTATTTCTTTAAGTGTTTTTTTAATTAAAATATTACTTAAACTACTTAAAGAATTAATTTAAATATGCAGTGTTATTGAAATCCTTTCTTCTAAACAATAATTTTAAATTACCACTACAAGCAGATGCAAGTCTAAATGGATTTAAATTACCATATGCATCCTTCCAATATACACTAATATCAAGGCTATTTAATGGTATATCACTCGTAATATCAATAAGCCTGTATTCCCCGCTTGGGACATAGGTGATAGTATTCTTATATGTATTATTAACAGAAAAACCTACCTCAAAATCTGTAATCTGAGTTGATAAATTTGAATTATTACCAAATGATGATAAATAAGTTCCATCAAGTGCTTTTGGTGGGCTCGTAAGAGTTGGTAATACAGGTATTAAACCAGACGCAAATACGAGTGATTTAATTGGGTTCCATAATGCTGTATCTAATTGTTCGCTCGTCATAATTACATCATAATTAGATGTCAATAAATTAGGTGGTGTTTTTCTATTTTCTAAATTATTAAATGTTTCATATACTCTTAATCTATATTGAAGTGGAGTTGATGCTGGATTAGGGACT
>Ga0315904_10013172_pt1 | contig 10381 bp, 7 predicted proteins | sample LakEriMetagenome_6_FD_203529 | JGI IMG/M metagenome (GOLD analysis project Ga0315904, IMG submission 203529) | Freshwater fungal communities from buoy surface, Lake Erie, Ohio, United States - Buoy 12 MA120 | ecosystem: Environmental > Aquatic > Freshwater > Lake | place: USA: Lake Erie, Ohio... | reverse complement strand
GGTCGAGCGCCTTCGCCCCGGTGACGGCCGTGATCCGCCGCGTGCCGGCCGACACGCTCTCCTCGCCCACGATCCGCACCAGCCCGATCTGCCCCGTGCTGGAAACATGCGTGCCGCCGCACAGCTCGCGGCTGACGCCCTCCATCGTCACCATCCGCACGACGTCGGGATACTTCTCGCCGAAGAGCATCATGGCGCCGGCGTGCCGGGCCTCGGACAGCGGCAGGAGCCGGGCCGACACGGCCACGGACTCGAGCACCTGGGCGTTCACCTGGCCCTCGATCTTGTCGAGCGTCTCGCGGCCGATGGCCGCGCCGTGCGAGAAGTCGAACCGCAGCATGTCGGCATCGACCTTCGAGCCCTGCTGCACGGCGTGCCCGCCGAGAAAGTGCTGCAGGGCCGCATGCAGCAGGTGCGTGGCGGAATGGGCCCGCCGCAGCGCGGCACGGCGGGTGGCGTCCACCTGCGCCGTCACGGTGGCTCCGAGATCGAGCGTGCCCTGCTTCAGGTGCCCGATGTGGAGCATGAAGCCCCCTTCCCGTTGCGTGTCGGTCACCTCGAACACCCCGCCGGCCCAAGCGAGCGTGCCCGTGTCGCCCACCTGGCCGCCCGACTCGCCGTAGAAGGGCGTGCGGTCGAGGACCACCGTCACCGGCTTGGCGTGCCCCACCTCGGTGAGCCGGTCGCAGAGGGCGTCCTGGGCGATGATGCCGATCACCTTGCCGTCGGCCGCGGTCGCGTCGTAGCCGAGGAACTCGGAGCCGTGCATCGTCTTTTTCAGGGCGTCGAGCGGCCCGGAGGTGAACACCTCCACCCGCGTGCCCGCCCCCGACTTCAGCCCGTGCTCCTCCATGGCGGCCCGGAAGCCGTCCCAGTCGAAACCGCAGTTTCGCTCGGCGGCAAGCGTCTCCAGGAGCTCCGGCGGAAAGCCGTAGGTGGTGTAAAGCTCGGCCGCATCCCCGCCGGCGACCACCGCCCCGCCCGACCGGCCGATGGTCGCGAACAGCTTCTCGATGCGGTCGAGTCCGCCGTCGATCGTGGCCAGGAACGACTCCTCCTCCCGCTTGATCACGCCCCCGACCCGCTCGACGGTGTCGGCGAGCTCCGGATACGGCTTCCGCATCATCGCGGCGACCACCGGCGGCAGCTGATGGAGAAACGGATCCCGCACACCCATCTGCCGACCGTCGAGCACGGCCCGCCGCAGGAGCCGCTTGACGACGTACTTCTCCTCGTTGTTGCCCGGCATCACGTTCTCGTGAATGGCGAACGTGCAGGCCCGCACGTGGTCGGCGATCCGCCGCATGCGGCGACCATCGTCTGTCGCCGGCTCGTACTTTTTCCCGCACACCTCGCCCACCGCCTCGACGAGCGGCCGCAGGATGTCGATGTGGAAGTTGCTGTCGACGCCCTGGAGCATGGCGCAGGTGCGTTCCAGGCCCATACCGGTATCGATGTTGCGGCTCGGCAGCGGATGGAGGTTGTCGGGCGGCGGGCCGACACGGTTGAACTGCGTGAACACGAGGTTCCAGATCTCCACGTCGCTGCCGTCGGGCATGCGGTAGAAGATCTCGCTGCAGGGCCCGCACACGCCGTCGGGCCCCTGACTGGGAGCGCTCGCCGGCCAGAAGTTGTCGTCCTCACCCATCCGCGTGATCTTGGCGGCCGGCACCCCGATCTCGTCGGCCCAGATGCGGAAGGCCTCGTCGTCGTCCTGGTAGACCGTGATCGAGAGCTTCTCGGGGGAGATGTTCAGCCAGTTGCGGGCGGTGAGAAACTCCCAGGCCCAGTGGATCGCCTCCCGCTTGAAGTAATCGCCGAAGGAGAAGTTGCCCAGCATCTCGAAGAACGTGTGGTGCCGCGGCGTGCGGCCGACGTTGTCGATGTCGCCGGTGCGGAGGCACTTCTGGCAGGTCGTGGCCCGGGTGAACTCGAGCTTGCACTTCCCCAGGAAGTGGTCCTTGAACTGGTTCATCCCGGCCGGCGTGAACAACACCGACGGATCCCACCGCGGCACGAGCACGTCGCTGGGACGCCGCACGCAACCCTTGGATTCGAAGAAGGCGAGGTAGGCTTCGCGGAGATCGTCGGCCTTCATGGGGCTGGAGGCTCCAGGGAGGTGGGAGGGGGCGGGCGAAAAGCCGAACTATACACGCTTCCCCCCGTCATCGCGGGATGGACGCCTGCGAACGGCCACGGTCAGTTGGCCGGCCGGAAAGGAAGTCGGCCGCGGCGGCCGCGACCGGGAATCTCACTGTCGGAGAGGCTGGCGGCGTCACTGGAGGCCGAAAATCCGCCAAAGCCTTGCATGAACATGCCGAACCACGACGTGGAACGCCCCGCCAAGCCCTGTGTTGTGGCTACCGGGGGAAGCGGCGGCACTGCGGTAGGGGCTACCACCGTCATCGGTTCGTAAACCACCGCAACCGGTTCGTCCACCACCGTCATCGGCTCGTCCACCACCGTCATCGGCTCGTCCACCACCGCAACCGGCTCGTCCACCACCGCAACCGGCTCGTCCACCACCGCAACCGGCTCGTCCACCATGAACACCGGTTCGTCGAACACCGTCACCGGATCGTCCACCATCAAAACAGGTTCGTCCCATTCGGCGTCAGCTACGTCGTCGAGCGCCGCGGGCGCCGGATCGTTACCCTCCCGGATCATCTCGTATGGCGGCGGATCAATCGCGGACGCATCCTGGTCGCTGGCGGACGTTTCCGTCGTCTCCGCCGCAACGGTCACGTCCGTCAAACCCTCGGACACCGTGCCCCACAAGACGTCGGTCACCGGCTCGGAAGAAGGCTCGGTGGGCGTGAACGACTCGGCCGAAACATCCTCCGGCTCCAGCGACACGACGAGGGTCTCGAGAGCAGAGGCGGCGTCGGGGCCAGGTGTCGCCTCGGGCGCGAACGCGTTCCACTCGCTGCCCCCTTCTCCGCCGGTCACGGTCGAGCCCGCATCGACAGTGATGCCCGTCTGCAACCCAGATTCGTCATCGACAACACCGTCCACGACTGCCGTCGCCACGTCGATTCCGACCGTGGAATCGTCGCCCGACCAATCGGCGGTCACCCACCAGTCGTCGTTGCTCCACGATCCCTCATCATTCCACCAGGTGTCGTCGACCCACGCACCGTCGTCGACCCACGCACCGTCGTCGACCCACGCACCGTCGTCGACCCACGCACCGTCGTCGACCCACGCACCGTCGTCGACCCACCAGCTGTCGTCATACCAGCCATCGAACGCCACCCACGAGTCAGCCACAATGTCGGTGGATTCCGCCCCCGCGTCCCCCGTCCAAATTGCCGGACTCACGTCCGCAAAACCCGCGGTCAACACCTGCCGGGACTCGAGCGATTCGAAGCCGATGCGCTGCTGGCGACTCGTGTGCGACTTTCTCCGGCGTGGGGTCATGGGTGCGGCTTATCGGATTAAGGAATTCCGTATCACGCAGCGGCAATCTGCGACACAGTTCACCCATGCCGACGTTGACTGTCAGCGTGGCATCGGCTGCCCATCGGGAGCCGCTTGACCACCGCGCAGAGCAACGTCGGAGTCGTCGCAAACGGCACAATCCGACCGGCAGCATTGCCGGCAAAAAGCCGCCACCCACGGGCGGCCGCTTGGGTCGGCCCCCCGTGGGTGGGTGAGAGAAAGTCTTCAGGCTGCGCGGGTCACTCGCCGCCGCTCTCGGCGGCCACCACCGTGACGATGGCCTCCTTGCTGGCCAGGATCTTGTCGCGGAGCTCCTGGGCCACCGCGGGGTTCTCCTTGAGAAACAGGCGGGCCTTCTCCCGCCCCTGCCCGAGGTGCACCTCGCCATACCGCAGCCAGGTGCCCGTCTTGTCGACGAGTTTGGCGGCGATCGCCAGATCGAGGATGTCGCCCTCCACGCTGATCCCGTCGGCGTGCATCATGTCGAACTCGGCCACGCGGAACGGCGGCGCCACCTTGTTCTTCACGACCTTTACCTTGACCCGCTGACCGACGACGTCCTCGCCGTCTTTGAGCGTGCCGATGCGCCGCACGTCGATCCGGCAGGAGGCATAGAACTTGAGGGCCTTGCCACCGGGCGTCGTCTCCGGGCTGCCGAACATCACGCCGATCTTCTCGCGCAACTGATTGATGAAGATCACGGTAGTCTTCGCCTTGGCGATCGCCCCGGTCAGCTTGCGCATCGCCTGGCTCATGAGCCGGGCCTGCAGGCCGACGACCGAGTCGCCGATATCGCCCTCCAGCTCCTTCTGCGGCACGAGGGCCGCCACGGAGTCGACGACGATGATGTCCACCGCATTGCTCTTGATGAGCATCTCCGCGATGTTCAGAGCTTCCTCTCCGGTTGTTGGCTGGCTGACCAGCAGCTTCTCCAGCGAGATACCCAGCTTCTTCGCCCAACTGGGATCGAGCGCGTGCTCCGCATCGATGAAAGCCGCGATGCCCCCGGCCCGCTGCGCCGCAGCCACGGCATGCAAGGCAATCGTGGTCTTGCCGCTCGACTCGGGGCCGTAGATCTCGATGATTCTCCCCCGAGGAAAACCCTTGCCGCCGAGGGCCAGATCGACCGACAGGCTGCCAGAGGAGATGCCTTCGATCGGTGCCTGAGCCTCGATGCCCAACGGCATGATCGAGCCGGCGCCAAACTCCTTTTCAATCTGTGCCAGCGTGTTCCGCAGATCTGGGTTGTCGTCGAGAAACGACGCCGGCCCCTTGGCTGCCTTTTTCGCTCCCCGGCTCTCGTCGAGTTTCGCCTCACGGGCGTCCTTCGCGGCCTTGTCTTTTGCTTCCTTGCCCATCCGTCCATTTACTCCTGCCGTTGCCGTCACCATGGCGACGCATCTCCCACGCTTCCCGGCGCGTCGTCGGGGTGGTTGCTTCGCCACCATGAATCGAGCGATTTGCCGCGGAACCGAACAGTGAACGCGGGTATACTATCGGTTCACCTTGCCGTTGGCAAGCAGATTTTCTGGACGGCCGTACAGACCCCTGCAGCCGCCCGCCCCCCCGGCCAAAGGAGCTTAAAACATGAGCATCTGCCGATATTCGGCGATCCGCCGGTCGAGGTCCCCGCGGTCGATGCCGGCGAGCCTGTCGAGGCTGAAATCCTCGACCGTGAAGCTGGCGGTGATCACGCCGTAGGCCAGGGCCTCCTTGAGCGCCTGCGGATCGTAGCGATCGAGGGCGGCGAGGTGGCCCATCATGCCGCCGGCAAAGCTGTCGCCGGCCCCGGTGGGGTCGAGCACCTGCGGCGTTGGATAGGCGGGCATGACATACATCTCGTGCTCGCTGAAGAACATCGCGCCGTGCTCGCCCTTCTTGATGACCACGAACTTCGGCCCCATCTTCCGCACGGCGTGGCCGGCCCGCACGAGGTTCTCATCCTCGGCGAGGAGCTTGGCCTCGGAATCGTTGAGCACGAGCCCGTCAATCCGCTTGAGCAGGGCCTCCAGTTCATCCCGCTGGATGTTGATCCACAGGTCCATCGTATCGGCGACCGTGAGCTTCGCGTCGGGCACCTGGTCGAGCACGGACAGCTGCGTCGTCGGCGACGCGTTGCCCAGAAAGAGAAACTTGCTCTGCCGGTGGCTGCCGTTGAGCTTCGGCTTGAACTCCCCGAACACGTTGAGATGCACCTCCAGCGTCTCGCGGTCGTTCATGTTGGGCAGGTAGCGACCCCGCCAGCGGAAGGTCTTGCCGTTGGGAATCGTCTCGATGCCAGAGGTGTCGATGCCGCGGGCCTCGAGGAACCGCGTGTGCTCCGTGGGCCAATCCTCGCCGACGGTGCCGATCATCTTCACCGGCGAGAAGAAACTCGCGGCATAAGAGAAGAACACTGCCGAGCCCCCGAGCACGTCGTCGCGCTTGGCCGTGGGGGTCTCGACACAATCGAGGGCGACGCTTCCGACGACGAGCAGCGGCATGAAAACGAATCTCCGGGGAGGACGGGCCGTGAATCGGGAATGTACGACGGCCGGCCGGCAGCGTCCATGACGCGGCGCCGGCGGCGGCCACGAGGTACGTCAACCTCGAAAAAAACCTCGTTCAATCGTTCGTGCAACAGTGCTCCTGTCGATCGCCGGTGCGTGCCTGACCGAGACGCGAGCACGACGGTCAGAGACCACCGCTACAGTGGCGCAAGCCTCCAGGCTTGCGAATCCGGGTCGGGGAGCCGCAGGCCGTATTCGACGGTCGGCGCTCCAACGCCCGGATGTTCGCTCAGTTCTTGAGGCACGCCTCGGCGATCTCGAAGTCTTCGCTGGAATCAGCTTCACCAGAGATACACGTAAAGCAGGCGTTTCCGGCGAAGGCCGAGCCAATGACCCATATCTGCTCGCCACACGAGCACCTGACGCCCGCTTTGTAGGCCGCCAAGGCGGCCTTGAGATTGGCGACCAGTTCAGTGCGACTCCCCCGAGGATTCACGGCAAGATGCTTGGCGACATAGTCTTTGAAAGAGATGGGCGTGAATGTGGTGGTCATGGTTTTTTCTCCTGGCCGCACGATCGCCGTCAGTGGCTCGCCAGTCACGGGTTACCCGCACCATGGCGATTCTATCGCCCGAAACAAAAACACCTGCACACCCCGCAGATCGCGAGGTGTGCAGGTGTTCCGATACCCCCACGGGGAGGCCTACAATACAGGCTTTCCCAACGCTTATGTACACTCGTTTTGCAGGCTACACTGGGCGTGTGTAGTATGCATTTCGAGGGTACATAAAATGCCGCCCCCCGCCGACGCGTTGCTCTCGTACCTTGCCGACCTCACCGGTGAACGACCGGAACTGGCGAAGGCACCGAACGAAAAGCTGCCGCTCTATCTCCGCAAGCGGTACGGGTGCTACCGCGCACGGATCCTGGGCCGGGACTGGATTCTGGCCATCGAGACCGCACACGAGGACGCGACGCCAGCCGCAACCTACGCGACCCACGCCGAAGTCGTCACGGGCCACTTGGGAAAGCCCACGGTGCTCGTGCTCACCGGCCTGGAGACCCGCACGCGCCAGAAGCTCGTTCAGCTTCGGGTGCCCTTCATCGTCCCGGAACGCCAGACGTTTCTGCCCCTGACACTCGTGGATCTGCGGGAGCGACAGAACCTTCATCGCGGGCATGTCATGAAGCGCCTCACGCCAGCCGCCCAGGTCGTCTTGCTCTATCATCTCGAGCGAGCGAGCCTCGACGGCTGGCCCCTCAGGCGAATCGCCCTCGCCGTCGGCTATTCGCCGATCATGCTCTCGAAGGTCAGGGCGGAGCTCGAAGCGACCGGGCTGTGTCATGCCCGAAAGACCGGCCGGACAATTTCGCTCGCGTTCCGTTTCGCCGGCCGCGAACTGTGGGACAAAGCCCTGCCCTGGCTCGCCACACCCCTGCGGACATTTCACTGGGCACGATGGGACAAATGTCCCGCCGAAGCCTTGGCTGCCGGGATGACGGCCCTCTGTCGAACCACAAAAATCGCAGATGACCGCGTCCCCACGTTCTGCATGGCCGCCCCGGCCGTCCGTGAAGCAGTCATGAAGCAGAAAATCCGGATCGTTTCCGAACCGGACGAGGCAAACGTCAAAGTCGAAGCCTGGTCGTACGATCCCCGCGTGTTGACCGATCGCGACATCGCCGATCCACTGTCGGTGTACCTCACCTTGCGCGAAGTTCCTGATGAGCGGGTGCAGGAACAGCTCGAAACGCTGCTGAAACGGATTTCATGGTCGTAGGCCTGGGACTTTTTCGCGAACGCTTCCGATCGTTTCAGGACTCGTTCGTCCTGATCGGTGGAGCTGCCTGCGATGACTGGTTCGGGCGGCAGCAACTGCCATTTCGGGCGACCAAGGATCTCGACATCGTCCTGCTGGCTGAAGCGCTCGACGAGACTTTTGTACGCGAAATGCGCCGATTCGTATCCGACGGCGGATATCGCATTCGCCAGCGGTCGACGGGCACTCCGGAACTCTACCGCTTTGCCGAGCCAGGCAGCCCGGACTACCCGGCAGAAATCGAACTGTTCAGCCGCTCTGTCGGACGCCTCGACCTCGACCCCGGCGAGATCGTGCCCGTGATCGTCGCGCCCGACCATCACAGTCTCTCGGCGATCCTGCTCCGCGACGCCTACTACGACTTGGTAAGCCAACACAATGACGTGATCGACGGCCTTGCGATCGCGAATGCAGTCTCACTGATACCGCTCAAGGCATACGCTTGGCTCGACCTGACTCGCCGCCTGTCGCAGGGCGAGCAGATCGACTCGCGGAAGATCAAGAAGCATCGCTCCGACGTGTTTCGGCTGGCCCTTACGCTTCCAGCAACACCGGGGCCGCAACTGCCTGAAGAGATTCGAGCGGACGTAACGAGGTTCCTCGAATCGTTTCCGGTCACTTCACCCGAGTGGGAAGAGATCAGCCGCTCGCTGGCAGCCACGGTTCGAGCTTCCATCGATCCGAAGGAAATTACCGCGACAATCGCTGCTTTCTTCCGCCTGTCGCCGACTGCGTAAAAACCCTCCGCCGCGGCGCGGCATGGACGACGGCTTTGTTTTCGATGCGCCGGATATACCCACGGTATATCTAGAGCGCAAATCAAAGTGCGCCCAAGAGGCAGTCGCCGGGCGTCACCGGCCTTTCCGGACCCGTTCCGGCAGCTGCTCGACCCAGGCGGCGAGCGGGTCGTAGGCGTTGGCGACACCCGTCGCCCACTCGATCCACTCGGCCGCTTCCTGCCGGGCGCCCTCAGGGAGTGGTCGCCCCTCGACCACCTCGCGGACGGCATCCACAAACTCCCGTACCTCGCCGCATCGCTTCCACAAGCGGGCCCGCCAATTCTTCGAGTATGCGAAGGACTGCAAGATCATCACCGACAACCCCTTCGCCAAGATCCGCGCCGGCTCGCAGCGCAACACGTCCCGTAAGTTCTTCGTGAGCCGCGAGGTGATCGAGGACGTGCTCGCGGCCTGCCCCGACAACGAGTGGCGACTGATCGTGGTGCTCGCCAGGTATGGCGGGCTCCGGATCCCCAGCGAACTCGAGGAGCTGACCTGGGAGCGAATCGACTGGGAGCACAATCGCTTCACGGTGATCGTCAAGAAGAAGGAGCACATCGACGGGCATGGCACCCGCGTCGTGCCGATCTTCCCGGAGATTCGCCCGTACCTCGAAAAGGCGTGGGCCGAGGCACCAACCGAGAGCCTCTACGTCGTCCCCAGGGGCCGCACGGGCAACGTCAACCTCCGGACGGGCCTGTTCAAGATCATGGCCCGTGCCGGCGTCGCCCAGTGGCCCAAGCTCTTCGTGAACCTTCGGGCCAGCCGCGAGACGGAACTGATGCGGACCGAGCCCGCCCACATCGTTCACGCCTGGCTCGGCAACTCCAAGGAGGTCGCCGAGGATCACTACCTGATGGTGACCGACGAGGACTTCGAGCGGGCCTCGAAAGGGACCGCGGGATTCGGCGCGGAAGTCGCTTCGCGGCCCCGGTCACCCGCACTAAGAAATCCGAACCACTCAGTGCAGGTCAGATGCAATCCAGAGCGATCACCGAAAACAAAAACACCTGCACACCCCGCAGATCGCGAGGTGTGCAGGTGTTCTGATACCCCCACGGGGAGTCGAACCCCGGTTTTCGGACTGAGAACCCGACGTCCTGGGCCACTAGACGATGGGGGCGTCTGTCGGCCACTGGGACCAACACAGTGGTTCTAGCAGTGTCGGTTGCGGAGTCAAGCAGACTTGAACGGGCCGCGCGCCAGCCGCGCCAGCGGCCTGGCGGCCGAAAAAAGGGCCCGGCTGCCCGCCGACGCCCGCCCACCAGCCGTCACCGCCGGAGGCGAAAGAGCTCCGACCGCCGCCCCCGCGATCGCCCGATCCCGAAGCCGATTGCGAGGGCCGCCACCGCCGCCACCGCGGTGCTCAGCCAGATTCGGCGGCGGATCGCAGCCGCGTCGCGATCCCGGGCCACGGCCGCCCGTAGGTGCTGCGTCGCCTCGCGGAGCGCCACCGTCGCGGCCCGGGCTCGCAGCGTCGCCGGCGCGGACTCGGCTCCCGCCGCCGACGGCAGGTCACCAGTGCCGGCGACGAGCCACGCCGCGTCGTCCTCATGCCACATCAGCGGTGACTCGGCCCGCCGGCCGCGCGGCATCACGGCCGCCTCCACTTCCTCCACTGCATGCAGCATATCCGTGGGCGTTTCGTATCGTTCGGCGGGGGCCTTCGCCAGCAGCCGCTCCACGATGCCACACAATCCCGCAGGCAGATCAGGCCGCAGCGTCGCCAGCGGCAGAAGCGGCTCGTGGATGTGGGCCATCACCACGCTCACCGGCGTCGGCCCGGTGAACGGCGGATGGCCGACGAGCAGGTGATAGACCGTGGCCCCGAGCGAGTAGAGGTCGCTGCGGG
>Ga0315904_10013167_pt1 | contig 10384 bp, 9 predicted proteins | sample LakEriMetagenome_6_FD_203529 | JGI IMG/M metagenome (GOLD analysis project Ga0315904, IMG submission 203529) | Freshwater fungal communities from buoy surface, Lake Erie, Ohio, United States - Buoy 12 MA120 | ecosystem: Environmental > Aquatic > Freshwater > Lake | place: USA: Lake Erie, Ohio... | reverse complement strand
CGTCGGCGACGTTGATCGCCTGGATCTTCTCGTTGCCCGTGTAGGCGCCGCCGCTGGCTTGCGGTCCTTTGGGTGGGTTCTCTTCAGGCATGGGACGGAAAGTGGGGGATGGAACGGGATCGGGGGCGTCTTCGTCGCTTCAGCTCAGACGTCGAGATTGCGGACGTTGAGCGCGTTGTCCTCGATGAATTGGCGGCGGGGTTCGACCACGTCGCCCATCAGGCGGGTGAACATCTCCTCGGCCTCGACCGCGTCGGACAACTCGATGCGCAGGAGCTTGCGCTTGGCCGGGTTCATGGTGGTCTCGAAGAGCTCCTTGGCATCCATTTCGCCCAATCCCTTGAATCGGTAGATCTGGATGCCCTTCTTGCCCACGGCCTTCACGCCGTTGAGGATCTCGGGGATGGAGAAGATCGGGGTCACCGTCGCCTTCTCGCCCTCGCCCTCGATCAGCTCGAAGAGCGGTTTGTCCTGGGCGGCGTAATGGTCGATGGCCAGCCCCTTCTTGGCCAACTTCGCGAGAAGTTCGCCGATCGCCCGCGACTCCAGGTGCAGGTGCACATGGGAGGCGCGACGGCTCTGTCCCTTGGCCTTCTCGAGCCGTTCCTTGGCCTCGACATCACCGAACAGGTCGGGATTGGCCGTCTTGAACGCCTCCTGCTCCTCGTTGGACATGAAGTAATGCACCGTCTCCACGTTGCCCTCGCGCACCTTGACGAGGTGCTGCGGGAGGGCGCCGTCGGACGCCCGCTTGGCGACGTAGTCGGCGAAGTCGCCGCCCTGTCGGCGGATGAAGGTGGCGTGCTTGTCGAGCGTCTCGAGCAGGCCGAGGATCTCCTCCAACTGCTTGGCGGGCACCTCCTTGCCGTCGGCCAGATTCTTCAACCGGACTTCTTCGGTGCCGTTTTGGAGCAGGATCCGGTTGAGTTGGACGTCGTCATCGACGTAGTCGGTGCGCTTCTTGCGGGTGATCGAGTACAGCGGGGGCTGGGCGATGTACACGTACCCGTCCCGGATGAGCTGGGTCATCTGGCGGTAGAAGAAGGTCAGCAGGAGGGTGCGGATGTGGGATCCGTCGACATCCGCGTCGGTCATGATGATGACCTTGTGGTAGCGGAGATTCTCGATCTTGAAGGCCCCTTCACCCTCCCCGGCCCCGATGCCGGTGCCGATGGCGGTGATCATGGTCCGGATTTCGTTGTTCTGCAGGACCTTGTCTAGGCGGGCCTTCTCGACGTTGATGAGCTTGCCGCGGATCGGGAGGATGGCCTGGAACTTCCGGTCGCGCCCCTGCTTGGCCGAGCCACCTGCCGAGTCGCCCTCGACGATGTACAGCTCGGTGTTGGCCGGATCGCGATCGGAGCAATCCGCCAGCTTGCCCGGCAGGCCACCGCCGGTCAGGGCCGTCTTGCGGACCGCCTCGCGCGCCTTGCGGGCGGCCTCACGGGCGCGGGCCGCATTGAGGGCCTTCTCGACGATCTTCTTGGCCACCACCGGATTGTCGTCGAAGTAGTTCATCAGCCCCTCGTACGAGGCCGAGCCCACGATGCTCTCCACCTCGGGGGAGATGAGCTTCACCTTGGTCTGCGACTCGAACTTCGGATCGCTGTGCTTGATGGAGATCGCGGCGGTCAGGCCCTCGCGGACGTCGTCGCCGGTGATCTGCGGGTCCTTCTCCTTCAGCAGGCTGTTCGACTTGGCGTACTGGTTGACCGACCGGGTCAGCGCGGTTCGGAAGCCCGACAGGTGCGTGCCGCCATCCGGGTTGTGGATGGTGTTGGTGTAGCAGAGCACCTGGTCGTTGTAGCTGTCGTTGTACTGGAGCACGACGTGGATGTGGATCTCCACCTCCTTCTCCGCCGTGGTGGTCTTGCTCTCCTTGAGCACGCTGATCGGCTTGGGGTGCAGCGTGACGCGGCTCTTGTTGAGCTGCCGCACGAACTCCTCGAGGCCCTCCTTGTACAGGAACGTCTCCAGCTTGGGCTCCGGTTGGCGCTCGTCGAGGAAGGTGATCTCGAGCCCGGAGTTGATGCAGGCCAACTCCCGGAGGCGCTGGGTGATGCGATCGGACTTGAACTCCACCGTGTCGCGGAAGATCTCGGGATCGGGCTTGAAGGTGATGAGCGTGCCGCGGCCCTTGGCCTTGCCGATGACCTCGAGCTTCTTGGTCACCTTGCCGCGCTCGAACTCCATGTGGTGGATCTTGCCCTCGCGACTCACCTCCACCTCGAACCACTCCGACACCGCGTTGACGCACTTGGCGCCGACGCCGTGGGTGCCGCCCGAGAACTTGTACCCGCCCTGCCCGTACTTGCCGCCGGAATGCAGCGTGGTGAGCACCAGTTCGACGGCGGGGATCTTCTTCTGCGGATGGATGTCGACCGGGATGCCGCGGCCGTCGTCACGGATCGAGATCGAACCGTCGACATGGATGACCACGTCGATCTTCTTGCAGTGGCCGGCCAGATGCTCGTCGACCGAGTTGTCCAGAACCTCGGAGACGCAGTGGTGGAGGGCCCGCTCGTCGGTGCCTCCGATGTACATGCCCGGCTTCTTCCGGACGGCTTCGAGTCCCTCCAATGTGCTGATTTGGGAACTGTTGTAGGTCTCCTTGGACGGAACGTTTTCGGCCATAATGGGATCTCTGGACGACAGCCCGCGATGTGTCTGCGCGACTGAAGCGACTCAGGATAGCCCTCGACGGTTCCCTAGGACAACTGGTTTCCGAAAAACACAACCGATGGTTGGGTAACCAACATTGCTATCCCACCGGTTGTGGATCCGAGGCGGGTTTCCTCGGTCAAATCGAGCCACAAAACCGCCGGGTTGGCCGATTCAAGGCTCGGCCCGGATGATCACGAACCAGGCGTCGTTCCACTTGTCCTTGTCGTCACCTGCGATGATGAGGAACTCGCCCCGTTTGAGGGCCTCCAACGAGTGTTGCAGGGTCTTCACCAACTTGACCTCCTTCGCCTCATTGACACTGTTGAGACGCACCTCCAACTGCCCGTTGGGGGTCGTCTTCAGATCGACCTGGCACCGATCGAGAGCCACGTGCTGGGCATTCTTGGCATCGAGGGACACGGGGGTTGATTTGACCACCCAGTAGTTCTTCCAACGGAAATGCCGGAGCTTCTCCCGCCCTTTGGGGTCGAGTTCCTTGAGGTTCTTGCCCTCGGGGGCGGACCCGTCGGTACCCCAGGCCAACTCCAGTCGGAGCTTGAGGTCGGAGGCCGTCGCGGCCAAGGGAGCCAGCGCACCGAGCATCAGGAGGCATCCGAATCGCAGGAACCCCACTCGATTGATCCAAAGACGTTTCATCAGGACTGCTAGGCGAGCATCAAGGCATCGTGGAGGCGGGACGCCAATGTTTAATTGAAACCGTCATCGACCAGGAGGGAACGGTTCCCATCGGTCTTCATTGGATCCAGTGCACCGTGACCCCGTCGCTTTCGGAACGGAAAACGGTCGACGACACATCGGCCAAAGTCACATCGCCTCCGCCGGCCAGCGTCATTTCACGAGGCCCCGATCGGGTGGACACCACGACCGCCACAGCGGCGACACCCAAGGCCGGGATCAGCCAACGCAGCCAACCCAGAGCCGCCGAGGCCGCGGGAGCCTCGGGGTGTTCGGCCCGGACCTCGGCCTCGATCCGCCGATGGATCTGGCTCCAATAGAACTCCCGGGAGGCCGGGACCGTGGCCGTCGGTTCATGGGCGCGGATCAGGGCACCCAACTGCCGGAGACCATCGACGAGTCGCCGGGCGTCGAGATCGGAGGGGAGGGCGGCCTCGATCTGTCGCCGACGCTCCTCGGGCAACTCACCATCGACGTAGGCCTGGAGGTCCAGCAGTGGGTCGGTGTTTTTCATTAGGATCGCTATCGGTTGATGCGTATTCGGATCGCTATCGCTTTGGGATTATTCGGATCGCTATCGCTTTGGGATTATTCGGAACGCTCCCGCTTCAAGGATTGTAAAAGGAATGCCAGCCGGCGGCGCGCGTAAAAAAGACGCGACATGACCGTCCCGATGGAGATGCCCACGCGCTGGGCGATCTCCTTGTACTCCAGCCCCTCAAATTCATGAAGGACCACCACGGTGCGGTGGGCGTCGGTGAGTTTCCCCAGGGCCTCATCGATGCGCCTCCGGAGTTCGTCCTGCTCGAGGCCGGCGGTGGGATTGGTCTCCGGGGCCGGCAACTGCCGCTCGACACCGCCGGATTCCTCGTCCATCGCCTCGATGGATTCGGTGCGCACCCGCTTCTGGCGCCGCAACTGGTCGAGGCAGAGGTTGATGACGATGCGCGTCACCCATGTGGCGAAACTCGATTCGCCCTGGAATTGAACCAGCCGTTGCCACGCCTTTACCCATGCTTCCTGCGAATACTCCAGCGCTTGGTCTTCGTTCCTCATCATCATGAGGGCCCGGGCATAGATCTTGTCCCGGTGCCTGAAGACCAGTTGCTCGAACGCCTCGGTGTCTCCCTGCTGCGCCCAGCGGACCAATGTCTCGTCGGGCGCTGACGGATAATCATGTTTCACCGACACAGGCATCGACGGCGGGGTTCGGCGATTATTCAGGAAGTTTTCCGCCCGGGGCCCGCCCCCGTCGGGACGGTCGGCAGCCGGGATCTTGGACGGCGTCGGGGCTCACAGTTTGCCTTTGCTGCTGGGGATCTCCCCGGCGATCCGGGGATCGCGCTGGCAGGCGAAGTCCACGGCCTTGGCAAAGGCCTTGAACAGAGCCTCGACCACATGGTGCGGTTCTCCCCCGTAGAGGAGTTCGAGGTGCAGGTTGCAACGGGCCTCGTTGGTGAACCCCTGGAAGAATTCGCGCGCCAGCCCGAACCGGAACCGCGACGACATGTCCTGATCGCGATCGGCCGCTGGGATGCGGCGCTGGGCCAACGCATCCATGCCCCTCCAGACCAGGTAGGGCCGCCCGCTGAAGTCGATCACGCAGCGGGCGAGGACCTCGTCCATGGGCACATGGGCCTCGCCGGTGAAGGGATTCCTGGGATCGAACCCGGTGCCGTAGCGCCGGATCCCCCGCTTGTCGCCCAGCGCCTGGAGGAACGCCTGCCCGAGGGCGATGCCGCAGTCCTCGACCGTGTGGTGCGCGTCGATGTGCAGGTCGCCGGTGCAACGCAGCTTGAGATCGCAGACCGAGTGCTTGGCGAAGGCGCAGAGCATGTGGTCGAGGAATCCCACACCGGTCTTCACCTGGGCCCTGCCCTTGCCGTCGATGTTGAGCTCCACGCGGATGGAGGTCTCGCTCGTCTTCCGCTCGATCTTGGCACGGCGCTCGGTCATGTGGGCCAAGCCGTAACGGTGGGCGCGGCCGGCAACAAGGTTTTTGTTTGACGGGCCGGACGGGCCGCGGAGGCTCTGCGTCGATGATCCACCGTCGAGACTTCCTCAAGACCGCCTCCGTGGCGGGCGCCGCATTGGCCACCGGATGCCACACCCTGGGCAACGGCCACACCGCCTCGGTGTACGAACTGCGCATCTACACCATCCACCCCGGCCGCGCAGAGGCTCTCCACAACCGCTTCCGCAACCACACCCTCCGCCTGTTCAAGAAGCACGGCATCGAGAGCATCGGTTACTGGATGCCGGCCGATCCGGCCGACCAGCGCCTGCACTTCCTGCTCCGCTATCCGAGCCGCGAGGCCCGCGAAACCATGTGGAAGGCGTTCGCCTCGGATCCCGACTGGAAGAGCGCCCAGAAGGCCAGCGAGGCCGCCGGTCCCATCGTGGCCAAGGCCGAGAACCCGTTCCTCGTCGAGACCGACTACTCGCCGAAGGTTCGTACCGGGAATGTCTCCAAGGGCGGCGTCTGGGAGTTGCGCACCTACACCAGCACGCCGGAGCGCCTCTCGCACCTCGATGCCCGCTTCCGTGATCACACCATCAAGCTCTTCGCCAAGTACGGCATGGGCAACCAGGGGTACTTCCACAAGATGGCCGACCAACCCGAGGGCGACCGCACCCTGCTCTACTTCCTGACCCACAAGTCCCAGGAGGCGGCCAAGGCCAGCTTCGCGGCCTTCGGCAAGGATCCGGCCTGGAAGGCGGCCCGCGAGGCCAGCGAGAAGGCCGCCGGAGGTTCGCTCACGGTCGCCGGAGGCGTGAAGTCGCTGTTCCTCGTGCCGACCGACTATTCGCCGACGCGCTGATCGACCGCGGACTCGCGGAACCGGTCGCCGCACAAAGACAAAGCCCCGTGGAATCGCTCGATTCCCGGGGCTTTTTGGCGGGGGATGGCCGGGGACCGATCCGGTCGGACTACGTCTTCAGCTTGCGCTCGAGGATCTCGCCGGCCAGGGCCGGGTTGGCCTTGCCCTTGGAGAGCTTCATCACCTGCCCCTTCAGGGCGTTGAGCGCGGCGGCCTTGCCTGCCCGGAAATCGGCGGCCGGGCCGGGATTGGCGGCGATGGCCTGATCGCAGAGCGCCTCCAGCGCGCCGACATCGCTCACCTGCGACCAACCATTGCGTTCCACGATCGCCTTCGGTGCGTCGCCGGTGGTGAACATCTCGGCGAACACGTCCTGGGCGATCTTGCTGCTGATCGCGCCGGTGTCGACGAGGCCCACGAGATCCCGCACTTGTTCGGGCTGGATGCGGACCTCGTCCACGGCGATGCCGGATTCGCTGATACGGGCCTGCAGGTTGTTGATGACCCAGTTGGCGATGGCCTTGGGTTGCGACGCCCCTTGGACCGCCCGTTCGAAGAACGCGGCCAGCGGCAGGTTGTCCCGGAAGATTTCGGCGTCGCCGTCCGGCAGACCGTACTCCCGGATGAAGCGCTGCTTGCGGGCCAGCGGCAATTCCACGACCTGGGACTTCACCGACGCCAACCACTCGTCGGTCGGCACCAGCGGCATCAGGTCCGGCTCGGGGAAGTACCGGTAATCGTGGGCGTCCTCCTTGGAACGCATGGCCTCGGTGATGCCCGCGAGGTCGTCCCATCGCCGCGTCTCCTGACGCAACGTCTCGCCCCGCTTCACGGCCTCGATCTGCCGGGGAATCTCATATTCCAGGGCCCGGCGCACGCCCGAGAACGAATTCATGTTCTTGATCTCGATCTTGGCCCCCAACTTCGTGCTGCCCTTGGGCCGGACCGAGACGTTCACATCGCAGCGGACCATGCCCTTTTCCAGATCGCAGTCGCTGATCCCGCCGCGGAACAGCACATCGGTCAGCGCACGGAGATAGGCGTAGGCCATCTCGGGGCCATTGAGGTCGGGTTCGGACACGATCTCGAGCAGGGGCACCCCGGCGCGATTGAAGTCCACGCCGCTGAAGCGGTCGAAGTGGCTGTTCTTGCCGACGTCCTCCTCGAGGTGCGCGCGGGTGATGCGGACCCGGGCCATGCCATCCACCGATCCCGGCCCCTCGAACTCGAACTCCAACCACCCGTTCGCGGTGGAGGGCTTGTCGTATTGGGTCACCTGGTAGTTCTTGGCCGAATCCGGGTAGAAGTAGTTCTTCCGGTCGAACTTGGCGAAGCGGGGAATCTCGCAGTTGAGCAGATAGCCCGTCAGCACGGTCAGGCGGATGGCCTCGGCATTGGGCACCGGCAGCACGCCCGGCATGCCCAGGCAGATCGGGCAGACGTTGGTGTTCGGATCGGAACCGAAGGCGTTGGCGCACCCGCACCACATCTTCGATCGCGTCTTGAGTTGGACGTGGGTCTCCAGGCCGATGACCGCTTCGTATTCCATGTGCCCGTTGGTATGCCACGACGCGGCCCGAAGGCCAAACGGAAGTTGATTGGCCGGGGTCGTCCGAGCGAGCCGTGCGCCAATGAAAAGGCGGGGTGAACGATGGTCCGCTCACCCCGCCTTGGATCGACGGCGTCCGGCTCAGGCCTTCACCTGCTTGACCTTGGTCCACTTGCGGGTCTTGGCCGAGGCGAGGACCGCGTCCACCACGTAGTCGGTGGCGAGGCCGTCCTTGAAGTCGGGCTTGGCCCCCTTGCCGCTCTCGAGGCCGGAGATGAACTCCACGACCTGATGGATGAAGCTGTGCTCGTAGCCCAACTGCAGGCCCGGCACCCACCACTTGCCGGTGTACGGATGGTCGCCATCGGAGACGTGGATGCTCTTCCATCCGCGCTCGGCACCGACGTCGCTGTAGTCGAACACCTGGAGGCGGTGGAGATCATGCAGGTCCCACTTGAGGCTCATGTTCTCGCCGTTGATCTCGAAGGTGTAGAGGGCCTTGTGGCCGCGGGCGTAGCGGGTGGACTCGAAGAGGCCCAGCGATCCGTTGTTGAAGTGGCACAGGAAGGCGCAGGCATCGTCGATGCCCACCTTCTCGACCTTGCCGGTCAGGGTGTGCTTGCGCTCCTTGATGAAGGTCTCGGTCATGGCGCTGACATCCTTGATGCCGCCATTCAGCCACATGGCCGTGTCGATGCAGTGGGCCAGCAGGTCGCCGGTCACGCCCGAACCCGCGGCCTTCACATCGAGGCGCCACAGCGCGGCCCCGCCCTGCGGTAGCTCGGGATTGATCGTCCAGTCCTGCAGGAAGTTGGCGCGGTAGTGGAACACCTTGCCCAGCTTGCCGGAATCGATCATCTGCTTGGCCAGAACCACGGCCGGGCAGCGGCGGTAGTTGTACCAGACCATGTTGGGGACCTTGGCCTTCTCGATGGCCTTGACCATGCCTTCGGCCTGCTTCGAGTTCAGGGCCAGGGGCTTCTCGCAGAGGATCATCTTGCCGGCCTTGGCGGCGGCGATGGCGATCTCGGCGTGGAGGTTGTTCGGGACGGCGATGTCCACCACGTCGATGTCGTCACGGGCGATGAGCTTCTTCCAGTCGGTCTCGATGGACTCGTAGCCCCATCGATCGGCGAATTCCTGGGCCTTGGCCGCGTCGCGCGCACAGACCGCCTTCAGGACGATCTGGTAGCTCGACGGGAAGAAGTGTCCGACCTGAGCGAATGCATTGGAATGGGCGCGTCCCATGAAGCCGTAGCCGATGAGACCGATGCGGAGTTGTTTTTTAGCCATAGTTACCCGTGGTTGGGAGATGTCCGCAGAGATTAGGGCGCGCGCCATGCCGGCGGCAATCCCCAGTTGCTCGTCGAGGGCCGGGGCGGATTGCCCCTTCAACCGGCCGGGGCGAGTTCCGCACCCGGGATGGCGTTCTCAGCGGAGGTGAGGCAGCCTTCGGCATCGGCGAATGAACCGTTCACGCGAACTGAGTTTGAACGATCTGGTTTCGACCACCGAGCCCGGCGTCCTCCAGGCGATGGCAGGGGTGGAGGACGAGGTGATCTGGGACAGCGTCTACCGCCAGTTCCAGGATCCGGTGCGGCGGCTCTGCCTCCGGAGCGGCCTCTCGCCGACCGAGGCGGAGGACGTGATGCAGGAGGCCTTCCTCCGGCTCCATCAACTGCTGCGGCGCGAACCCGATCCGTCCGCCGTCTTCGGTCTGCGTCGGGTCGTGGCCGACCTCGTCCAGCAGCTCATCGTGGGACTGCACCGCGACAGGCGCTCCTTTCTCGAGGGCACACGCGGCCTCATGGCCACGGCCCGCCTGGTGTCGCCCGAGCGCGACGGTCGGCAGCCTTCGGACAGCGAGGCGCCGCTCTGGTCGCTCTGCATCGCACGTGTCCGCGAACAGGTCCGGCCCCGTCACTGGCAGATCTTCGAGGCCTATGCATGGGACGGCCTCAGCAGCGTCGAGGCCGGCAGACGCCTGGGGGTGACCGCCATCGAGGTCCGCGTGGTCCATCATCGCATCGTGAGGCGGATCCGGAAGGAATGGCAGCGTCTGCTGTCGGCCGAGAATCTCGAGGCGAAATGACTCCGAACCTTCCGGTACCCACCGTGCCGCCCGGCTATGCGCCCGCGGAAGCGAGGTTCCTGGGTGGCTCCGGCTGGGGGTGCCATTCCGTCAATCCCTCGGGTCGGTCCTGCTTCCTGAAATTCGTCCGCTTCGACACGGACGAAGCGGCGTCGGCCGCACACCGGGTGAGGCTGGGCCTGCTCGACCTCGGTGCGATTGCCGGGTTGATCCGCCTGCGTGCCTGTGGGCTGGAGACCGGCTCCCGCACCCTCTGGGAGGAACTGGAACCCGCCGACGCCGCACCGCCGGCCCCAGCCGATGGCCGGAACGGGAGGGCCGACACCCTGGCCGATCGCATCGTGTCCGGAGGTGCCTGGCCGACCGACCGCGTCCTCCGCTTGGGCCAAAGCCTCTGCAGGACCCTGGAACGCCTCCATGGGGCGGGATTCATCCACGGCGACATCAAGCCGACCAACCTGCTGTTCCGCTCCGGAGAACCCGTCCTGGCCGACCTCGGTTCCCTCCACGCTCTCGACTCGAACCTCCCGACAGGGAGCACCCCGGGCTATCGGCCCGTGA
>Ga0315904_10013165_pt1 | contig 10386 bp, 11 predicted proteins | sample LakEriMetagenome_6_FD_203529 | JGI IMG/M metagenome (GOLD analysis project Ga0315904, IMG submission 203529) | Freshwater fungal communities from buoy surface, Lake Erie, Ohio, United States - Buoy 12 MA120 | ecosystem: Environmental > Aquatic > Freshwater > Lake | place: USA: Lake Erie, Ohio... | reverse complement strand
CGGGATCCGCGCCACGCTTGCCCGCCACTGATCCGGCGTCATCGCGCTGTGCCGGCCAGGATCCTTCTCTACCGCGCCGGGCACCACGCAGTTGACCGTGACGCCGAGCGGCGCCAGTTCGACGGCGAGCCCGCGCACCAGCGCCTCGACCGCGGCCTTGGCCGCCCCCGAAGCCAGAAAGACCGGACCGTCGGTGCGGAAGGAATGGGCGACGAAGGAGCCGACCGCGACGATCCTCGGATCCGTCGCCGCCTCGAGATACGGGCGCGCGGCGCGCGCAAGACCGAGGAACGCCGAGGCGATCGCCGTCATCGAACCACCGAAGCGCTCCGCGGAAAGGTCGTCCAGCCGGGATCGGTCCGCGAAGCCGGCGTTCGAAACCACGACGTCGATGCCGCCGAAGGCCTCGACGCAGGCGCCGACCAGCGTCTGCGGCGCCGCAGGCGACGTCAGATCCGCGCTTGCGACGACGGCACGCGCGCCGGCCGCCTCGGCCTGACGCGCCACCTCCTCGGCGCCGGCGAGGTTGTGGCGCGCATGCACCAGGAACGCCGTTCCCGGCCCCGCGAGGCGCCGCACCGTCGCGGCACCGATGCCGCTCGACGCGCCGGTCACCAGGAAACGCCGCATGCTCCGCCCTCCGCCCGCGCGCTGGTGCCCGCTGCCGGACTCGAACCGGCACGCCTTCGCAGGCTTCGGATTTTAAGTCCGATGCGTCTACCGGTTCCGCCAAGCGGGCGGCGCGCGACGGGTCGATGCTATGCCCGGACCCGGGCGTCGCATCAAGCCAGTCCGACCGCTTCGCGCAGATCGGCGCCGTCGAACGAGGCGCCCTCGAGCAAGGCGCCCGCCAGCGAGGCCTGGCGCAGCGACGCGCCGGTGAGATCCGCGCCGCGCAGATCCGCTCCCGACAGGCTGGCGCCGACGAGCTTCGCGCCGCGCAGATTGGCGCCGCACAGCACCGCTCCATCCAGCCTGGCGCGTTCGATGCGGGCCGGAACGAGGCGGCCGCCTCCGCTGCCAATCTCCAGCGGCGACAGATCGGCGCCCGAAAGATCGGCACCTGCGAGCGAGGCGCGGAACATGTTGGTGCCGCGCATGTCGGCGCGGTCAAGCCGCACACGGCGCAGATCGGCGAAGCTGAGATCGGCCATCGCCAGCCTTGCGCCGCCCAGATCGCTCCCGCGCAGCACCGCGCGGGTCATCACCGAGGCGCTGAGATCGTTGCCGCCCAGATCGAGTCCGGACAGGACGGCGCCCGTCAGGTCGGCGCGCGCGCCCTCGCGGCCAGCGCTCGTGGTCCAGGCGACATGGGCGGCCAGGATCTCGGGCAGGCGCCGCAGCAGCGCCTCGTCGATCCGGGCGAGGTTGGTCTGCGCCAATTCGGGTGCGTCGTAGGCAGGCGGATCGACCATCGCGCCGAGCAGGTCGGCGCCCTTGAAATTGGCTCCCGACAGGACGACTTCGCCCAGATCGCAATGGCGAAGCGTGCTGCCGGCGAGATTGCACTCCGTCAGGTCGGCGCCGGTCATGACCGCACCGGCCAGGACCGCGTTGCGCAGATCCGCCCGGGAGAGATTTGCGCCGCGCAGGTCGGCATCGGTGAAGTCGCTCTGCAGCCCGACGATCCCTTCCATGCGCGCGCGCGCGAAGACGGCGCGATGCATGGTCGCGCGCGTCAGCTCGGCGGCGGCCGACGACGCGGCGCGCTCGGCGTTGCGCGGCCGTCCAGCCAGTTCCCCCTCGCGCAGATCGACGTCGGCGAGCCTGGCGTCGGCGAGGTCCGCGCCGCGCAGGCACGCGCCGCGCAGATCGGCACCCGTGAGGTCCGCGCCCGAAAGGCGTGCCATGCGCAGATCGGCCCCGTAGAGATCGGCGCCGGCGAGCCGGGCCTGTCCCAACCTGCCATAGGCGATCCGCGCACCGACCATCCGCGCGCCGCGCAGATCGATTCCCGTCAGATCGAGTTCGCCGATGTCCACGAAGGCAAGATCGGCGCGCTCGCCGGTCTCGTCGCCCGCGAGATAGCGGCGATGCGAGTCGACTAGCGCCGCAAGCTGCCCCGAACTGAGGCGCCGCCAATCGGCCGGACCAACGCGAAACCCGTCGCTCATCGCCTTCTCGCTTCCGCCTTACCGGTCGCAAGGACCCACACGCCTCGAACGCTAGCCAAACTTCCTTAAGGTAGCGTTAACCGCGTGACCCCGTATCCTCCCGCGGTTCGCCGCCGAGCGCGCGCATCATCGCCTTGACGGCCTCGGCCGCATGTCCAAGCAATACGGGGTCGATGGATCGCAGCACGATGGCGGCGCTCGGCTTGCCCTGCCGCATACGCGGATAGCTGCCGATCTCGACCGCGGGATGGACGCGCTGGATGGCGGCAAGGCGCTCGGCCATCGCCCCCTCGGCGAGGTCCGCGTCGACGGTGCGCGACAGGAGCGGCGCACCGCCTTTCAGCGCTTGCCGCAGCCCGTCGAACATCGCCTGCATGATCGCCGGCACGCCCGCCATGACATGGACGTTCCCGATCCGGAATCCGGGCGCCTTGCTGATCGGGTTGTCGATCAGCGTGGCCCCCTCGGGAATGTTCGCCATGCGCAGGCGCGCCTCGTTGAGGTCGGCCGGATTGGCATAATGCGCCTGGAGCCGCCGCACCGCCTCCGGATCGCGAACCAGCGGTACCCCGAAGGCCTTGGCGACCGACTCGGCGGTGATATCGTCATGGGTCGGACCTATCCCTCCGGTTGTAAAAACATAGTCGTGCTGCACGCGCAGATCGTTTATCGCAGCAATGATAGCGGCCTCGACGTCCGCGACGACGCGCGCCTCGGTGAGCCGGATGCCAAGCGCGGTCAGTTCGACGGCCAGCCAGTTCATGTTCGTGTCCCGGGTGCGGCCCGACAGGATCTCGTTGCCGATCACGAGAACCGCGGCGGTGACGATCTTGTCCGTCATTGAAAATCTCCCTATCAGGCGATGGCCGCGCCGCCGCGAGGGCGACCGGCGCCGCTTTTGACGGGAAAGCCAGCGCATGCGCAACCCCTACGACGCGGTCGGGCTTCGCGCCCGCGTGACCTCCGCCGATGCGCTGCGGCTGCCCGACCGCCGCCACCGCGCCGAGGCGGCGCGCGCCGCGGCGAGCGCCGCCTTCGAGGACGCCTGGGCGGCGCTTCGTCCCGCGGTCGAGCGCGAAGGTCCGATCGCCTGCGCCGCCGGCTGCGCGGCCTGCTGCCATCAGCATGTCGCGGTCGCCGCCGTCGAGGCCGTCGCGATCGCGGGCGCCTTGGCCGCGGCTCCGGAGCTCGCGGCGCGCGCCGCCGCCGCGGCCGGGCGGATAGGGCCGCTCTCCGCGGCGGAACGCCGCCGCGCGAGGATCCCCTGCCCTTTCCTCGAAGACGACGGGCGCTGCGGCATCTACGCGATCCGCCCGATCCGCTGCCGTGGGGTGCATTCGCGCGACGTCGAACCTTGCCGGCAGCGCACCGATCGCCCCGACGAGGCGCAGGCCGACCGCGCCGCGCGGCCTGGCCCCCATCCCGCGTTCCCTCTGGTGCCGATCGGCATCGCCGATGCCGCCCTGGACGGTCTCGCGCGGGCGCAGCGCGCGGCCGGCATTGCGGACGAGACGCTGGAACTGGTCACCGCGCTCGGCCTGCTTCTGGCCGATCCCGAGCGCATGGACGCGACCATGGCGGGTACCGACGACCTCGCGCAGGCGCGTCTCGACCTCGCCGCGCGCCCGGTGGCAGGGATGTGAGCGCGGGCCTATATTGCAGAGGTGATGATGCAAGACGTCGCGATCCGATTCGCGGAGGCCGATCCCGAGGGCCGCCGCGTCAAACTGCACGGCGCCCCCCATTTCGCCGCGATGCGCAAGGCCGGCCGGCTCGCCGCCGAGGCGCTGGACATGATCGCGCCGCATGTCCGCACAGGCGTCGCGACCGCGGAACTCGACCGCATCTGCCACGACTTCATCGTCGCGCATGGCGCGATCCCGGCGCCGCTGGGATATCGCGGCTTCCCGAAATCGATCTGCACCTCGGTCAACCACGTCGTCTGCCACGGGATCCCCGGCGACAAGCGGCTCGCCGAGGGCGACATCGTCAACATCGATGTCACGGTCATCGTCGATGGCTGGCACGGCGACACCAGCCGGATGTTCTACGTCGGCGACGTCGGCGTGAAGGGACGACGGCTCTGCGAGGTGACCTACGAGGCGATGATGGCCGGGATAGCCGCCGTCCGCCCCGGCGCGACGCTCGGCGACATCGGGCGCGCGATCCAGTCGCACGCGGAAGCCCACCGGTTCTCGGTGGTCCGCGACTTCTGCGGCCATGGCCTCGGCCAGGTCTTCCACGACGCGCCCTCGGTGCTGCACTACCAGGACCGCGACAACCCGCTGCACGGCATGAAGCTGCGGCCGGGAATGTTCTTCACGATCGAGCCGATGATCAACGCCGGCGACTGGAAGGTGAAGATCCTGGGCGACGGCTGGACCGCGGTGACGCGCGACAAATCGCTCTCCGCGCAGTTCGAGCATTCGGTCGGCGTGACCGAGGACGGGGTCGAGATCTTCACCGTCTCGCCCGCGGGCTTACACCGTCCGCCCTATTCCGCCTAAGCCCGCCGCCGCGCCTAGGATCGCTCCCGCGACGGAGGGGGCATGGCGAACGCGGCCGCGGAGACCGGCACCACGACCCAGGACATCGGCGAGGACGCGGAGACCGGAACCGGCCATCGCGCGCGGCTGCGCGCGCAGTTCCGCCGCAGCGAGGGCGCCGCGCTGTCGGATCTCGACCTGCTCGAGGCCCTGCTCTTCGCGATCCCCCGGCGCGACGTCCGGCCACTGGCGCGCACGCTGCTGCGACGCTTCGGGAGCTTCGCCGGCGCGATCTCGGCGCCGCGACCCGCGCTGCGCGCGGTACCCGGGCTCGGCGATGGCGCGATCGACGCCCTGAAGATCGCGCGCGAGGCGGCGCTGCGGCTCGCGCGCGAGGAGATCCTGGGCCGGCCGGTGATGTCGTCCTGGGACAAGGTCCTGGCCTATGCGCGCGCCGAACTGGCCCATGGCGACACCGAGCGCTTCTTCGTCATGTTCCTCGATCGCAAGAACGCCCTGATCGCCGCCGAGGAGCGCAGCCGCGGCACGGTCGACCACGCGCCTGTCTATCCGCGCGAGGTGGTCAAGCGGGCGCTGGAACTCGGCGCGTCCGCGGTGATCCTCCTCCACAACCACCCGTCCGGCGACACGACGCCGTCGCGCGCCGACATCGACATGACCCGCGACGTCGCCAAGGCCTGCGCGACGGTCGGGATCGGCGTGCACGACCACCTCGTCGTCGGTCGGGCCGGCCATGCCAGCCTGCGGGCCCTCGGCTTGATGTGAGCCCGCCATCGCGTATGCTTGCCGCCGCCGACGGCGGAGGATCCATGGCGCACGCGACCGACACCGACGACGAGCCGCCGATCGCGGCGCGCGTCAAGGCGCTCGAGGCGATACTGACCGAGAAGGGCCTGGTGGACCGGGCCGCGCTCGACGTGCTGATCGACACCTACGAGACCAAGGTCGGGCCGCGCAACGGCGCGCGCGTGGTCGCCAAGGCGTGGACAGATCCGGAGTTCCGCGACTGGCTGCGCCGCGACGCCACGGCCGCGATCGCCTCGCTCGGCTATATCGGTCGCCAGGGCGAGCACATGCAGGTGGTCGAGAACGCGCCGGGCCGCCACAACCTCGTCGTGTGCACGCTCTGCTCCTGCTACCCCTGGCCGGTGCTCGGCCTGCCGCCGGTCTGGTACAAGTCGGCGCCGTATCGCGCCCGCGCCGTGATGGACCCGCGCGGCGTCCTCGCCGAGTTCGGGTTGACGCTCGGCGCGGATGTCGAGGTCAGCGTCTGGGATTCGACGGCCGAGATCCGCTATCTCGTGCTTCCGCAACGCCCGGATGGCACCGAGGGCTGGAGCGAGGAGCGATTGACGGAACTCGTCACCAGGGATTCCATGATCGGCGTCGGACTGGCGCGCGCGCCGTGAACGGGGGCCACGACCTCGGCGGCATGCACGGTCTTGGGCCCGTATTGCCCGAAACCGACGAGCCGGTCTTCCACGCCGCCTGGGAGCGCCGCGCCTTCGCGCTGACTCTGGCGATGGCCGCGCATGGCCGCTGGACGCTCGACCGGTCGCGTTTCGCGCGAGAGAACCGCCATCCCGTCGACTATCTGTCGTCGAGCTACTACGAGATCTGGATCAAGGGGCTCGAGCGACTGGCCGGCGAGGAGGGTTTTCTCGCGCCCGGCGAGGTCGACGCGGGACGCATCCTGGCGCCGCCTCCGCTCTATGCGCGCGCACCGCTGCGGGCCGCCGACGTCCCGGGCATGCTCGCGCGCGGCGGACCGACCGCGCGCCCGCTCGCCGCGCCGCCCCGCTTCTCGCCTGGGGAACGCGTGCGCGTCCGCCAGACCGCGACACCGCTGCATACGCGCGCGCCGCGCTATTGCCGCGGGCGCGAGGGCCGGATCGAGGCCGTGCACGGCGGGCATGTGTTCGCGGACAGCAACGCCATCGGCGACGGCGAGGCGCCGGCGCATCTCTACGGTGTCCGTTTCGCGGCGCGCGAACTCTGGGGCATGCAGGCCGCGGCCGGCGACAGCGTGCGCGTCGATCTCTTCGAACCCTATCTGGAACCCGCGCCATGAAGCAGCCGCCCCTCGACGCGCTGCCGCGGCTGCCGCGCGACGCCGACGGCCCGGTATTCCATGCGCCCTGGCAGGCGGAGGCTTTCGCGCTGGCGGTCGCGCTCAACGCGCGCGGCGTGTTCTCGTGGACGCGCTGGGCCGCCGTGCTCGCCGAGGAACTGGCGCGCGCCGAGGCTTCGCCCCTTCCCGGCGCGCAGCACACGCATCCCGGCGACGACTATTTCCAGCGCTGGCTCGCCGCGCTCGAACGCCTGGTCGGCGAGGCCGCGCTCGCCGGCCCCGAAGAGATCCGCAGCCGTGCGCAGGCCATAGAGGCGGCGCGCGCGCAGGACCACCGCCATCCGCATGGCGACGACGATCGCGACCATGATCATGGCCCTCGCCACCACCACGACCATGACGACGATCATGGCGACGACCATGTTCACCTCCCCGCCCGCGCCTGAATTCCACCGCCCAACCCAGCGAGATCCGATACCGTGATACCCCGCTACAGCCGCCCGGAGATGACCGCCATCTGGGAACCGGAGAACCGGTTCCGCATCTGGTTCGAGATCGAGGCTCATGCCTGCGACGCGCAGGCTGCGCTCGGCATCATCCCGAAGAGCGCGGCGCGCGAGATCTGGCGCAGGGGCAAGTGGGAGATCGCGCGCATCGACGCGATCGAACGCGAGACCAGGCACGACGTCATCGCATTCCTGACGAATCTCGCCGAGCATGTCGGCCCCGCCGCACGCTTCGTCCATCAGGGCATGACGTCGTCGGACGTGCTCGACACCACGCTGGCCGTGCAACTGGCGCAGGCCTCCGATCTCCTGCTCGCAGGCCTCGACAGGCTGCTCGCGGCCCTCGAGACCAAGGCGCGGGCGCACAAGCTGACGCCGACGATCGGCCGCAGCCACGGCATCCACGCCGAACCGGTGACGTTCGGGCTCAAGCTGGCGAGCTTCTACGCCGAGTTCGCGCGCGGCCGCGAGCGGCTGGAGCGGGCGCGCGCCGAAATCGCGACCTGCGCCATCTCGGGAGCGGTCGGCACCTTCGCCCATGTCGATCCGCGGGTGGAGGCGCATGTCGCCCGCAAGCTGGGACTGGCCGTCGAGCCGATCTCGACCCAGGTCATCCCCCGCGACCGGCATGCCATGTTCTTCGCCACGCTGGCGGTCGTCGCCTCGTCGCTCGAAAGGCTGGCGGTCGAGATCCGCCACCTGCAGCGCACGGAACTGCGCGAAGCGGAGGAATTCTTCTCGCCCGGCCAGAAGGGCTCGTCGGCGATGCCGCACAAGCGCAATCCGGTGCTGTCGGAGAACATCACCGGCCTCGCGCGTCTGGTACGCGGCATGGCAATGCCCGCGCTCGAGAACGTCGCGCTGTGGCACGAGCGCGACATCTCGCATTCGTCGGTGGAGCGGGTGATCGGGCCGGACGCGACGATCGCGCTCGACTTCGCGCTGCATCGCGCCGCGGGCATGATCGAGAAGCTGGTCGTCTATCCCGAGGCGATGCGCCGCAATCTCGACATGCTCGGTGGCCTGGTGCATTCGCAGCGCGTGCTGCTGGCGCTCACCCAGGCCGGCATCGCCCGCGAGGACGCCTATCGCATCGTCCAGAACCACGCCATGGCGACGTGGCGCGAGGGCGGGTCGTTCAAGGACCGGCTGCTCGCGGACGCGCAGGTCCGCGAGCGGCTCGGCGCCAAGGCGATCGACGCGCTCTTCGACCTCGACTTCCACTTCAAGCGGGTCGACGCGATCTTCCGCCGCGTCTTCGGCGGCAAGCGCCGCCGCACGCGGCGCCAGCCGCCGCGCGTCAGCTCTGCGTGAGGATCTGCTGCTTGGCGACCTCTAGCAGCTTTTCCATTTCCGCCCGGATCGCGCCCTCGCCGATGGCGAGGCCATGGGTCTTGCAGTCGGCGACGACCTTCTGCAGCACGTCGTCGTCGCCGGGCCGGTCGAAATCGGACATGACCACCGACTTGGCGTAATCGGCCAGCGCCTCGCCCGACAGGCCGAATTGACGGCCCGCCCATTCGCCGAGCAGCTTGTTGCGCCGCGCGTTGACTTTGAACTTCAACTCCTGGTCGTGCTTGTATTTGTTCTCGAAGGCTTTCTCGCGGTCATCGAAGCCGGTCATGGCGACACCGATCCTCTGGTTGGCACGGAAACGGTATATAGCGATGGCAAGCCCCGGCTGCCATATCCCCCGCCCGCCATGTGCACGGTCATAATCCTGCGACGTCCCGGCCATGACTGGCCTCTGTTGCTCGCGGCGAACCGCGACGAGATGCGCGACCGGCCCTGGCGCGCGCCCGGCCGGCACTGGCCCGACCGGCCCGAGGTCTTCGCCGGGCTCGATCTGCTGGCCGGCGGCTCCTGGCTCGGCATCAACGACCATGGCGTCGCCGCCGCGATCCTCAACCGGCGCAATTCGCTGGGTCCCGCGCCCGGCCTGCGCTCGCGCGGCGAATTGGTGCTCGACGCCCTCGACCACGCCGATGCGCGCGCCGCGGCGACGGCGCTCGCCGATCTCGACGCGCGCGCCTATCGCAGCTTCAACCTGCTGGTCGCGGACGATACCGACGCGATCTGGATCCGCGCGCTGGGTCCCGATGGACCGCCCCGGCCCGAGGCGAGGCCGATCGGAGCCGGGCTGTCGATGATCACCGCCGCCGACCTCGACGACCTGACGGATCCCCGGATCGGACATCACCTGCCGCTTTGGCGGGCGACCCCGGTCCCCGATCCGGAGCGCGGCGACTGGGAAGGCTGGGAGCGGCGGCTCGCCAGCCGCGAGTCGCCCGGCGACGGCCGCGGCGCCATGACCTTCCTGCTCGACTCCGGCTTCGGAACCGTTTCGAGCGCCCTTGTCGCCCTGCCCGCCACGATCCGCCGCCGCCGCGGGCCGCCCGCGTTCCGCTTCGCCGAAGGCCACCCGGACGCCATCGTCTGGCGGGACCTGGGGGTCGGACCGGCCGCCGTTGCGACTCAGCCGAAACGAACGGTATAAGGTCCGCGCCCGGCCGCGAAGCGACAGCGCGGCCGGCCTGTTTTCGGGGCGTCGGCTGGCGCCCCTCGCCCCCCGTCGAGGGGCCCTTACGAGACATCCATGTCCCGCCGCAAGCAGATCTACGAAGGCAAGGCCAAGATCCTCTACGAGGGTCCGGAACCAGGGACGCTGGTCCAGTATTTCAAGGACGACGCCACGGCGTTCAACGCCAAGAAGAAGGGCGTGATCACCGGCAAGGGCGTGCTCAACAACCGCATCTCCGAGTACCTGATGATGCGGCTGGAGGATATCGGGGTGCCGACGCATTTCGTGCGGCGTCTCAACATGCGCGAACAACTGGTGCGCGAGGTCGAGATCGTCCCGCTCGAGGTGGTCATCCGCAACATCGCCGCGGGTTCCTTCTCGCAGCGCTACGGCATGCCGGAAGGCCAGGCGCTGCCGCGCTCCATCGTCGAGTATTACTACAAGAACGACGAACTCGGCGATCCGATGGTGGCCGAGGAGCATATCACCGCGTTCGGCTGGGCCTCGACCCAGGATCTCGACGACATCATGGCGCTGGCGCTGCGCATCAACGACTTTCTCACCGGATTGTTCCTCGGCGTCGGCCTCAAGCTCGTCGACTTCAAGCTCGAATTCGGACGGCACTGGAACGAGCACGACGAGATGCGCATCGTCCTCGCCGACGAGA
>Ga0315904_10013164_pt1 | contig 10387 bp, 9 predicted proteins | sample LakEriMetagenome_6_FD_203529 | JGI IMG/M metagenome (GOLD analysis project Ga0315904, IMG submission 203529) | Freshwater fungal communities from buoy surface, Lake Erie, Ohio, United States - Buoy 12 MA120 | ecosystem: Environmental > Aquatic > Freshwater > Lake | place: USA: Lake Erie, Ohio... | reverse complement strand
TTGCTGAAAGCTAGGGAACCCAAGGGGATCCGCGCGGAAAAAGGTTGAACAACCTGGGTGCAGATCTGGCTTGGTTGACTGATGGACCAGGCCTGGAGGCGGAGCGCCCCATCTGCCGAGGCCGTTGGAGGAATCTCCACAGCCAATCGATGACAGGGTGTCGGGAGAGATCCTTTGATGATCAGCACTTGTCCAGCTTGTTTGGACGGACCCACCAGCTCTACCCCCTTAATCTCGATCCAGCTACGCAGCTCCCCGGCAGCGTCTTCGTGAGAGTTGGGTGCTGCAATCCATTGGAGCAGGCTGGGCGGGCCTTGCTCTCCCTCTATGGAAGCCTGAGCAACGTCCACACTGAAAAGCGGTGCCGTTGCGGCGATGGCAACAACCTGTACCCAGGGGAGGTTGCAGAGGTGGCGGAAGGGTCGCATGGTGGCGTGAGGCGGAAAGTTTTGGAGATGCAATGACGTTTTTCACGTCTCTGAGTGGCACTTCAGATCCCGCTTAGACCGAGTCTGACCAGAAAACGCAAAAGATGGTGTGACTGTATAGAAATGCAGCGGTCTGCAACAGATCTGGCCTCGCCCCCGCGTTGGCGCGGCCATGCCAATCACCATGCGGGACTCCCTCAACGGGGGTAGGGTGAGGGCGGACATTCGTCCTGACTGTTCGATAGCGCCACCATGGGACTGTCCTTAAACAAGCGCGACTACGACATCTTTCTGAGTTACGCGCATGCGGAAAAGTCGTTTGTTCAGAGCCTCTACGCCTGGTTGCAAGATGTGGCCGGTTTTCAAGTGTGGTGGGATTGCCGCGACCTGGCGGCGGGTGCCCGATTGGCAACCGATCTGCAGAAGGGCGTCGGTCGCTGTCGCGCCATTGTGCTGGTGGCTTCAGATGAATCCCTGTCGCGTGGTTGGGTGCAGAACGAATACAACGCAGCCATGGATGAACGGGCTAATGACGAGGGATTCAGGATGGTGGTGTTGCGCATGGCCAATGCCAATGTTGAAACGCTGATGAAGGGAATCTCGTGGATCGATGTTCCGGAAGCAGTTCTCACTGCCGACCTGGCGGTGGAGGTGATCCGCGCTCTCTATCCGGGTGAAAAACAACCCAACCCTGCTACGTCGCGTGATGTTTATATCAGTGCCTCCTGGCACGCCAATGACAACGCGAGTGCGAGGACGGTGTGCCGATGCCTGGTGGAGCAAGGGCTCCGCCTGATCGGAGACTCCAAAGACCAGATGGGCTTTGGAGCGGGCAATCGCATCGAGCAGATCATCTCGAGTTGCGGAGCATTCGTTGCCATCATTCCTTTTCGGGGTGAAGGGATGGCTGTTGCCAGTGAAGGGCCGTATAAATATTTCCTTCGCGAAGTGGATCTGGCCAGGCGACTTGGCTTGCCCACCCTTGTGATCGCCGATCCACGGGTCACTCCCCCCGAGGAGGAGGCTGGTTTATGGCTGCCGATGCAGACGGAGGCCAACAGCCTGCCTGAGGTTGTGGGTTCGCCCCTGCAATCGCTGTGGGATCGCTGGCGTGCCTCACCGCATCCCCACTATGTGTTTTGCGCCATGGATCTGGAGTCTGCGGATACACGGTTGACCAGTCAGATCCGTCAGTTGATTCAACGCATCACGTCGATGCCCACCAAGGTTGGCAATGAGGTTCATGAGGGGAATGCGGAGAATGTCAATGCCGCAGTCCGCCGCGCTGTCTGCCAAGCCTTTCTGGTGTTGGCTGATCTCACCGACGACAACCTCAACACCTGCATTGAGGCTGGCATGGCGCTTGCCTCGGAGACCAACCTCGAGCTGATCGCTTCCGGGGCGCCGCGTCGCCCGCCGTTCATGTTGCGTGAGCGAAACATGCCCACCTACACGGACAGGCTGCAGCAGATCGGCCTGATCCACAAGTTGATGCGCCCCTATCGTCGCCGCGTCATCAACGCTGAGTTGTGAGCGGACCCGCGGTTGCGCCGTTGCTGGCTGCCCGACAGCGGCGCCTGAGGCGGCGTGCGCAACCCCACCCCGCGAAGGCGCCGGCGATGGGTAGGGGGCCGGGAGCCCCCATGGTGGTAGGTTCGAGCACGTTGATGGGACCAATTGAGGTGGTGGACCCCGATGAGGCAAAGCTTCCGCCGCTGTAGATCGGGCCCCAAACAATCAAGCCTTCGTCGTCGATCGGAAAGGGCGGCTCTAGAACCACTGGTGGATCCTCAGCAGGGGGAAGTTCGATCGCGATGGGTGGTGGGTCAACCATGGGTGGTTCCAGACTGGCCGGCGGATCCACTACCACAGGAGGATCGATGGCGGTGATGGGATCGTCCGGGCTTGGCGGGGGCGGGAGTGGCGTGTAGGGCTCAGGCGTGAGCTCAATCGCCACATCCGAGTTGTAGCGAATCGCCCCTTTGCTCCAGGCATCAAGGTTGCCATCGTCGTATTCAAGAAAATCCGCTGCAAACGAGAGGAGCGTGCCGTCTTCTGCTTGGCTGAACTCCCAGATGGTGAAGGAGCCGGTCAGTGAATTGTTGCCACGGCCGTTGCCGATGAATGACAGGCCCGGTGCGGTTTGCTCCTGAAAGGGCCAGCGGCTGGCATTGTTGTAAGTGCCAGGAGAGATCATTGTCCCCTCGGGGGGGGCCAGAGTGAGGAACCACCATCGGTCTGGCGAAGTCTCAGTTGCCGGTTGATTGATCGAGAAGGTGAGGGAATCTGGTGAATCGCCGAAGATTCCGATCAGCCCCCCATTGGCCGGACCCACCACAGCGCTTTCGCCGCCCCCGACGTAGCTGTAGGGACTGCTGATGTACGAGAAGATCGTTGCCGCTTTGGCTGGTTGCAGCCAACCGGCCAGGGGAAGGGCCAGCGCCATGGCGAAAAGAGGGGACCAACGGCGGGTGGTGGCTAGGGAATGCACAGCCTTGCTGCAGGGAAGGAAGGATGGGATGGCTGACGAGACGCAACGCTTGCGGTGGAACAAAATGGTAGAGAAAATTGTCATTTTTCAGCGTCGTTTTTAGCAACACTAGTCATGGCTACTTGTGGTTGCTTGGATCGTTGCCAGCTTGATGTGCGGCAGATCCGCATCACCTCCCCCGCCGCCTTCAGCCGCCCCCCGGCCCTCAACCCGGCTCCAGCCGCACTGCTGCCGCCTTGAGTTCGGGTTGTTTGGAGAGGGGGCAGCCCAGCTCGTGCATCAGGCGATTGGCTTCGCAGGCCTGGGGCTGGGAGGCGCCCCAGTGCATCGGCAGAAACACCACCCCTGGCCGGATGGCCTCGCTCCACTGCACCGGTACCCGCACGCTGCCCCGCCGGGAGGACACCACGGCGATGGCGCCATCGGCCAGCCCCAGGGGTTCGGCGTCGCTGGGGTGCACCTCCAACACGGGGACCGGGTGTTGTTTGCGCGCCCGCTCCACGTGCACGGTGCGCGTCATTGTGTGCCAATGGGCGAGATAGCGCCCCACGGTGAGCACCAGGGGGTAGGCGGCATCGGGGGGTTCGGCCAGGCCCAGGGGCACCTCGGCGATCAGCCGGGCCCGGCCGCTGGGCGTGGCGAACTGGTGATCGCCATAGAGCCGGGCGCCGCCGCCGCCGGGGGCGGTGCCCGCGGGGAAGGGCCACTGCTGGGGGCCGTGCTCGGCCAGGAGGGAGTGGCTGAGGCCGGCCATGTCGCAGAGGCGGCCGCGGGTGAGCCCCACGAATTCGGCGTGCACCTCGGCCGCTGAGGTCCAGGCGAACTGCTCCGCAAACCCCAGCCGCCGCCCCAGCTCAGCGAACACCGCCCAATCCGCCCGGGCGTCCCCTGGCGGCTCGCGAAAGGCGGGGCAGAGGGTCACCCTCCGTTCGGAGTTGGTCATCGTGCCGGCCTTCTCGCTCCACTGGGCCGCTGGCAGCAGCAGGTGGGCCACGGCGGCGGTTTCGGTGCCGGCGTACGCCTCGCTGAGCACCACCAAGGGGCAGCGGGCCACGGCGGCGCGCACCCGATCCAGCCAGGGCAGGCTCACCAGCGGGTTGGTGGCCGCCACCCACCAGAGGTCCAGCTCGCCCCGCTCCATCGCCTCGATCTGCTCCCACACCGCCAGCCCGGGCTCGGTGCTGATCGCTCCCGGCGCGAAGCCCCAGTGGCGCTCCACTTCGGCGCGGTGCTCCGGGTTGGCCACGGCGCGGTAGCCCGGCAGCAGCTGGGCCAGGCCCCCCACCTCCCGGCCCCCCATGGCATTGGGCTGGCCGGTGAGGGAGAAGGGCCCGGCGCCGGGCCGGCTGATCTGGCCGGTGAGCAGGTGCAGGTTGATGATGCCCGCCACGGTGGCGGTGCCCTCCCGCCGCTGATTCACCCCCATCGACCAGAGACTGAGCACCGCCCCGCTTTCGGCCCACCACCTGGCCAGCTGGCGCAGGCTCGCCTCCTCGATGCCGCAAACGGCGGCCGTGCGTTCCGGCGTCCAGGCTTCCAGCAGGGGCGCCAGATCCTCGAAGCCTTCGGTGTGGGCGGCAAGGAAGGCGTCGTCCAGGGCGTCGCCTTTGAGCAGCAGGTGGCCGAGGCCATGGAGCAGGGCCAGATCGGTGCCGGAGCGGATTGGCAGGTGCAGATCGGCGGCGGCGGCGGTGTCGGTGGCGCGGGGATCCACCACCACCAGGCGGGGCGCCCCCTTTTCGCGGCGGCGGCGCTTGAGCAGGCGCTGGAACAGCACCGGGTGGCACTCGGCGGTGTTGGTGCCGATCAGCACCACCAGATCGGCGAGGTCGAGGTCGTCGTAGCAGCAGGGCGGCCCGTCGGAGCCGAGGCTGCGGGCATAGCCCGCCACCGCCGAACTCATGCACAACCGCGAGTTGGCATCGAAGTTGTTGCTTCCCAAGGCCCCCTTGAGCAGCTTGTTGGCGACGTAGTAGTCCTCCGAGAGGAACTGGCCGGAGCCATAGATCGCCAACCCCTTGGGGCCCCGGCTGGCCAGCGTGGCCTGGATGCGAGTCACCAGCAGCTGCATGGCCCGCTCCCAGCTGATCGGCGCGAAGGGCTGATCGGTGCGCTCGCGCCAGAGGGGAGTGGTGAGCCGGTTGCGGTGCAAGGTTTCACCCACGGTGGCGCCCTTCACGCACACCTGGCCGAGGGAGGAGGGGTGGTGACGGTCGCCTCGGGCGGTCCAGATGGGTTCGGGGGTGGGGCCGCCTGGCTGCGGCGGATCAGGCGGTTTGAGTTCCAGGCCGCAGCCCACGCCGCAATAGGGGCATTGGGCCCGGGCCGCTGCAAGGGGGGAGGTCATCAGGGGGGCCGGGCAGGCCTGGCGGGCAAGATCCCCTGGCGTCCAAAGACCGCGCCGGGGCTGGCAACCGGCGACGAGGCTGGCCGGCGCCATCAGCTCAGCAGGGGCGGGGGGTTGGTTTTGTCGCCATGGCTACCGGGGGAGCGGGCCTGGTGCAGGAAGGCTGGGGTTCTGGGTGATGCCGGCCTTGACTGGGTGCCCGGGCCCAAGGCATTGGGAAGACTGGAGCTTCTCTCAGACTGGCGAAGGCACCATTGTGTTCCTATCATTCAGCCCATGCAATCGCGCACCGTGATCTGCAAGCGCTGAAAATCAAGCACCATCACCCTGCGCTCCACAACCTGAACTCAACGTGCTTGGTGGCTGCGTGAACGTCTCGATGCGTAGTCAGATCGTTTCTGCTACAGCAGTTGGATCAGCAGGGCGTCAATAGTTCCAACTTGTACGCCTCGTCGGCGAGCGAGGAGCTGCCGATCCTCAAGGCCACCTGGATCCGCGGCGGGGACACGACCGCCTTTCGGAGTCTGCCTACAGGCAGCCATCGATCACCACTTCAGTTCGGGGAGATCACGGAAGGCAGAGCAGATGCCGGCGCTCCAGTTGGCGCTCAGTGCCACGAATTCGGCGTCACCCTCAAGGAAGCGGCGCCGCATGCGCACCTCCAGGCTGTCACATTGATAGCACACAAGGTCGATGGGCATCCCCACCGATAGGTTGCTGCGCATCGTGGAATCGAAAGAAACTAGAATACATTTTGTGGCGTCTGACAGCGACGTGGTTGGCGTCAAAACTCTGTCGAGAATCGTCTTGCCGTATTTGGCTTCGCCGATCTGTAGAAACTGGGTATCGTCTCCTGCTTCGATGAAGTTTCCCTCCGAGTAGATCCGGAACAACCGGGGCGCTTCCCCCCTGAGCTGACCCCCCACGATGAAGGAAGCATTGAAGGCCACTGGACCGCTCTCCAGAAATGAGGCATCGCGACGCTCCACATCACGCAGGGCGTCCGCAACCAACATGACCGCATCAAACATCGTGTGCGCCGTCAACAAATTCGATGCTCCATCAGTGGCCGCAATGCGTTGCCGGAGCAGGGTCACCACGGCCTGTGTTCCCGCCAGATTTCCGGAGCTGAGCAGGATGATCACCCGATCACCTGGCTGCTCAAAGACGGTCATCTTGCAGAACGTGGCGAAGTTATCGACACCGGCATTCGTGCGCGAATCCGAAGCGAAGACGATCCCATCCTTCAGTAGGATGCCTACACAATAGGTCATGGCTCCGCGTTCTTGGCAGGGGTTGTTATCTCATCCGTCCACACTTTGAAGGAGTCCAGCGTGGAGGTTCCGAAGCTCGTGGTGAGTGCCACATCCGCCGCATCTCTGCCCCGGGCGATCAGGATTCGCCCGATCCTTGGCTTGTTGTTGCGCGGATCGAAGGTGTACCAGTTGTCACCCAGATAGGCCTCGAACCAGCCGGCGAAGTCCATGGGAGTATCGATGGGAGGCTCGCCGATGTCGCTCAGATAGCCTGTGCAGTAACGCGCAGGAATGTTCATGCAGCGGCAGAGCGTAACGGCAAGGTGGGCAAAGTCTCTGCACACACCCACCCGTTCCTGATAGGCCTGATAGGCCGATCGGGTGGGGCAGGAGCGGGCGTAATCAAATTGGATGTGCTGATGCACGAAATCGCAGATCGCTTGCACACGATTCCATCCCGTAGGTGCCGAATCAAACAGGTCCCACGCCATTTCCGAAAGCAGATCGGTCTCGCAGTACCTGCTGCCGAGCAGGAAGAGCAGGGTCTCTTCCGGAAGCGTTTCCACAGGACGCTGCACCAGCCAGGGAAGCACCGGGTCGGGTGTACCGGCGTCGGCCACCACACCATTGCCGGTGAGCCTGATCTGCCCGGCTGGAGCAAGAATGCGGCTGCACCAGTTGCCGTAGGAGTCGCGGTAGGCGGAAACCGGAACGGAGGGGCTGAGGATCAGGATATCGGGCTGGATGAGGTCCGAAACACGGCTGTAATTGACGTTCAGCGTCACGATCATGGGTGTTGGCTTGGGGCACGAGTAGATCAATTCGTAGCCGACTTTTATCTGCATGGGGCAATGCCTTTGGAACGAGAGAATTGACGCTTGATCGCTCACGCATGGGTATACACATCCATCCGTTCACTGCCCGCCGGGCGGGGCCGTCACCAAGTCACACAGTCATTTTTTGGGTGCAAGTGGATTGGAGGATCAATGTTCATCCCCAATTCTAGTGAGCTCTCACTCCAGCTGCCACATCGCCTTCTCCAGTGCGGTTCCGAGCCTCTCGGCCCAGTCCTGAATGTTGGACTGGGTCTGCAAAAGATCCTGCCGGATCTCGATCTCCACATGCGGAATGTTGCGCCGCTCGCCATGTTCGATGATCGTGTAGTCGGTGTCATCGCTCACTGAGTAAGGCTCATTGTCCGCCACATTCCATGCACCGGCTTTGCGCAATTCTGCCCCGAGCCGTCTTCCGAGTCGGGCATCGCGGCCGTAGAGCACACCGATGTGCCAGGGGCGCCGTTCATCCAGGTAGATGGGTGTGAAGGTGTGCAGCGCCACCAGCGCACAGGGAGCTGAGGCGGTCAGCCGCGCATCCAACTCTTCGCGCAGGCGCTCATGGTAGGGCTGGAAGAGTTCCCTGTAACGTTGGTCCCGATCAGCGGGCGAGAGATCGTCATTGGCGGTGATCCTGGTGCGCTCGCTCAGCGTGGGGATCGAATCGGGCGCCCAGGGCGGACGGTTGGCGTCGATCACCAGCCTCGAATAGTTGTGCAGGATCAGGAAGGCGTCGAGCCGCTCGGAAAGCCGATCTCCCAGTGCCGCCACCCCCAGGTCCCAGCCCATGTGGCTGGAACGTTCCTGCTCCGAAAGGCCCAGATCCTGCAGACAGCGCGGAATCGACCGTCCGGCGTGATCGCAGGTGAGCAGAAAAGGGGAGGTTCCCCTGGCTCTCTCGATCCGGAACACGACCGGGTCGTTTTCGCCCAGCAAAGTTTCCCCAACCACGACCCGATCACCACAGCAAGGCTGCAGGGTAAGCCGGACGGACGGCAGGGCTCAGGCGGCGAATTGGTTGAGATGGAGGGCGGAATCGGGTCGCCCTGGGCCGTCGGGCAGCTTGACCAACGACGGCAATCAGGTTCTCAAACGGTCCACTGGGTCACATGTTCCTCTTGGGGGAGCGGTTAGCCGCCCGGCGGGCCTTTGAGCTCGACGACATTGCCTTCGGGATCATTGACACAGATGGATGGACCTTCACCTTCTGCTCCGTAGCGAGACTGCACTGGGCCGACTGTTGCACCATTCGCCTGAAGGTGGGCACGAATGGCCACGGCGTCAAACGGCTCTACGCGGAGGCAGAAGTGGTCGAGATTTCTGCCTTCGGCTCCAGGGGCCGCGCCACCGGCACTGCCGAGATTGCCATTGAGGGGGGCGAGATCGATGAGTGACGGCCAGCACGAAGCTGGATGAGACCGATCTCTTCTTGCCGACGCTCGACAGAGCAAGCGAGTGTTCCGCAATAGAACCGAAGCATTTTGTCCAAGTCGAAGACGCGAAGGACTATGTGATCGAGCTCACGTATGTGGATCACGGATTCGCCTCCTTGGGGCGGCTAACGCTCATCATCACCCGCCCGAGGCATACACCGCAAGAGCGGCCTTCTATGCATCGGGTCGGGTGAATGATGTTGTTAGACATTTGTATACAGGACAACTGAATTGCATTGTTCGATCTGAATATCCATCGCCTTCTGTATGGCTTGACAATGGGGCCGTTTCGTGTCTATCACAAACTTTTCTCGTAAAAAGGGAAATTGCAAACTCACAAAAGCCAATTTCCATCTCCTCTCATTCTGCTAGGGCAAGGCGTATTCGCGGGCGCGTTGGGAGAATAAGACCAAGAACTGTTCAAAGCAGGAGCAAAGGCGTAGTGACCAGGGTGTTTAAAGATGGATACGCTTATGTACAGGATTCCCAGTATCCCAGGCTATTTGTTGTAACATTCAAAGAGTTAGTACCATCTGCCGGCCGAGCACAGCAGTTCCGCTCTATACGTGATGGAGCACGGGTTGAATTTACTGAAAAAAGGGGCCAAATCAGCAGCTTTGAGCTAATATCTTAGTCAAGAGAGCTTATGCAGCATTTTCTTGACCCTCGAGATTTGGGTAACCCTGGCAGGGAGTATGAGCCGGATGAGATCCCTTCCGTTGATGTTTGCAGGTTTGGCTTTTATCCTGATATAAGCGCCCTGCAGCCTGGGGATTTGATATTAGTCCATAACTTATACGGCAATATCACCCACAAGATCATCGAACGAGTTCAGGCCCGTGCATACCAATCTGAACACTCAATGTGGCATCATGCTGCTGTCTACTTGGGGCATTTTGATGATATTTGCGAAGCAGATCTTGCGGGAGTCTGCACTAATTCCCTTGATCGCTATGCATGTGGCAAGCATCTAATCAGAGTTAGGCGCGGTCGTGATCTTGACGACAATGCGCGATGGAGGACCGCAATCCGAGCTCTTACTCGCTTAAGACAGGCTTGTTCATATTCAACGATCTTGGACACAGGATATCTTGCTATCAAAAGATTTAAACAGTATGGACCCATTAAGCGATCTGCAAATTCAGGCCTAATCTGCTCTCAGTTGTATTCAGATGCATACCAAGCTGCGACGCGCACAATGCTCGCAAATCGGAAATGCAACGAAGTTACTCCTGCACTCTTAAGTAGCACCAAGTCGCTGGAGGACGTTCCTCTAACGTGGCGACCTTTAGTGAAGATCTAAAAATCCTGGCACCGCAGATAGATAACTAATAGAGCGCGTGATCCTCTCCTGCTTGGCTTTTTCTAACGCTGATTGGAAGGATCCACATTAACACCCTCTCTCCGCCCTTTTGGCAGCATCAAACCGGGGGAAGGACAGCTACAACATGATCAGAATCCTGTCGAGACAATGGTTTCTGAAGACCTCCGCACCAAAATCGCGGAGTTTGATGCAGGTCCGCATCACACCGTTCGTTGTGAGACAAAACTCGTTTCCCTCTTCGTGCCAATCGCTCTGGTCTCAATCAAACACATGCC
>Ga0315904_10013163_pt1 | contig 10387 bp, 10 predicted proteins | sample LakEriMetagenome_6_FD_203529 | JGI IMG/M metagenome (GOLD analysis project Ga0315904, IMG submission 203529) | Freshwater fungal communities from buoy surface, Lake Erie, Ohio, United States - Buoy 12 MA120 | ecosystem: Environmental > Aquatic > Freshwater > Lake | place: USA: Lake Erie, Ohio... | reverse complement strand
CCTATCAAGATCAATGCAGATCCTAACATTAACATCAACGCCAATTTATTGGCGCTATAATTTTTATTTCCACTACCCCAAATACTGATGAATAAGTACTTAGGTACAACAGCAATCTCCAAAAAGAAAAATAATAAAATCAGATTCTGTGAAATAAAAAATCCATATGCCCCAAATGCCAGTAAGTGGAGAAAAAAGAAAAACTCCTTTTTCAATAATTCTATATTCCACGAAACCAGTACCCCAGCAATGGCAACTAATGAAGTAAGCAGCATCATGGCAATAGAGATTCCATCAACACCTATGTGAAAATCAATACCCATAGAAGGAAACCACGATTGATTATATTCAAATAATAAAGGAGCTGCATGACCAGCTATTCGTGCTTCTTTAAAAGAAAAATACAACCAAAATATACTAACGAGTTGCAAAACTGATCCAACAAGAGCCATTATTCTGGATTGCCGCGCAGGGGCAAGCATTATCACCAGCATAGTGAATATTGGAAAAGCTAAAATGTATAGTAGTTCCATAAATAAATTATATTAATCAGGAGTACCTGAGTAGATAAACAGATATGATGATGATAATACCCATCAGGAAGAAAATTCCATATTGTTGAACTCTCCCTGATTGCAGTCCTTTTATCCTCCAGGAAAACCATTCTGTTGCTGTTCCCATCCCCTTGATCATGCCATCTACCACATTTCGATCAAACCAAGCGATTGGTTGAGCAATCGAACCAAATAATATATGTTTGGTTACCCACATCCAGATCTCATCGATGTAAAACTTATTTGTAGCGACCTGATACACTGAGCCAAACTTAGTACTGATCTTTTCTGGCCATGCACTCTCCGTTTTATAGAGGAGCATAGCGATAAAAATTCCCAATAATCCGATAGCAACTGGTGCAATGGAAAATATAAGGTGCAGATCCATTTGTAGCGCTTTCCCATTTGATGAAACAAATTGTCCAAAAGGAATAAATCCTGACGCTGCCGATCCTATACCTAATAAAATCAAGGGTACTAGCATAGCTGCAGTTCCTTCACCATGTGATTCCACATTAGAGTGAAATGTTTTATTCCAGAAAATAGAAAAATACAAACGGAACATATAAAATGCAGTGAGTCCAGACGTAATCAAAGCAGCATAATAAATAAGTCGATTGTTCTCCCATGCTGCTAATAAAATTTCTTCTTTACTAAAAAAACCAGCAAAAGGTGGAACTCCGGCTATGGCTAGGCAAGCAATAAGGAACATCCAATGTGTAATAGGCATATATTTTCGTAACCCACCCATATTGTTCATGTCATTACTATGTACATAGTGGATCACAGAGCCGGCGGCTAAGAAAAGTAAAGCTTTGAATATGGCATGTGTGAAAAGATGAAACATGGAAGCGGTGAATCCTGTTTCAGGCATAGCAGCACTGCTTCCCTTTGGTACCATAGCCAAAGCAAACATCATAAAGCCAATCTGGGAAATGGTTGAATAAGCTAATACGCGTTTAATATCGGTTTGAGTAGTAGCAATTACTGCAGCAAATAGAGCGGTGAATACGCCAATATATCCAATAAATCCTAAAACTGGAGTTCCAGAGTAGGCATACACCGGATATAATCGCGCCACTAAAAATACACCAGCCACTACCATAGTTGCGGCGTGTATTAATGCGGATACAGGTGTTGGACCTTCCATCGCATCTGGTAACCAGATATGTAAAGGGAACATTGCACTTTTACCAGCAGCACCTAAGAACACTAAAGCTAATCCCCAACTCAAGGCCGAAACCCCAATAAAACTAACTGTTGTTGCAGAGGTCAGTATGTCTCCTGGCTGAGATAATCGAGAGATTAATTCTATAAAATCAAGTGTTCCAGCCTGGTTAGACAATACCAATATGCCCATTAAAAATCCAAGATCAGCAAATCGAGTAACGATAAAGGCTTTTTTGGCTGCTGCCAATGCAGAAGATTTTTTATAAAAAAACCCAATCAATAAAAACGAGGATACGCCTACTAATTCCCAAAAAATATAGATCTGAAATAAGTTAGAAGAAAGCACTAACCCCAACATCGAAAAGGTAAATAATCCCAAGAATGCATAATAGATGTGAAACCGTTCCTCCCCTTTCATATAAGTTAATGAGAAAATATGAACTAATGTAGATATTAGTGTTACGACTATGATCATCATCATAGAAATTGGATCCTGCAACACACCCAAGTGTATGGATAGCCCATTTGCAAAAATAAGCCATGGAAATTCTATAGGTTTTGAAGCTATATATGCATCTGCACCTGAAGAAAAATAAGTTGATGCGCAGTATAGTGAAACGAATAGAGACGTGAGCAATAATAAGGTACCGATCACGCCAGCATGCTTTGCATAGGATTTACCTGTCAGCCCCAATATTATAAATGATAATAGTGGAAGTATGGGAATCAATATAATACTTGTTGAACTCATGTTGCTTTGGTTTTGGATTATCCTTTCATATCTTCTGCCACTTCTACATTGATTGACTGATGGGTACGAAACAAGTTTATGATTATGGCAATAGCTACTGCTGCTTCTGCGGCGGCAATAGCTATTACGAAAAGGGTAAAGAATAAACCATCCATTGAATTAGGCCATACGTATTTATTAAATGCCACAAAATTCAAATTCACTGAATTCAGGATCAATTCTATACTCATCAGCATGGTGATCAGGTTTCTTCTACTGAAAAAACCATAAATACCAATGAAAAACAGAATAGTGGCGATAGTCAGTATATGAAATAATCCAGGCTCTATCATTTGGTTTCAACTTTAGAAGTTAAGGCAATTACGATACACCCGATCATCGCTGCAAGTAACAACATACTGACTAATTCAAAGGGAAGGGCGTAGCCATTAATATCCAGCATTTTTTCACCTATCTTTTCTACACCAGGCGCTTCTGTAGCATTGGTAATAGCAAATCTGTATCGTAGAATTAGAGAAAGTATCAAGGCTAAACCACTTCCGGCAGCCAGTAAAGAAATAAATACTTTTCCTCCTGGTACAGCGGGTAATTTTTCACCGGCCTGTTGTGTAAGAAATATAGAAAATATGATCAGTACAGCAATACCACCTACATATACAACAATTTGTACTGCAGCGATAAAGGGATTATTCATCCAAAAATATAATCCGGCAATACCAATCAAGGTAAATAAGAGATAGATCGCTGATCGAAATATTTGTCGAGAAGTAACCGATAGCCATGCACTTCCAACTGTCATCAACGCTAACAAATAAAATACTATGGATGCTCCACTCATATTAATTTATTTATAATTAAGAATAGTTATTCCACGCCTTCTTCAATTTTAGATCCCGGCTTATTCAGAATCTTCGTCAATTGGGATCGATCATACACACTATGTTCGAATGTTGGTGCCATCTTGATGGCATCTGATGGGCAAGCTTCTATGCAGAGATTACACATCGTACATAATTCAAGATGATATACTAGTTTATCAATTGCTTTCTTTTTCTTCCCTTCAGGAGTGATATCAAACTTGGTTATAACTTTTATGGTTCCGTTCGGACAAGCTAGCTCACAAGCTGTACAGCCTGTGCATCGGTGTTCATTAGTATCGTTATGAGGCATCACTACTTCACCCCGGAATCTATCTGCCATAATCAATGTTGACCTATTATCCGGGTACTGTTGAGTGATGATCTCTTTATGATGGGTAAAATAATAAAGAGTCTTTTTCATACCCATGGCCATCGACTTAATGGCACCTAGTACATCAGCTATATAAGATTTTAAGAACATAGTAATCTAGTTTAAAAATGCCAGCCCAGAATGGCAATTAGGGTTACTAATAATATATTTACCATACTAATAGGCAGCAGATATTTCCATTCTAGATTCAATAATTGATCAATTCGCAAACGTGGAAAAGTCCAGCGGAACCACATGATCACAAAAATCAAAAAGAAAGTCTTTCCAAAAAACCAAATTGAAGATGGGATATAATCCATTACATGATTGAAGGATTCCCATTGACCAATATGAAAGGGCATCCATCCACCCAGGAATAATGTGGCTCCAATGGCACAAACGATGAAAACATTAATATATTCTGCTAAAAAAAACAACGCAAATTTCATTCCTGAATATTCGGTATGAAAGCCTGCAGTTAATTCAGATTCAGCTTCTGCCATATCAAAAGGAGCACGATTTGTTTCAGCCGTTACCGCAATGATAAAAATCACAAAGGAAATTACAGCAGGAATATGCCCTTTGAATAACCACCAGCCATCTGCCTGGGCTTTTACTATCTCTGATAATTGCAAACTACCAGTAAGCACTACTATAGTCAATATCGCTAAACCCGCACTTAACTCATAGCTTACGATCTGTGCACCACTCCGCATTGCGCCGAGAAGAGAATATTTATTATTACTGCTCCATCCAGCCATTAATATAGAAATTACAGATAATGAGGAGATCGAGGTTACGTACAATATACCTATGTTCACATCCCATATCTGTAATCCACTAGCAAATGGAATGGGGGCCAGTAACAACATAGCTGCAATCATTGCAATAAATGGTGCCATATTGAACATAAGCTTATCAGCATTTGCAGGTGTAATGTTCTCTTTCACTAGTAGTTTAATGGTATCTGCTAAAGATTGCAATAATCCCTTTGGCCCAACTCTGTTTGGACCAATACGGATCTGCATAAATGCCGCAACACGTCTTTCCATGACCACTAAAATCAATCCTAACACAGCAAAAAGTGTAATAGCCAGGATCCCCACTATTACCATTTCTGCAGCTAATACACCTTCAGGTGGAAGTATTTCGTTCAGCCAATTATCGATCATTTCAGCGATAGAAGAAAAACTCATATTGAATAATTTATCTGTCTATATCAGGTATTACCAGGTCTAAACTACCCATTGTCGCAACTAGATCTCCAATCTTGGAACCTCTTGAAATATGATCCAATGTGGATAGATTAGAAAAACCAGGTGAGCGAAACTTAATGCGATAAGGTGTTGTTCCTCCTTCACTGACAATATATACACCCAGTTCACCTCTTGCTGTTTCTACGCGTGTATAAAATTCTCCCTTGGGTAATTTCAATACAGCCTTTGTTTTTGCCTGATACTCACCTTCTGGGATATTATCAATCAGCTGCTCAATTATTTTAAGCGACTCTTCAATCTCAGCCATACGAACCAGATAGCGAGCATAGGTATCCCCTTCTGTTCGGATCACCTCATTAAATTCAAGATTTTTGTAAATACTGTATGGATAAATTTTACGTACATCACAATGTAAACCAGATGCACGAGCAGAGGGACCAGTAACTCCATAAGAGATAGCATCTTCCATACGTAAGACTCCAACCCCTTTTGTCCGATTGATAAAAATGGTATTATTCGTTACCAGATCATGATATTCCGGAAGTTTTTCCCAGATTTGTTTTACAACAGCTTTTACTTTTTTCTGAAAATCAGGATGAATATCATACAAAACTCCACCAGGAACCATATAATTCATGGTCAGTCTTGTACCGCAGGTATCTTCCATAATTTCTGTGATCAGTTCTCTTTCCCTGAATGCTAAAAAGAAAGGAGTAAATGCTCCTAAGTCCATTGCTAGAGCCCCCCACCATAAAAGATGTGAAGCCACTCGGGTAAGTTCATCCATCAATACACGGATCACTTCAGCACGCGCGGGAACTTCGATCTGCAATCCTTTTTCTACCCCCATGACACAAGCGTGATTATTGATGTGCGCAGAGAGATAATCCATTCTGCTGGTAGAGTACGTGAACTGACGATAAGATAATGATTCACACATCTTTTCAATAGAACGATGAATGAATCCTAGATGTGGTTCCACTTTTTTGATCGTTTCACCATTCAAGGTGATCAGTAGATTCAATACGCCATGGGTTGCCGGATGTTGTGGTCCGACATTGATCACCATGTCATTTGTGTTGGATTGAGATATGATATCTGTTTGTGAATACATGGCTAAAGTTTGATCATGTTCACGGGATCTTCAAAATCTTTTCTCATGGGGTTCTTGCCCTCCCACCCATCTGGAAGAATAAGTAATCGCAGATCGGGATGATGCATAAATTTTACACCAAACATCTCATATACTTCTCTCTCATGAAATTCAGCAGTGCGCCATATGTCACATACTGTTTCAATTTCAGGCTGATCTCTGTTTAATTTTGATTTCACCACTAATGTGATCTCACGATGGGTAGTGCTGGTAAGATGATATACCATAGTAAGGTGCGTTTTCCAATCTATACAGGTGAGACAAAAAAGATAGTCCATATTTAACTGTTCATCTATACGCAATCTATTCATGAAAGCTTTGAAATCAGCAGGCTCAACATGTACTACCAGAAATTCTCCACCGAGTTCAGTTGTAAAGGGAATACTACTTGTTGGTAATAGGTTTTGTAATGTTTCCTGGGTCATCATGTATATTTTTCTGTCCAGTCGATATTTATTCTTTCCCTTTTCCCACCGCTTTTAATTTTTTCCTGCAGCGTGATCATGGCATGGATCAACGCTTCAGGGCGAGGAGGACATCCAGCAACATAAACATCAACCGGAATGATATGATCTGCACCTTTTACAACAGAATAGGTATTATAGAAAAAAGGGCCCCCACTAGTTGCGCAAGCCCCCATAGCAATCACATATTTTGGATCTGCCATTTGATCATAAAGACGCTTTAATACTGGTGCCATTTTATTCACAATGGTTCCAGCGATCACGATCACATCTGCTTGTCGAGGGGTGGCTCTGGCTACTTCAAAACCAAAGCGCGACCAGTCATATTTAGCAGAAGCCGTTGACATGAATTCAATGGCACAGCAGCTGGTACCAAACGTCAATGGCCAAAGTGAATTGCTTCTTGCCCAATTAATAAGATCGTCCAGCGGACCCGTAAGGATTCCTCCATGAGGTGTATTATGTACCTGCCCGGGAAATTCAGTTATAGGTCTTTGTCCTTCCTGTATATCTTGATGTTCCATGTTCATATTATACATCATTTCCATTCCAACGCACCTTTTTTATGCGCGTAAAGGAATCCCATGAAAAGAATAAAGAAAAATAGTATGATCTCAATCAAGGCGGCTATTCCAACCTTTTTCACCACCACAGCCCAGGGATATAAGAATACTAATTCAACATCGAATATCAAAAAAATGAGGGCGAATAAATAATATCCAACATTGAACTGCGCCCATGTACTACCCTGCGTAGGCAGCCCACATTCATATGGTTCCAGTTTTTGTTTATTGGTTGAACCTTTTAAGACTAAACGATACATGAGTATGGCAAAGACCGAAAAAAAAATGGCAGCCAATATTAAGACAAGCATGGATACAGGTCCCATATCAAGGAATTATACTAAAAGTTACTGAAAATTTAGTTGTCACAAAATTTCTTGATAGGCCCTATACTAAAATGAGGATAAAAGGTGGACAGACTATCTATTTTACCCCCTCCACGCTTGGTGTTTTATGGATGCTTGAAGCAATCCGTTCAATTCCTGCAGAAGTAGTTTACGGGATATTTGATACTTATTAAAAAGCATGTTTTTTAAAATCCAGCCCCAGATCCAGTCAAAAACCATAAATCGGATTACTACGGGACGAGGTACAGTATTATTACGAAAAACGGTTGCCAGATAATAAAAAAAGCTTTTCCCGTTCATAAATACTTGCTTTTTTAATCCTTTAAGATCAGCACGATGTATATGCCATACCATTACCGAAGGATCATAAATTAGCTTATACCCCTTTGCTACCACTCGATGAAACATCTCGACATCACCACCACCGCCACTGGGTGTACCTACGTCCAGCTTAGGATCAAACAACCCTCCGGTTAAAAACCATTTCTTTCGGAAGGCCATATTAGCTCCAACACCCATACCTGCAGCTTTTAGCTTATCAAATGCCGTCATGGTTGATCCATCAAATTGTTTTCTTTCAAAGCCATGACCCATCCCACCATAGTTAAATTCAAATAAACGCTCAGCCTTTGTTTCCAAAGACCAAGGAGCTACATACCCTGTAACACACATCACTTCAGCTTCCTGAAAATGGGGTACCATTCTTTTCAGCCAATTTTTGTCTGGCCGGGCATCATCGTCAGTAAAGGCAATTATATCATGTGTTGAATGCTCAATTCCAGTATTACGTGCATTATCCAATCCGGCTTTTGTTTCCAAAACATATTTAACCGGAAGACCTGCACATAATCTTTTAGTAGCATCACTAGATGGAGCATTATCAACGATGATAATTTCTTTTGCCGGATATTCTAATTCAAATAAAGCTTGTAAACAGTCCTTCAAAAATGTTGTTCGATCTCTCGTACAAACTATAATGCTTATATACGGCAATGGATAAGTAGGATATTTAACGTTTTGAGTGATTTCCTTAAAATATTCAAATGACAAAAATCGACGCAATGGTTCAGATAATAACTTCGGAACCTGACCATTTATTTTATGCTGACTCAACCATCGGTTTGCAAAATAGAGTTGATCATATTGATCATCTCTGTCTTCTAACAAAATGGGGCTTACAAGTGAAGATGCCCACTTATTAAATTGATTAGGGGTAGCAAATTGTGCCGCTACTCCTAATGTGTAGTGAAAACGATGTTGCTTTCCTTCTGCACTTAACCACGAATGCCGAAATTTATTTTGCTCCATCCATAATTGACTACGATATAGTCCCTTGAAGAACATTCTACCAAAATGGGGTATATAAAAAGCCCCCCAGATAAACCATCTTCTCCATGAAGTAGTAGTATGGATTACACATAAAAAAGTCTTGTCCCATAGTTCAGGATGTTTACGAACCATCTCCACATCCCAATAACCTTCTGATTGTTTTCTGCGATGTAATCTATTTTGATCAGATACATTATCGCAATGAATACCCATAGCTAATTTTGAAAACCGGAATCGTGCTCCAGACTTCAAGAGTCGATGTCCAAACTCATAATCTTCCCGGCATCGAAAACGTGTATCAAATCCATCGCTTTCAACATAAAAAGATCGAAATAAACTAAATGCCCCACTGGTCAAGTCTTTATATGTAAACTTATGATCAGGTTTTGAAAGTTGTTCAAAATGCGTTTCCCACCAATGATTTAAATACAAACGATTCCAACTTTTATCCGGTATTTCTTCAAGTATCAAAAATCCGATACCAACATCTTTTTTGGTTTGCACCAGACTATGAAAAGAGGAAAGCAATTGAGGGGCGGGATCTATATCATCATCTAAAAATATGAGCAAATCCCCTGAAGCTATCATCGCGCCTTGGTGCCGTGCATAAGCTGCTCCTGATCCGGGTGTTTCTATAAACTTAAATATGTAATCCGCACTGAATTGCTGGAGCTTCAATACCGTATCATCAGTACAACCATCACAAACCACAATACACTCCATTTCCGCTAATGGGAAATCACTTCGCTCCAGTTTAGTCAATAATCGGATAATTGAATCACTTCTATTATGCGTAGGAATGACGACGGATATTTTTGGATGCTGCATGCCGTAATTTTTGTTTTTTTAAGGAAGAAAAGTAAGATGATGGTCCTTTAAAACAACCTTGCCATTCAGCCCAAACAAGGGTAAGCGGAAAATGATCTCCTCGCTTCAATAAGGATTTTAAGAGATGGCGTAATTGATGTGAATAAAACCACTGGAAAGCCTGTTTTAACACCCACCACTCCCTATCCTTAATCAATAATTTAGTCCAATAAGCATACATACCTACTCCATATCCATAAATAGCTTTTCGGGTATCATCCATTGTTCTCCTATGTCGATGCCAGTTTAAAGCAGATGGTTGATATGCGATATAATAACCAGAACGGAGAATACGAGTAAAATATTCATGATCTCCTCCAGACTGAGTTGGCGTGCCCGCATCCAGAGATTCATCGAACCAGCCAATTTTGTGTACGATATTTTTACGAATGGCCATATTTACGCCCGCTCCAATACCACCAGTTGTAAGTGGATTATGGGAAGTGTCATATACCCTTCGTACGTAGCCTTTACAAAAAGGACTATATCGTTCAAATGCCTCCTGGCCTTCGTGTAACAATTCTAAAGGCTGTGTCATCCCGGTTACGCATACCACTCTTTCGCGTATAAAAGGCTTTAATATCTCACGCAACCAAAATCTGTCGGCAATAGCGTCATCATCAATAAAGACAACAATATCATTACTGGCCTCTTGTACGGCTCTATTTCGAGCTATATCTAATCCTGCTGTTGATTCTAAAATATATTTAACAGCAGGAAAATAATTCTGGATCAGATTCTG
>Ga0315904_10013161_pt1 | contig 10387 bp, 8 predicted proteins | sample LakEriMetagenome_6_FD_203529 | JGI IMG/M metagenome (GOLD analysis project Ga0315904, IMG submission 203529) | Freshwater fungal communities from buoy surface, Lake Erie, Ohio, United States - Buoy 12 MA120 | ecosystem: Environmental > Aquatic > Freshwater > Lake | place: USA: Lake Erie, Ohio... | reverse complement strand
GGAGGGCGCAGGTGCAGAGGCAACCAAGCGCGAGGGCAGTCTTCATGACACGTTCCTTTCAGGTTGGCCCTGGGCGGCTCTGTTCGAGAGGGATCGGACCGTCACGCGGGCCCGTCCGCCACAGGGAAAGAAATGGCGATAGTTTCTTGCGGAAACGATCCGGCGGATCATCGGCAAAGACCACGATTTCGCGTGAGCCCGCCTCCGACGTCACCGAGGGTTATTGAACGGTCGATTGCCCGTCTGGTCAAGTCGCCCGGCCGGCCCCGTATGAAGTTTCTACCTCGCTGATCCCAGAATCGTTCGCGGAAATCCCGAAATCCCGGCACGGCGGGGGCCGAACCTAGGGGCGAATCAGCGCCGGGACGCCGCGCGGAGCAAGCCAGCGCCACTGCGTATGGAAGGTCTCGTCGTTGTCGGCCACGCCGACGTTCAGACGAAGGTCGTTCAGCCGCGCTCCCGCCGGAAGCGCGCTCTCCGCGAACGACAGTTGGAGCGTCCACGCCTCCGCAGTGCTGGTGAACACGGCCCACACCGAATCTGTCGACGTCAAGGCGTTGCCGGTCGCATCAAGGGTGCGCACGACCGGGACCGGGGCAGAGTCGCCCTCGCCCTCGCCCTCCAACTCGCCCTCCAACTCGCCCTCCAACTCGCCCTCGAACGTGACGAGGTACTCGCGCGCTTCGGCGCCTTCGCCGAGCACCACGCGCACCGCGTCGCCGAGCGGATCCTCGAGCGAGACGCGCCTTGTGCTTGGCTTCGCATCGGCCGACAGCCGGCGGTCGGGAACGGTGAGCGCGAGATCGACGATCGATTCGCCATTCCCTCGCGCGAGCCTCGCGGTCGCGCCCTGCTCGGATGTGTCGTACTCCGACCATCGCCACACGGCAATCGGATACTCGATCGCAGCGGCGAGGCTCGGCGCAAGCGCGATGCGGCGCGCGATCGGCAGACGTTGCCGCAACTTGATCGGGACGATCCGGCCCTTCCCGTCCTCGAAGCTCACGGTGACCTCAAACGGCGCGGGCATGGGCGGCGCCGCCTGCGCGTCCGCCTCGACCGCGATCGACACCGTCGCGGTTCCGCCGGCGGGAATCTCGATCGGCTCGCTCGGCAGCGCGAGCCGGAACGGCGACTTGAGATCGGTGGTCGCTGGATTGAAGGTGTCGATCTCGGTGCGGCTCACCCAACTGCGCTCGATCGGCGCGCCGTCGACATCGCGATCGACCACCGTCCAGACGCCAGGCGCTGCCGTGCGCGAGAATCGCCACGTCGTCGGCCGGTCAAGCGGGTTCTTCAGGACGACATCGACTGAACCCTCGCTGCGCACGCCGAGAGGATCGGGCACCGCGCCGCGGATCGTGACGGCGTCGCGCGAACTCTTCAGCGCGTACGCGCGGTCCTGGTCGTCCTTCGCGATCCAGTCGATCGGCAGCGTGGTGCCAGCGATCTGGTGGTACGGCTCGATCGTGCCCGTCGCGTCGATGACGAGATACGTGGTGTGCTGCAGGTGTCCGGCGAGCGGATGCTGGTCGATCGCGCCTCCGCAGGTTCCGAGGATGAGGAACGGGATGCCGTCGCGCGCAGGCGGAACCTGCAGCGCGTGGTAGTGGCCGGCGATCACCATGTCGACGCCGTGGCGCGCAAGCATGGGCTGCACGCGCTCGTCCCAGCGCGTGGGCTTGTGGTCCCAGAGCGGCCGGTGGAAGAGGAGCACGATCGGCCGCTCGCGGGCCGCGAGCCGCGCAAGCGTGGCATCGAGCCACGCCAGTTGGGCGTCTGAAAACCCGGCCTCGACTCGGCCGTCGCCGTCCTCGGAATTCAGGACGACGAAACTCGCAAGCTCGAGTTCAACCGCGTAGTAGAGCGGGCCGAACAGCGCGCGGTAGGAGTCCTTGAACGATGTATCGCTCGTGTCGCGCGTGCCGCTCACGAGGTCGTGGTTGCCTGCGGTCGGGTAGAAGGGGACCTGAAGTCGCTTCACGATCGAGAGGAAGGCCGTCTGCTCGCCGAGTACGTTCTCCCGCGAACGCGAGTAGCCCTGCACGAGGTCGCCCACGCAGAACACGGCGTCGGGGCGGGAGCGGTTGAAGTCCTCGACCGCTTCATTCAGGTACCGGAGCCCCCAGTCGCGGCCCGTCGTCCTGTCGGGAATGATGGCCACCACCTGCTGGCGTCGTTGCAGAGGCTGTACGACCGTCTGGCCGTCGACCGCCGCGCCGGAGCCGTCGCGCTCGAATGTGGGCGGAACCGCAGAAAATGGTGCGGTTGCGCCGAGTTGCACGGCGAGGACGGCTGTGCTGGCGATGGCGAGAAAAACGCGACTCATGGGCGCAGGGTAGCGCTCCATTGCCGTCTGGGCGGTTCGCGTCGACTCGGATGGGTATCCGGGCTACCCCATTTGGGGCATGAAGGCGAAGAAAAACTAAGGGAGGGGTGAGGGAATGCCGAATAGATGAGCAGCCCATCGGATTCTCCCTGTGAGGATTCGCTAGGCCAATCGGACGACTCGCTCAAATTCGTACTTAGGCGAACGGCCGGTTGGGACCAGACGGAGCGGACTTCGCTCCGGCGGCCCCATCCAAACTCGTCATCTTTCTCCCCTCCGCCCCGCTCGCTCAGAACCCTGATCGAACGGGGTTTTTCTTTGGCCTGTGACGGTCGCGTCCGAGTCAGTGCCCGGTTGGCGCCTTGTCAGACAGAACCGAGCCGTCCATCAGCGCCGCGCGGACCGCGTCGGGGATCGCCGTCGGTCGGCGCGACGCGAGATCGACCAGCGCCCAGCGGCTGCGCGCGCTCGTGAGCAGCGTGCCGTCGTCGCGCAGGATCCTCGTGGCGCGTACCAGGCTCGTCCTGCCGAGCTTCTCGACCCACGTGACAAGCAGGAGACGGTCGCCCGCGAAGGCCTCCCCGAGGTAGTCGATCTCGTGCCGGGCCACAAACCACATGCGGCCGGTTCGGGCGAGCGCGTCACGCGGTGCGCCCGCCGCCGCGCCATGCAACGACGCGACGGTGTCGACCCAGGAGAGGATGACCACGTTGTTCGCGTGCGGCACAAGCGCGCTCGTCTCCGACGCGAGCACGATGTGTGCAAGCGCGAAGAGGCCGCGGGGGGGCGCGCCCTCGATGCGCGGAAGCGCTTCAAGATCCGTTGGTGCGAAACCGAGGTCGGGCGCATGGCCCGAGGTTCGATCGACCGAGCCGCGTGGTGTACCCGTCATCGTTCGCCGAGCGTAGCATGGCCGCATGCCGACGCCCGGTCACGACCCGCGCCCGATCCACCTCGACGTTGACCGCGCCGAGGGGCTGACGATCCGCTGGGACGACGGCGCGGCGCACCAGCTCTCGGTGGCGGTCCTGCGGCGGAATTCGCCCTCGGCCGATGCGCGGGAACTCCGCGCCGAGATGTCCCGAAACCCGTTCGCGGTGCTGCCGGCGTCGTCCGCGCAGGGGCCGCTTCGGATCGAGACGGTCGAGCCAGTCGGCCACTACGCCTTGCGAATCCGCTTCAGCGACGGCCACGACACGGGCATCTACACCTGGCGGTATCTGCGCGGACTCTGTGAGTCGCATGGCAAGGCGTCCTCACCGGCGTAAGGCCGTGCGAGCCGTATACTCGCGCGCGATGTCCCGAGCCCCATCTTCGCACGCATCTTCGTCCTCTTCCGCGACCATGCATCCCGCCGATCATCTCTGCGAGCGCGTGGCGGCGACGGGCGCCGCGACCTGCGTCGGGCTTGATCCGGTGGTGGAGCGGCTGCCCGCCGCGGTCCGTCCAAGCGATCCGCTCGACGCGCGCTCATGCGCCGAGGCCATCGAGCGCTTCAGCGTCGGCGTCGTGGACTCGGTGCACGACCTCTGCGCGGCAGTGAAACTGCAGGCTGCGTGCTTCGAGCGATACGGCGCGCCCGGGTTCGCCGCGATGGAGCGGGTGCTGGCTCGCGCCCGACAGAGCGGAGTCGCCGTCATCTTCGACGCGAAGCGCGGCGACATCGGGATCTCGGCCGAGCACTATGCCAACGGCGCCCGTGCGCTCGGTGCGCATTGGACCACGATCAACGGGTACCTTGGCTCGGATGGCATCGAGCCGTTCCTCGCGAACGGGCAGGGCGCCTTCGCGCTTGTACGTACCAGCAATCCCTCGGGCGATGCGCTGCAGGCGCTCCGGCTTGCCGACGGCCGCTCGGTCGCGGAGGCCGTGGCCGACATGATCGCCTCGCTGGGTGCATCGAGCGTCGGCGGCAGTGGCTTCTCGTCCCTCGGCGCCGTCGTCGGTGCGACGAAGTCGGCCGAGATCGCAGCGCTGCGCGCGCGCATGCCCCACGCGATCTTCCTCGTGCCGGGGTACGGCGCGCAAGGGGGAACCGCGGACGACGTCCGTGCGGCGTTCACCCGCGGCGACCAGGGCGCGTTGATCACGGCGAGCCGCTCGGTGATCTACCCACAGTCTGGCGGCGGCGATTGGCGTGCGGCCATCCGCGCCGCGGCGACGCAGTTCGCCGCTGAGATCCGCGCAATCGCCGGAGGGCGCGCGTGAACGTCACACGGTTCCTGTTTCCAGCGGCGCTCGTCGTTCTCGCGGCGCTTCCGGTTCTCTTCGCCGAGCGTCGCGCCGAGGTGAAGGACGACGCGCGCCGCGTGATCGTCTACACGCCGCACAACGAGCAGATTCGGTCTGAGTTCGGCCGCGGTTTCGCGGCGTGGCACCAGCGGACCTACGGCGAGCCCGCCGCGGTGGTGTGGAACACGCCCGGCGGAACAAGCGAGATTCGCCGCATCCTCGAGGCGAATGCGCAGGCGTCGCTGCGCGATGGCCGCCAAATCGGCGGCAACGCGGATCTCGTGTTCGGTGGCGGCAGCTACGAGTACGGGCAGTTGAAGCGCGAGGTGACGGTCGGCGAGGGCGAGGCGAAGCGCAGCGGGCGCATTCTTGACCGCGCCAGCTTCGACCAATCGTGGCTCGACGAGACCTTCGGCGACCGCGTGATCGGCGACAACACGCTCTACGACCCCGATGGCTACTGGTTTGGCGCTGCACTCTCCGGATTCGGCATCGTCTACAACCGCGACCTTCTGCGCGAACTCGACGTGGCGCCGCCGACGGAGTGGGCGAACCTCGCCGATGCGCGCCTCGTCGGCGCCGTGACGCTGGTGAACCCAGCACAGTCCGGATCGGTGAAGACTGCGCTCGAGGCGATCATCCAGCGGCTTGGTTGGGAACGCGGCTGGCAGATCATCCGGCGCATGTCTGCGAACGCGCGCAGCGTCGCGTCGAGCGCGCCGAAGGTGCCGCTCGATGTGTCGGCGGGCGACAGCGCCGCGGGGCCGTGCATCGACTTCTACGGGCGCTACCAGGCGCAGGCGATCCGCGACGCGGGCGACCCCGATCGCCTCGGCTACGTCGATCCGCCCGGACAGACGGTGATCGATCCGGATCCGATTGCGCTTCTTGCGAACGCGCCCAACCGCGAGACGGCCGAGCGCTTCATCCGCTTCGTGCTGAGCGACGAGGGGCAGGCGCTCTGGCAGTTCCCGGCCGCGAAGCGCGCGGACGGCGAGCTCGGTCCTCACGAGTTCGAGTTGCGACGCATGCCGATTCGGCGGAGTTTCATCGCCCGCTTCATGCCGCAGTTCATCGATCCGATCGACCCCTTCACGCTTGCAAGCGCCGTGAAGGATCCCGATCGCAACGCGCGCGCCTTCATCGCGCCGCTGTTCAGCGCCATCTGCGCCGATCGCCGCGATGAACTCGCCCGCGCGTGGAAGGCGATTCGCGCGCATCCGGCCTATCCGCATGCGAAGGGCGGCCCTGGCGTGCTGGTGACGGCCGAGGACGTGACCGACCCGACCCTGAAGGCGATGCTCGAGGCATTCGACCGCATGCCCACGGTGGTCGGGCCCGATGGCACCGTCCACGACATTGCGACGCGCGAAGGGCGCGCCGCTGTCGCTGAGGGCTATCTCGCGCGCCAGCCAAAATGGCGGGGCACCGGCCTCTGGCCGGAGGGCGCGTCGGCGACCGACGAACTTCGCCGCCTCTTCGGCGCCTTCTCGACCGAACGCTACCGCGAGGTCGATTCGATTGCCGCGGGCAGGGCCGCGCGATGAGCGTCGCGCGCGTCGCCATTCTGTCGGTGGGCGACGAATTGGTGCTCGGGCAGATCGAGGACACGAACGCATCGTGGCTTGCGCGGGCCCTTCGTGGGATTGGCGCGCTTCCCGGTGAACGACGCACGATCGGCGACGACCGTGGCACGCTGGCACGAACGATGCGCGAGCTGGCTGCGAACCATGCTGCGATCATCGTCACCGGCGGGCTCGGACCGACGCTCGACGACGTGACCCGCGAGGCGCTCTGCGATCTCGTCGATGGCGCCGACGCGGCGCTCGTCGAGGATCCCGCGGGGGTCGCGCATCTCGCGCGGTGGTTCGAGGCGCGCGGGCGGCCGATGCCCGCATCGAATCTCCGTCAGGCGCTGCGGCCTCCTTCGGCGCAGCTCCTTGCGAATCCGCACGGAACGGCACCGGGGCTCCGCGCTTCGGCGATCGACCGATCGTGCGAGGTCTTCTGTCTTCCCGGGCCGCCGAACGAGATGCGGCCGATGTTCGAGTCGTTCGTGGCGCCAGCCGTTCGCAGCGCGGACTCGGTGGTGGCCACGGCGGCGCTCCACACGATCGGACTCGGCGAAAGTTCGGTGGGTGAACTGCTCGGCGAACTCATGGCGCGCGGGCGCGAGCCCTCGGTCGGAACGACCGCAAGCGACGGCATCGTATCGATCCGCGTTCGCGCCACGGGTGCAAGCGACGTCGCGCTGGCTGCGCTCGAGGCCGACGTCGCCGCGTGCCGCGCGCGCGTCGGCTCGGTGATCTTCGGTCGCGACGGCGAGACGCTCGCGTCGGTCGTGGGCGGCATGCTTCTCGATCGCGGGCTCATGCTCGCGACGGCGGAAAGCTGCACGGGCGGACTTCTGGGCGCGCGCATCACCGACATCGCAGGTTCGAGCGCGTGGTACGCGGGCGGCTTCGTCACCTATGCGAACGCGCGCAAGGTGGCCGATCTCGGCGTGCGCGAAGACACGCTGCGCGAGTTTGGCGCGGTGAGCCACGAGACTGCGATCGAGATGGCGCGGGGCGCGCTTTCCCGCACCGGCGCATCGCTTGCGCTCTCGACGACCGGCGTCGCCGGCCCCTCGGGCGGAAGCGACGCAAAGCCTGTCGGCACCGTCTACATCGCGGTCGCCGAGCGTCAGGGCTCGATCTACTCGCGGCGCTTCCACTTTCCCGGCGATCGCGCGACGGTGCGCAGCCGGACCGCGCACCTCGCGCTTGCGTCGGCGCGCTTCGTGCTGCTCGGCGAGGCGACGCGTACGCTTCTTTGGTCTGAAGGCGAGGCGTGCCGTGTCGAGCGCGCGTGAGAAGATCCGCGACGGCGAAACGCTTGCGCTTGTCGCGATCGGAGCCAATCTCGGCGATCGACTGGCGACGATGCGCGCCGCGGTCGCGTGTGTCGCCCGCATCGACGGCGTGCGGGTCGTCGCCCAATCCGGCGTCTACGACACGGCGCCTGTCGGGCCGCCCGACCAGCCGCGCTACCTCAACGCCGCGCTTGCGCTGGCAGCGTCGATCGGCCCGCGCGAGTTGCTTCGAGGATTGCTCGCGGTCGAAGCCGAACTCGGCCGCGAACGCGGAACCAGCCGCTGGACCGCGCGCACGATCGATCTCGATCTCATCCTCTTTGGGGAATGCACCGAGTCTGAATGCGACATTGAACTGCCGCATCCCCGGTTTCGGGAGCGGGCATTCGTCCTGCTTCCGCTTGCGGAAATCGCGGGGTGGGCCCGCGATCCTGTGACGGGGGAGCGGGTAGAATCGTTGCTTCGTGCCTGCCCTGGCCGCTCGGATGCGGTTCTGGTGGGACCGCTGGATCCGGCTGCGCGCACCTGAGTTGGCGCGTGCCTTGTCCCGCGGAGGCGGGCTTCGCTGGCCCGCTTGCACGCTCGGCGCACGGCGCCATCAGGAGCCCTCCATGACCATGTCGATCTCGTTCGCGCGCGTGACCGCAGTTGCTGCGATTCTCGCGGCTTCGGCGTCAGCGCTTGCATTCGCGCAGGACAACGCGCCCCCGGCCCAGGACGGAGGCGTTCCTGCTGAGCAGGCGATGCCGCAGTTCGAGATGCCGAAGGTTCCCGACTTGGAGAAGGAGTTCACCGACGCGATGAAGACCGCCGAGGCGCTGAAGGCCGCCGAGGCCGCGCTGAAGGCGACCGCTGCCGCGTATGGCGCCGCGAAGAGCTACAGCGACACCTTCACGATCACCATCGAGGCGATGGGCCAGAAGCAGGTCGAGACGTACAAGATCGCGCGCGACGCCGACAGCATGCGCCTCGATCTCGAGTCGGGCGGCTTCGGGGCCGCTTTCCTCTCGGCCAACGGCAAGGCGTACATCTTGAATCCCCTCGATGCCGCGAAGTTCAAGTCGTTCCCCCTCGAGGGAAGCCTGATGAAGACGCTTGAGAAGGAACTCGGCGGCTTCACCCCGCCGATCCCGCGCTTGACGTTCGGCTCGACCGAGTCGACCGATCTCGCCGCGGATCTCGCTGGACCGCTCGTGCCCGGCGCGAAGATCGCGGGCTTCGACGCCGCGAACGGCGGCAAGGTGCTCCTCTCGGGCGAAGGCAGCACGGTCGCCGTCTTCTCGTTCGATCCTGCGACCAAGCTGATCTCAGGCGCGCGCATCAACATGAACCCGCCGAACACGCCGTCGGAATTCAGGCTTCCGATCGTGATGGCGACCGCTCCGGTCGTCGCGGACACGCTGGCGACTCCCATCACCTTCGATGAAGCCGGCAAGACCGCCGTCGCGAGCGTCGACGACCTCTTCCCGCAGCCAGGTGAGACCCCGTCGGTGCAGGTCGGCATGGAAGCCCCGGGCTTCTCGCTCACCGACCTTTCCGGCGCGACGGTGTCGCTTGCCGACCTCAAGGGCAAGGTCGTCGTGATCGACTTCTGGGCCGAGTGGTGTGGTCCGTGCAAGCGCGGCCTCCCGCACGTCTCCGATTTCGCGAAGTGGGCGAAGGAGTCTGGCAAGCCGATCGTGGTCTACGGAATCAACACGCTCGAGCAAGCCCGTGGCGAAGAGCGCATGAAGTCGGCGAAGGAGTGGTGGACCGCCCAGAACTACGCGATGCCGTGCCTCATCGACATGGATGACGCCGTCATCCGCGCCTACGGCTTCACCGGCATTCCGGTGACGGTCGTCATTGCTCCCGATGGCAAGATCGCCGCGATCCACCGCGGCATTGACGGTTCGAATCCCGGCAAGATCGTCGACCAGCTGAAGGCCGAGACCGAGGCCGCGCTGGCGACAAAGCCCGGCGACGCCGCGCCCGCCACCGAGAAGCCGGCAGAGAAGGCCGGCTGACGGCAGCCCGCTTGGGGCGAGGCGACTGGCCCCGAGACGCGTGCATGATGAGATGGATGCTCAACGATGGGCCGCGCACGAAGCACCGTGCGCGGCCCATCTTCATGTTGCGGCGGGCAGCGGACCGGCCGCCGGTGTCGGTACAGTGGAGGGGAGGGGCGACGCACGCCCCGCCGTGCACCATCAGAGCCTCACACGCCATGCGCACTCGAAACACCGATGCATTCGTTCGCTTCTCTCGATTCCCGCGAGCGGGGCTTGTCGCGCTCGTCGTGCTGGCTCTTGTGAGCGCTGTGCCCCAGCAGGCGTCTGCATCGCAGGACGCGGTGCCTCCGGCCCCGGCCGCAGAGGCTGCGAAGACTCCGCCCGTTGCGAAGCCGGCGGATCCGGCTGCGGCCATGGAGGTGATCCGCAAGATGATCGCCGCGTACCGCGACGCGAAGGGCGTCGAGATCGAAGTGGCCGCGAAGGTCGGCGCACGCAAGGATGGCGTCGACCAGGTCTCTGAGTCGGTTGGCGCGAAGTTCCTGTTCTCGTCGGAGCGTCGCGCGGTCGTCAGTCTGCGCGGCTTCGACCTTCGCATGGCCGATGGAAAGATCATCGCGACCCATGCATCGAATCCGCTGACCTACCTCCAGGTTTCGGACAACGGCTCGCCGTACTACTCGCTGTTCAACGCCTTCCAGAGCCTGCCCTTTCCCGAGCTCGCGCTTGCGCTTGGCGAAGATGATCCGACCGAGGTCTGCATGCAACTGATGCCGCAGATTCCGAACGTGGTGCCCGTGCGCGTGGAGCGCGATGAGATCGATGGGCAGGTGTCGGACGTGCTGGTGCTGACGTCTGACGACGGCACGGAAGAGCTTCGGCTCCACTACGACCCGGAGACGTATCTCGTCGAGTCCGCGCGCGGCGTCCAGCGCGGCGGCGACATGGCGGAGGAGGGGGCGGAGCTCGTGTGGATCGTGA
>Ga0315904_10013159_pt1 | contig 10388 bp, 3 predicted proteins | sample LakEriMetagenome_6_FD_203529 | JGI IMG/M metagenome (GOLD analysis project Ga0315904, IMG submission 203529) | Freshwater fungal communities from buoy surface, Lake Erie, Ohio, United States - Buoy 12 MA120 | ecosystem: Environmental > Aquatic > Freshwater > Lake | place: USA: Lake Erie, Ohio... | reverse complement strand
TTGCCAATACCGCTAACTACGAAATCTACCTCCAACGTTTAGGTATATTTTCTCAAGTTCAGGCATTTACAACTTTTGATGATCAATATTTAGATGACGATAACGTTGTTTATCTTTTTCTGGTTCCTGATGTGACTTTAACTCTGGAAAGCAATGAAGACTATTTCAATATAGGTCTTAACGAATTCCTTCTAACAAAGGAACAGCGTTTAGCTATTCTAAACTTATTAGAAGAATCTGGACAAATGATAGCGACCACAGTGGTAAAAATCGTTCAGCCATCAATCTCTAAATACGTTGGAATTGCAGTTATAGATATTTTCGAAGGCTATGACCCTGATATCATCGAGTCAAAAATTAGACAAGGTATTTCAGAATACTTCATAAATTTGAAAAGAAGAGATAGAGTTCCTAAATCTGACATGATTGCTTTAATAGAAGCAATCGATGGAGTTGATTCGGTAGATTTCAGCTTCCTAGGCGATCAAAACGAGGCAAACGCAATCAAAGCTTTAAATGCTGGTAATACCCCAAGTTCACTTGTTGGTATTGATCAATTTGGGAATATCATAATTGGCAGAAACGAACTTATAGTAATCCGCGGAGGATGGACAGACAGATACGGTACCCAATATGAAGAAGGTATCGTTCCAGGAAAACCTAGTGCTCTGAATATTACTATTCGTGGCGTTGTTCCCATGAACTATAACGCAGAAAGAAACATAGCTCAAAGAAGAGCATTAATCGACAGTATCAATGGTTAACAAATATAGCCAATATCTTCCGGACAATCCGGAATTAGCCTACAATGCTACTGGTGTTAAATTCCAGTCATCTGTAACTTCGCCCTTTAATAAAGAGGACCTGTACACGGATGAAGCAGTAGCATTGGCAAGGTCGGAGAGCATGGGATGTTCGGGTGCAAGAACTATTTTGGTTTCCAGCACCGGCCAATATAAATATGCGCCATGCTCAGATATTACTACGTATAGAACTATTTCTAAGCAGCTAACACAGACACAGGAAGAAAGACGTTATTACGCATTCTTCCCAGACGAGAATTTAACCGATATCAAAAATAGCATCAACGACCGTGTTTATTCTGGATTCGACTATAAAGAGGTCATTCTAAAAAGAAGCATGTCAAATGTTTTCTTCAGAGATCCTGTCAAGGACTCGATCTTAGCTACTTTTAATCGTGTTATTTTCGGTGTGATTGAAAGCGTAAAGGAAATAAAAAACTATTTTAATTATACAGTACCAAGAAATAACAAAAGGGTGTTCTAATGTCGAATTCAGTCAATTTAAACTTAAGATTTTTTGATAAGAGCGGGAGCCCTTTAAATTTCGAATACGTCGGGCCTACTGGATCATTCCCTAGTGTAGACAACTCGTCCTATTTTATCACCAGTCTTTCATCGTCCTCACCCGGGCAGATTAATCTTTCTACCCTAGGGTCAGGATATTTTGAAATTAACCATTTCGATAGAAATAGCTATAGTGTGCTGGCCTGGTCCCAGCGGATTGAAGAGTGGCTAAATTTCGGATCAAGCATCACCGTGGTTTTAGAAGTTCAAGGCGGACAAAGCATTGAAATCTATGTTGATTCTATTTCTATATCGGCTAACTACTCTACCCTTAATTTTACCAGATACAATGGTAATCTGATTGTTAGTTCCGATAGAACGGTAACTGTTAAAACCGCTTATCGTGATGCACCAGGTGGTTATTATACTGGATTTATTTACTTTGATAATGTCAGTGCAGGTCTATTCGAGAACGAGCAGATCTTTATCATCCAGGAATTCAAAGACACTTCAGGTAATACTATCTTTGGATATCCACACTCTGGATTAACCGGAACTTCCGAGCCTGTCCAATGGAGAACACGCTGGAATAATAGCTCGTACGGTAATGTCGATGTAACAGACATTATTTTCACGTATCAGATCACGGAAAGCGACCCTACAATCGGCGGTGATCCTAGTATCAGCAATTACCCCAACCTCATCTATACCATTCCCGTTGAGTCTACCGATTCTTTGGCGGATGGATTTGCAGTTACCTCTTATAATCTTGAAGCCCCTATCACAATTAGTGCAGCTATCAATTCATCAAACGTAGCTGCAGACGTTTATGAGAGACAGCTTATCATCGAGCAAATAGTTGGTTTGACCGGAGCAGCTCCTCTAAAAATTGCGGAGATAAATTTCTACGGACAGATTGAAAGCGAGGATGAAAGATTTTCCACCCTGCTAGAGAATCTGGGAAGAACCCTAACAGCGGATGAAACTATGGTTTTCAGAGACCATGACCCATCAGAACCCTTGCCTAACTACGTTGAGCTAAACGTGAAGCGTAAGGAGCTTATGGTGGCTGGTGAGCAGATATTCCCATATCTCGGATCGTATAAAGGTCTGATCAATGCTCTAAGATTTTTTGGATATCAGGACTTAAGGATCAAAGAATATTGGCTGAACATAGATTACAAGACCAATACAACTCCTGGGGTATCAGTACTTGAAAATCAGAAATATCTAGACTCTCTTAAAAAGCTTCCATACTCTAATTCTTTCATGATTGATGAAATCATAAACAGCCCTAATTCAGGGAAGTTTAGGATGGTTCAAACATATGGCCCGGATCAGGATGGAGTTTATCGATTAGATGTAGCAAATGAGGATACTATCGTTCCCAGCGGAACGTATAAGAAAACAGCCTTATTCGGACTATACTATGACCTGAATAAGGTAACCAATACAGAAAACGAATTCGGCTATCCGATAGTTGATGACTCTTTCTTATTTTCACAGGAGGAAGTTTTAGTTAAACTTTTCTCTCTTAAGCAAATTCTAAAAAACAAGTACCTCCCGATTAATGCGAGAATAATCGATATTACCGGAGAGGGAATCTATTTTAACGTTTATAACACTAAAAGCTGGTCCGATGTCATGGACCGCTTTGAGATCAACCTAGGAAATGATGTTGATTTCATAGTTAATCCAGATTTCGGATATCTTGAAGATCTACGAAATTTCGGTGTACGATATTCAACGTCATCTATCCAGATCCCGATGAATTATGGTGCTACTGGAGGATTTGATGTAACACTAGCCGGATCTACCGGTGGAACTTCTGCTGGCGGGGCTTTAAAATTTAGTGGCTTTTCTGGTAACAATCCAACAATAGAATTGACCCGTGGTAAAGAATATGAATTTACCAATCTTACTGGTTATGGGCTTTACATTACTACTGAGTCTTCTCTTACACAGGTTGACCCGCTTGGGATCATTTCTAACGGAGCAACAGGAGGACAAATTATTCTGAATGTTAACCCACAGGAACAAAACTCACTCTATTATTACCTGGATGTAAATTCGGTTGTACTTAATGGACAGATCAATATTGTCAACGCTTCAATTTCTGATCTTGGCAATACCATCCTTCCTTTAGACAGCGGACAACAGTACACGGGAGACCAGAACCTGGCAATGATTCAGGCTATCTCTGAATTCTATACTCTTAAACAGAATGGACAGATAGTCGAGTTTATGGATTCCAAATGGGATCCGGAGGCTTATATCAATCCAGACACAGGAGAAAGATGGGTGAATCCTGTCGGAATGCCCATAGTTTTTGAATATGACGTTGATCAATGGATGTGGGACGAGATGGACGTAAATTGGAAATCTCTGTATTCACCATATAGTTTAGGACTTACCGGTTCGACACCAACTAATTTCAATTCTATTTTAACTTGGAATAACATTAATTTCGGAAACTGTAACGAGATTGAATGGATCATCACAAAAAGCGCAAGCAGTGCAGGAAGTCCTTACTATTTCTCATATCGAGGTTACATAATGGATTTCTATAGACTTGCTCACTTTGTTCCTTATACGGGCATCTACGACGTGCAATGCAACGTTTATGATGCCAACAACTCAATCCTAAGAAAGATTGAAAAGCAAGTCTTACAGGTTGCACCCAAACTAATCGATCTTCAGGCTTGGACAAGATACAGAGAAAACGAATTTTATACCTGGGACTACACCATTAAGGATTGGGATACTTACGAGTCTAAATGGCTTTATCCTGCCGAGGGTATGACCGAAAAACAATTGGAGCAAAGACTTCCACCCGATCTTTTGGACTTTGCCTTTTATGGTAACAATGCTTCAGAGGGAGAAGAAATAGATGTTGAAATAACATCAGGAGGTCGCGGTGCAACTGGCTCATTCAGCATCTCACAGAACGTATTAACCGTAACTTCTATAGGCGGTCCTAGAATAACAGGGACTCAGTTTGGATTATGCACAGTAACCACAACAACACCTCATGGACTTTCCAATGGAGATTATGTTTACATCAAAAATTCTATCGAGGTTGTCAACGGAAAGTGGCAGATAATCTACGATAGCACACTTGCTTCTAATCAATTCAAGATACCAGTAGTACTTTCACCACAAGCTGGAATCCTTGTTACCCTTTCGCAGATCACTGTCGACACATCTCTTTACCCGAACATGCAAGTTGTAGGTGAAGGGACTATATCGGTATCTGTGAATGGTAGGGTAATTGGTGCTACGGCTGGAGGATCTACGTTACAATCGACTGCAAATTCTATAGTAACCCAGATAAATTCAGTCATCACACAGCCTGATTTCTTTGCTACGACTTTTAATCCAGCTGCAAATCCTTGCTCGATTCTAATTTCATCACCATCTACTTCTGGTGCAATCTATAATGGATATCCGCTATCAATAACTGCTACCGGATCTATTCAGGTAGTTTCACAAGATATAATTTTAAATGGTGGACAAAACATCGACAACGTGTATGTTCAATGGGACGAAAGCCAGGAGGAACTACCAAATGCTAATTTGAAGTATTGGGGAACACAAAATCTCGTCTGGAAGAATTTCAACGAGGTTACGTGGGACGCAGGATATGCTCATTCGTGGTGGGATTTTGAATACAATAATACTTGGTTGGGAGGATTTGAAATCCACTCTTCCTTGGTTGGAGATAGTATCAAAGTTGATACAGGAAAACAAACAACTCCGTTTGCTAACGGGGTTACTTTCGTTGGATTTGGTGCTACTGGGGCAAGCGGGTATTTAACGCTAGGTCAGGTGGCAGATCAACTTAACGCATCTACCGATCCACATATTACCAATTTCTACTATAGAGTTTTCCCGTCCGGATATGATGACTTTTTGACCATCACCGGACCTAGCAATCGTGTTATCACGAATGTATCATCACCAACAGGTACCTACCCTGCTCCTCCATCAGTTTTGGGAGCAAATCCAGTACTCTGTGTTGATTTCACTTACGCAACAGGACCATAATTATGCCAGATCCAATATTGAATATTTTACAGGGAGAGCAGGTTTACTTCGATCCAGATTCTACGGTCGGAGCTACCGCATCTTATTCCTGGACGTTTCCGGGTGGAACCCCAGGAAATTCAGCATCACATTACCCTGTGGTGACCTACAATAATATTGGCGATTATAATGCAAGTTTAACCGTAACTGATACCTACGGTACCTCAAGAACTTTAACTAAATACCAGATAATTAGTGTAGATAAGAACGTACTCACAGTCAATTTCACAGTTCCTGGATCACCGGTTGAAATGAACGAATTGTTCACCATCACCGACACATCCTCACCGGTTCCAACCGATTGGGAATGGGTATTACCAGGTTTTGCAAATATCGTTGGTGTACAGAACCTAACAAACTATCAATACGGAGACTGGTATGACGCTACAGGCACTTATCTGGGTGATCCCGGGGCTACTGCTTCAATTCCGATTCAACTGACAGCAGCGACGAACTTCGACATAGGAACGAAGACCCAAAATATGGTTGTTAAAAAATTAGGAGCTGGTCAGGATGAATTTGATCTTAGCTACGAATGGGTTTCCGTTTACGGTCCAACCGCTTATGTGATGACCTCGTCATTGGGAACAACCGCTGGCGCTCCATTTACATTAGGCTCTTACGGTCTTACAGGAAATTCAACTGGATTTATTGTTGTCGTGGATCTGACTGCTATGAGAACTTTGGGCCCGGCAGTACCAGGAACCGGATTTCAAACGAATAATTATTTCCATTCTAACGAAGAGATTGCCCAATATACCGGACACTTTGGCTACGTTGAATCGACGTCTCCATATCCATTTGGATTAACGGGATATGTGATTGTAGATTCTTCTGCATACACCACAGCTTTATTTTCCCTTAATACACCGATCACAGCTGGACGCTATATGCTTAAAGACTATGTTCTTGGTAACAGAGGGGGAATGTTCGCTGACCGTGGTGCATTTCTTAGAACCAAATGGAACGCAGTTTCTTCAGGCGGACGTGCTTGGCCTTTAGCTCTACTGAATGAGTTCCTGAATATGGCAGCAAAAGTAAGAATGCTTTCTCGGGACGTTGAAGAACCTTATTTGTCTGTTGGCGGAACCGGGGGAGGATTCCCACCTTTACTTTACACGAACGTTTTGTCGTCCGTGCACGGTAACTTTACGATTTCAAATTATGGGGTAGTTGCTATTCCTAGCTCAGGATTTATGCTTCCCAGAACAAACCCCGCCGGAGACCAATACTTTAAGATTTATATCACTGTACACTGGTCCAATGGTGTTGACCTGGTTCAAACCAATTTTGATGCGTCTGCAGGATTGTCCGGTAATGACGGATATGGATTTTTTAAAGCCCAGGACGTAGGTCCAAATCTTGGTATTGCATCGGTGTTAAACCAGTCGATAACGAGTTATTTCACACCTATCGGTAGTGGTATAATTCCAATTAGAGTTAAAGAAAGCGAAGATTACAATCCTTATTTCGTTCCTACAAATTTTGTCTATGGACTAACGGGATACAATAACAGATCTGATTACCACGGTATTCTAATCGAATCAATTGACGCAACAGTTACTAGAATAGAGATCACTGATAATTCATCACTCGTACAATGGACAGTTGTCGTAGCACCTTCAACCGGTGTAGGACTATCCGGACCTGCTGCATTCCCAAGCGATTGGCTGAATCCATCTAACGCAAGGTTCAGGTATGCTTCATGGCTTGGTTGCGTAGATGATCAGACCCAGCTTAACCCGATGCCTGGTATCATCCCAGGTCCCAGCGGAGGATGGTATTATGGTGGAAGTTTATAATAATGAATAAATACAGCAATGCCCGCTAACGATTTAAAGATAACACAGATAAAGCTCGACAACAAGAATAGGGTTTGGGCAGTAGGACAAGATATTTCTTATTTTGATGGAGATAATTGGACATACCTAAACTATCAAAATTCTGCTCTTCCGAGCAACGATCCATATTATCTAGATACCCGGTGCTTAAGCATTGATGCTGATCAGAGCAAATGGATTGGATGCGCTAATGGACCATGCATTTCAGATGTTGCGGTCACCAAATTATATGGTCAGGACAATGAAAAATCAGAATCCTGGACATTCACCGAACTTGGCTTCACCGGAGGATACTATCAATGTCCGGTAATCGAGGCAAGCCCTTATGGATCAGAAGTTCTAGCTTTCATCAATTCTTTGAATGATGGCATAGGTGTAACCGGAACAACAGGATTTATTGGAGCCACCGCGGGTAATTTATTAATCTATAACACAGAGGCGAGGGAGTGGAGAAATATTCTGGGAGAAGGTAATACTATTCCTCGTGTTTATACTATTCAGCCAAGAGGTTTAGATGGATTCTCTTATGAATATTGGATAGGAACATCTAACGGTATCTGGATCCTTAAAGATTCTTATTACCAGACAGAAAATTTATACTCGGAAAGTATCTACGTACCTCACGTTAAGGTTCTTACCACTGAGAATTCTGGATTACCAGGAAATCAAATTAGAGCAATCGAATTTGATGAAAATGGTAATGTGTGGATAGGCACAGAATCTGGATTTTGCTTCTATGATTTTAACGAATGGCAAGCATGGAACTCATCATCATTTACCAATCTTTCGTCTAATCTTATAACTACCATAACTGTTAGACCCAATGGTCATATATTCTTTTCAGCAGGGGAAGGGGAATTGAAGCAGGGAACAGGACTTTACCATTTTAATGGATCATTTCTTACCAATTTCGATGTATCAACGGGCGATTTACCAAACGACAACATCATCTCCGCTGAACTGATATCCCAAAATACACAAAATGATAATTTCAGGAATTACACAAACGATCTCTGGATATCTTGTTATAATGATTTAGTTCAGTTCTCATACGTAATCCCACACGTAAGAGCTACATCGGATTACGAGGGCGCAACTGGATGGGATTTTGTAGACTATACCAACACAGATTCACTCAGATTACCAAAAGCAAACAAATACACTTGGGATTATCCATCGTGGAGCGGGGACGACTTCGATTATTTGATGAGACAGCATCCTGGGACAGATCCTAGATTACTTTTCGTAAACTCTGATTTAGAATCTATTATCACTGGTGAGGTAGGAAATCCTAATTTTTATTCTGCTGGACCAATTCCTTTATCCTCTCAGATCCAAACTGCAGAAGGCCTAACCGGATCTTCTTTCATCGTTAGTGCAACAGGAGGAACCGCATACATCACAACATCTACCACCAATAATGGTAATGTAATAGTTGGTGGTTATACTAATGCAGCTGGCGTTTATTTAGGATATAAGAACGGATCAAACTATGTCCAATTCGCAAACCCGAATCCAACCAACGCAGGATCACCTGTTCCGGCTGGGTCTAATTTGAATGCTGGTTTCTTGGCTTATTATTCAAAATCGGGACAGCCTTTAGGTGCTATTCCTTTTAGAGGATATTCAACTAAGGTACTTTCGGTTTCTTCTGGATTCAACGACGAATCAATCTTCGTAGCTGGAACTTTCCGCAGATATTTGGAAGTTGGCAAATTTGTTTATAATAACGTATATCCGAACGCTGCATCTCTAACAACAACAGGGATCACCGGTCCAACCGGAGGACCTATTGGATTGTCTTCTTTATATTACCCAGGTATCACTGGTCCAACCTTTGAGTACCCTTGGATTCTGAATGGAGCAACCGCATCAGTGAGTGGTCCATTTATTCCAGACCCTTCCTTGATCTCAAATGATGCAGAGTCATTATTCGTTCTAGAGATTGACCACAATCTTGGATCTAGCATGAGCTTTGGTGACATCAACTTTGGAGTAACCGGTGAATTTGAAAGATCTTATAAAGTAAAAAACTTTAGATACTTCCCGATTGCTGCAAGCGATTTTGATGCTACTGGTGTAACTGGAATCTTTGGCTATTTGAATACCGAAAGCATTCATTTGGATGCAGGGAATAAATGGGTCAATGTGGTTCTTGGTGTATCTGGAGGATATAGCACTCTAGCAAACCAGTGGGAATTTACTAACGATCTTCCTAATAATAACCCATTTGAATTTTCATCATACTCATCAGGATATCTACAATCTGGCAGTATGATTCAGCTTGATAGAGATTTGAATCTCTATGATAGCTTCATAACAGCAGGAACTGGTAACACACACTTCAACCAGTCAGTTCAGGATTCATCTTCAAACACGATTCTGGTAACCGGATCTACAAACCAAAATTTCACATTCGGTAGTACTGGTTCAACTGCAGCTAACAATCTTGGACACGAGCCTTTCTTCTTCGTAACTGACAGAAATGGAACAGTGACAGGTAAAGGAATTCAGATTGTTAAAAGAGGTTTCTACGACGACGAAAATTATGGCGTCTTTGCTTTCTCACATGAAGGATTATATTCTGTAGCTACCATAACTGAACAGAATCCTAATTATTCAATAAACCAAGGATCATATTCAGTTACTGGAGGTACTTCATTCTACGTTCAAAGATTCACTCCGAATGGAATGATTAAGAAAGAATTTTCTTATCCGATCAATGATTCTTTTGCTTTCTTAGACGAGTCTATCATCACCGAGAGAGATGAATACGTTTTGAATATGAAACAGTTTGGATCGACAGGTACAACTGGCTATTACAAAGCTTATAAATTATCTTTATCTGGTACTTTGAATGATACTCTAGATTTAACATCCAACCAAATTGAGGTTGCAGGACTATCTCTGGCTTACGATGCAGATTCTAATCTTTACTATAGCATAACTCATTCAGGAGCAACTGGAGCAACCGGAATTGCTTTGCCTTCTTCGGTATCTAAAATACCTTCTGTTTTCAAAATCGCCCAGTATAATCCCCCGATCGGTATCAATTACGGAAACGTTGATTCCAGATATGGCGAAGGATCCTGGAATTGGTGCGATGTGCACATGAATGGATCTAATTTCAAAATCCCTCTCATGAGCACGGTCT
>Ga0315904_10013157_pt1 | contig 10389 bp, 15 predicted proteins | sample LakEriMetagenome_6_FD_203529 | JGI IMG/M metagenome (GOLD analysis project Ga0315904, IMG submission 203529) | Freshwater fungal communities from buoy surface, Lake Erie, Ohio, United States - Buoy 12 MA120 | ecosystem: Environmental > Aquatic > Freshwater > Lake | place: USA: Lake Erie, Ohio... | reverse complement strand
AAAGCGTCCTCATATATTTCTATCTGCGAGGGTGAGATTGACACGATCACGCTTGATACTGTTTGCGGGATACCTGCGGTGGGGGTCCCTGGAGTCAACAACTGGAAGAAGCACTACACCAGACTCCTTTCGGACTTTGAGAAAGTATTTCTATTTGCTGACGGGGATAATGCTGGTGCTGAGTTTGGTAAGTCTCTTGCTAAGGAGTTACCTAACTTGACCATCGTCAACATGCCCGAGGGCGAGGATGTAAACAGCATATATCGGACAAATGGTGTAGACTATTTCAAACAAAAGATTGCGAGTGCCTAATGTTAATGCCTGATAAAAACGGCGTGTTTAGATGTGAAGATAAGTGCTCGTTTGCAACGGCAGACATCTTCGAGTTTATGGATCATTGTGGCATCGAATTTGGTTGGCAAGTACGCCTAAATAAGCGTTTTTCCTTTGATTTATATACGTTTTTGAGCCTTCTCAACGACACCGTGAACAAAGGTGATCTCGATGATGCATGGAGTATCGTGCAAGATGCAACCCTCATGATGGTCAATGCAAGTGAGGGAGACCTAGAAGAATTCGTTGAGGAGACAGTCGTAGCCTCTGAGATGAATGACATGATGAGCGACCTAGAAAGACTACTCAAGAAAGATAGAGATGAAAAAGACTAAACGACTTAACGTAAGAGACATGGTTCCGCATGATTACAAGTGGGAACCACCACAGAAGGTGAAGGAATATACTTTTGATATACCTGAACCTAATCAGTTTGAGTTAGACATCTGGGAGATCAGTGACACGCTGACCAATCTGCTCATCAAGAAGCATGCCGACTACGGCCCAAAGAACATCTCACAAAGTCCTGGAGGCCCACTCAACGGCCTTCGTGTTCGTATGTGGGACAAGGTAGCACGTATCAACAATCTCATTGACACTGGCAAGGATGCACAGAATGAATCTCTTGAGGATTCCTTTGCTGATCTAGCCAACTACTCAATCATCGCACTAATGGTACTGAAAGGTAAATGGCCAGCAGAATGAAAAAGTCAATCAAAAAAACAATCAAACGTATCTTCGGACCTTACAAAGGTAGCGAACAAAACGGTGGACGACCAATCTATGTGATCAAGAAGAGGGATAAAAATGGCAAAGTGGTTACGACTTCTAGCAATAAGGCTCGAGTTGATTACGAAAAGGCCACAGGAAAAACCTTACCAAAAGGAACAGAAGTAAATCACAAGAACAACAAGGGTAGAGCAGGCGATGATAGAATGTCCAACCTCAATACCATCTCTAAGAAAAAGAATGTTGGACTAGAGAACAAGCGTCGTGCTAAGAAAACAACAGCGAAGAAGGCGACCAAAAAGAAATGAAAAACATAGTTTGCATATCTGATTTGCAGGTCCCATATCACGATGTAGAAGCCACGAAGGCAGTGGCAAAGTTCATTCAGTGGTATCAACCTGAGACTGTAGTATCCTGCGGTGATGAAATGGATATGCAGACCATCTCGAAGTGGAGTAAGGGAACCGAACTAGAGTTTGAACGCTCTATTGGACGTGACCGTGATCTCACTCGTCAAGTGCTCTATGACTTAACCGTTGAGCATATGATTCGTAGCAACCATACTGATAGATTGTTTAACACAGTTGCTATGAGAGCACCAGGATTGCTTGGACTTCCTGAGTTGCAACTAGAAAACTTCCTTGGTCTCAATGAACTAGAGATCGTATATCACACAGATCCATACGAACTAGCCCCAGGCTGGTTGCTTATGCATGGTGATGAGGGCAACGTACAGCCCACAGCAGGAGCCACTGCGTTGGGTTTGGCAAAGCGCTCAGGCATGTCCGTAGTCTGTGGTCACACGCATCGTATGGGTTTGACACATCAGACTCAGACTTATCGTGGTGGTAAGCCTAAGACTATCTGGGGTATGGAACTCGGAAACCTCATGGATTATCGCAATGCAAAATACATCAAGGCTGGGCTATTCACATGGCAACAAGGTTTTGGAATTCTGCATGTAGACGGGAAGAATGTAACCCCACAACTTGTTCCTATTATCAACAACTCATTCACAGTGGACGGTAAAACATTCAAATGGTAATCGAAAGATACGATGGAATTGTGAGTGCTATTGCTTACGAATTCGCTCGTAAATACAAGATCGTTGATGCAGATGATGTCCGTCAAGAGTTATGGGTGTGGTTCCTTGAGCACCCTAACAAGGTCAAAGTCTGGGAAGAATTAGAGGGCAAGCAGTCTATAAAACTAATTGCTAGGTCACTGCGTAACGCTGCTAAGGATTACTGCCAGAAGCAGAAGGCACAGATAGGTGGCTATCGTGTAGAGGATAACTACTACTACGACAAGGAACTTGTTGAGGCGTTGCTACCAGCAGTCATCAGAGGTGATGTCGTAGCACCAGCGATGGCTGAACTAGGTTTCGTATCAGGCAAGAAGGTAGCCTCTGAGGGAGGCAACTGGTTTGCTATGATGGCTGACATTGAGTGGGGACTTGATAAACTTACCACTGAACAGAAGAGTATTATATTTCTACGTTACGGCGATGGGTGTGACAACAGAACCTTTGCTAAGGAACTGGCTATCACAGAAGATGCAGCACGTATGAGAGTTAACAGAGCACTAAACAATTTGATTAACTTCCTCGGTGGCAGCAAGCCACGCAAGGAACGCGACTACACAGAAGAGGAAGCAAATGCAGCAACAACAGACGGACTTCACGATGCTCAAGGAGAACCTAGCGAGTATCCACAATCACTTGGAGAACAAGACTTGGACGAAGAAACAGGACCCGAAGTTTATTAAAGCACTCACTAGCGTCGAGAATGTGTTCAACGAATTGAGCACTCACCTTTACGTCATGGTCAGTTACTTCGAGCAGTATGTAGAGGCTATACAAGCATCACCTTTATACGCACCTACCGCAGAGCAAAGTAAAAACGACAATGAATATAGTGATCCAACACAAACCTTTTCCGCTCCCGCGGAGGAGGTGGCTGATGATCTGCGATAAGTGTACGGCTGGCGGAGCGGCCAATAAATCGGGCAATACATACATCGCTATTGGATTGCATGCCCTATGCAAGGGTTGCGAGTGCCAGCATAAGACTGGCGATGGTTGGTACAAAACGAAGGCATAAAAAAACCCCCCACGCTGGATGCGTGGAGGGCTAGTGTTGGATTATCCAACAGTGCTACTAATCGCCGTAGTATTCCGCAAAGATCTCATCGGGTTCATAGCACTCACAATATGCGACTTTTAGATTGCAAAAATCGCATACTTCATCATCGCCTCTGGCGATAGGGTCGTCGACTTGCATTTTAGTGAGTCACAGGCTTGTAGATAGGCACGATCTTACCTTGAGGATAGGCGTGAGTGAACGCCACAGCATCATCGTAAGTATCGAACATCCCATAGTGCCATGATCGTTGTTCACTGGCGTCAAAGTATAAGTCTATTACCTCAACCACGAAACCAGCGACTTGCATTATTTCATTCTGATATATCTCCATGATATTCCTTTCATAAGGCAAGGGCTAAGATAGCCCCTACCGCTAGTAGTGTACCGAATGATGTCCAGAACATAAGGCTTAGGGATTCCCTTATGGTCATAGCAAAGTAATCTACATCATCTTTATCCATCTATTCGTTTTCCTTCCGTAAAACCCTCAGTCATTCCTGGAACAGTGTTGAGCACATGTATAGGAGTGATATTGAGTGTCTTTTGTATATCTCTGCGTTCACTTGGATCGAGTCCGCCCCATATACCGAACAGGCCAGTATATTTTAGAGCATATTCTCGACACTCCGCCATCGCTGGACATGCCTTGCACAGTTGCTTGGCATAGACAGCAGCAGGAGTTTTGTACTTAGAGTTGCCACCTTCTTCTGGAAACCAGACCTCGGGGTCAACCTCAGCACACAGCGCTGGGTTATTGAACAAAGGAAAGTGATGCTCGGTCATGATGTTACTGCAAGACCGTTGGATAATCCAACACCACCGACTTTATCCCATGCACATTGTTGGCAGTAAAACCCTGCGCTCATATCATGCGCTAAGACCATGATGGACATGGCACACTTAGAGCACAGGGCTTCCTTGTATTTATTCATTGCTTCCTTCCATTGGTAGTTGACCAGCCATGCGTTGATACTCAGTGGCTCTGAGTACCAACGAGGCGTGTTTTTCTTTATTGCCTTCCTTCAATGCTTGTTCAGCATCGTGTAGGAATAGTTCAGCCCGAAGGCCGAGGTAGTAAGGGGTAGGCGGTACTGGCTTGCGCTTCTTGCTCATATCTGCCACGCACCTTCCTTGCCATTGGAAGCCCATGTCTTACCCTTACCCTGATAGCACAGGCAATCGGTAAGGTAAGTGTTGCAGTCATAGCATGAGCCACAGGCCATGCAGTAGTGATCATCCCAGTCCTCGATCATGGCCTCATCTACGTAGGTATCGCAGACAGTACACTCGCGCCACTTTACATCCTTACCATCGGAGTAACCGCCGAAGCCGAGGCCAAAGTCTAAAGGGTTGACTGACTTCCATGATCCTCGTGAGTAGGTATCAAGATAGCAGGAATCATTAGACCACCAGACCCCTGACTCATCCTTCTTGCCCTTCTCAGCGTGGTATAGATAGCACTGATACTCAGCGCGTGGATCTATCGTGAGGATACATACCTTGGAACCGCTAGTGAAGTCCTCGATGAGATTGGACACTTGTGGGTTATCTAGGGCAGTAACCCCACCGATTGCAGGTAGTAGATCCTCGGCGAAGATACGCGTATCACTACGATCATCACCTTGAGGCTCGATGATTGGCAGGACGCCATTGTGTGCAAGGTAGGTGAGTTGGTTGCCCACGCCTACTTGGAATGGATGGCAGTTGTCCACAGTAGTTGTGCCATGAGTGGCGAATCGTGCATGCCACATGGCGTAACCTTCTGGATACTTGCCACGCATCTCGAGGAATCGCTTGATGGATGTATCAGCGTTCATCGTGCGTTCTACATGGATGCGGTTCTCACTAGGAATTACGATAGCAAAGCCGAAGCCATGAGGGTTATTGAGAGCAGAGTTTTCTAACTTCTCACGTGATGGAATTACATTTGGCGGAATTACACATAACATACACATTTTTATTCTCGTTTCTGTTGGATTATCCAACACTTAGTTTTCTTGGACTGAATCGGACATGAAGGACTTCTCCATGGCGGTAAATAGGTTCGGATAGGTTGATGCATTGTCTGCAACATACCGAGTGAACATCATCCATGAGAGAGCCTTATTGCTGGCGCTTACATGTAGATCACGAGTGTACTCAACAGCGCACTGAACGAGTTCTAGTGCCATGAGTACACGTTCGGGCTTGAGTGATCCTCTGAACACTCGAACCTCGAGAGTCTCCGAGTTCTCAGAGTTGATCGCTGAATAGCGACCATTTTCTTGGCTACCATGCTTGACCTTGTGGACTAGGCGACCCTTGTCCTCGAAGGTTGCATAGGATGAGGTACGGCCGGCCAGCCTACTGATCTGGCGATCATTGTCGTAGATCAGTTTCATGAAGCGTAACTCATGAGCCTGAACCTTGACGATATCTGATCGCTTGTGAGCGAAGCCAAAGGCGGTACGTGATACGTGGACATGCAGACCGCATGTACTGGTATCCCATGAACGGAAGCCGAGCCTGCGAAGTTGTCGCAGTGCCGACCAGTCGAACTTTTGCTGGTACTCATCGAGTGAGTGAGGATGAGTGACGATCTCGAAACCATCGTTGAGAGAGCCATCTTCCTTGAGATAGATACGCTCACCGAGAGCATTGGTCACGACCTCTGCACCACTACGGCGAGAGTTACCATCCGACTCGACCTCTAACTCGAAGCCCATGTGATAGGAAGCAGTGCCGAAGAAGTACGGGCGTGGCTTGTACGAGTAGGAGTTGATGAGGTGAGACCCATCTTCCTCGCAGTGATGCCCGTCTCCATCCCAATACTGATCGCCACAGTCATCGCATGTATAGACGTTGTTATCCCAGCATGTCTCGCAGAATCGAGTGCCGTTGAAGTAAGCGCTATCGTCCACGATCTCCATACTTTCACAGCATCCACAACGGAAGAAGTTATCGGAGCCACCAGCATCGGCAAAGATTTCTTCTTGGCACTTAGTGCAACAGTCTTGACCGAATACCTTCTCGAACTGTGGGAAGACTAGACCATTAGCGTAGAATGTAGATACGCGCCAGTTATAGCGTGGATACTGAATATCACAGCGATCACACCTAGTTGAGCAATCCGAGTTATCGTGGACGTATCTCTCTGCCCCGTTGCCATCCACAGTAACGACTAGATCACGACCAGTTATGCCATCGGTCACGCCTTCGCATGAGTAGCAGGTAAGTTGGTCATCCTCTGGACGAGGACGACTATCCCTAACGGCGTAGAATGCTTCCTCGGTGAGTACATCGCCGTAGCGATAGACTTCTCGAAGGTTAGCCATGAGGCAGTTAACGCAGACCTCTTGAGAATCTTTCATGATCGAGATTACATATAGTTCTTGGTAGGTGCGACATGAACCACATCTACCAGTTGAGACATAGCCCCATGTATTGCAGGCGGCTACATCATCTAGGGTTAGAGTCATTGTTTATCCTTTCGTTTCTCGGTGTTGGATAATCCAACACTTACCATTGGCTCTTGAGTTCTTGGTACTGGTTGCGCCAGTAGTCGCGTGACTCGGTGAGTCGGTGATTAGCAACTGCGGTTGTGATGATGACGATGAGGGATGAGGTGAGCGCGATAGTGAGTGCCACCAGATCCCATGCTGATAGTGTTATCATGATCTTCCTAACTGTTGGATAATCCAACACTTGTTTAATTAAGGGCAGACTTTGCCCCAGTGAGACAATTATTGCATAGGTCAAGCCTTATGTCCAGCACCCTCAAGCCACCAATTCCGGTCTGAGATCAAGCCGACTATGAGTAGCCAAGCCCCGACACAAACCAAAATCAAACCGACTATGAGTGTCCTATGCCCGACACAAACCTTTCGCGCCCACGCGTGGGGCGGGGCGCGCTCGATCTGGCGCGCCAGAATCGGGGCATGAGAAAACCCCCCACCCTCGAAAGGGTAGGGGGTCGGCTCGGGTCGAACTATGCAGCCTTGAGGCTTGTCTTCGAGCGCTCGAGCGCTTGAGCCAGTAGGAAGGCCACGGCCTCGGCGTCTTTGATCGCTTGGCCTTTGAGAACTGGCTTCTTCTTCAACTCGGAGCCGAGCGCCTTGATGATCTGCTCGAGCGTTGGAGCCTTCTCGACTTTATCGCCAGCCGTGCGCGCCTCGCGCTTGGCCTTCTGCTCGCCTTGAGACGGGATGGAGTCGGCAAGATCGGCAAAACTTTGAGCATCCTCGAGCGCCTCGGCTAGGTTCATCTTGCCATCTTTGCCATTGAAGAACTTACGCGCTTGAATCGCCGTATTAAGGAGAACTTTGAGAGACTTATCCGCGCCACCATCGAGTGCGCGAATCGCGCTTGCCGTCAAGAAGTGGGGCGCGTGGGTTGGCTTGATCGTTGGAAGCGCGCCGATTTCGTTGGCCTTCTCGATTGAAGCGCTTAGGCCTCGGGTGCCGACCTTCTTTGCCTCGAGCATCTTGCAAGCCTTCTCGAATACCTTCATCTCGGCAGGAAGTGAACCGCCGACAATCTTTGAAAAGTCATCAACGAGAACACTCGAAACTTGATCAAGTGATGAATTAACAGTGCCATTCTTTGATTTTTTGGTCTTGCTTGTTGTTGCTGTTGTTGCCATGATTTTTTTACCCTTCGATATATGGCCGACTTGTTCGAGCCATGAGAGAATCTTGCCAGCGATCGCCCCTTATTGCAAGCACCTCGAGCCTTCAATTCTTGGCCACCTTCTGCCCTCGATCTCCCGACCTCATGCCCTCGATCATCGAGCGCCCCCCTGTTGGATTATCCAACACCCCCACCCCCTCGAACCCTCGAGCAAAGGCCGAAGGCCAGACCCTCGAAGCCCGAGCCAGCCAGCCAGCCCAAGCCCTCGACCCCCTCGGCAGATAGTCCACCAACACAAACTCGCGCCCGTTTCATATCCGAACAAGTGTTCGAAAAAATCGCCCTCGCTTCGCTCGGGTTTAATAGCGCGCCTTCGGCGCACTCTTAAAAAGACGCAGGGCGCTGCCCTGCACCCGCCGCTCGCCGCGGGGCACGCGTTCAATCGCCACGCGTGGCTGCGCACTGTGTCGCTAGCGCGACCCCAGTGCTTTAACGCGGCTTCGCCGCTACTATACACTATCGCATTAAATTATTTTTCCAGTATTTACGGGGAAATGTCCGTATTATACATATAAGTTAGTGAAGTACATCACATTTGCTAAATTACACCGTTCGGATTCCAGTTTTGAACGGGTTAGTATATATAGACGAACGACTCCTACAGAGTGAGTCTATCTTGATGTGAGTGGGTGGCTGAGACAGCCGAAACGATAGTGTAGGCTGGCTTAATGCCAGCCACGAACCGAGGGGTTAGCGAGGCTCGCCTGAGCGAGCCGAGCGATAAAGGGGAGTTTTATACAAGGGGTTTAATGGAGGGGTTATAATGGCTGCTAAAGGCGGTAAAGAGCACCACAATGTAGTCGCTCTCAGAGAGGCCAAGGCAAAGGTTTTAGATTTTGTCCGCCAAGGTTTAGATATTACAGATGCATTAGCAAGGGCTGAGCGCAAGCCAGATGTCATGAAGGACTGGCGCAAGGATCCAGCCTTTATGAAGGAACTTGAGAAGGCCCGATCAGAGGGCGAAAAGACTTTAAGTATAGTCACAGGGGATGCCAAGTTTAAGATTGGCTTTGAGGAGTTCAGCCGTGAGTTTCTTGACTCGCCGATTTTCGCACATCACAGGTCTTGGATTGACGTGCTCGAGGGGCGGGAACCTTCCTACATTCACCCGTCGATGGTCTATGATCCTGCATCTAAGAAGCGTCTGCTTATCAACGTCCCACCCGAGCATGCAAAGTCGACGGTCATCACGGTCAACTACTGTGTGTACCGAATCGCCATGGACCCCAACATTAAGATCACCATCGTTTCCAAGACTCAGGAACGCGCTAAGGAATACCTTTATTCGATTAAGCAACGACTAAGCCACGAACGCTGGTCGAAGTTACAGGCAGTCTATGGGTCTGCAGGGGGTTGGAAAGAGGATGCGGATACTTGGAAGGCTGATCGCATTTACCTTTCTCGTGATTCTACCGAAAAGGATCCGACGGTGCAAGCGCTCGGAATTGGTGGCCAGATTACTGGAGCCCGTTCCAACCTCATCATCCTGGACGACGTTGTTACGACTTCAAACGCGCATGAGTGGGAGAAGCAACTCCTCTGGCTCCAGCGAGATGTAGTCACCCGTCTGGGTGATAACGGTAAGTTGCTGATCGTAGGCACACGTATCGCCGCTAACGACCTCTATCGAGAGATTAGAAACCCTGAGCACTGGACTGGTGGCAAGTCACCGTTCACATACCTTTCAATGCCAGCAGTACTTGAGTTCGCAGATAAGCCAGAGAACTGGGTTACTCTGTGGCCTAAGTCAAACATTCCATGGGAAGGCTCAGATGAAGACATTCTTCCAGATGAAGATGGGCTATACCCCAAGTGGGACGGCGGCGCACTGTTCCGCAGGCGTAGCGAAGTCAGCCCTAGCGCCTGGGCGCTGGTATATCAGCAGCAAGACGTACAAGAAGATTCAATCTTTGCCCCTGTCTGTGTACAAGGTTCGATCAACAGGATGCGAAAGCGTGGCCCTCTAAAGGTTGGAAGCGCTGGACATCCCAGTGAAAAGGGATCTTGGTATACCATCATGGGTCTAGACCCTGCTATGACTGGTAATACAGCAGCAGTAATCATGACGGTAGATCGTTACAGTCGCAAAAGGTATATCCTTGATGTCGAAAATATGTTCGATCCTACTCCTCAGAAGATCCAGAAGTTAATTCAGGATTGGGTTGAGAAGTACAGACCGAATGAATTAAGAATTGAAACTAACGCTCATCAGAAAGCATACGCTTTGGATGATGATCTACGCCAGTTCCTAGCCTCTACAGGAGTTCGCTTCTCGAGTCAGTTCACTGGTAAGAACAAATGGGATACACAGTTCGGTGTAGCCTCCATGTCGGGTCTCTTTGGGACTATGCGTGGAACTTCTTTTAATAACGACAACCTCATGGAACTTCCAGCAGTGGAAGGTTCGGAGGGCATTAAGGCTCTGATCCAGCAATTAATAACCTGGGAGCCTAATACTAAAGGCAAGACCGACTGTGTGATGGCGCTCTGGTTCTGTGAACTACGTGCCAAAGAA
>Ga0315904_10013153_pt1 | contig 10391 bp, 9 predicted proteins | sample LakEriMetagenome_6_FD_203529 | JGI IMG/M metagenome (GOLD analysis project Ga0315904, IMG submission 203529) | Freshwater fungal communities from buoy surface, Lake Erie, Ohio, United States - Buoy 12 MA120 | ecosystem: Environmental > Aquatic > Freshwater > Lake | place: USA: Lake Erie, Ohio... | reverse complement strand
GGGCAGGTCCGCTCGTGCAGCGCGACGATGGCGTCGAGATCCGCCCGGAGCGCCTCGGGCTCGTGGACCTTCGCGATCTCCTCGGGCGTCGCCCGGGGAATCGCGGCCCACGGATCCTGGATGAACAGCGGGATGAACATCGATGGATACAACACACCCAGAAAAACGATGGCCAACACAATCGCGATGGCCGTTGCGACAATCACCGCGATTCGACGTCGGCGACGACCTCGTGGTTGAGGCGAGGGGGGCTTCTCGGCAGAGGTAATTATGCTCGGTTCGTGGTCGGACATCGTCTTACTCTTTGTGGATTCAAATTCATCAAAATCGAGCGAAAAGCCGAGCCAATAACCATCACCCGTACGTGTAAGTGGCGTGAATTACGTCGAAACAGCCGACGCTTAGTTGCTTCCGTTCTCCAAGCAACTGCAAGTCGTATTCTCCCAGGACGTCGCTGACCTTGGAAGGGATCTCCAAGGGGGATTCAGGAGTCGGAAAAAAGACTACCTGCTTGGGGAACTGGGCCTGCTCGGAGTAATCCCCGCGGGCAAAAAGCCAGCCCAGCGTGACCACGGCAAGGAGCGCCATGAGCGATTTCGGCCTGCCGATAATCAAAGCGAGAATGAGCAGGTGAACGATGGCCATCGGCAATATCTCGGCCATTGTTCCCCCGGTCAGAAGCGGCCCGGGATTGTTCGCGAGTGCATGGAATCCGATCGCCAGGAAGAGGTTGCCGGTCCGGATGTAAATGCCGCAGAAAGCGAGGCCCATCAAGAACTGAAAGATCAATAACCATTGACCGCTCCACCCCCCGCCCACGAAGTTGAACGGTATATGGCCCAAAGCAAAGCAGCCTTGGGAAATCAATAGCGCTATCGCGATCCGCCATCGGTCGGACCTGTCCCGAAACCACGTTGATGCGAGCCAAACGCACTGGGGAAACAAAAATGCTCGATAGAGGACTTCCTCAAGGGCCGCGTTCCCGAAGAGTTGGGCAATCCATTCGCCTGCCGGCTGTGTCCAGGAACCAAAACTCCACGCTGGGTTCAGGCCAATCGGTTCCCCCGCCACGACACAAATCAGCAGCGTGACCAACTGGGCTGCGAGCCATGCGGCGAAGGTCCAGGCAACCCCCGCAGGAAGCTTTGCGATGTCCAATCCCAGTTCCCTGGGGCGAAGCCGACCGATACCGATCACCAGGATCCCAATGATGAGCAGCTGGAGAGCAAGGCCTAGCATCAGCGTAAAGTCGATCAATCCCTGCGTTGCCCGGTAAACGGCTACGCACCAAGGAGCCCAGCGATTGGAGTCCGGAAACACCAAGAACTGTGCGATAGCTACCAGCGCAAGGAAGATCAGCAAGATCGACGTTAAGAAAGACCATGATAGAGCCGGTTGAAGTGGAATCCGCTTCAGCGGCCAGGGCTCCCTTTGTAAGGGCTGGTTCGATGGACTCATCGTTTTGATAGTCGGAGACCCAAGCGAGGAGTCGCCAGGGTTTGGTGGCTGGTCGGGTTCAGGCATGGCATTTGATCCGCAGGTTGAGACACCTCTGCCTCTATTCGGACTCCTCACCCAATTCTTTATGTCATAGAACAAAAATTTCCCGAATCCATCAGGAACATCTGCATCGATAGCTCATCATCGGCGGGCTATGACGAGGTTTTTCGTTTCACTGCCTGCCGGTATTTCTAGCAAAACCTCACGCCGTTGCAAAATCACGAAAGCGCCGTGTTTTGCAGGGGTTCAGAGAACGGGACGTGTATGGAGGGCGTCCCGTGGTTTTGAGCCATTGGCCCAAGCTAGAGCCTCTTGGGGTGGGGGAGCTTTGGATGAATGCTGTGGAAGACCAAGCAGTCAAGAAAAGAGTGAGTAGAAAGTAGACCGAGTAGGGATGAGAGCTGTTCCATAGATTGCTGACTTTTGCCAGTTAGAAAAATTCTCGACTGGGCTGCTCTACGGATCAACTGCTCTCATCTCTACTCTCTATTGGCCAAAGGCCAATGGAGGCGGTTTCCTAGACTCGCAAGGAGAGCGATGAACCAGAGCAGAACCTCTGCCGAACGCCACTGAGCCTGAGCGCAAAGATTTCGCAGGCGTACGAGCAGAGCCGTGACGTGGATCACTACGCCAGGCTAGTTACTCGGCGGATCGGATCGGGCATCGGCACCCGATGGTTCTGCGGTTGCCACGCTCCGATGTTATTCAGGATACAGCGCAAACGTTGTTGATTGCATGTACCAAGGCAAGCCCGGGAACGTTCTTGCCCTTGCGCATGGCGGCGGCGTAGCACCAACCAAAGATAAACAATACCAAGAGACTGACGGCGATTTCGTCCGGAGACATGCCGCTCCCAATCCGCTGTGGCACGTGGACGACGGAAAAGATACCTGCCGATCCAAGCTCGGCCCACTTGCGAGGTAAACGCTTTGCAAGACTACCCAGCACGAAACCGCGGAAAATCAGCTCCTCGCTGACTCCAACACCGAGCATCGACATAAACAACCACCAAGTGCCGGTCGAAGACCACAAAGGTACCGACAGCATTCCCAACATTGCGATACACACGAGTGACACGCACGCACCGATCGCGAGGGACCGAAACGCGTCGTCCTTGCCGACTCCAAGCGCGGCGGGGCCTTGTCGACGCCATAGGACCCAAGCGACGAAGGGCGTGACGATCGTCGCATTGATGGCTAATTGCATTAGCGATTTTCTCGCGTTGACGGAAGCGTTGGGCACCTCCGCATCATGCGGCGGAGCTTTGACCGGAAAGAATACTGCGATCATCGCGACCAATATCGCACCGATGATTAACGGTGTTGCAACTCTCCAAAATGCTGCTCGCCGATTGCGACCGCTTGATTCCTGACGCAAATCACGCCACGCGCCTGCTGCTGCAAATGCGGAGAACGTGAGAACGTAACATGCAATGTACGGTACTTCGGCGATCAACGCGCCAAGATTCATTCTTCCTTCTCCGCATGCATGCGCCGAATTTCTTCGATGGCTCGTTCCAGCTCCGCATCGCGGCCGGGGACCGGAGCGACTTCGATGTGAGGCCGCACAGGGCCGACGTCAGACTCGTCGCCGCTGGCGCGGACGAACATCTTCATGCTGAAGGGGACCACAAGACGCGAGTTCGGGAGCTGGAACGGACCAATATCGCCGAGAGCATTAGGGACACCGCCGGTGGGCTGGCCAATCGTGAGCATGAGATCATACGTTCGAACGCCGTCCGCAAACATCATGGCACTCGAAAAGGTTCGCTCGCCAATCAGGAGACAAGTCGGTCCTTTGAAGCCCGGGGCAACTCGCGGATAGCTGGCCACTTTGCTCTCGTTGATCAAGTCCTCGCCTTGCTTGAGCGCAGCGTAATCGGGAATGAAGAGGGGCAAGGCGATGAACAGCCACCGCCACATGGGCTTCGCCATGCTGCGAAACAGCTCATCGGATTCCGGGCTCTTGCGCCATACCGCGCGCGACGCTAGGCGATACGGACGGTCATTGACCCGCGCGAGAAAGGCGTCGCCGAGCCTGCTGTTCCCACCACCATTTTCCCTGATGTCGACGATCAGTCCCGCGGCACCGCGCGCGTTGGCAGCCGTCATCGCCTGATCGAGGAACGTGTCCCACTGGTCACCAAGGGTGCTGTTCATGCTGGGGAATTCGATGTACGCAATCGGCGGGGCGCCTGCCAGATTGTTCGCAAGCAACAGGCAGCGGAAGGGTGGAAGATCGACGAGTAGTTCACCCTGTGGCGCATCAGGCTTGTTCGTCGCAGCGCCGATCGCTGCGGTCCGTTCGGTCTCGCGCACGCCATCTCCCACGCCTTCGACGATTGCCGTATTGCGCGAGCCGTCGGGGCGGATAAACTCAATCTCCGTCGGCAGCGTGATACCTGATGCCAACGCGAGCGTGCGGAACCGCTCGCGAACCTCCACATCGCGAAAACGCACGGACTCGTTCGGTACGAGCAACCGTAGTCGAGCGAGATGATCGGCCGCAGAGCGGGTCCCGATCCTCACGATGGTGTCGCCCGGCTCGATCGCCCGCTCGCTCTCGGCCACGGCAACGACGACCAGACCTTCGTACCTTGGCTCTGCGCGGAAGGGGAGCATTCGCTCGCCACGTGCCAAGGCGAACTCGAAATCCTCCGAGGGAAAATCCATGCTGTAGTGATCCGACCGGTATCCTGCCTGCAGTTCCATCACAAGAGGCAGGAACTCACGCCGCGTCATCGGCCGCGCGATCGAGGCCTTCAGCCGCTCAGTAAGTTCGACGATCGAACCCTTCGAGACTCGTAGGTACGGTTTCGGGCTAGTTCGCTCGTGCAGCGCGACGATCGCGTCGAGGTCGGCGCGGAGTGCGTCGGGATCGTGGAGTTTTGCCAACTCCTCAGGAGTCGCCTTGGGAATCGCCTTCCACGGACTCTGGATGAACATCGATGGATACAACGTGCCCAGAAAAACGATGGCCAACACAATCGCGATCGCCGTTGCGACAATCACCGCGATTCGACGTCGGCGACTACCTCGTGGTTGAGGCGAGGGGGGCTTCTCGGCAGAGGTAATTATGCTCGGTTCGTGGTCGGACATCGTCTTACTCTTTGTGGATTCAAATTCATCAAAATCGAGCGAAAAGCCGAGCCAATAACCATCACCCGTACGTGTAAGTGGCGTGAATTACGTCGAAACAGCCGACGCTTAGTTGCTTCCGTTCTCCAAGCAACAGCAAGTCGTATTCTCCCTGGACTTCGGTGACCTTGGAAGGGATCTCCAACGGGGATTCAGGAGTCGGAAAAAAGACTACCTGCTTGGGGAACTGGGCCTGCTCGGAGTAATCCCCGCGGGCAAAAAGCCAGCCCAGCGTGACCACGGCAAGGAACGCCATCAGCGATTTTGGCCTGCCGATGATCAGGCCCAGTATGATCAGGAGCACAATAGCCGTCGGCAGGTGTTCAGCGATTGTTCCGTCAGTCAGAAGCGGCCCGGGATTGTTGGCAAGTGCGTGGAATCCGATCGCCAGGAAGAGGTTGCCGGTCCGGATGTAAATGCCGCATAAAGCGAGGCCCAGCAAGAACTGAAAGATCAATAACCATTGACCGCTCCACCCCCCGCCTACGAAGTTGAACGGCACATGGCTCAAAGCAAACCAGCCTTGGGAAATCAGGAGGGCAATAACAATCTGCGATCGGTCGGAACTCCCCCGAAACCAATTCGATGCGAGCCAAACGCACTGCGGCAACAAAAATCCTCTAAAGAAGACTTCCTCAAAGGCCGCGTTCCCGAAGAGTTGGGCAATCCATTGGCCTGCCGGCTGTTCCCAGGAACCAAAACTCCATGCTGGGTTCAGGCCAATCGGTTCCCCCGCCACGACACAAAGCAGCAGCGTGACCAACTGGGCTGCGAGCCATGCGGCGAAGGTCCAGGCAACCCCCGCAGGAAGCTTTGCGATGTCCAATCCCAGTTCCCTGGGGCGAAGCCGACCGATACCGATCACCAGGATTCCGATGACGAAGACCTGCTTAAAGAGATTGACCATCAGAGTAAAGTCGATCAATCCCTTCGTTGCGTGGTAAACGGCCACCCCCCAAGGGGCCCAGCGATTGGGTTCCCGAAAGACCACGAACTGGTTGATAGCTACCATCAAAAGTGTGATCAGTAGGATCGAAGATGAAAACGACCATGACACCGCCTTTTGAAGAGGAACCCGCTTCAGCGGCCAATGCTCCTGCTGTACGGTCTGGTTCGTTGGACTCATCGTTTTGATAGTCGGAGACCCAAGCGAGGAGTCGCCAGGGTTTGGTGGCTGGTCGGGTTCAGGCATGGCATTTGATCCGCAGGTTGAGACACCTCTGCCTCTATTCGGACTCCTCACCCAATTCTTTATGTCATAGAACAAAAATTTCCCGAATCCATTAGGAATATTTGAGTCGACAGCTCATCTTGGGTTGCGATGGCCAGATTTTTCGTTTCACTGCCTCCTGGCATTTCCACCAAAACCTCACGCAGGTTCGGAATCACGAATATGCCAAGTTTTGCAGGGGTTCAGAGCACGGGACGTGTATGTGGGGCGTCCCGTGGTTTTGAGTCTTGAGGTTATTGCCGACGTTTCTCGAGTCCATTGATCAATCCCGCGAGCATCCGGGAGATTTCCTCGAGTCGCGCTTTGAGCTGCGACTGTAGTTCGCCGGAAAGTTGACGGCGGCGACAGGCAAGTTCCAGCAGCGGGACGCATTCTTGGAGCGAGCCGCGGGCGATCGTGAAGAAGTTGCGGCGGTCGGCTTTGGTAAAGCGGCCGTTGCCCTCGGCGAGGTTGGTGCTGATCGAGAGGGCTGCGCGGTTGAGCTGGTCAGCGAGGAAGCCAAAGCCGCGATCGAAGCGGGAAGTGAGTTGGCAGACCTCGTCGGCGAAGTCGAGCGATTTTTGATAGACGAGGAGATTCTCGAATTGGAACGGCATGGGAGTTGGCCTTGAGTGGAAAGGGGGGTAAGTCCCTTTGGGAGTCAAGGTTTGGTCCCATCAACCGAAGGTTAGCTCTATTGGCCGGTGGCCAATGGAGGCGGCGTCCTAAACTCGCAACCTTGCTCTGTTTTGGCGATTGATTTAGTACGGTAATAATGCAGTCTGAGGCCCTATCCGACTAGTCGGTATATCGCGTGTTCCGGAGTAGGCGACTTACAGCCCGCCGAGTTCGCGAACGCATTTATACAAAATGTCCGGCATCGCCCAAGAGCCACAAATCTTAGCTCCCGGGCTCAACCCTCTTCGTAAGGAAACTCTCTTTTCCTGGAAAACGTAATGCGTTCTGGGGGGGGACTTACGGAGTTAGAGAGCTGTTCGGTCCGGTTTTAGAAATGCGGTTTCGAACCCATCAGTTAACAGGGTGGAACGCCCCCAACGGATCCGCGCTGAGTGCAAAACCCATTTCTTCTGGCCTGAAGCTTTCGAAGTGGTATAATTCAAGTATGAGTCTACAAATCACTATTCCACCACAACTTGAACAGGTGATTGCAAAGCGAGCCGCTGAAGTCGGCGTCGACGTGCAAACCTACGTCGTCGATACCTTATCAGAATCACTCTCGGAATCGCTCCTCGCCCCTGTTTTGCCCTCCGAGTTCATTGTACAGCTTGATCGTATCTCTGAGCTCCACAAGAGTGCGCCAGCGACCTTCGATGACTCACGAGAGTCCATCTACATGGGTTGCGGAGAGTAATGAACGAGGGATTTTCCCCCTCTGGCAAGACCTCGTCCGAAGCTTGGCAATAACTGGCAAGCTGGCTCACGATTGCCGCATCGCTGCGGCGATGGCTCGACACAATGTGAACCGTATTCTGACCTTTAACGTTTCAGACTTTTCCCGCTTCGTTGCGATTTCACCGATCGACCCAAGCAGTGTTTAGAGATAGCAGTGCGAGCCCGTGAGTGATCAAAGGTCCTGGAGTGGGAACTCCGTTGTAGGCCGAAGTGGGCGAATCGCGCAGTGAGTTGCTCAAATTGTGCCCCCACAGATTGCCTTGTACAGATCGATAACAAGCCCACCGAATCAGGATCGGAGATCGGAGACCGAGGCATAAACAGATTCGATTTGTAAGTACAACTGTCTCAACGTCTGCGCACTGGCCGCAAAACAGCCATGTTCGAAGCATGATTGAACAGAAACCGAGCATCGAAAGAGTAGTAATTGAATCATCGAACCAGCGTTTGAGCCTTACTTCCCCCTGTGAGCGCGCTGCCACGATAAGTTTCGCTCCTAGTGCCGAGTTCTCGGACACAAAAGTGCTGGATGTTGTGAAGCAGAGCATTGCTTCTTACTTCGAACGATCAACAGAAATATAAAAACTTGATTTAGGCATCTGATTCTGGTTCGAACGGAGTCGCCCCAAACGGAGTCCAACAGAGCCATGCGAAACAGTCTTCGGTTACTTGATCGATTGTTGTAAACTTCTCAATTTCATCGTAGAACCTGTCAATCGCATCCCGCACGGCTCCGGAAACCGTTGAACCAACACCGCATGTATATTCGATTCCGTCGCTACTCTTTACAAAAACGTTTGGGGTCGCTTGGAAGCCTCCGCTTTCGTTTGCTACAACTCGAAGTGTGAATTTCGCGAAGGGCAGATCTCCGGTCCAAACATCATACCAGCCGACAACTTTCTCAATCTTAACTTGCCGACGATGTGTCTTAATCCATCCCGATTCAAGCATTAACGAGCTCCAAATGAGATAACTGTTTCTAGAATCGTATCCACATCTACATATCGATTAACTCCATGCACACGAAATCTACGAACTCCCTCGGTGAAACCCTCTACAAGTTCACCTCGTCCTCGCCGTGACTCCATCGCTTGAATAGCCTTACGCATATAGTCGTTTAAATCGGTTGCTTTAACCTCTGCGGCGTGTTCTCTAAAATGGTACATCACATTTTTTGTAACACCATCGAAACCAGCTCCCCATCGCGCAAGAAGTTCAGGATCGCATTCATTATGCACCACCAATCCCAGCTCGCCGACGTGGTAGACGTGCTCGCCGTGGACCTCGATATTGTAAACTGGCTGCGAGACTCGCGAAAGCGTCACCGACAAAACGACCGCAAGTCCATCGAGCCCTTGAAGTCTCTCGCCCTCAGCTAATTCAGCTAGCGGCACCCATTCTTGGCGATCGACAGACCACACGGGGTGGATGGTTGTGCCAGTGATGGTTTCTACGGAGCCATCAGCACCTAGCACATCCACGCTGGCCACGACGTGGACTTCGCGGGTGACAAACCTTGCGGTGACCACTGAGCCTTCGCCACCTGCGATCGGTGGGCAATCGTCGATGGCAGTGACTAACGCTAGCCCGGAGACTTCGAGTTCTGGGAGATTGAATGGTAGCATTCGGCCTGAGCAGATGCCGTTACGTAGAATCCACGATCGGGGCCGAATGATCTCAGCGTCGACAATGCCACCATCGCTACGCTCGACGGTGATGGACACCTTGGCCCAAGTGGCTTGGTCGGGCTCAGGTTGTGGGTCGACCTCGAAGCGGTTGGGGTTCTTGGTCGGAACACGCGCTCCAATTGGCACCGATTCGATGGGGACTTGAAGCTGCGAGCGGGTCGCCACCGATGCGTAACGCTCGGGTGCGAGCCATGGTGTTTCCTGCGATGGCTCGTCGAGCCAGCTTGGATTAGACCAAAGTGAATCGGATGGTGAGGATACGCTTTGGTTCAGCTAGCATCAATCATTTTGGCGTCTCCTAAGATGCGATCGACAATTGCACTTAACTCTGCGGAGAGACCTGTCGTAGTCATCTCAAGTTCCTTGAGTATCTCAATCATACTCGTTAGTAGAAAGTCAAGGGCCCGCGATAACGTTTTCGCATCCATCTCTACGGACCGATCGAATGGCAGGAAAACAGTATACTCGACATCTTTATCTCGCTTGAATACCGTAGGGCCTTTGATTTCTGGCTTCGCCAACCCCTCTTTTGCGCTCATCCTGAATATGAGGTCATATTCGGGTCCGTACAGGTCAGCGAACTTCTTAGAAGTCCCCACCTTAGCAGACACCAGGTCACTTAGGTACTTCTGAAATCGATGGTTAAACGGGTACGACACTCCAGCTTCCGGGTAGATCTGAGAAACGTAGATACTCATAGTTTGAAGCTCTTCCAATTGCCGATCAGGAGAAATCCGGTATCTTTGAAGTTCTGGAGAATGCGTTCGTGCTCTGCGGCCTTTGCTGTTGCGGTAGTAACCCTTCCAAGATCTTCGACAACCTTGCCAATAACGTTTCCTTTGCCAAAATACCTTTCAAGCTTTCTGATCTGTTGGTGTAGGCGAGTAGGAAGTCCGATTGACTGAGTTATGCGGCCAAGGTCAGCTTTGCCGAACTTGTACAACGCGCCATTAATCTTTATCTCGTACAGTCCAAAATGGCCCACCGCTTCATTAAGATTGAGATTAGGACACTCATTATGCACCACCAATCCCAGCTCGCCGACTTGGTAGACGTGCTCGCCGTGGACTTCAATATTGTAGACCGGCGGGGAGACTCGCGAAAGGGATACGCCCAAAACGACCGCAAGACCATCGAGCCCTTGAAGCCTCTCGCCTTCGGCTAGCTCACTTAGCGGCACCCATTCCTGGCGATCGACAGACCACACGGGGTGGATGGTCGTCCCGGTGATCGTTTCGACTGTGCCGTCAGCACCTAGCACATCCACGCTGGCTACCACGTGGACTTCGCGGGTGACAAACCGTGCGGTGACGACCGAGCCCTCGCCGTCAGCGATCTGTGGGCAGTCGTCGATGGCAGTCACTAAGGCTAAACCGGAGACTTCGAGTTCAGGAAGATTGAACGGTAGCATTCGGCCTGCGCAGATGCCGTTACGTAGAATCC
>Ga0315904_10013151_pt1 | contig 10392 bp, 11 predicted proteins | sample LakEriMetagenome_6_FD_203529 | JGI IMG/M metagenome (GOLD analysis project Ga0315904, IMG submission 203529) | Freshwater fungal communities from buoy surface, Lake Erie, Ohio, United States - Buoy 12 MA120 | ecosystem: Environmental > Aquatic > Freshwater > Lake | place: USA: Lake Erie, Ohio... | reverse complement strand
TACCCGCGCGGAACTCGACCTGCTGGGCTGGGCGGACACCGACTTCTTCGCGCATTGACCGGTCCGGCCGGGCCGCGGCAGAGCCGCGGCGCCCATCGGCTTCGTTGATTGTTAATCATCATTCGGCATAGATCTTGCTGATTAGCAACGACGAGGCCAATTTGGTGCCATGAGTCCTTCGGGCGCCTTCGACGGGATCACGGACCGACGCGCATGCCGCGACGGGCGGCAGCCATGACCGGAGCCGCGATCGCGCATGCGCTCCCGGCCTCGGGGGCGGACGATCTGGCCGCCGCACGACGTGTCCTCGATCTTGAAAGCCGTGCCCTCGCCGCGCTTTCGGACAGCCTGAGCGCAGCGTTCCCGGCCGCGCTCGACATCCTGGTCGCCGCGCGCGGACGCGTGATCGTGACCGGCATGGGCAAGTCGGGTCTGGTCGGGCGCAAGATCGCGGCCACGTTCGCGTCGACCGGCACGCCGGCCCAGTATGTCCACCCCGGAGAGGCGAGCCACGGCGATCTGGGCATGATCGCCGCGCCGGACGCCATCCTGGCGCTGTCCAATTCCGGCGAGACCCCCGAGCTCGCCGATCTGCTGGCGCATGCCAAGCGGTTCCGCATACCGGTCGTCGCCATGACGTCGCGCGCCGCCTCGACGCTGGCGCAGACCGCCGACGTCGCGCTCGTCCTGCCGAACGTTCCCGAAGCATGTCCGCTCGGGCTCGCGCCGACCACCTCCACGACGATGATGCTGGCGCTGGGCGACGCGCTGGCCGTCGCGCTGCTCGAACGCAAGGGCTTCACCGCCGACCAGTTCCGGGTCTTCCATCCCGGCGGCAGGCTCGGAAAGCAGCTGCTCAAGGTCGGCGACCTGATGCACGGCGCGCCGAACATGCCCCTGGTCGAGCCCGCGACCCCCATGGGCGAAGCGCTGATCGTCATGACCGCCTGCGGCTTCGGCTGCGCGATCGTCGCCGACGAGACGGGCCGGCTGGCGGGGATCGTGACCGACGGCGACCTGCGCCGCCATATGAGCCCGCAGCTGACCGGGCTGGCGGCCGCGACGATCATGAACCGCGCGCCGAAGGCGATCCGTCCGGGCGCGCTCGCCGCCGAAGCGCTCGCCGTCATGAACGAGAAGGCCGTGACCCAGCTGGTCGTCGTCGACGGCGACCGGCCGGTGGGCGTCGTGCGCATGCACGACATACTGCGCGCGGGCGTCGCATGACGGCGATGCCCGACACAGAGGCGCCGGCCGCGCCCGCCAATGGCGCGCGCCGGATCGGCGAGCGGCTCGCCAGCATCGTGCCGCTGCCGCGCCGACGGCACAGCGCCGGATACAGCCGGTTCGTCGTGTCGATGAAGATCGCGCTGCCCGCCGCGGCGGTCGCGCTGCTGCTGGCGCTCACGCTCTGGTCGCATGTCAACACCGGCGAATCGCGTTTCGCCATTCCCAAGGTGGTCGTGAAGCCGGACGACCTGGAGAACCTGCGCATGGAAGCACCGCGCTACGTGGGCGTCGACGAGCGCAACCAGCCCTTCCTCGTGACCGCGCGGCTCGCCGCGCAGTCGGCCTCCGGAGAGCCGCTCACGCAGCTCGAGGAGCCGAAGGGCGACATCGCGCTCGCCAACGGGACCTGGATAGCCATGGAAGCGCAGCGCGGCGTCTACGATCGACGCGCCGAGGCGCTCGAGCTCAGCGGAGCCGTGACGCTGTTCCAGGACCGCGGCTACCAGCTGCATACCGAGAGCGCCCGCTTCCAGTTCCGGCCGGGCACCGCCGAAGGCGACGCCCCGGTGCGCGGACAAGGCCCCGACCTCGAGATGGAGGCGGCGGGGTTCCGCATCGAGGACAAGGGCGCGCGGATCTTCCTGCGCGGCCAATCGCGCATCTTGTCCTATGCCCGCCGACCGGCCGAGGCCGCGGGCGCGAGGTCGCGGCCATGATCCTGCGCCACGCGGCGGCCGCGATCCTGGCCGGATGCATCCTGGTTGCCGCCGCTGCGCCGGTGCCCGCACAGCAGGCGCCGGCGAGCGGCGGCGACGCCGGCACGCCCGTGGAGATCATGGCGCGCGACGGGATCGAATGGGACCGCGAGAACCTGCGCTATGTCGCGCGCGGCGACGCGCGGGTGAGCCAGGGCGACAAGACGATCGAGGCCGACACGCTGACCGCGTTCTATCGGCAGAACCAGTCGGGCAACAGCGAGATCTACCGCTACACGGCGTCCGGCAACGTGCGCATCTCGACCGCCGGGCATCGCGCGGTCGCCGATGCGGGCGTCTACGATCTCGACAGCCGCATCGTCACCCTGACCGGCAAGTCGCTCAAGATCTCGACCGCGACGCAGCAGATCACCGCGCGCGACAGCATCGAGTACTGGGAGGCCAAGGACATGGCGGTCGCGCGCGGCAACGCGCTCGTCGTCACCGCGGACGGACGGCGCATCGGCGCCGACACGCTCGCCGCCTATTTCGATTCGACGCAGCCGCAGCCGCAGCAGCGGCGCAACGCGGCCGCCAGGCAGCGCCCCGCCGCGCCGGCTCCCGCAGGCACCGGCGACCGGCGGCTCGAGCGGGTCGAGGCCTTCGGCAACACCGTGGTCACCACCGCGACCGAGGTCGCGCAGGGCGAGACGGGCCGCTACAACGCCTCGACCGGGATCGCCGTGCTGAGCGGCAACGTCAAGCTGACGCGCGGACGCAACCAGGCATCCGGCGACGTGCTGGAACTCAACCTCAACAACGGGCTCTACAAGCTCAGCTGCAAGCCGGGTACCGGCACGTCCTGCGTGCGCGGCCTGTTCGTGCCCGAGAAGCGCAACGAAAGGCAGCAACGTCCATGAGCGACGCCGGACGATACGCGCCCCCGCCAAGGAACCCGTCCGGTCCCGCGCTGGTCGCCGACAATCGCGGCATCGTGGCGAGCAATCTCGGCAAGTCGTTCCGCAAGCGTCCGGTCCTGCGCGACGCCAGCCTGCGGTTGTCGCGCGGCGAGGCGGTCGGCCTGCTCGGCCCGAACGGCGCCGGCAAGACGACATGCTTCTACATCATCACCGGGTTGCTCGCCCCAGACTACGGGACGATCACCCTCGACGGCGTCGACATCACCCGGCTGCCGATGTACCGCCGCGCGCGGCTTGGCATCGGCTATCTGCCGCAGGAAGCGTCGATCTTCCGCGGCATGACGGTCGAGCAGAACATCCGCGCCGTGATCGAGATGGTCGAGAAGGACCGCGACCGCGGCGCCGCGATGCTGGAGGACCTGCTTGCGGAGTTCTCGATCTCGCATCTGCGCCGCACGCCGGCGCTGGCGCTGTCGGGCGGCGAGCGCCGGCGCACCGAGATCGCCCGCGCGCTGGCCTCGCGCCCGAGCTTCATGCTGCTCGACGAGCCGCTGGCCGGCATCGATCCGATCGCCGTCGGCGACATCCGCGAGCTGGTCAAGCATCTCAAGGACCGCGGCATCGGCGTGCTCATCACCGACCACAACGTCCGCGAGACGCTCGACATCGTCGATCGCGCCTACATCCTGCACGACGGACGCGTGATGATGGAAGGCACGCCCGCGGAGATCGTCGGCGACGCCAATGTCCGCCGCGTCTATCTCGGCGAGCGTTTCTCGTTGTGAGAAGCGGAGCGGGCTGAGCCATGTCGACCGGAGCGGCGCGCAGCATCGGACCTCGGCTCGACCTGCGCCAGGCGCAGGGCCTGGTGATGACGCCGCAACTGCAGCAGGCGATCAAGCTGCTGCAGATGTCCAGCCAGGAACTGGCCGCCTATGTCGAGACCGAGCTGGAGCGCAATCCGCTGCTCGAACGCGACGATCCCGACCAGGACCATCGCGACGAGCCGGTCGAACGCAGCGGCGACGAGCGCGACCCCGGCGCGATCCTCGATCCGATCGCCCGCGGTCCGGATGCCGCGCCCCAGGCCGAGGCGCCGATCGACGCCGACATGTCGAACGCCTACGACGAGGGCCCGGGCGATTCGCCCGAACCGATGTCCTGGGGCAGCCTCGGCACCAGCCGCGCCGGCGGCGGCGATTTCGACGATCCCGATTTCGGGTTCGAGAACATCCTGTCGCGGCCGACCTCGCTGCGCGAACACGTGCTCGGCCAGATCGCCGTCGAACTCAAGGACCCCGCCGACCGGATCATCGCGCAGAGCCTGCTCAACCAGCTGGACGAGGCCGGCTACCTGCACGCGGACCTGACGCAGGTCGCGCAGACGCTGCGCTGCGACGTCGCGCGGGTCGAGCGCACGCTCGAGCGGCTCCATGCCTTCGAACCTGCCGGGCTCTTCGCCCGCTCGCTCGCCGAGTGCCTGGCGCTGCAGCTGCGCGAGCGCAACCGTCTCGACCCGGCCATGCAGGCGCTGCTCGATAATCTGGGCCTGCTCGCGAAGCGCGACCTGCCGGCGCTGCTCAAGGTCTGCGGGGTCGATGCCGAGGATCTCGCCGAGATGGTGGCGGAGATCAAGGCGCTGGATCCGAAGCCCGGCCACATCTTCGACGAGCGCGCCGCCGAACCCATCATTCCCGACGTGCTGATGCGCCGGGCCGCGGATGGCGGGTGGCTGGTCGAACTCAACCCCGACGCCTTGCCGCGGGTGCTGGTCAACCAGCGCTACCATGCGCGGATCTCGCGGGCGTCGCGCAAGCGGCCGGACCGCGAGTTCATCGCCGACCAGTTGCAGGCCGCGAACTGGCTGGTCAAGTCGCTCCATCAGCGCGCCCAGACGATCCTCAAGGTCGCGACCGAAATCGTCCGGCAGCAGCACGCCTTCTTCGCCTATGGCGTGACCTTCATGCGCCCGCTGGTGCTGCGCGACATCGCCACCGCGATCGAGATGCACGAATCCACGGTCAGCCGCGTCACCACCAACAAGTTCATCGCGGCGCCGCACGGCATATTCGAGCTGAAGTACTTCTTCACCGCCTCGATCACCAATTCGAGCGGCGGCGAGAGCCATTCGGCCGAAGCCGTGCGCCATCGTATCCGCGGGATGATCGAGGGCGAGACCGCCGACAAGGTGCTGTCCGACGACGCGCTGGTGGACATCCTCAAGGCGGACGGCGTGGACATCGCGCGCCGGACGGTCGCGAAGTACCGCGAGGCGCTGGGCATCCCTTCGTCGGTCCAGCGGCGGCGGGAAAAGGCGCTCGGGCTCTGACCGGCGCGAACGGATCGTGAACCCGCGAAATTGACTCCCGGGCCGCACCGGCATATATGCCGCCGCGCCGCCTCCGGAGGCCGGTCCCGAAACCGAGGGCCGGATCCGCCGGGCGCATCCGAGAACCCCGTATCGCCATGCTGATCTCCGACCTCGTGACGCCGGCCGCAGTGATCGCCTCCCTCAAGGCGACCAGCAAGAAGCAGGCCCTGCAGGAACTCGCCCGGCGTGCGAGCGAACTCACCGGCGAACCCGAGCGGACGATCTTCGACGTCCTGCTCGAGCGCGAGCGCCTCGGCACCACCGGTGTCGGGGACGGGGTGGCGATACCGCACGGAAAGCTGGCGAACCTGCCGCGTCTGTTCGGGCTGTTCGCCAGGCTGGACCGTCCGATCGACTTCGAATCGATCGACGAACAGCCGGTGGACCTGATCTTCCTGCTGCTCGCCCCCGGCGGCGCGGGTGCCGATCATCTCAAGGCGCTGGCGCGCGTCTCGCGGCTGCTGCGCGATCGGGCGACGCGCGAGAAGCTGCGGGGTTCAGAAACCCCGGAGGCGCTCTACGCGCTGCTCGTCGAACACCAGGCCTCGGCGGCGTGACGCCGCGCCGCGTCAGTGAACGCTGACCGGCATCAACCCGTTCTGCAGGATCGTGGCGACCGCGACGTCCTGCGAGTCGAGCGCGGCGACGGCGTCGCCATCGGCGGTATGGATCTCGAACACCAGCTCGCCGTCGCGCAGGATCCGCTTCACATAGGCGAGGCGATCCAGCCCCAGCGCGGCGAAGTCCTTCTGCGACAGCGCGACATAGCGCGCCCTGGATGCGTCGAAGGCCATGCGTCCCTCCCCTTCAGCCGCGCGGACCGGCGGCGCGCGCGGCCGCGTCGGCGTCCCTGATCTCGATCCGGCGCACGCGCGTCGCCGGCTGCGGCCGCTCCAGGTCGATGTGCAGCAGCCCGTTGTCGAGCGTCGCGCCGACGACCTCGAGGCCCTCGGCGAGCACGAAGCTGCGCTGGAACTGGCGCGCGGCGATCCCGCGATGCAGGAACACCTTGCCCGCCTCCTCGGTCTGCTTGCCGCGGATGACGAGCTGGCTGTCCTCGATCTGCACGCCGAGATCCGCGGCGGCGAAGCCGGCGACGGCGAGGGTGATGCGGATGCGGTTTTCGCCGCGCTGCTCGATGTTGTAGGGCGGATAGCCGTCGCCGGTCTTGGCGATGCGGTCGAGCGTGCGCTCGAATTCCTCGAAGCCCAGAAGCAACGGGTGATTGAACAGCTGCAGACGCGACATGCGGGCTCCCTCCACGAGGCAAGCGGAACGATGGCGAAGGCCCGCGACACGGCGCCTCCGCCTGCCGGGATATGGGCAGCCGCCCGCGCCGTATCAACCCGTCGCAGGCCGGTCGGCCGAAGCCTGTTCCCGTGGCGTAGGCCGCGCTGGTATCGTCCGCGCGCAAAAGGCGTAGCCCGGGGAGCCAGCAGGTGACCGATCCTTGCGAGATGACGGCGGAAGCCATGACCGAGGCTTTCGCCCGGCGTCGCCTGTCGCCGGTGGAGGCGGCGCGCGCGGCGCTCGCGCGCATAGCCGCCCGCAACGACGCGCTGAACGCCTTCTGCCGGGTCGAGGAGGAGACGGCGCTGGAGATGGCGCGCGCCTCCGAACGACGCTACGGCGAAGGGCGTCCGCTGTCCGCCATCGACGGCGTGCCGACGACGATCAAGGGCCTGTCGCCGGTCCTCGGCTGGCCGAACCGGCGCGGATCGCACGCGACCGACGACACGCCCTGCGGCGAGGACAGCTCGTCCGTCGCCAGCCTGCGCGCGGCGGGCGCCGTTTTCCTCGGGCTGACGACCACCCCGGAATTCGGCTGGAAGGGCCTCACCGACTCGCCGCTGACGGGCATCACGCGCAACCCCTGGGGGCTCGACCGCACGCCTGGCGGCAGTTCGGGCGGCGCAGCGGTCGCGGCGGCCTGCGGCATGGGCATCCTGCATCAGGGCTCCGACGGCGCGGGTTCGGTACGGATACCGGCCGCTTTCACCGGCGTCTTCGGCATCAAGGCCGGCTTCGGCCGCGTGCCGGCCTATCCCGCAAGCCCGTTCCGGACAGTGTCGCATATCGGGCCGCTGACACGCTGCGTGCGCGACGCCGCGCTGATGCTCAACGTGATCGCGCGCCCGGATCCGCGCGATCCGACCGCACTGCCCACCGAGCCCGGGCGCGACTGGCGCACGGGCATCGAGGACGGCGTGCGGGGCCTGCGGATCGCCTATAGCCGCACGCTGGGCGGGCGCGCGCGCGTCCACCCCGACGTCGCGGCGCGGGTCGAGGCGGCGGCGCGCACGCTCGCGGCGATCGGCGCCGAAATCGACGAAGTCGAACCGGACCTGCCCGACCATGCGGACGCCATGCTCGTGCTGTGGTCGACGGCGGCGGCGCGGCTGCGGCGGCTGCTGCCGCGCGACCGGCTTGACCGGATCGATCCCGGCCTCGCCGCGATGATGGAGATCGGCGCGGGCTTCACGCTCGACGACCTCTACGCCGCCGACGCGACGCGCATGGCGCTGGGTCGCGCGACCGGGGCGCTGCATGCGCGCTACGACGCCCTCGTCACGCCGGCGATGCCGATTCCCGCCTTTGCCGCCGGCCAGGACCTGAGCGAGCCGGGGCAGCGCACCTGGATGGACTGGAGCCCGTTCTCCTATCCCTTCAACATGACCGGACAGCCTGCGGCCTCCATCCCCTGCGGATTCGCCGCCGACGGCCTTCCGGTCGGGCTGCAGATCGTCGGCCCGCAGCATGGCGAGACCATCGTGCTGCGCATCGCGCGCGCCTACGAGCGTGCGATGCCGCCGGTCTTTCCGCCGCCCGGCTGAGCGGCGATGCAAGTCGCCGTCATCGGTGCCGACATGGCCGGCATCGCGTCGGTCTGGCATCCGCGCGACGCCGGGCACGCAGTGGCGGTCGTCGAAAGGCAAGACGGGCCGTGCCTGAAGGCGAGCGTCGCCGATGGCGGCCTCGTCGTTCCCAACCCGCCCGCCCTGTGGAACGCGCCCGGCGTGCTGCGCAAGCCGCTGCGGTATCAGGGCGACGAGGACACGCCCTTCATCGGCGGGACGCCCGTCAAGGGCGTTTTCGTCAATGCCGGCCACGGCCCGCTCGGCTGGACGCTCGCCTGTGGAGGCGGGAAGCTCGTCGCCGATCCGATCTTGGGCAGGCCGACCGATCTCTGCCCATCGCCCTTCGCGCTCGCGCGCCCTTCCTGAGGACCCGACATGACCGAACCGCAAGTCCAGAACTGGATCGTCCGCAAGCCCGTCGCGCGCGGCCGCGGCGGCGTCGTCGCCAGCCAGAACATGCACGCCGCGCGCGCGGGCGCCGCCATCCTCAAGCGTGGGGGAACCGCCATCGATGCCGCCATCGCGACGGCCGCCTGCCTCGCCGCGCTGGAGCCCTGGAACTCGGGCCTCGGCGGTATCGGCTTCATGATGGTGCTCGACGCCAGAACCGGCCGCACGCATGTGCTCGACTGCGGCCCGGTGGCGTCGCGCAACCTCGATCCCGCGCGCTATCCGCTGTCCGGCAGCCAGGCTGCCGATCTGTTCGGCTGGCCCGGCGTCGTCGAGGACCGCAACGTGCACGGGCCGCTCTCCATGGTCGTGCCGTCGATCGTCGAGGGCTGGCGCCTCGCCCACGCGACCTGGGGCGCCCGGCCCTGGGCCGAGCTGTTCGAGGACGCCGTCGGCCATGCGCGCGCCGGCCTGCCCGCCGATTGGTGGACGACGCTCAAGATCGCGGGCGAGGCCGCCATCCTGCGCCGCTATCCCAGCTCCGCGGCGATCTACCTGCCCGACGGGCTGCCGGCGGTGACCCCGGCCGCGGGCCCGTTCAAGCGCGTCGCGATCGCCGGTCTCGCGGCCACGCTCGAGCGTCTCGCCGCCGCCGGCGCGCGCGACTTCTACGAGGGCGAGCTGGCACGGCGCCTGCTCGCGGATTTCCGCGCCGTCGGCGCGCCGATCGACGCCGAGGACCTTCGCGCCTGTCGCGCCGAACTGCGCGACCCGATCGACATCGCCTGGAGCGGAGCGCGGATGTCGCTCGCCAGCGGCCTCACCGCCGGGCCCACCTTCAAGCGCGTGCTGGAAAACCTGCCCGCGGGCGGCGTTCCGCGCGGCCCGGGTGCCGAAGCCTTCGTGGCCTATGCCGACGCGCTGCGCCGCGCCTATGCCGAGCGGCTCGCCGGGATGGGCGAAGGCACCGGCGCCGCGACCCACACCACGCATCTCAGCGCGGTAGACCGCCACGGCAACATGATCGCCATCACGCAGACCTTGCTGTCGCTGTTCGGCAGCCGGCTGGTGCTGCCCGAAACGGGCGTGCTGATGAACAACGGCGTGATGTGGTTCGACCCCCGGCCCGGCCATCCCAATTCGATGGCGCCCGGCAAGCGTCCGCTGACCAACATGTGCCCGGTGATCGCCCGGCGGGACGGCCGCGGCTGGTTCGCCGCCGGGGCCTCGGGCGGCCGCAAGATCCTTCCGGCCGTGTTCCAGATCTCCTCCTTCCTGATCGACCACGGGCTCGATCTCGAGCAGGCGGCGCATCATCCGCGCATCGACGTGTCGGATCCCGAGCTGGTGACGATGGATCCGCGGCTGGCGCCGGAGATCCAGGCGGCGCTGCGCGCGCGCTTCCCGACCCGGACCCACGAATACCTCGCCTATCCCACCAGCTATGCCTGTCCCCAGATCGTGCTGCAGGACGGCGAGACGCGCATGGGCATCGGCGACCTGATGAGCCCGTGGTCCGCGGGCGTCAGCGAGGACGAGGTCTGAGCGCCGCGGCCGCGCCCGTTCAGCGCGGCTGCGCCGGATCCGGCGTCTGGCGACCGCACAGGCGGTCGGCCTCGCGGGTGACGGCGGTCAGCGCCGCCTCGATCTCCAGCCGCTGGCTTTCGGCCGTCGCCGCGTCGGCATCGCGCGCCAGGAAGATCGGCGCGCCGACGACATAGACGCCGCGGCCGAAGGGCAGCGGCAGCAGCAACCTGTCCCAGGTGCCGAGCAGACGCCCGCGCGTGGTCGAGAAGGCGACGGGCACGACCGGCGCGCCGGCGATGCGCGCCATCATCAGCAGCCCCGGTTGTACGCGCATGCGCGGACCGCGCGGGCCGTCCGGCGTGATCGCAGCCCATCTGCCGCCGCGCACCCAAGAGATCATC
>Ga0315904_10013150_pt1 | contig 10392 bp, 8 predicted proteins | sample LakEriMetagenome_6_FD_203529 | JGI IMG/M metagenome (GOLD analysis project Ga0315904, IMG submission 203529) | Freshwater fungal communities from buoy surface, Lake Erie, Ohio, United States - Buoy 12 MA120 | ecosystem: Environmental > Aquatic > Freshwater > Lake | place: USA: Lake Erie, Ohio... | reverse complement strand
ATTAATCCGATCATGGGTTATGTGGCGGCAGGCGCTCTTGTTGTTGGCCTCTCCGCCGGATGGAAGGTTAGAGACTGGCAATGCGATGCCGCTTATTCCAAGGCTTTGGAAAAAGCCGAAAAGCGAAGCCAGCAAAAGCAAGGAAAAGTAAATGAGGTTTCAACGGTTTACCAATCCGAACGAGATCAAGCCGATGTGGTGGTCGCCAGAGAGAAGCAAACGGTCCGTGAAATTTACAAGACTGTGCCTGCTGTTCCTGATAGTTGCGCTCCTGACCCTCGTCTTATCGGGCTGCTCGAAGGCAGTGTCAATCGCGCCAATGCCGCAGCCTCCAGCGAACTTAGCAAGTAATTGCCCGCCTCTCCCAAATCCTCCCTCTGTGCTGACCGATCCAGAGCGTGCTATCTGGGAAGTCGAGATTATTGCCAAATATGGTGACTGCGCGTTGCGTCACCGCCGAACAGTAGAAGCATGGGAAGAGGCTGTAAAAATCCCAAATAAGTGATATAAGAACTTCAGTCTTACGCACAGGTAATTAAATGGCGCTTATTCCGATCAGTATCCCGCCGGGTGTATACCGCAACGGAACCGAACTTGACAGTTCTGGCCGGTGGTATGACGTGAACCTTGTGCGCTGGGTTGAGGGGATGATGCGTCCCGTCGGTGGCTGGCAGGCTCGAACGTCTACGGCTCTGACGGGTAAAGCCCGTGGCATGATTGCATGGCGCTCTAACAACAGCACCCGCTACATCTCTGTCGGCACACACTCGAAACTCTACGCAATAACACAGTCCAGTGTGATTGTGGACATTACCCCTGTTGGGTTTGTTCCCGGCAACCCAAATGCGTCTGTTGGTGGCGGCTACGGCGTCGGTCTTTACAGCGCCGGATATTATGGCACGCCGCGTCCTGACGTTGGTTCGGTGACGCCCGCTACGACTTGGACGCTCGACACATGGGGTGAGTATCTCGTCGGCTGTTCAAACTATGACGGCAAGATTTATGAGTGGCAGTTGGACACGACAACGCCGACTGTTGCCGCTGTCGTAACGAACGCACCGACATCTAACACAGGCGTTCTTGTCACGAACGAACGCTCGATGTTTGCTCTCGGTGCGTCTGGCAATCCGCGCAAGATTGCATGGTCCGATCTTGAGAATAACACGGTCTGGACGCCAGCATCCACGAACCTTGCTGGTAGCCTAGAGTTACAAACGGGTGGCAAAATTATCACAGCCAAGCGTGTTCGCGGCCAAGTTCTCGTTCTTACGGACATTGACGCGCACATCGTTTCCTATGTCGGCCAGCCATTTGTATACACATCTGAGTTCGCCGGTCGTGCTTGCGGCCTTGCTGGGCCGAATGCGATTGCCGTTCAGGATAACTTCGCGGTCTGGATGGGTTCGCGTGGCTTCTATATGTACGATGGCTACGTCAAGTCTGTGCCATGCGAAGTGTCGGATTATGTGTTCTCCGACATCAACCAAGCGCAGATAAGCAAGGCTTACGCCGTCAACAATTCGCAGTTCGATGAAGTGTGGTTCTTCTATCCCTCGGCCTCAAGCCAAGAGAACAACCGCTATGTGATCTGGAACTACGCCCAGAACAACTGGTCGATTGGCTCGTTGGGCCGTTCAGCCGGGATTGACCGTGGCGTGTTCGCCAACCCATTGATGGTGTCCGATGACGGCTACGTCTACGATCACGAGATTGGGATGAACCACGGGACGGAAAGCGTGTACGCCGAGACAGGGCCAGTGCAGATTGGACAAGGTGACAACATCCTGTATATTAACGAGATGATACCAGACGAACGCAACCAAGGCGAAGTCACTGCGACCTTCTCTTCTCGCTATTATCCAAATGGTGATAAGCAAACCTACGGCCCCTATACCTTGACGAACCCTACATCTGTCCGCTTCAACGGCCGACAAATACAGATGAAGGTGACGGCAGTTAATAACTCCGATTGGCGGGTTGGGACGCAGCGGCTCAACGCAATTCCCGGTGGGCGTCGATGAGGCTCAAACTACCGCCAGCACCGAGCGCGTATAGCCCTAGCTATGACGACCAACGCAATCGTCTCATCGAGGCTTTTGCGCAGAGCGCATATATCAAGGGCGAAGATGTCGGCATCTACGCGCCAGCAAAGCTGATCTACGAAGGGTTCTACGGCCAGTTTAAGAAGACCACTAGCGTGTCTCCTGCCGCTACAAATACCGCATATGCGATTACCTTTGACACAACTGAAGAAAGCAATGGCGTTTCAATCGGATCGCCTGCATCTCGGATTGTCGTAACGGAAGCTGGCGTCTATAATTTCTCAGCCCATTTTACAATTCTATCCAATAACAGCAGCGCAAAAACTGTGTATTTTTGGTTCAGGAAAAATGGAACAGATGTACCTGCAAGTACGTTCTTGACAACAAGCGACATCAATGGCGGGCACATGGCGTCAGGTAGGGATGACTTCTTTTCCTTAGTTGCTGGCGACTACATTGAATTGATGTGGGCCGCTGATAGCACGAACCTTGAACTTCATGCATCTGCCGCGACCGGGTTCGCGCCATCTGGACCATCTTGCCTATTATCAGTAATGCAGGTCCAGTAGTAATGGGCTGTCAATTCATTTTGTTTTATGCTAATAACGAAGGATTAGGCGGCCAAACCGCACGGGGAATATAATGGCGACTACAACAACCACTGCTCAGCAACTCAATCCTTTCATTCAGGATATTCTGGCGCGTAACTATGGAGCCGCACAGCAAGTCGCGGCTATCCCGTATCAGGCGTATCAGGGGCCACGCATCGCTGGCTTCCGCCCAGCCGAAGAGCAGGCGTTCGGTGTTGCCACCCGCGCCGCCACTGAACAAGTTGGGATGCCGCAACTTCAGCAAGCCACCCAAGTTGCAGAACGCGCAGCCGGATATACGCCGCAGCAGTTTCAGCAAGATGTCTCTGGCTTCATGTCGCCGTTCCAGACCAACGTCATCGACGCCACGATGGCTCGACTGGCACAGAACCGCGCCGAGCGTGACGCTGCGACCAAGGCTCAGCTTGCTGCTTCGCGGGCATTCGGCAACGAACGTCGTGGCGTATATGAGGCGCAGCTTGCGGCCGAGCAGGACTTGAATACAGCACAGACTTTAGCTGATCTCTATAATCGTGGATACACGCAAGCCGCTGGGTACGCACAAAATCTGCCAGCACAGCAGCTTGCGGGTGCGGCCGCTCTGTCCGGCTATGGCCAGCAGGCGCTTGGCAATCAGCAGGCTTACGCTGCGATGCTTCAAGGCGCAGGCCAAGCACAGCGCGGCATGGCCCAGCAGAACCTTGATCTGGCTTACCGCGACTTCCTCGAACAGCGCGGCTTCCCACAGCAGCAGCTTCAGACGTTGCTTGCTGGCGCGAGTGGCCTTCCGTCTCCAATCACGCAGACGACAACCACGCCGGGCCAGTCAACACTCGGCCAAGTTGGGACGGCTGCGTCCGCGATTGGTACTATCCTCGATCTGTTTGCTAAGAAGGGTTAAGTAGATGGCGCTCCCGATGGACAACTTGATGCGATTGCTTGTCCCGAACCGCACTCCTCCGAGTGGCGCGGCTATGCCCGCTATGGCTCCGTTAGCTGTTGCGCCCCAGCCAGCCGCACCAGTAGCGCCGCAGCTTTCGCCGACGGCAAAGTACATTCAAGATATGCAGGCTCTTATGAGCGGTGGCGTTGGTCAGTTATCAACTGGCGAAAAGATTAGTGCGCTTGGCCAAGTGCTTCAAGCCGCAGGTAGCCGTGGTGCTGCCGACCCCGCCGCTGTTCTTCAGAACGTCCGCCAGCAGCAGATGCAGAAGCTGAACGCACAATACCAGATTGAACAGATGCAGCAGAAACAGCGGCAAGAACAGCAAAAGAGTGCGTTCATCAATCAGTACGCTGAGAAAATGCCAGAGGAGTTGCGAGGTCTTCTGGCCAACGCCGATCTGGATACCGCGTTTGATATTGTCAAAAGCCGCGTGGCGGGCAATACGCAACTATTCCAAATTCTTGACGGCCCTGCAGGTAACAAGGTTGCGGTATACTCTACCCAAAGCGGTGAACTCTCCATCGTTGACACACCAATCCCCAACGCGGTTGAAACCGCCGTTGTCGATCAAGGCGTTAAGAAGACGCTTATCGACAAAAATACCGGCGAAGTTATCGAGGAATTTAATGTCAACGATCTCACGCCAGCCCGTGTGGCTCGTTTAAACAAAGCGCCAGCGGGTCGGCGCGGTGGCACTCGCCCCAAAGGTTCGAAATTGAATAAGCCAGAACTTATGACGATTAACGGTAAGCAGACCCTTGTTCAGTGGGACTCCAATAACCAAAGGTATGTCCCATTTACTCAGCCGGGTGTTGCTAAACCCGCTAAATCTGGATACCAACCAGCAGTCCCGCCCGCACCAACCGGCAAGAAAACTTTTTAAAAATAGGATTTTAAATGGCCGAGGCAAAGCCAAAGGGTTCACCAGTATTTCTGGAAATTCCTGCCACCGGGGAGACAATCACGCTTCCCGGTGTAACGTCGCTTAGCAATGACGACGAACTTAAAGCTGCGGCCGACGCTTGGATTGCAAAGAACTACAAAGGCCCCCTACTTGCGGCCCCTGTTGTCGCACGCACGCCGGTAGAGGGTGAGACGCAGGGTATCCTACCGGGCGAAGAGATTAAGGTTACTGCTAACCGCCAACCGGAACTAAAAGCCTATGTACCCGATACATTTGCCGGAAGCATTCTCGATGCGATTGCTTCTGGCGTTACGAATGTAGCTGGCTTTCTTCCCGGTTTTGATGAACGAGGTGCTGTTCAATACGGCCAAGATGTACGTTCCAATATCGAAACATTACTTGGCCTTGAGGGGACTGAACGTAGTTTCCGCGATATTGCTGCCGGTCGCGGGACAGGTGAGGACTATTTAATAGCTGGGCTTACCGCCGCACCATTCGCCGCCGTGGGGTTGAAGGCTGGGGCTAAGCGGATCGCACCAGAATTTAGCGCGACGGTTAGCCGTTTGGCTACCGGCCCTGCCGCAGTTGCAGATGAAATTGCAGCAGCGGTTCCAGAAACTGCGCTCTCCCCAGAGATGGCCGCAGTTGCTACGCCTATCACACCGGCCCCTGTTGTGCCAAGCACACTGCCGAGGGCGCGGGCTGTTGAGTTACCGGAAGCCCCTGCAACAGGCACACGCGCTGCTTCTAAAGGAAAGTTTACGTTTGATGATTTACTTGAAGCCCCTGTGGCCGCGGCGGCAATACCGGAGGCAGCACCCCTAACGGGCACAGGCGCTGTTTCTAAAGGAAAGTTTACGTTTGATGATTTACTTGAAGCCCCCGAAGCGGCAGTAATCCCTGAAGCTGCGGTAGCACCGAAACTTGAAGTACCGCCAGCGCCGAAAGTTACGGAAGAGCAGGGCCGCGCCGCGCTTCTCAATCTTGAAAAGAAAGACCTTACCAATCCAACAACAAAGTTGCCTGTGACCAATAAGGTTGCGGACTTTGCGGCGGATTACCTGACGGCCACGGGCCTACAATGGGATCGTCAATCTCCATTCATTGATTTCTTCCGTCAGCATTTTCACGCCGATACCCTACCGCCGGAGACGGTGCAGGACCTATACAAAAAATACGACATCCAAGAAGAAGACTGGATGGAGATTATGACTGGCGTTCGGCAGACAGTCGGTGACGCGGGTCGTACACTTGCCCTTCTCCGTGGTGCTGCAAACAAAATCCCAGAGGGCACAGCCGATCTTGCCCAAAAATTTAACAAAGAAGTCCCCCCGCCATCTCTTTGGACGCGATCAGGTAACGCTATTCGCGGAAATTATATCGCGGAAGCGGCAAAAGTTACCCGCGATATTATTTCAAGCTTCATACAAGCGCCGCTCGATGTGGTAACAAATGTTGCGGACAATGCGCTTAATCAGGTTCTTCTAAACCCAGTTCGTTCTGTGGTTGGCCGTCCTACCCGTGAAATTAATTACGGCGATGCGTTTGTTTTGTTTTCGCAAAACATAGGATCAGGCCGACGCGAACAAACCCGCCAACTCTTAAGCCAACTAGAACGTAACGCGCCTAAAGTATCTCGTGACTTTCTCGATACTTATAGCGCGGATAATGTGCGCCCGGCGCTGTCCGATAAATTTGCCAAGGTCGAGAAGGCGATAGACGCTACTAATTTTCTCGGTCGATGGGCTGACGGCATGACTCGCAAAGCTATCTTCCCTGCGTTCTTGCGCCGGGCCACGGATCGCGCTGGGCTTAATTTTGATGAGATGGTGGCGAACCAGACGATCCATACCGTTCCGCAAGAAGTTATGGAGAAAGCCCTTAACGATACGGCGCAGTACGTCTTCTCGCGTAAAGCAGGTAAGGGTGGCCCAATGTTCTTGGGTGAAACTTCTAAAAAAGTTATCGACCTAATTAACAATCAAGGCGGCCCAGTTGGGGCGGTTACTGTAGGCTACCCCGGATTTATCGCTAACGCATTGAACTTCCAGTATCGCTATGGCCCCGGCGTTCTCGGCGCGTTTACGAAGGCAGGCCGAGAAAAAGTCATGAGCGGGGACACCAGCGCGTTGTCTGAAGGCATGATGGGCTTGGCGATGGTCTACGCCGCTATGCAATTCCAAGACAGCGAGTACGCCGGTAGCAAGTGGTACACCGCTAAGATGCCGGACGGAACAGAAAAAGATTTGCGTCCTATCTTTCCGCTCCCGTACTACTTATTGCTTGGCGATCTTATCAACCGATTTCAAGACGGAACGATTGACCAAGCCTATACTTCGGCTGAGATTTTACAGGGGCTTAGCGGTGCGCAGTTTCGAGCCGGTGCAGGTCTGTACGTTGTAGATGAACTTATACGCGATCTTACCCGCGCAGGTAAACTTGGCGATAAAGCAATGGATGCTATCAAGAAAACTCTTGGTAGCGCGATTGGTGGGTTGATCCCGTATGGCGGGACAGTCAAGGACATTGTAGCGCAGGCTAACCCAGAGGAAGCTGTCCTTCGCGATACATCCGAAGCGCCATTTCTCGGCCAAGCTTTGCGCGAAGTCCCGTTTGCGCAGACGCGCTTTCTTGGTTTGCCGGAGCAAGAGTACGCCTCGCGTGAGGCTCCCGCACAGACACTTAATCCTTTGTTACGCCAAGTTACGGGTCTTGCGACAAGCAGGCCCGCGAACGTCATTGAAAAAGAGATGCGCAGCCTCGGCTTGGATGAGCGTGATCTATACCAAAAGGAAGGCTTCGCCGCGCTTGACCGCCGCCAGCGTCAACTGATGGGGTATATTGCGGAGTATAACGCACCTGCGTATTTCAACTCCCCCGAATACCGCAACGCCGATAAGTTGACACAGACCGAAATGTTCCGTGAATTTTACAAGGGTATTCGCGGTGCGGCGCGAGATGCTGTCAAAAACGAGAACGAAAACTTTGCGGCGTTGATTTGGTATAACGACCAAAGCCGCGAAGATAAGACAAGGCTTGACCGCGATTTTATGAAAGCGGTAGGTAAATCGTACCGTGAGTATTACGGCCAACTGGTCGAAGCGCCTATTCCGGCAAACAAACAAGAGTTCGATGCGTTGCCCGACGGCGCGAAGTACACTGATCCCGGCGACTATAAGGTCTATACGAAAGGCAAGTAATGGCCAAGAAGAGTGGTGTTAAAGATATGTCGTGGCGTCCGCAGCCGAAAGCGAAACGTCGCCACAAACCCGACGGGCTTCGCCATCGTAAGTCTTTGGGGCCACGCAGTCACTTGCGAACTAGCTTCTAATACTGTACACATCGCCTATGAAGTTCATGGGCATTGATCCCGGCGCGTTCGGGGCTGTCGCTATTCTGGATAAGGATAGCCGAGAACTTGTCGTCATCGACATGCCTACCTTAAAGGTCAAGCGCGGGCCGCGTGTCGTCAATCAGGTTGACGCGCACATGTTGGCCGAGGCGGTTCGCCCACATGTAACCGGAAACGAAAAGGCTCTACTTGAGAAAACGTGGGCTATGCCGGGACAAGGGGTTTCCTCGACTTATGCGTTTGGCCGAGCAGCGGGTATCGTCGAAGGTGTGCTTGCGGGCCTGTCTGTACCTTTTCAGTTGATACCGCCTGCGACTTGGACTAAATCTATGCGCACGTTCGGAGGGAAGGACGGCAGTCGGCAGCGGGCACAAGAGTTGTTCCCCGATTACGCCCATCTCTTTGCACGGAAAAAGGACGACGGACGGGCCGAAGCTGCGCTTCTCGCCTGCTACGCCGCTGAGAGGGAAGACGATGAACCACCTATTCGATTACCAAAAAGTCGGCGCAGACTTTCTCTGTAAGAACCCCGCCGCATTCCTCGCCGATGAGCAGGGCCTTGGAAAAACACTTCAAGTTATCGCAGCCTGTGATACACTTAGGCTAACAAAGGTCGTCGTTATCTGCCCGGCCATCGCCAAGATTAACTGGCGTCGTGAGTTTGAGCGATGGGGAACCGTCGAGCGCGAAGTCAAGGTGTTCAGCTACGATAAGATTACCCAATCGAAGGAGGTCCGCAATGAGATTGCCAAGTTTGAGCCAGACGTTCTTGTGTTGGATGAAGCGCATTATCTCAAGAACCGTACTGCTAAGCGCACAAAGTATCTATATGGTCAGTACTGTCGCGGCGATGGCCTTGTTCGTTTCGCTGATCGTGTTTGGCTTCTTAGCGGTACTCCCATTCCTAATAACGTCAGCGATTTCTGGACGCATCTCAAAGCGATTTGGCAGTACCCTCTAAACTTCGCCGACTTTACGATGTATTTTTGCAAGACTTGGAGCGGACAGTTCGGCCTTCAGGTTCTCGGCAACAAGGCCGAACGCATGGCTGAGTTCAAGACCGTGCTGAAAGCAATCATGCTGCGCCGTAAAGGCGAGGTTGTGCTGAAAGATTTGCCGCCGATCTGGTGGCAGGATGCACCCGTCGAGATTGACAACTGGAACGATAGGAAACACATCGACGATCCACGCCAAGCCGAAGCGGTCGATATGATCCTCGCGCATTCGCTGACAAATCAAGACTTATCTACCGAGATTGAGAGCATCGCCCCGCACATCGCGTCACTGCGTCGGCTGACAGGTGTGGCCAAGGCAGCGCCCATTGCCACACAGATAGCGGGCGAGTTGGCTGATGATGCCTACGATAAGATCGTAATCTTCGCCTACCACACCGACGCAATCCAGACGCTTTACGATAGACTGAAAGACTTCAACCCTGTCGTTGTCGCAGGCGGGATGGCAACAGCCGACCGTCAGGCGGCGATTGATAACTTCCAAACCGATCCGAAGGTGCGCGTATTCATCGGCCAGATCACGGCCTGCTCGACAGCGATTACCTTAACAGCCGCAAATCAGGTGGCGTTCGTGGAGATGGATTGGGTTCCGGCGGTGAACGCGCAGGCGGCTAAGCGTTGCCACCGCATCGGCCAGACAAAGCCCGTCATCGTGCGGACCTTTGGCCTTGTCAATTCTGTTGATGAGATTGTGGCTAAGACCTTAGCCAAGAAAGCCCAGATGATTTCTGAGGCTTTAGATTGAGAAGGGCCGGGGCGACTTCCAAACTCCCCGGCCCTCCCCTTCATTTAGAGCAAATCGTCAAGGTCCGAGATGTCTGCGGACGGACGTTCCGTCGCAGTGAACTCGTCCGCAGCAGACAGACGGCCGTCCATACGGGGGCCATCGCCTACCTTCTGAAGATTGCCCAGTGAGAAGGCAACGCCATTGTTGCCGTTCACGCTGTACGCATACGCCCGCAGTGAGGCGCGAACCTTTGCACCCGGATAGATTTCCTTGGGGTCAGTAATCGGAGCAGGCTTGCCGTTCTCGCCAGCAAACTTGCTGACAACACCGGGCTGCTGCTTCGACTTGACGTTCATGAAGACCGACCCTTCAGGGTAGCCCTTCTCTTCGCCATCGTTGCGGAAAGGCATACGGATTTTGCCGCCTTCCATCAACGCCTTGGTCTTGTCTCCCCACTTCTCCTTGGCCACAGCAGCCGCCGTCGCCTTCAGTTCGGACATGTCAGTCCCGTCAAGGAATACAAGGCAGCAAGAATAAACTGGCTCACTTGCACCCGGAGGGGTCTGTGGTTCGAACACATGCGGATAAGAGATGATTGCTTCAGGTGTAATAACTTTTGACATCGGTGTTTCCTTATTCAACGGTAAAGTCATCTGCTGCCAACGTGGCAACAGCGGGACGGTTATCTGTATCAGCGACCATTGATGTGCCGGATGATACAGCGATGACGAGCGATGTCGGCAAGTTCTTCTTGCCCACGATACGCTCGATCTGAGGTGGCGACTTCAACTTCTTTTCGTAGATGTCGTCGTCATCTA